>Ga0114931_10008677_pt1 | contig 12268 bp, 11 predicted proteins | sample 2SBtaG_FD_89579 | JGI IMG/M metagenome (GOLD analysis project Ga0114931, IMG submission 89579) | Deep subsurface microbial communities from Kolumbo volcano to uncover new lineages of life (NeLLi) - 2SBTROV14_V59a metaG | ecosystem: Environmental > Aquatic > Marine > Volcanic | place: Kolumbo...
CCCGAGATGTTCGCCCTTGTCGAGCCGCCCTTCGGAGACCCGAAATATTTCGGCTGGGTCGCCCGCTCGGGGGAAAATTCGGCCTCGTTGATAGCGGCAATCAACGACGCCCTGCTGAAGCTGCACAAGGACGGGACGATCGACAAGATCTACCGCAAGTGGATTGGCGCGACCCCGGAACTTCCCACCGAAATGCCGCAGGTCGACTGAGCGTTCCGCGCCTTCCCGCATGATCGGGTGCGGGAAGGCGCCCAGGCCGAAAGACGGGAAACCCGGACGTGACCTTTTCCTTCGACGTTATCCTTCACAACTTGCCCTACCTGATCGGCGCCGCGCGCTGGACGCTGCTGATCTCGCTAACCGGGATTGCGCTGGCCATCGTGCTGGGCACGTTCATCTGCGCCGCGCGCATCGGCCCCGTCCGGCCGCTGCGCCAGGCGAGCGCCCTTTACATCAGCGCCTTTCGCGGTGTCCCGCTGCTGGTTCAACTGCTGCTGTTCTTTTACCTGCTGCCAAGCATCGGGATCGACCTGCCCGCCATTCTCGCAGCGATCTTTGCGGTCGGCATGTGTTCGGCCGCCTATGTCGCCGAAATCCAGCGCAGCACGCTGCAATCGATTCCCGCGGGGCAGACCGAGGCGGCCGAGGCGCTGGGGATTTCACCCCTGGCGCTCTGGTGGCGGATCCTCATCCCCCAGGCGCTTCGTCTCGGGCTGCCCTCGCTCGTCAACGAGCTCATCCTGCTGGTCAAGGTCTCGTCGCTGGCCTCTGTCGTGGGCATCGGCGAACTCACCCGCGTGGCGCAGAACATCACCGGGCAAACCTACCGCCCTCTCGAGATCTACGCCACTGCCGCGCTGATCTATTTCGTCATCAATCTGATCCTGTCGCAACTTGGCCGTCTGGCCGAGCGGCGCCTGGATTTCGGCTGAGGTGAGAGACATGGAATTCGGCCTTTTCATCCAATACGGCCCCGCCCTCCTCCGGGGCTTCGGGGTGACGCTTCTGTGCTGGATCGCGGGGTCGATCGGCGGTGCCGTGCTCGGTTTCATCATCGCGGTGCTGATCCGCTGGTCGGCCGCGCCGGTCCGCTGGCTGCTGAGCGCCTATATCGAGCTCATTCGCGGCACGCCGTTCATGATCCAGCTCTTCCTGCTCTATTACGGCGGCCCCTATGTGGGCCTGGTGCTGACGCCGGTCGAGGTCGGCATCCTGAGCTTCGTGGTTTACGGCAGCCCCTATTTCGCCGAAATCTTCCGCGCCGGCTTTCAGTCCATCCCCAGTGGCCAGATCGAGGCGGCGCGGGCGGTCGGCATCAGGGAATCGACCATTCTGCGCCGCATCATGTTGCCGCAAACGCTGGTCCTGATCACCGCCCCGCTGACCAATTTCGTCATCATCCTCAGCAAGGAAACCGCCATCCTGTCGGTGGTGACGGTGCCGGAGCTGCTTTATCAGACGCAGACCATGGCGGCGGAAACCTTCACCTATGTCGAGCCCTTCCTGGCGCTCGCGCTCTTCTACTGGCTCCTGGTCATCATCACCGCCGAACTCGGGCGCCGCATCGAGATCCGCGCCATGCGCCATCTCGGGCGCGCCGCCTCGTCTTCCGCCTGAAAGGAGGTTGGACAACATGCCCCAATCCGCGAAATCCCGCTCCGACCCGATCATGACGGTGCGACGCCTGTCGAAACGGTTCGGCGATTTCACGGCGCTTGACTCCATCGATCTCGACATCGATCGCTCCAGGGTGTTGTGCCTTATCGGCCCGTCGGGCTCGGGCAAGAGCACGCTGCTGCGCTGCCTGAACTTTCTCGAACGCTATGATGAAGGAGAAGTGCGCAAGGACGGGGAACTGATCGGCTGGCAGGAAGGCAACGCCCGGCCGCGCAAGCCCCTCAGGCCCGCCGCCCTGAGGGCGCAGCGCCATCACATCGGCATGGTTTTTCAGCAGTTCAACCTCTGGCCGCATTTCTCCGCCCGGCAAAACGTCGCCGAGGCGCTGCGGCAGGTGAAGAAACTTTCGCGCGAGGAAGCCGCGAGCCGGGCCATCGCCGCGCTCGACAAGGTCAACCTCAAGGACAAGGCCGAGGATTATCCCGCGAGCCTCTCGGGAGGGCAGCAGCAGCGCGTGGCCATCGCCCGCGCCATCGCCATGGAGCCCGACATCATGCTCTTTGACGAACCGACCTCGGCGCTTGACCCGGAACTTGTCGGCGAGGTGCTGACGGTGATGAAGACAATGGCGGCGGAGGGGATGACCATGGTGGTTGTGACCCATGAAATGGGCTTTGCCGCACATGCCGCCGATCGCGTCGCATTTCTGTAGGCGGGCCGGCTTGTAACCTGTCGCCCGCCCGGCGAAATCTTCGGTGCCGAACCTTCGGACCCGCGTCTGCGCAGCTTCCTGCAAACCTATCGCGAACGCAACGTGGTCTGATCCCGATCGCCGCCCCCACCTGCCGCGAAGAGCGCGCATCGACATGGCACAAGGACGGACGACAAGCGTCGGCGCGTCACCCGCAAACCCGAACTGGAGATTGTCTGATGGAGACCCTGCGCAAGATGCTCGGCCCGAAGGGCTTTCTGACAGAGCCGGATGACATGGCCGGCTTTCTCGACGATCCGCTCGGGGCCAGATGCCCCCCGCCCCGCGCCATCATACGTCCGGCGACGACCGCGCAGGTTCAGGCGGCCATGCGGTGGTGTCACGAGGAGGCACTCGCCGTCGTGCCCCAGGGCGGGTTGACCGGCCTCACGCAAGCCGCGGTGCCGGCGGATCTGGAAAACGCCGTCGTGCTTTCGCTCGGGCGGATGAACAGGCTGCGCGCGCTCGACACGGATGGCGCGACGATGACGGTGGACGCCGGAATGGTGCTGGCCGATCTGCGCGCCCGCGCCGAGGAGGCGGGGCTTTACTTTCCGCTGTTTCACGGGGCGGTGGGGTCGTCCCAGATCGGCGGAAATCTTTCCACCAATGCCGGCGGCAACAACGCGCTGTGCTATGGGACGGCGCGTGAGCAGGTGCTCGGGCTGGAGGTTGTCCTGCCCGATGGCACGCTCTGGGACGGGTTGAAAGCCCTGCGCAAGAACACCGCCGGCTATGATCTCAAACAGCTCTTTATCGGCGCCGAGGGCAGCCTTGGCATCATCACCGGCGCCATCGTCAAACTGCGTCCGCGGCCCGATGCGCGGGCCAGCGCATTTGCCGCCGTTGCCTCTCCTGCGGATGCGCTTGCGCTGTTGCGCGCCCTGTCGCGGCTGCTCGGGGGCAATATCTCCGCCTTCGAGCTGATGTCGCGCCGGGCGCTCGATGTCGCGCTCTCTTCCGGCGCCCTGCGGGAACCGCTGAAAACCCCCGCGCCCTGGGCGGTGCTGATCGAAGTCGAGGCCGCCTCCGGCGCGAACGATCTCGACACAGCCCTCGAAACCGGCCTCGCGGATGCGCTCGGCGATGGCCTGATCGAGGATGCGGTGCTGGCGCAGAACGAATCTCACCGCGCCGCTTTCTGGGCCCTGCGCGAAGCAATCGCCACGGCGCTGATCAGGGACGAAAGCTGCCTGAAGAGCGACACCGCCGTTCCCGTCGCGCGTGTGCCGGATTTCCTGGCCTCTGCCAGCCGCGCCGTCGGCACCTACATGCCCGGCATCCGGCCGGTTCCGTTCGGCCATCTCGGAGACGGCAACGTGCATTTCAACCTCTTGCGCCCCGAGGGTATGGAGCACGCGGCCTTCCGGCGGCACTGGACCAGATTGACGGAAATCGTCGCAGAAGAGTCGATCCGCCTTGGCGGTACGCTCAGCGCCGAGCACGGAATAGGACGCCTCAAACGTCCCGAATTCAATGAAATGGTGGATCCGGTCACGATCATGCTGATGCGCCGGATCAAGGATGCCATCGACCCCGCGGGACGCATGAACCCGGGTGTTCTCTTTGCCCGCCCCGCTATCGGTTCGCCGCAGGACTAGACACCTGCGCGGCGCGCACGAAAACCGGCTTGTCCGCCTCCGAGAGCTCGGGGCGGTGGGCATAGCCGCCGGTGTCGAAATCCTTGAGGCCCTCGGGGTCGCGCAGCCGGTGACGGATGATGTAGCGGGCCATCGCGCCGCGCGCCTGTTTGGCGTAAAAGCTGACGATCTTTGGCCCGCCGGGGCGGTCCTCCATGAACACCGGCGTGATGACGCGCAGGCCAAGCGCGCGCGTGTCAACGGCGCGGAAATATTCCTGGCTGGCGCAATTGACGAGCGAATCGGTGCCGATCGTCTCTGCCTGCGCCCTGAGCGCCGCGGCGATACGATCGCCCCAGAAGTCATAGAGCGTCCTGCCACGGCCGGTCGCCAGCCGGCTGCCCATCTCCAGCCGGTAGGGCTCGATCGCATCGAGCGGGCGCAACACCCCGTAAAGCCCCGACAGGATGCGCAGATGATCCTGCGCCCAGCGCATTTCGTCGGGATCGAGCGAGGCCGCCTCGAGCCCCTTGTAGGTGTCGCCGGCAAAGGCCAGCGCGGCGGGCTTGCGCGCCATCGTGCCAAAAGCGGCGAAGCGCTCGGCGTTGAGCCGGGCGAGCGTGCCGCTGATCTTCATCAGCTTTTGCAGATCATCGACCGACAGCCCCCGCGCAACCGCGGCGAGCTCGCGCGCCTCTTGCGCGAATTGCGGCGTGCTCGGCGCGGGGCCCGGGGCCTCTTTCATGTCCATCTTCTTGGCAGGCGACAGCACCACCAGCATCACGTTCTCCCTCTTTCACACCTCGCGCAGACTTAGTCCGCCATCTGCACAACGTCCAGAAAGGCCGCGCCGAAGCGCTCCAGCCGCGTTTCGCTCATGCCCGGGATGCGCGCGAGATCGGCCACCGTCGCGGGCCGTCTCTCGGCGATCTGGCGCAAGGTGCCGGGCGGACAGGAGAGATATTTGCCGCCCCCCGTCTCGCCGCGCACCAGATCGGCCTGAGCCGCCATCAGCCGGTCATAAATATCGCCCGCCGCGCGCCCGGCCAGCTTGCGCCGGACCGGGTGGATTTTGTCGGCCTCGCCGTTGATGGTCTCGAGAAAGAGGCGCCCGTATTGCTCCAGCTTCTTGATCCCGACCCCGTTGATGCGCGCCATCTCGTCAAGCGTTTTGGGGCGTTTCTCGGCCATCTCGATGAGCGTCCGGTCGGTAAAGACGATATAGGCGGGCACCTTCGCCGCCTCGGCCAGCGCCCGGCGCCTGGCCTTGAGCGCCGAGAAAAGCGGCGCGTCTTCGTCGGCAACCAGCGCCTTGACCGCAGGCCTGCGGTCGGGGCGGTCGGGGCGGTCACAGCGCAAGGTGAGCACCGTCTCGCCGCGCAGGATCGGGTGCGCCGTTTCGGTCACCCGCAGGCCGCCGTGGCGCTCCGGGTCGGGACGCAGCAGATCGCGCCCCATCATCTGCCGTAACATCCCCTGCCAGGCAACGCGGGTCATGTCGCGCCCGACACCGAAAGTCGGCAGGCGGTCGTGACCCCTCTCGCGCACCTTGTCGGTCAGGGTGCCGGTGAGGATGTCGATCAGATGCCCGGCGCCGAAATGCTCGCCCGTGCGCAGCGCCGCCGACAGCGCCTTTTGCGCCGGCTCGGTGGCGTCGAAGGTCTCGGGCGGCGCGGCGCAGAGATCGCAATTGCCGCATGGCTCGGGGGATTCCCCGAAATAGCCCAGCAACGTCACCCGCCGGCAGGTGATCGCCTCGGCCAGCCCCAGAAGCGCGTTGAGGCGGGCATGATCGGCGGCGCGACGCTCTGGCGGGGCAAGCCCCTCGTCGATCTGTGTGCGCCGCAGGCGGATGTCGTCGGGGCCATAAAGCGTCAGCGTCTCGGCGGGGGCGCCGTCGCGCCCGGCGCGGCCGATTTCCTGATAATAGGCCTCGATCGACTTGGGCAGGTCGGCATGGACGACCCAGCGGATATCGGGCTTGTCCACCCCCATGCCAAAGGCGACAGTCGCCACCACGATCAGCCCGTCCTCGGTGTTGAAACGCGTCTCGACATCCCGGCGCGCGCCCGCCTCCATCCCGCCATGATAATGGGTGGCGTTATGCCCGCCGTCGCGCAGCGCCCGGGCCAGAGTTTCGGTGCGGGCGCGGGTGCCGCAATAGACGATGCCCGACTGCCCCTTGCGGGCGGCGACGAAGCGCATCACCTGCTCGCGCGGGCGGTTCTTGGGCTCAAAGGCGAGGTGGATGTTGGGCCGGTCGAACCCGCGCAGAAAGGTCTCGGTCGGCTGTCCGTCAAAGAGCTTTTCGATGATCTCGGCGCGGGTCTCGGCATCGGCGGTAGCGGTGAAGGCCGCCATCGGCGCCTGCAAGGCGCGGCGCAGCGCGCCCAGGCGCAGATAATCGGGGCGGAAATCATGACCCCACTGGCTGATGCAATGCGCCTCGTCGACGGCGATGAGCGAAACACCGACGCGGCGCAGCATCGCCGTGACCGCGCCCGCCGCCAGCCGTTCGGGGGCCATGTAAAGAAGCTTGAGCCGCCCGGTTTCGAGCGCGTCCCACACCGCCTGCGTTTCCTGCGGCGTATTGGCCGAGGTCAGCGCGCCGGCGGCGACACCGGCCGCCTGCATGGCCCGCACCTGATCGCGCATCAGGGCAATCAGCGGCGAGATCACCACCGTCAGCCCCGCGCGCATCAGCGCCGGCAGTTGATAGCACAGCGACTTGCCGCCGCCGGTGGGCATGATCGCCAGCGTGTTGCAGCCTTTTGCTACGGTATGGATGATCTCCTCCTGCCCGGGGCGGAAATCATCGAATCCGAAAACATCGTGCAAAAGCGTGGCGGCATTCGGCATGAAAGGCCCGTAAGATTTTGTCGATCTGCTCTTGCGGGCGAGTTTTTCACACTCTGATTCGGTTCACAAGAACCCGGTTCAGTAGAAAACCGCCACGTTGTTGACCAGAATGATCCGGATCACATAGATGCCGACCAGCGCCACCAGCGGCGCCAGATCGAGCCCGCCCATCGGCGGCAGGATACGGCGGATCGGCCGATAGATCGGCTCCAGAAGCCGGTTCAGCCCGTACCAGATCTGCGCCACCAGTTGCTGGCGCATGTTGAGCACCTGAAAACTGATCAGCCAGCTCATGATCACATGGGCAATGATGAAGAACCAGACGATATCCAGCAGGAGCATCAGGATCTGAAACAGCGATGTCATCGGCATTTTCCTTGGACTGCGACGCGGCCAACACCTATGCAAGCGATCGCCAAAGCGCAAGCACTGACGCCGGGTTGCCGCTTGACGCCACAGCCCGGTTGCGCAAGTTGGAGCCTGATCGCCCGGCAGGAGACCGGCAGGAGACGTGGCCCGATGTATCCCTTCCTTCGCATGGTATGGCAGCTTTCCAGGCACCGCCGGGCCGCCCCCCTGCCGGTCACCGGCACGCATGTCTCGCGCCATATCTGCCTGCCCTGGGATATCGACCTGTGGATGGAGCTCAACAACGGCCGGACGCTGACGCTCTATGATCTGGGGCGCATTCCGCTGGCGGTGCGCACAGGGCTTGTCGGCGTGCTCAGGCAAAACCGCTGGGGGCTGACCATCGCCGGGGCCAGCGTGCGCTATCGCCTCCGCATCCGCGTCTTCGAGACAATCGAGATGCGCTCGCGCCTGGTGGGCTGGGATGCGAAATTCCTCTACATCGAACAGTCGATGTGGAAAGCGGACGGGGAGTGCGCCAATCACAGCCTCTATCGCGCCGCCGTCACCGGCCGCGAGGGGATCGTTGGCCCCGCCGATGTCGCCCGCGCGCTGGGGGTTTCGCCGCAATCGCCCGAATTGCCGCGCTGGGTAAGCGCCTGGATCGAGGCCGAGGCGCTGCGCCCCTGGCCGCCGATGGCCGTCGATGGCAATGAGCCGCAAACATGACGTGCCGGTGCGCATCGCCCGCTGACATCTCGCCCCGCCGGATGGGAGCGGCATGGTGACGGTATCGCGGCGAAAGCGCATCTGGGGGTGGTATTTTTTCGACTGGGCGAGCCAGCCCTATCACACGCTGCTCGTCACCTTCGTTTTTGGCCCGTTCTTTGCCTCGGTCGCCTCGGCGCATTTCATTGCTTCCGGGCTCACAGAGACAGCGGCGGATGCGCGCGCGCAAAGCCTGTGGTCGCTGGGGCTGACGGTGAGCGGCCTGATCATCGGTTTCGGCGCCCCGCTGATCGGCGCGCTGGCCGACACGGCCGGGCGGCGCCTCCCGTGGATCGTGGCCTTCTCGGTGATCTATGTCATCGGCAGCGCCGGCACCTGGTGGGCGATGCCCGACGGGGCAAACATGTGGTGGGCGCTCAGTGCCTTCGGGCTGGGCTTTATCGGTGCGGAATACGCGCTGGTCTTCGTCAACGCGCAGCTTCCCTCGCTGGCCACCGAGGACGAGGTCGGGGCGATTTCCGGCTCGGGCTTTGCCTTTGGCTATCTCGGCGGGCTGATCAGCCTGATCGTGATGCTGGCCTTTTTCATGGAGGGCGCGGGCGGGCGGACAATTCTGGGCCTGACGCTACCCTTCGGCCTCGATCCGCTTGCACGCGAAGGCACGCGCCTGGTCGGCCCGTTCACGGCGCTGTGGTATGCGCTGTTCATGATCCCCTATTTCCTGTGGGTGCGCGACGCCGGTACGCCCCGTCGCGGAGGCGGCATCGGCGCGGCCCTGCGCCTGGTCGGGAAATCCGTCGCCGGGCTCAAGCGGCGCATGAGCCTCTCGGCCTATCTCGTCGCGTCGATGCTCTATCGCGATGCGCTCAACGGGCTTTACGGGTTTGGCGGCACATATGCCGCGCTGGTGCTCAACTGGACAATCGTCTCGGTCGGCCTTTTCGGCATCATCGGGGTGATCTCGGCCGCCGCGTTCAGCTGGGTCGGCGGGCGTCTTGACCGGGCATTCGGCCCCAAGCCGGTGATCGGGGGGGCGATCTGGGGGTTGATCGCGGTCTGCGTCACCGTGGTCGGCATGGACCGCACACAATTTTTCGGCGTGCCGCTGGCCGAAGGGTCGGCCCTGCCGGACGCGGTTTTTTTCGGCTGCGGTGTGCTGATCGGAGGATTCGGCGGCATGTTGCAGGCGGCCTCGCGTTCGCTGATGGTGCGCCATACCGATCCCGCCGCCCCGACCGAAAGCTTTGGCCTTTATGGCCTGTCGGGGCGCGCCACCGCCTTTGTCGCCCCGGCCCTGATCGGGTTGGTCACCGCACTCACCGGCAGCGCAAGGATTGGCGTCGCGCCGCTGATATTTCTTTTCCTCACGGGGCTGATCCTGTTACGCTGGGTCAGGGCAGACGGGGACAGCGACACATGGCGCGCCAATTCTCAGTGATCCTTCTCACACTCGCACTGGCCGGCTGCGGCCCGGCGGTGACACACGGCCCGCAGGCGAAAACGGAGCCTGCCCTTTCGACCCAGAACATTCCCGCGTCGATGAAGGGGGTGCCCGCCAAACGCCTCTTCGGGGCAAGCCGGACGGGCTCCAGACAGACGCCCGCCCCCTTTGGCAGCTATGCAAAGGGGTGTGTCGCGGGAGCCGTGCAACTGCCTGAAACGGGGCCGACATGGCAGGCGATGCGCCTGAGCCGCAACCGCAACTGGGCCCACCCGGAGACCATTGATTTCATAAAGAAACTTTCGGCTTTTGCGGCCACCCTGCCGGGCTGGAAAGGGCTCTATGTCGGCGATATGAGCCAGCCGCGCGGCGGGCCGATGCTGTCGGGTCATCGCAGCCATCAGATCGGCCTCGACGTCGATATCTGGATGCGCCCCCCCGACCGTCTGGACCTCAGCCGCGCCGAGCGCGAGAGCATCTCCAGCATCTCGATGCGCCGCGCCAAGGGCGCCTACACCAATGACAACTGGACGCCCCAGCACATGCAGCTCATCAGGGCCGCGGCCAGAGACCCGCGCACCGCGCGCATCTTCGTCTTTCCCGGCGCCAAGGTGCAGATGTGCAAGGACGAAACCGGCGACAGGAGCTGGCTGCGCAAGATCCGCCCCTGGTGGGGGCATCATTACCATTTCCACGTCAGGCTGCGCTGCCCCGAAGGCGCGCGCGGCTGTGTAAATCAGGCGCCGCCGCCGCCCGGCGATGGCTGTGCCGATGCGCGTAAATGGGTGGCGAATATCCTCAACCCGCCGCCGCCGCCCAAGCCCAAGCCCGGGCCAAAGCCCAAGCCAAAGCCGCGCCGCGAGTTGACGCTGGCCGCTCTGCCGCGGCAATGCATCTCCGTCCTGCAATCTCAATAGCGCCACATCCTGTTGAAAAAACCGCGCCCACCGCAGCATTTTGTTTTGACAACGGTGAAATCTGTGGCACTCTTGGGTCAACGGCAACAAACGAAAGGAGGTGGTCCAGTGTCTGCAGAGGTATTGGAGAGAGGTGTCGGGACAGTTCGGGAGGATCGCGTCTAGGGCAGCCCCTGGGCGTCGTGAGACCCCGGATTGGTGCGCCTTACCGCACCGCCTCCTGAAACTTCGAGAGGGCCGTCCCGGCACGCCAGGGCGGCCCTTTCGATTGCCCGGCCCGGTTATCCGGCCCGGTTATCCGGCTCGATCGTCCCGCTGCGGGCGCGGCAAGACCGCGCCACAAGACCGGCAGAGCGTCGCCACGACGCCTGCGACGAGCACCACCACCACATCTTTGCGGGGGTCACATGCTGCGCATCACCGACATGATCGGCATCGAGGAATGGGAGCTGAGCGAGCAATTCACCCACGCCTCCGGCCCCGGCGGGCAGAACGTCAACAAGGTGGCCACGGCGGTCGAGCTGCGTTTCGAGGCGGCGCGCTCGCCCAACCTGCCCGAGCCGGTGAAACGGCGGCTGCGGCGGCTGGCGGGGCGGCGCTGGACGGGCGAGGGGGCGGTTCTGATCCGGGTGGAGGACACCCGCAGCCAGGCCCGCAACCGCGAGATCGCCCGCCAGAGGCTCGCCGAGCTGGTGCGCAAGGCGACCGAAACACCCCGCCGCCGCATCCCGACAAAACCCGGGATGGGGGCACGCAAGCGGCGGCTGAAGGCCAAGAAGCTGCGCGGCGCGGTTAAGGGGCTCAGGGGGCGGGTGGAGCCGGAGGATTGAACGGAGGCCCGATCGGGCCAGCTTGTGCGCCCTATAAGGCCAGTATAGCCTTTCCGTCATGTCGATTCCGGTTGAAATCTTTTTCCTCGACCCAGAGGCGCAGGGCACGCTGCAGGCGCAAATCCAGCAGATGATCTCGGAGGGGATTCTTTCGGGGCGGTTTCGCAAGGGCGAAAAGCTGCCGTCCTCGCGCAAGCTCGCGCGACAACTGGGCGTAAGCCGGATCACGGTGACACTGGCCTATACCGAACTGGAGGCCTGCGATTACATCGCGGCACGCGACCGCTCGGGATATTACGTCTCTGAAAACGCCCCCGAGCCGCCGCAATTCGCGCCGCGCCACCCGCAGGGCGAAAGCATCGACTGGTCGCGCGCGTTGGGGCGGCGGTTCACCGGCGGCGCATCGCCGGAAAAGCCCAAGGATTGGTCGGACTACCCCTACCCCTTCGTCTACGGGCAGACCGACCCGACGCTTTTCGATCACACGAATTGGCGGCATTGCGCGCTGCGCGCCCTCGGGTCGCGGGATTTCCAGGCGCTGACCATGGATTATTACGACAGCGACGATCCACGCCTCGTCGCGTTCATCGCCAGCCATACCCTTCCCCGGCGCGGCATCCTCGCCCGCCCCGAGGAGATCCTCGTCACCATGGGCGCGCAGAATGCGTTATGGCTGACGGCGCAGGTTCTGTTGACGCAGCGGCGCACGGCGGTGGCCGAGGAACCGTGCTATCACGCGCTCAGGGACATCCTGACCCAGACACGCTGTCACCTCGCGCCGGTCGCGGTGGATCGCGACGGGCTGCCGCCCCAGGCCCTGCCCGAGCAGGCCGATGTGATCTTTACCACGCCGAGCCACCAATCGCCGACCAATGCCACCATGCCGCTTGCGCGGCGCAAGGCGCTGCTGGCGCGCGCGCGGGAGATGGAGGCGCTGATCGTCGAGGACGATTACGAATTCGAGATGTCCTTCCTGCGCGCGCCGTTGCCGGCGCTCAAATCGCTCGATGACGACGGCCGGGTGATCTACGTCGGCAGCTTCTCCAAGTCGATCTTTCCGGGTTTGCGGCTGGGCTATCTGGTCGGGGACGCCCGCTTCATTCGCGAGGCCCGCGCGCTGCGCGCCAGCGTGCTGCGTCACCCGCCCGGCCATATCCAGCGCACTGCCGCCTATTTTCTGGGGCTCGGCCATTACG
>Ga0114931_10008678_pt1 | contig 12267 bp, 12 predicted proteins | sample 2SBtaG_FD_89579 | JGI IMG/M metagenome (GOLD analysis project Ga0114931, IMG submission 89579) | Deep subsurface microbial communities from Kolumbo volcano to uncover new lineages of life (NeLLi) - 2SBTROV14_V59a metaG | ecosystem: Environmental > Aquatic > Marine > Volcanic | place: Kolumbo...
ACCTCCTTCCGCCGGGAAAGCATCAGGCGGGGAATCTCCCGGGTGGCATCCATAATAAAGGTATAGGGTCCCGGGGTACAATGCTTAATAATTTTAAAAGCATGATTGGAAATACGGGCGAACCGGGCCATTTGTTGAATCGATTCGCAGATGATACTCATTGGCTCAAACTTGGATTTTCCCTTAAGCCGGTAGATTTTTTCGATGGCCTTCTTATGATAAATGCTGCAACCGATCCCGTACACCGTGTCCGTTGGATAGATAATCAATCCCCCGTTTTCCAGGGCCTCTCGGGCTTCCTCGACGGCTCTTAATTGCGGATTTTCCAGGAATATTTTTAAATGGCGCACGGTTTCTTCTTCGCAAATAAAATATCATCGTCCAAAGCGAAGAAGATACACAACTTACCTACAAGGCATCAATAATTTTCTGAAGTATGTCCGAAAGACCCTGTGGTTTACGTCCGATGGCCAGAACCGTCGCCCCGGGCTGCAAGGAATTCAGCACGGTTTGAATCAGTTCATCCGGTTCCTGGCATTTGGCAATTTCTTTCCGGGTGTGATTAATTTTCAAAATTCCGTCAACAGCGTAGGCTGCCAATTGCCCGTAGGTAATCACGGCGTCAATGGGAAGCGCGGAAATATAATATCCTAAATTCAGGTGAGTCTTAACCGGGCTTTCTCCGGGATTGCCCACATCGCCCAGCACCAGGATCAGTTTACTGGAATAGGAACGAAACTGCACTAACGATTCGCAAGCTTTCGTTACCGAATTTATGGTCGCGTCGTAGGTATGATCCAGAAAATAAACGTCCGACGCCCGAATCAGATTTCCGCGGTGTTCCGTCAGTTGAAATTTTTCCAGGGCGGAGCGCATTTCCTCGAACCCGACGCCCAGGATGCGAGCCACGGAAACAGCCGCCAGGGCATTATAGATGGAAGCCGATCCGTAAATCTGCAGATGGAAGGGATAATAGCCGTTAACGCAGAACTGGATGCCTTCCGGCCCCAGGTATTGAATCCGGTTGGCAAAAAAATGGGCGCGGGAATTAAAGCCAAACTTTACCACGTGATTGGACGGACAAAACTTGGCCATATCGCTCACCAGATCATCGTCTTTGTTCAGGACAGCAAAACCATCTTTAGGCAGATTGCGCACGAGTTCCACTTTCGCGTCCGCAATCAGATATTTATCGCCCAGAGTGGCCAGATGGGCTTCTCCGATGTTGGTAACCACTCCAATCGTCGGCTGAGACACTTTTACGGCCAGCTCAAACTGCTTTTGATTCAAAATTCCCAATTCCAGAATCGCGTAATCGTGCTGATCGGAGAGGTTCAGCAGCGTGGAAGTAACACCGGAAGCGGTAGAGCAATCCAGAGAAGTTTCCAGCACATTGCCGCGCTGAGAGAGGATGGCTGAGAGCATTCTTTTGGTGGTAGTTTTGCCTTCGGTGCCGGCAATCCCAATGACCGGAATATTGAACGCCCGGCGATAATCGCCAATTTTGCGAAGGTTAAGCTGAACATAGTCGCTTAGTTCGACATGTGAAGTAAGGGAAATTTCTTCCGAGTAGAGCCGTTCCGTTTCCTTTTTGTCCTGTTTAGCCAACTGAAATCCTTCGCTGGTTTGGTGAAACTACGGCGGTAAGACCGCCATAACTTCAATGTTCAATCAAACTATATCGACTTTTGGAACTACTGCAATCCGGCCATGGCGCGGCCCGAGAAAAACTTATACGCAACATAAACAATTTTTCGCCCTAAAAAAAGTTTTTGGCTTAATTAAACGGAAACCTCCCATCAACGAGGCGTATTTTCCCTTTCGGGAACGCCCTCGGTTTGGGTTACCGGAGATGCCGCCGCTCCGTTGAAGGCGGGAACAAAGAGATAACAGCGGGTTCCTTCGCCCGGCACACTGTCAAAATAGATAACCCCGTCATTTTCTTTTACGATTTGATACACAATCGATAACCCCAAACCGGTGCCGAACGATTTCGTGGTAAAAAACGGGTTGAATATTTTCTTGAAATTGTCCGGGGGGATGCCGCATCCGTTGTCTTCAATCCGTATCTCCAGATAAGGATGCTCCGTAATTTTGCGGTAAAACGCCTTTTCCCGGAAGTTTTCATAGGCGGCATTCACCTCCCGGGCCGAAATAGTGAGCACCCCGTTTTTGTCAATAGCTTCAATTCCATTCAACAGTAGGTTTATCAGAATCTGCTGAAGCTGGGAACTATCCACAAAAACCTCGGGGAGCTCCGGCGCGATGTTTTCCACAAGCCGGATGTTGTGAGAGATAATTTTTTGCCGGAGCAGCGTTACCACGTCCTGAATAATACCGCTGACCGAGCAAAAACGCCGGTTTGGCCGGTGCGGTTTGGCATATGAAAACAAGGCCCTCAGCATTTCATCCAGGCGATTTACCTGGCGGATGATGCGGGTTACGTATTCATTCTTAGAATCGGATTCGCTCATTTCTTCCTGAAAGGTTTGGGCAATAGCCTTAATTCCCGCCAGAGGATTTCGAATTTCGTGGGCAATGCCCGAGGCCATAACGCCTAAAGAAGCCAGGCGATCCATCCGGCGCATCTCTTCCTGAACCTCCCGGTTCCGGGTGATGTCCTTGAACGAAATAATTTGTCCCTCTTCCCCGGAAGATTCGTCCCGGAATTTCTGCACGGAAAACCCGATCAGCATTTTCAATCCGTCGGGCCCAACCATTTCCAGCTCCGGACCGCCAATTTCCTCCGAAAATGACTCCCTCGGCGCCAGAATGGATGAAATGATATCTTTAGGGATAAAATCCGACAAAAAGCGGAACTGTGCTTCCGTTCGGTGCACCCGGAGCAGGTGGGTCGCCGCATCATTGAGATACTTAATTCTGAGGTCTTTATCAATAACCACGATGCCAAATGCCAACTGATTGATGATCTGATCCAGGAATTCGAAAGAAAACTGCCAAACCTGGGAATCCAACTGCTCCTGGATTGACTTTTTTATGCGCAGGAACTGGATAGAAAGCCGGATGAGCTGGATGGCGGCTTCCAAAAACTCCAGGTGTTCCGGCCGTATGCGGTAATTTTGCGCGAATCCCAGCAAAACCACTGCCGTCGTTCTGCCGCTGTCAATCACCGGATGCAATAAAACACGGGAGAAGGGGCCCGGGTAGAGGGCGCCAAGTTCGGAAAAAAAAGCCTCCGTCTCTTTCCGTTTCTCCAGGATAACAACTTTTTGCGGCCGGCTGGCGGCATCATTAGGCACAAATTGGGGCACCTGCGTGAGCGGCGCCGCGATAGACGGATCATCCGGAGAAGAAAAAGATACTTCAAACTTTTCGGATTCCGTTGGTTGTAAATAGAGTACCAGAGCCGCCCGAGTTCGTCGTCGCAATTCGGTAATCAAGCGCCGCACAAATTTCATCTGGGAAAAGTTGAAAGGGGCGTCGGCCATCTGCTTCAACGCGGCAGTGAACAGGGTGGAACTTATTTCAGCGGCCGGCTGCTCGAATTTATTCCTCTCTTCGCCCGGCCGGTGGAGACGAAACTTCAGCGCATTACGGATTCGTATGGCCAATTCGAACTTATCCAGCGGCAGGGTCAAATAGTCAAAAATTCCCATGCGGAAGAGTTCCGTTCGCAGGTCTTCCCGATCCGGATCTATGAAGGCCAAAACCGGGATGTCCCACTGCCGGGCCGACTCAAAAATTTTGGCGCTGGAGGAAAGGCTTTCTCTCGTTTCGGCAGCCATATCCAGAATTATCAGGCTGGAACGGGTTAGAACTTCTGACTGGGGCAGGACTGCGCACGTCTGGCAGAACCGTAAAACGAAGCGGTTGAGATTTAACCGCGACTGAATCGCGTCGAACAAACGACGATTATGGCTGATGACGGTAATTTCCGGAGGCAAGGGAACTTCCTATCACCTCATAAAGATGGATTTAAATCTTTCATAGTCAATTATGATGATTTTACCCTTCTCCTTGCGCAGGTAGCCATCCACAATCAAGGATTTGATAACCCGGGAGATGGTTTCCCGGCTGGTGCCGGCCATGTTGGCCAAATCCTGTTGGAGCGGCAACTCGGAAATTTCCACCTGGCCTTTGCGGAAAACGCCGGAATCTTCGGCGATGCGCAGCAAGGTCGTGGCTACCCGCCCGGTGGCGTCCTGCAAAGAGAGGGATTTGATGTGCTCATCGCTCTTGCGGATGCGCTGGGCCAATTCTTTAAGCAGGTTGATGGCAATCTGCGGGTAATCCTGCAACATCTGAAGAAAATCCTCTCGCCGGATGACCATCAGCATCGATTCATCGATGGAAGTTACGTTGGCGGACCGTTTCTGGCCGTCCAGCAACGCCATCTCGCCAAAAAAGTCGCCTTCACTCAGGATGGAAAGAATCACCTCCCGGCCGTCATCGGTGATCCGGGATATTTTCACTCTTCCGTCCAGAATGATAAACATGGAGGAGCCGATCTCTTCTTCGATGAGAATCAGATTGTCTTTGTGATATCGCTGCCGGGTGGCAACCTGGGTGATTTTTTGCAAATCCTTATCGCTTAATTCCGAGAAAAGCGGAATATTCTTTAAAATTTCAATTTCCATCGGCGTTCCTTTCAGAATTCTATGATAAATCCCTGAATCCGGGATTTTAGCGAACGAAGCGATTTTTCGGCGTCTTTCCGATTGGCAAAGTTTCCCACCACGACAATGAAAAGTTTACGGCCATTCCGGTTTTTCTCAATAATCGACACATTTTGAACTTTATTGAGAATTTTGTTCCGGGCCAGACGGGCGTTTCGCAGAGTGCTGTACGCGCCGGTCTGGATTCCGAAACGATGGGAAGACCTGTTTGGCGGCGAAGATTTTTCCGTTCGGAAATTATTTTTTCGGATTTTTTCCGCTGTTTCATAATAACCCCGAGCGTAAAAATATTGTGATAATCTTTCCCGGATACTCTTTTTAAGATCGTTGTCCTCCGTTTTGGCATAAATAGATTTGTAGCGGGCCATGGCCGAATCCCCGTTGGCAATCATCAGCGCCTGCACAAATTGATTCCATTGAGGATCCATAATTTGTCCGCCCTGCTGCAAACGAATCAGCTCACTGATTTTCCCGTCTTTATAGAGCTTATACCACCGGGCAGCCGCCATAAGCGGCAATTGCCAGATAAAAATCGACAGAAAAGCGCCAATTAAATATCGAAAGAACCGAGACTGTGACATTGTTGACAGAACCAAACCGGCTCATCAGTGACAAAAGAGCAAATCTGACACTGATATTTGGGCGCGGCAGTTATATTGTTTTTTTCAAAATAGGCCGAAGCCGTGGATGAGGCCGCCTTATACTGATTTTTTTCCATGTAAATTTTAATTTTTGCCGCGTAAAGCGCCGCATTTTCCGGATGGGAATCACTGAACCGATCAATAATCTCCAACGCCAGATCGTATTCGCCCTTTCGGCTGTGAATATCCGCCAGCGCTAAAGCGGCCGGCAGGTGGCGGGAATCTTTGCGCAACAGCTCCCGGTAGAAATTCTCCACATCGGCAAACCGTCCCATCTCGAACCAGGCTTTCTCCAATTCCCTGAACACCAGGTGCCCTTTTTCCGGAATTTCAAAACAGAGTTTTTTCCACATTTCAATGGCGTCATCCAGGCGATTTTCCAGACGGTAGGAAGCTCCCAGGTAATAATAGGCCGCCGCGCACTTTTTGTTCAGTTTCAGCGCCTCCTTAAATTTGATCCGCGCGTCCTGGCCCTTTCCTTCTTTCTGCAATTCCAGGCCTTCCATCACGGCATAAAGCGCTATGCGTTTTTTCGTTAGCGGATTTGAATCATTCAGATATTTCCGGGCCGCTTTAGCGGCGCCGGCCCAGTCTTCCTGTTTTTCCAGGTATTCAACCAATTTTTGTGCGATTTTAATGTCCGCTACGCCACGATCGCTCAGAAGTTTTTTCGCGGTATCCACACATTTTGCCACATCCTGCACCAGTTCATAATCCTGCAACAGACTTTCATTCACCCTGCGCCGCAGTTCCGGGGATAAATCACCCCGAAAGGTAAGATCCCTGTGAATTTTCAGAGCGTTGTCCACCAACCCTCGTTTGCGCAACAAATCACCCAGGTGAATGTACGCCGCCACATTGTTGGTGTCTTCGTGGATGGCTTCCTTAAATTTTTGAATGGCTAACCGGTCATTGCCCTCCAGTGCCTCTTCCAAAGCGTTTAAATATTTGTTTTCCTTGGGCTTACCTGCTTTAATTGTGTAATAATATCGGGCGATTACCAGAATGGCCAGCACAACTACAAGGGCAATGAAAGTTTCGAAAACAGGAAATTGTGCCATTTGCATATTCATTACTCCGCCTCTTTCGCGTCTGGCGAAGGATCCGGCAGGTCCGCCTCGGGAATATCCTCCACCGAAATATTGCGCAGCCGTTCCAATTCCTTCAGCATTTTTTGATTGGCCCGTTTCAGGGTACGAATTTCACTGTGAGACTGCAGCGCGGCAAAAGCCAGAAATACCGCGCCGATCATGGCGCCAATGGCCAGGCAAATAATGAGAATAATCGCCAAGTTTATGTTTTCAAAAGACTTGTTGAGAATCTGAATACTCACGATTTGATGGGAATTTTGGATCAGAATTAACATCAATAGAATCAGGAGCAAAATTTTTAAAAAATTTGTGACGATCTTCATGGGAATCTCCGGTGTTGTGTCGGCAAAAAAATATGGCATAAATCGACTAAAATCAACGACTATTTAATCCCTGCGGCACGGAATTGAGGGTGCGGGCCGATTGCCGGTCATTAACCACCGTACTTTTATTGCCAAATATGGAGGAAAAGCGCTTTGGCAATTCCTTTCCAATGCGACATTTATTGTAAAAGCCAAAGCAAAACGTTCTTCATTTGGCTATTTCCACCGGAATCATTAAATTCCGCTTAAAACCGGGAGACGGAAGTGGATATTACCGAAAATGAAAAACGGGTGATCAACCAAATCCGGAAAATGCGGATGCGCTGGCAGGTCTTTTTCGCGGCCGGGTTGCTGCCTTACATCGTCACTCTGCTGTACGATTTCCGGGCGCGCCCGGGTCTGAATCTGAAGGTCATCGCCTACCTGCAAAACCTGGATTCGATCAGTTTTATCCTGGCCATCGTGCTCGCCTTCAGCATCTTATTGCTAAAAAGAAAGTACCTGTCACGGAAATTCATTGCTTCCATCCTGAAGCAGGACGCAGTCAAAGCATCCGACAGCGGCGCGCTTATTAAGGAATTGTTCGGCGTGCTGAACCGGAAATTCGCCATCATCTGGATGCTGGGCATAGCGCTGATCGTGGAAGGCGTTGTTTATTTCTGGCTTACTTTCGCGGACCGCAACATGCACCTTTACGCGTTCGTGGGGGCCTACTCTCTCTTAATGAACTACCCCCGAAAGCTGTTTTTTGAAAGTGTTTCCTACCAGATTGAGGAGTTGTATGTGGAAGGAAAAAATAACAGTTAACCCATTATTTCAATCGCGGGCCAACAATAATTCAGCTTAAAAGAAGCCCAATTCCAGTTTCGCCAGGTCGCTCATTTTTTCCGGGGTCCAGGGCGGATCCCAGACCAGCTCAATTTTGGCGTCGTTCACCACTTCCAAATCCCGCACTTTCTGCTCCACTTCCGCGGGCAGACTGCCGGCCACCGGGCAGGCCGGCGACGTCAGGGTCATTTTGATGACCACATTTTCCTGATCATCAATTTCAATGTCGTAAATGAGGCCCATCTCCCAGATGTCCACCGGGATTTCAGGATCGTAGCAGGTCTTGAGCACTTCAATAACCGCCTCTTTTATCTGTTCTTTCTGCTGATCGGACATCGCTCTCCTCTGAACATCGACTTATTCCGTACTCACCTGTTCTTCCTGGTTTTGCAAGGCTGCCTTCAGGGTGTGCCAGGCCAGGGCGGCACATTTTATCCGGGAAGGAAATTCCCGTACGCCACTGAAAACCGCCATTTTGTCCAGTTCCTCCATTTCCACAGGCTCCCGGGTATCCGAAGTGATCATTTTCTGAAATTTGTGGAACAATGCCACCGCTTCCTTTACCGTTTTTCCTTTGACCAGCGTGGTCATTACCGAAGCGGAGGCTTTGGATATGGCGCAGCCCGCTCCCTGGAAGGCAACATCGCGAATCACATCATCCTCGATATCCAGATAAATTTTTACCCGGTCGCCGCATAACGGATTGTAGCCTTCCGAATGACGGTTGGCGTGGGGCAGTTCATGAAAATTTTTGGGGTTGCGGTTATGATCCAAAATTACCTGTTGGTATAATTCTCTCAGTTCATCCATCAGAGCATAAATTCCCTTACTTTTTGCAACGATTCTGCCAGTTTTGAAATCTCTTCCTCGGTATTGTAGAAGCTGAACGAGGCTCGCGAAGTGGCCGGGACATTAAAGTGCTTCATCACCGGCTGAGTGCAGTGGTGGCCGGTTCGAATGGCCACTCCTTCGCTATCCAGAATGGTGCCCACATCGTGGGGATGAACACCCTCCAGAACGAAGGAGATAACCGCCACTTTATTGGCCGCGGTGCCGATGAACCGGAGGCCGGGAATTTCTGCCAGGGCGCGAACCGCCTTCCGCAACAGCTCATTCTCATAGCTCAGGATCGTTTCCCGTCCAATCGCGCTTACATATTGCAGCGCCGCCGCCAGGCCGGCGGCTCCGGCGATGTTGGGCGTGCCGGCTTCAAACTTATGAGGAAGATCGTTGTAGATTGTTTTTTCAAAAGTTACCGATTTTATCATATCGCCGCCGCCGCGGTAAGGCGGCAGTTTGTCCAGCCAGTTTTCCTTGCCATACAGGATACCAATTCCGGTCGGCCCCATCACCTTATGGCCGGAAAACGCCAGAAAATCGCAGTCCAGCGCTTGCACATCCAGCGGCAAATGCGCGCCGGCCTGCGCCGCGTCCAGAAGCACCGGCACGTTCATTTCATGCGCCCGGGCGATAATTTTTTCTACCGGGTTGATGGTTCCCAGTGAATTGGAAGCGTACACCAGCGCCGCCAGCCGCGTTTTGGGCGTCAGCAGCCGCTCAAATTCGGAAAACACCAGTTCACCGGCATCATCGATGGGAACGACCCTCAACTTCGCGCCGCTGCGTTCGCACAGCATCTGCCAGGGAACGATGTTGGAATGATGCTCCATTTCGGAAATGAGGATTTCATCGCCGGGACGAAGGCCCAAGTTGCCGAACGCATAGGCCACCAGATTGATGCTGTCCGTGGCGCCGGCGGTGAAGATAATTTCCTTCCCGGAACGGGCGTTCAGGAAGCTGCGCACCGCCCCGCGCGCTTCTTCATACACCTCGGTAGCCAGCTCACTTAAGTAGTGCACGCCGCGGTGCACGTTGGAATTCTGCTGCCGGTAAAAACGCTCCACCGCCTCGATGACGCAGCGCGGTTTTTGAGTGGTGGCCGCGTTATCCAGATAAACCAACGGTTTACCTCGAACAACTTCATTCAGGATGGGAAAATCCGCCCGGATTCGCTGGACATTAAATTCTGTTTTCAATACTTCGGCTGTCTTCATTCTTTCGGCCCGTCACCGTTTTCCGTTTCAATGGTTTTCAGTCGCCGTAAAATCATGTCGGCAAGTTTCTGTTGCGCTTCCGGAAGCGGAATACTGGCAAAAACATCACTCACGAAAACGTACCGCAGCATGGCCATGGCGGAGTTGAGGTCAATTCCGCGGCTGCGCAAATAAAACAGCGCCTCTTCATCCAGCTGACCGATGGTGGCGCCGTGGGTGCATTTGACATCGTCGGCGTAAATTTTAAGCTGCGGCTTGGCGTTTATGGAGGCGTCCCGGCTTAACAGCAAGGTTTTGTTGGACTGCAGGGCATTGGTTTTCTGGGCGTCCGGCCTTACCAGAATTTTGCCGTTAAAAACGCCCTTCGCCCGGCCGCCCAAAATTCCTTTGTAAAGTTCATTGCTGAAGCAGTTCGGCTTGGCATGGTCAATAAAAGTGTGGTTGTCGATAAGCTGATTTTCGCCGCCCAGGTAGAAACCGAACAGATGGGTTTCACAGTTTGAATCGTTCAGCGTAACATTAAGGTTGTTGCGAACCAGCCCGCCGCCCAGGTCAATGTAAACGGAGTTGAAACGGCTGTTCCGTTCCTGCCGCACATTCAAGTTGGAGATATGAAACGCGGAACGGCTTTCATCCTGAATCTTAATATACTCCACGGAAGCGTTTTCCTGCACAAAAACTTCGCTGACGGTGTTTTGAAAATAGACGCCGCCATCGAGATGGTGAAAGCTCTCGGCGTAACGGAAACGGCTGCCTTCCCCGGCGATAATCAACGTGCGGGGGTGCAGAGCCAGCTCATTTTTTTGACCGCTGAACAGGTGAACAATATGCAGAAGCTGGTCCACCGCGACATTTTTTTCCACATAAACAAACGAGCCATCCCTCGTGAATGCAGTGTTTAGAGCGGTAAACGCCTCCTTCTCCAGCGGTGCCAGGGCGGCCAGATAATCGTTAACGCGCGCGTCGCCCCGTTGAAACGCCTCCCGCAGGCTGCCGAGGGTAACGCCGCTTGATGGCGATAATAGGGATAGTTTCTCGCTGAAAAATCCATCCACAAATACCAGCAGGGAACAGTCCATGCCCTCAAACAAGAACGGCGAAAGATCGATTTCGGCGCGAGTTCCGGCAGCGGCAGCCATGTCGAACCATTGGGCGGTCAAGGGCGCGACGCTGGTATATTTCCATTCTTCGTCCCGTGTGGTGGGAAAACCGAGCCGTTCAAAATGTTCGATTGCCTTTCGGCGAACCCGGTGAAAGGGCGTCCGGCTGCTACCGTTCAAGCTGGCTTCGAATCGTCGGAACCGCTCCACATACCACTTTTCCACGGATTGTTTTTTCAAATCGTTTTTGCTCATCTGTTTTCGTTTCCTCTTTGTTAGTCGCCGGGGGTTACATTGCCGCCGCGGCTTCATCCTTCACCCAGTCGTAGCCGTGGTCTTCCAAGTGCAGCGCCAGCTCTTTGCCGCCCGACTTGACAATTTTACCGTTCACCAGCACATGAACGAAATCCGGAACGATGTAGTTGAGCAGCCGCTGGTAATGGGTCACTACGATAAAGCCGTTCTCGGCGCCGCGCAGGGCGTTGACGCCATTGGCCACTATTTTCAGGGCGTCGATATCCAGACCGGAATCGGTCTCGTCCAGAATGCCCAGTTGCGGGTTGAGCACCGCCATCTGGAATATTTCATTGCGTTTTTTTTCGCCGCCGGAAAAGCCCTCGTTTACCGCCCGGCTCAAAAACTTTTCGTCCATTTGAACCAGCTTCAGCTTTTCGCGAACCATTTTGAGAAAATCCATAGCGTCCAGCGGCTCTTCGCCGCGATACTCCCGGATGGCATTCACCGCTGTCTTCAGCATATTCACGTTGCTTACGCCGGGAATTTCCACCGGGTACTGAAACGCCAGGAAAATGCCTTCGCAAGCCCGCTCCTCGGCGCTCATTTCCAGCAGATTTTTCCCGTTGTAAGTGATCTCGCCGGCAAGAATATCGTACTCTTCCCGCCCCGCCAATACATTGGCCAGGGTGCTTTTTCCGGAACCGTTGGGCCCCATGATAGCGTGAATTTCGCCGGAATTGACTTCAAGATCAATTCCCTTGAGAATTTCCGTGCCTTCCACGGCTACCCGCAGCCCTTTAATTTTTAAGTTCATTTTTTTCTCCAAAATTATTTTCGACGCTCGTTTTCACCCTGAATTTGCCATCGGTACCTTCACGGGCTTCCTTCGGACAATTTTATTTAATTAGATGCCGAAACAAGTTCGGCATGACAGTCCTCTGAATACATAATTTTTCTTCAACTAACGCACAAGTTTGTCACCCTGAACTTGTTTCAGGGTCTTCATTTTCGTTTTATAAGATTCTTTTCGAAGGAATCCCGCGGAGAAACAAGCTCAGAATGACCATCTCACTATCCTTCACAATATTTCTTCACTTCCTTTTTTAATATTTTGTCTTTTGTCTTTAGTCTTTTTTTTTCAACCCACGCTGCCTTCCAGGCTGATGGCCAGCAGTTTCTGGGCTTCCACGGCAAATTCCATGGGCAGCTCCCGGAAAACTTCCTTGCAATAGCCGTTCACAATCAGCGCGATGGCGTCTTCGGTGGAAATTCCGCGCTGGTTCAGATAAAATATCTGGTCTTCGCCGATTTTTGAGGTGGTGGCTTCGTGTTCCACCTGAGCGGAGTTGTTTTTTA
>Ga0114931_10008679_pt1 | contig 12267 bp, 16 predicted proteins | sample 2SBtaG_FD_89579 | JGI IMG/M metagenome (GOLD analysis project Ga0114931, IMG submission 89579) | Deep subsurface microbial communities from Kolumbo volcano to uncover new lineages of life (NeLLi) - 2SBTROV14_V59a metaG | ecosystem: Environmental > Aquatic > Marine > Volcanic | place: Kolumbo...
TGTACGCCGCCGCCGTGCTGGCGTTTCCCTGTTCCCTCAAGCAAAGGGCGACGGGGTTGGCACTGGGGGTCGGCAGCATCCTGGCCTTGAACTGGGTGCGCATCAACAGCTTGTTGTTAATCGGCGCGTACTGGCACGATGCGTTTGAGTTTGCCCACCTTGTGGTTTGGCAAACAATCGCCATCGTATTTGCCGTGTTCGTCTGGTTGTTCTGGATTCAAAAGGTTGCCCATGACGCTTAGGGCGCTGGCGGGTCTTGCCGGGAAATTCATCCTGGTCTTCACCGTCCTGACCGTGCTCTGGTGGCTGGCAGCGCCCGCTTACAACGCGCTGGTCTTTCCTGTTGCCAACGCGGTGTTGGCGTGGGATGATCCGGTGGTTGCACGGGTGGTTGTCGAAGCAGGGCAGTGGATTGCTTTTTCTATCGATGGTCAGACGCAAAATCCCGTCTTTGAATTCGACCGGTTCGGCACTTTTTTCAACGTCGTTCTTCTCATCAGCCTGCTGCTCATTGCTCCCGGCGGGCGTTGGTGGAAGCGCGTGCTGCGATTGGGGTCGGGGTGGCTGATTCTGTGGGGCATTCACGTGGGGTTTATCGTGATCCAAATCAAAGCCCAGTTCATCAACCTGGGTTTGATTTTCGCCACCCAGCAAACCGCTTACTTTTTCAACTGGATAGCCGTTTTCATGGGCACATTAGGCGAGCAGTTGTTGCCTCTGATCGTGGTAGCCGCCCTCAGCTGGCCCTACTGGGTCCGGTGGCTTCAGACCCAACGCACGGATCATGATAAAAAGCGCTTTGGCCCCTGTCCCTGCGGCAGTGGCAAAAAGTACAAACGTTGTTGCGGTAAATCCAAAGCGTATCATTTGACCCCTTCACACCGATAAGTGCGCTTTGGAATAACCAAAAGGCCGTTGCCGCGTGCTAGCGGATGGAAACCTGTGCTTGTGTGTTGCCCACTCTGAATTCATCTATATAAATGCTGTTGTTGTAGGGCATGCCGGCTCCACGGTAAAATCCGGATTTCCAGTAATGGGGTTTGGTGTTGTGCATATTTTTGCCGTAATACTTGCCGTTTGTGACGGACACACCGTTGGCCCAGGCTTCGATGTAGCCTGTATCATCCTGCGACCATTTGATGTGCATCTTAAAATCGATCCATTGCCCTTTCGCCACAGGGAAATACCCGGCAGGTCCCACATTTTCGTTTTGTATGCCGTAGTTAAGTTTAACCCCAAACGGCCCGTCTTTGGTTTGCCTGCCCAAGTAGAGGGCAACGGGCGGATTGGTTCCTGCTGCAGAAGGCATCCCGTTTTCAGGATCGGCAATCGCATGAAATTGCCCAATAATGTTCCAGGAGTCGGGGTACAAGCTGGGGTCTAATTCTATAAAATCGGTTGGAATCAAAAAACTCCATTGGTACCACACTTGCGTTCCTTCGACGTTGTTGTGCTTGTAGTTGACTTCTGTTCTGTTTTTGATGGGCCTGTCAGGCTGTTGGGTTTGAAATTGCGGGTCAACCGTGATTTTCAGCGCGTATTTCCCATCGCGAACCGTATCACTGACGAGTTCGATATAATTGACAAGGTTCGGGTAAACGTTCAAAGAAGGTTCAACGCCAAATTCAGACGGAAAATCATCAGGGATAAGGCCATTCCCGTGATCAAAATCCGCTGCGTAAGGTATGATTTGTGAGGCAAATGAACTGCCAGCGGTAAAGACATCCGTACAGCCCCACAAGGTTACGGTCAACCAGCCAACCAGCAGAAGTTTGACACCGTTGGAAATGAGTTGTTTCATCTTTGGCTTCTCCTTAGTCAATCGATTTTTCACTACCTCCCTTCGAGTCTGTCCTGTTTGTGGGTAAAAAAACAATAGAACCTGGATCAAAATGCTTTTTTGAATCAGAACCCCATTCCCCCTATTACGGCCAAAAATGTTTTCAGGGTCCAAAGATCTAAATCAACAGGTATCGGTTTCACCTAGCCAGGTTTCCCACCTTAATCATCGGCCAAGCTTCATCGGTACCTCATCCTAACGGGCTACCGGCTTTACACCACCCCGACGACCTATACCGTAACCAACTCGATAAACATCAGGCAAGTTAATACGCCCATCAGTAGTAAATTCAAGCAACCCCAGATCAACCAAGTCTTGAAGGACACCTTCAGGCCCCTTATTGATACGAGATGGTGGCAGCCGAACACCCGCTGTCTCAATACTTCGTCCCAGGTCTTCCAACACTCCCTTTTTTTTCCAGATCTGTTTAACCTCTTTAAAATGGCATGGAACCGAAATCCCTGATAATGGTTCGAAGAGTTTTTGAACCCAGGGGTAATCTTCTTGCACTTCCTGGACTCTGATCTTCGAGGCTTCCTGCACCCCCCGTTTAATACTCTCGTAATGAAGCGCATATTGCTGTCTGACTCTTAAATCGTCCGTTGCGGCATGTCTGAGGGCTGCCAGAAAACTACGGGGACTGACCTGTCGTCTCGCATCACCGAGGTGATTCGGCAACCATGTATACGGAAAACCACGGCGTCTGTCACGGCCCATCCATGGTCCGGTCATGGCGTGAAAAATAGCGCGCTGGTTTTCCTCGTTGCTTCGCAGGTTTTCTGGAACATCCCAAATACCATCATTTCGGTCCCATTTGATGGATGTTAACTTTTGGCATCCTTCTCTAAATAATTCCCCTTCGGAATCAACATTCGCCAAGTATTGCCAGAATAGTCCATACAATTCGTTTCGGGGCCAATACAACTCCGTCTTTTGCGACAAAACCTTGGACGAGTCTGGGAAAGCACTCACCGATGAATCTTCGATTTGATCGGGCCGCACAAAAACCTTAAGACGAATACGATTATAGGAGCGGAAATCCAGCAAAACCTGAAGAAGCCCGCGCACCAACGCATGCATCGTTTTCCATTCATCAGCCGTCCGGTCAAGCCCATCAAACAAAACCAGATGATAGCTCTTCTTTTTTTCTAACTCTTGATCTTTCTCGAATAAAATCCGCTCTACTTCTTCCGGGTGATCAAAAACCCACTTAACACGCTCTTTCCATGAATCTTTAGAAGAAAAATCAGCGGAGGTTTCTCTGCTAATTTACCACAACACAACAGTTTCCCAAATCAACCGTGACTCATATTTTCTCAACAAAGATAAAAGAGCGTCTTTCCCTGGATAATCATGAGGATGATTTCTCTCCGAACCCCATCGACGTGATTGTTTTATCATCGAAACCGACTAGTCGTCCGATGGCCGCTCGATGCCCCTCTTGCTGCAATGCAGACCACCAGAAACTTTTTCCAGAACCTCTAATACCTATCACCAGCATGTTGTCTGGGCGCAGTGCTTTCGCATGGGTGGAAGGCAGGTAAGTATGGCGAAGTTCCGGTGTTTTTCCGTGAAGAGATGTGTCTTCAGGAAGCGCTGAGGTGATCAGCCTACGAAGTTCCTGCGGAAACTGATATTGATTCTTCATGCCATTTCGTCTTTCTCTGTAATGCCTAGAAGCCGATCCGCCGCATCTATAAAATCTGACAGCGCTTCCTGTGCTGATTTTTTATCCAAACCAAATTCAGATGTTGCAGGATCGAATTCCTGCAACGCCCTGTGCCAGAAGATCTGCCACGGATAATGAGGGGCCGTTTCGTCGTTCAGATCAAAATTGAATGCTTCCATATCATCGGAAAGAGCTTCTTCGTATAGATGATCACGGAAAACGTCCCATGCATGCTCTCTGAATCGACGGAGATATTTTTCGCGACCGATCTCCGGGATCATAGAAGCGACGATTTGAAGTTGTTACCGAACGCTTTGCATGTTCGGATGTAATTGCCAGTGGTGGAAGAGGAAGCTATATGCTTTCCATGTCTGGGAACTATCCACTGCGAAAAGAAATGTTTGGGCACCCAAACGGGTCACAGCGGCAGCGGCAATATCATGAATTCCGGCTCGGCTGTCAAGTATCACAAGGTCAGGTTTTTCTTTATCTTCAATTTCTGCAATGAGATGTTCTAGCCGGTCGGCCCAGGATGACGACTCTGGACCGGAAGATTCTACATAGCATCTGGCCAGTTTCGGTAGATATTCTTCAGTCTTGCGGCCGTATGCTGGAACAACCTTAATTTCTCCGATGAGATCATATGCCAAAGAGCTGACGGCAACCATTTCTTTTTCGACAATTCCAGCCTGGCCTACACCTTCTTCAACGAACCAATCCACGATGCCGTAATCTGGAAGGTGATCATCGGACAGCAAAGTACTGCTGACACCGGGTGATTCCAGGTCGAGGTCGAAAATTAAGACCTTTTTCCCTTGTTCGGCCAGTTGCCGGGACCAGATAATCAATGCGGTTGAGCGCCCGACCCCGCCTTTTACGCTGAAGAAGGTGACTCTTGGGTTAGTTGTTCTTCTTTTAAACGACTGACGCAACCAATCCTGCCCTGTAATCTGGCGATCAATCAGCCAGATCTTAACTCCTTTTTCCTCAGCGAGTAGGCGACGATCGGATGATTCACCGATGATTTCTTCCCCTTGTAACAGATCACTCGCAAACAATAGCGCCCGTTCCGGTGGAAAACTATATGCCCCCAAAGAATTGCTCAGATCGCTTGAAAAAGAATCAAGCAAATCTTTCCTGTCTAGTTGATCTTCTCTACGCCCCCGCAGTAATACCCGAATGCGTCCATGAATATCACGAACCAAGGTTATATCTTCACCGATATCGCTGGCGACGGCCTTGATTCTGTCCAGAGCAATTTTAAGCGCCTGATTAAATAAAACGGCCTTTTCCGAATTCATACCACGACCCCATCCAAAATTGCACCCTCAAGAACACCTCTTACCAATTCGGCTCCGTCTCTGTGCTTATCGACAGTCTCTTTTGAGATTTTCCCCCGGTTGCTATATCGTTGATTGACATCCCAGTCCACAAACGGATTATCAACAACCATGGATCTTGAATAGTGCATTCCATCACGATTGTGAGCGAAGGTAACAAATTGATCCCACAATTTATTGATGTGGACAGCATATGGGTCTTCTGGTCTATTGGGGTTTTTGGGGTGCATCTTCATACCCAGCCCTAACATTATGGATTTTAATGCACATTCGGCAGTTAGACCGAACAGCTGATCTGCATTTGCTAACCTTGCATCCGCCACCAAATACCGCGCATCTTCCCAATGACGCTCGGCCGCATCGCGGAAATCAGTCTCCATTTCTGTCGTTTCCTCCAGTTTTCATGAAAGGGTTTATCCCTCTTAGAGAACTAACTTGAGTTTAACTTCACACAAACATCGTATGTATACCAATCTATTTCTTCAAACCCGACAGGCTGTTCAAACAATAATGATCAATATAGGTGTTGAAAGTCCCCCCGGCTGAGTTTTCAGCCGGGGGGACACGTGCGCGCCAGGATTCTTGGAGTCAAATTCCTTAGCGCTTTAAGCTTCTTTAGCCCGTTGCTGATCGACAGTGGTGGGCGCCTCTTTTGAATCGCCAAACGCCTCCTTGACCAACCCCAGCGAACTGACAAAGGAACTGATTTCATACGGCATGTAGATTTTTGCCGCCGGGTCCTTGGCCATCTGTTGCAGCGCATCCAGGTATCGAATGGCGACCAAATCGGGCGAGGGATTGCCTTCGTGAATGCCTTTGAATTCGGTGGAGATGGCTTGCGCTTCGGCCTTGGCGCGCTTCAGGCGCGCTTCGGCCTCCCCTTCAGCTTCTAAAACCAGGGCGTTGCGGTGGCCTTCGGCCTCTAAGATGGCGGCCTGCTTGCGGCCTTCGGCTTCACGGATCGAAGCTTCTTTAAACCCTTCGGCCTCCAGGATGCGGGCGCGTTTTTCACGGTCCGCCTTGATTTGCTTTTCCATCGCGTTGGTCACATCGTCGGGCGGGGCGATGTCTTTAAGTTCCACCCGGTTGACGCGCACGCCCCATTTGTCGGTGGCGGCATCCAGCGTTTCGCGCAGGTCCATGTTGATGCGCTCGCGGGAGATGAGGCTTTCTTCCAGGTCCATGTTGCCCATCACGTTGCGCAGTGTCGTCACGGTCAGCTTGAGAATGGCCTCGGGCAGATTGGCGATTTCGTAGGTAGCTTTAAAGGGATCTGTGATCTGAAAGTAAATCACGGTGTTGACCTGCATGCGCACGTTGTCCTTGGTGATCACCGCTTGCGGCGGAAAATCGAGGACCTGTTCGCGCAGATCGATGATGGCCGTTTCCCGTATCGCGCCATCCTTAAGCGACACCACCTTGCGGGTGCGTTCCAGAAAGGGAATGATAAAGTGCAGGCCGCTGTCGGCCTTGCGGTGAAAGCGCCCCAGCCGTTCGACCATGCGCACGGACGCCTGGTTGATGGTCACCACGCCCCGGGCACCAATCAGCACCACCAGCGCACCCAACCCGATTAACACGATGAGTGTCGGATCAAAAGTCACGTTGCCTCCTTAGGGTTGTTCCATCACGACAAGTTTTACGCCCTCTATCTTTACGATCACAACCCGTTTGCCTTCCCCAATCGGGTGTTCGTCGTTGCTGACGGCAGACCAAGTTTCGCCCTTCAGCTTGACCAATCCTTCCCCTTGGTTGTTGATCGTTTTCACCACAATCCCCGTTTTATCAATGAGGGCATCCACATTGCTGGGCACGGCCGCTTGGTCGGCACGCTGATCCAACATCTGCTTAAAAATCCGGCGCGAGGAAAAAACCAAAACCCCCGACGCCGCCACAAAGCCCAACAACTGAAAGGCAAGGTCAAGGCCAAAAAACGCCAGCGCTGCCCCCGCCAGCGCCCCGACCCCGATCCACATTAAAAAGAACCCCGTGGTCATGATTTCGCCGGCAAACATCGCAATCGCAAATAACACCCATAAAATCCAAGGCGCCATAGTTTTTCACCTCGCTGTTATTGTATCCGGTGTAACGAGGATAACCAACAACAGCAGGTTTTAACAGCATCTTGACCCTTGGCCTTTGGACAAAGCTACACCGTTGGATCAGACGGCGTTCCTTCTTCGTTACAAGCACGTGATCTATCGTGGGTAGCGTGAATGACTGATCCCTTAAAAACCCAAATACGCCAATTAGGCGCCATCAGAGAATGACATGGGGGTGCATGCATGACAAACACAACACTATTTGCGCTTTTAATCGCCGGCTTGATCGGCTTAGCCGTGGGCTTGGCCGGGCCGGCCGACGACAACCAGGTATCCTTTGCCTTTAAGAACCTTCCCGATTTGCCGGAAGGGTTTGTCTACCAGGCTTGGGTGCTCGACCAAGAAGACGAACTGATCAGCCTGGGGCGCTTCCGACAGATTGGCAACGCCAAGAATTTCGATTTTTTCGGAAACCTTCAACGCCAAAAGAAGTTTTTGGTTTCCTTGGAAACCGGCGACCCGGATGGGGTTGGAGACCTCAATGGCGGCGACCCTGACCTGGTCTTGTTTGGCGGGAACATCAGCCCGTTAAACAACATCGTCCATCTAGCGCTGATCGCGCCCGATTTGGAAACACCCAGCGGCAGCGTCTATATTTTGAGTACGCCAACCGACAACAGCACCCACTCCCCTTCCAAACTCAAGCCAGGTGTCCCGATGAACGACACCAACGAGCAACAGGGGATTTGGTTTGTGTCTTTTGACCCGAAAAACACCGGCGATGTCCCCGTCAACGGCTTATCCTTGCCCGACATTCCTTCAAACAACTTTGTATATGAAGGCTGGGCCATCCATACCGCCACTGGAACGTACGTCACCACCGGCCGTTTCGACCAGCCCGGAATTCCCGACCGAAATTCCGGACAAAGCCCCTACGACGGCGGCAAGGTCTATTTGGGACCCGCCTTCCCGGGAGAAGATTTCGTCAACGCAGGGGTCGCCGCAGACAGCCTGGAGCTGCCCTTGAACTTGAACCAGGGTTGGCGCACTTCGATCAGCATCGAACCCAATTCCGACACCGCCGAAATGCCTTTTGTGCTGGTGCCATGGTCCACCCGCATCGGTACCCAGACCAGTTGCTTTAAAGACACCGTACTTTCACAACCCAGTCCCAAGACCTATCAGCAACAAAAATGCCTTATTGAGCCTCAGTACGATGGGGTTGCAGTGATCCACTAAGTGTCATTCACGAACTGAAACCTCTATTGGCACTTTAAAAAAGGAAAGAGCGTGTGCTCTTTCCTTTTTCTTTTTCGCCCGAATCATACAATACCAAAAATCGGGTTTTAATATCTGCGAGGGGACCAGTTGTGGTGTTGTTTGTGCGCTTTGGCGCTCAGACGCTCCAGCCGGTGATCCAGCACGCAATCCAACGCTTGGTCGTAAAAAGGATAGACCTTTTTGCAAACCACGCATTGGTAGTCCAAAAAACCGTGAAGACCTTCTACCAGTTGGATGCGGGTGTGGGTATCCTGATGCAGTTGACGAGAAATCGTGGTGCCCCTTTTGCCCGTAATGGTTTAAGCCAGTGTCTTTAATGCGCCGGTGATTTCGTTTAAGTCGGGTTTGACTTTCGGGTCTTCGCTCACCCATCGGTATTGAATCAAACCGCCTTTGTCCACAACGAACACGCTGCGTTTTGCAACCCCTTTAAAATCTAACAGGGACTCATAAAGCACACCGTAAGCGCTGGACACTTCCTTGTTAAAGTCGCTCAACAAAGGAAAATTCAACCCTTCCGCTTTGCTAAACGCGTTGAGTGAAAACGGGCTGTCCACGCTGATGCCAAACACCTTGGCGTCAAGCTGGTTAAATTGACTCAGTTGATCTTTGAACTCACACAGTTCCTCACGGCAAACGGACGTAAAGGCCAGCGGGAAAAAGGCAAGAACGATATTTTCGTGCCCGACCAATTCACTTAAAGCGACCTTGCCGACCTGCTGACCATCGCTGGAAGGCAGGGTGAAATCGGGGGCTTTACTGCCAACAGCCAACGTCATGTGGGCCTCCTTATGGGGTTTGCTTAGTTCAGGTGGGGCTCGATCTTCTCTAACAGCCGCGCTTTGGGCATGGCGCCAACCAAGCGCTCGACCTCCTGCCCGTCTTTGAACAGAATCATCGTTGGGATGCTAAACACCCCATGCTGACCGCTTAAGTCCTGGTTTTGGTCAACGTCAAGTTTCGCCACGGAAAGCACGCCGGCCTTTTCCTGCGCAATTTCCTCCAAGACCGGTGCCACCATGCGACAAGGCCCACACCATTCCGCCCAAAAATCAACCAAGACCGGCCCCGGTGCGTTGAGCACCTTCTCTTGAAAATCGCTTTGTGAAACTTCAAAGGGTTTGCCCATCACGGCCTCCTTGCTCGTATGTTTGTTACTGAAATCCAGTGTCAACGACGCTATCTGCGCAACGAAAAAAACCACCCCAAATTGCAAAGATATGATGGTGGGTTTTAATTCATGTCTAGGCTAAAGTATAGGTTGGCACCTGGGAAGCGTCAAGATAAACGAGCGTCCAGCGGGGCCGGCATCTGTGGCCCCGCTGGACGCTCGACAGAAGGTTTGGTCTTGGGTTGCGTGGGAAGTTAGCCGCAAACCATTTCGACCATAAACGGAATCTTTCGCTATGCAATATCCGCTCGTGTGATGAAGTTCCAGTTTCCGGCCAGCGGGATGGTGACGTCGGTCCCGGCAGGCGTAAACGGGTTTTGGTAGCTGCCGACCGCCTGAATGCTAAAGCGGTGTTCTGCTCCGCTTTCGTCCGTTTTCAGGATGTTCCAGACAAAGCTGCCCGACTGTGACGTCCTGGAAGATGCCCCCACGGTTTTGATCCCTTTGACTTGCAACCGTGGGCTAAAGCGAGAGGAAGGCAAGTTGACAAACCATTCATCGGCCTTATCCGTACGCGCTGTGGGCGAACTGATTCGCTGGGCAAAAAATTCATCTTCTTCTATAGAAAAGAAGGGGCCTTCTTCCTTCTCACGGTTAAACACACGGACTCCGGCAGCGTTGCCAGCCTCAAAATCCCCATCCAGGGCGAAAATCTGGTAGCTGACGTGGGACGTTGGCTCTACCTCAACAGACCCCCAGTTCAGGCCGTTGTCGTTGCCACCCTGGTCGGCCGCAAACACCCCCAACTCGTCTCCCAGGTCAATTTGGCCCACATCCGGGGTGGTCACCCAGAACAACTCGACCTTATCGCCCAGGCAAATCCAGGCGTCCGTATCAAATTGGTTCAGGGCAATGGCAGGTGTGCTCGACCCCGCCAACCGCGCATACAGACTCACCGTGGTAAAATCCTGAGCAAATACAGTCTTTTTCAAAATGGTCGGTATCATCAGGCCACTGGCGGCCGTGGCACCCAATCCCTTTAAAAAGCCTCTGCGGTTGATGCTGGTGTTACGCTTCATCTCGTTTCCTCCTTGGAAAATTGAAGGTGTAAATCATCTTAAAAAAAGTGGGTGCGCTTACACAATGGAAGGGGAGTGAAAGCGCTGTGAAAATGGAGTGAAAAGCGAGTCTAATTTCCCTTCACACCTCTTTTTTTCTCAACCCTAACGGTTACAAATTTCGCGTGTTGAATGAAGCCTCCCAAACGAGTACGCTGCAAGAAACGTTTGAGTCCTAAGTGTTTTTTGGACGTAGAAGATTTAAAACGCCTTGAAAATGCGGGCACAGGTTGGTGGATATTGCCCATGTTGGGCACACTTAATAAAGGAGGAGGCTTGAAAAAATACTTTGGTTATTTAAAGCCGTGGGAAGTCTCACGGTATTTGGGAATCGCGGTTGAGGAGGTTCGCACCATGATCGAAACCGGCGAACTGCCAAGCACCACGATTGACGGTGAGGTCCGTGTCCCTTGGGACCAGTTGGAGGCCTGGCTCGATCAAGAAATCGATGAGTCCCAGTTAAGCGAACTTGGCCGGCACCTGGAAGATGTGACTCAAGAAGACGTCGATTCTTTCATTAAATCCGGTGACAAAGAGAAGAAGAAAACTCCCCGTAAATAGTGATGAAGCCTGCTTTCCTTGAAGCGGTCATACCCGACGACATCATTAAGGAGGATGAATGCATTTTTCCTTAACCCCGGAACAAGAACTCTTTAGAAAATCAGCCCGGGAATTCGCCCGTCAAGAGTTGGAGCCCCTGGCCCAAACGTTGGATAAGGAACATCGGGTTCCCTTGGAAAACCTGAAGAAACTGGGAGAATTGGGCTACCTTGGCATGGGGGTGCCCGAAAGCTATGGCGGTATTGGGGCCGATACACTCAGTTACGCCATCGTGATGGAAGAATTGTCTTACTCCTGCGCCTCGACGTCCACCTCGGTCAGCGTGCAGAATTCGTTGGTCAACGATGTGTTCAACAAATTTGCCAACGAAGATCAAAAGCAAAAATATCTGCCAAAGCTGGCCACCGGCAAGTGGATTGGCGCGTTTGCCTTAAGCGAACCGGAATCCGGCTCGGATGCCGGTTCGCTGAAAACCAGCGCCACCTTGGACGGCAATGAATACGTTTTGCACGGCGCCAAAATGTGGATTACAAACGCGGGTTTCGCCGACGTGTTCATCGTGCTTGCCAGCACCGACGCTTCGAAAAAGCACCGTGGCGTGAGTTGCTTTGTGGTCGAAAAAGACACGCCTGGTTTTTCCGTGGGCCAGGAGGAAGACAAACTGGGCATCCGGGGCACGTCCACCTGTGAAATCCATTTTGAGGGTTGTCGTATTCCGGCCGAAAATCGAATTAACGATGAGGGAATGGGCTTTAAAATCGCCATGACCACCCTCAACGGCGGCCGTATCGGCATCGCCGCCCAGGCTTTGGGCATCGCCCAGGCCGCCATGGAAGAGGCCGTTAAATATGCACAAGAGCGCGAGGCTTTTGGGCAAAAAATTTCGAATTTTCAGTCCATCCAGTTCAAGCTGGCCGACATGAAGGCCCACATCGAAGGCGCCCGCCTGCTGGTCTATAAAGCCGCATGGAAGAAAGATTCCGGTGAGGATTACGCCGTGGATTCGGCCATGGCCAAACTGGTGGCCTCAGAACTGGCCAGCCAAGTGGCCGACCAGGCGCTGCAAATCCACGGTGGATACGGCTATATTCGAGACTACAAGGTAGAACGCCTCTACCGGGACGCCCGCATTACGCGCATCTACGAAGGCACCAGCGAAATTCAAAAACTGGTGATTTCCCGCAGCCTGATAGACCCACATTGAGTATCCAACAGCGTTTTGAGCAACTCCAACAACGCGTGGCCCGTGCCGCCCAACGCGCGGGCCGTCAGCCGCAGAGCGTGTGCGTGCTGGCCGCCAGCAAA
>Ga0114931_10008680_pt1 | contig 12266 bp, 19 predicted proteins | sample 2SBtaG_FD_89579 | JGI IMG/M metagenome (GOLD analysis project Ga0114931, IMG submission 89579) | Deep subsurface microbial communities from Kolumbo volcano to uncover new lineages of life (NeLLi) - 2SBTROV14_V59a metaG | ecosystem: Environmental > Aquatic > Marine > Volcanic | place: Kolumbo...
CACGACGTGCATCCCAAGGATCGAGCCAAGATCGCTTTGGCCGCAGCCAAGTTGCTGCGCTAGCTCTGCCGGTCGCTCAGTAGTTCGCGCCGTTCCGCCGGCAAGCCGACAATGCGAAGCAGTGCAGCGGGCATGTCAGCTCTCAGCCGCCTCTCGCTTCAACTCCACGCGCCGAGCTAGAAGGTCTTCCACACGCTGTTCGTCCTCGAGCGACCCCTTCCCGGTGCGGAGAAGGCGCTGCCGCTTGCTGAGCTGTTGGCGGATCTTCTCCAGCTCCTGCGCCCGGATCCGATCACGGTCACGCCCGAACAGGCCTGGTCGCCAGCCGATCACGGAAGGAGACCCATCACATCGGAGGGAACCCAGGCACACAGCCTGAAGTGCAACTTCCCATCCCACAAGGATTCGAAGCCGCGGATGATCGTCTCGGACTGCTCAGGTGAGTGCGCGCCACGGGTCATGATTCTCGGCACGCCTTCGACGAAGGCTTTCCAATAGAGCGCCAGGCTGAACGGAGGAACCTTGCCCCGTTCGGGACGGATGGCCCGCAAACGCAACTCATCGTCCTCGATCATCAGCGCGACGAGCTCGATGAGGGCTTCGTGATCGACGGAGGGGCAAACGTCGGCGAGCATCTTCGTGAAGATCATCAGCCTGGCCAGTTCTTCCGCCCTGTAGCCCGGGTCCCCAGCAAGGCACTCCTTCCGGATGGGAAAAGGGTCGAGCTCGACTGGAAACAGCAGTTCGCCCAAGTCAGCCATTTTTGAACAACCGCTCTCGAATCAGTTGCTGCCCTGCTCCCCCACGTCGCGGGGCCCCGCTCGCTCCCTCGCTTCGGGCTTGCCGAAGAAGTTCGGCCTCGCGCTTCGCAGCTTGGTGCCTCGGGTCTCGCTCGAGCTCCGCCTGGTCCCGGCCGAGGCCGCCGCGCACGGGCTCCTGGTAGGGCAGCGGGGCAACGGGTCGATCGAGGTCCGATACCTCGGGAGCATCAGGAGGGCGCACGATCTCACCGCGTTGAACGAGGATTTCGTATGCCGCGTCGTCACTCGTGACGTCCGGATTCTCCCGCGCAATGTCCAAAAGACGTTGGACCAACTCTTGATCCCCGTTGTATTTGAAGCTCAGCCTCGCCGCCTCAGTACCGTACTGAACAGCGCCACGCAGGAGGTCGTCGAGCTCGTCCCTGGAGACGAAGTCACCGACAGGCTGAGGAGGATAGGGCTGTTGAGGCTGAGGAAACGGCTCCTGGTAGCCAGAGGGTGCGCCCGGAGGATCCCACTCAGGAGGAACCTCACGCTGCTGTGGAGGTTCTACCCACCCGTCATCAGGCTGCGGTGGAGGTGATCCGCCAGAGCGATAGAGCTCAAGCTCCTGCTCGAGTTCCCGGCGCCGAGCGATCTCTTTCCTCAGCCGGCGCAAAGGGACACGGGCACCGCGCTCATCACGGCCGTCCGCCAGAGCCGGCTCTGCCCCGGAAGGGGATGGAACAGCACCATCCTCTGGCGGCGCCGCTTCAGCCTCAAGCTCGCGATCTGCAGGCTCCTCGCCCATGGTTTCACCCGTGCGTCTTGCGGCCCTGGACCTTGCGAGGATCGATCTCGATTCGATCGGGGACCTCGACGGTCTTGCCGGTCATCGTCACGGCCGAGAGACCATCATCGTCGCGAGATCCGAGAATTACACCGGCAGCGGGCGCAGGAGTGCCGCCGACGTGCTCCGCCATGTTGCCCTGCGTAAGGTTGCTATGCAGCGGGAGACGATTCAGCGCCTCGAAGGTCCCATCGATGGCGGAACGCTTGAGGTTGCTGACGTTGTTCCCACACTGGTCGGGATTCGCGCCATGCTTCGGGTCGTGCTGGTTGGTCTTCATTATTCAAGCCTCGTGATGATGGCGCTTCGCGCCTGTGAGAACGTTCGCCGAAGTGTCGTCGACGGTGATATCGCTGTAGGAGCCGCCAAAACGCTCGGTTGCCGCCGACTTCTCCAGCGTGGCGCGGTAGCCATCGCTATGGGTCCTGCACGCGCCCCGGAGCGTTTCCGGGAACTGATTGACCACGCCGTTTGCAAGATCGGAGAACGGGGTTCCATTCGTGAGAGATTTCAAGTTCATACCTCCTGAACCGTTGACCCCGCCGGAAGCGGCAAGGCCGGGAAAGTCGCGTCGGGGATGCCAAGCTCCCCTTGGAGAAGGGCGAGAGATTTGTCAGCGCCGAGGACCTCGACGAAGTGGCCCATCAGCTCGCGCAGCACGGCACGGCTCCGATCGGCGTCCGCCCGCTGCCGAGGGTCCAGCCCTATTCGCCCACGAACGGCGTCAACCTTACGCTCCTCGCGCCAGGCGTGCGCCAGGCTGGCCGCGACGAGAGCATCCATGTCCGAGGTCGAACAGGACTTAGCGGCGTCCTTGGACCGTTTGAGCGCCCTAGAGAGCCTGCCGACTTCCTTGCTTCCGGCCTTGATCTCGAGCTTGAGCGCATCGATCTCAACCCGCGCCTCATCCAGTGCCTGCGCGTCGAGCTCGCGCAGCGCAGCCGCAGAGCTCAGGTCCTGCTCCAACTGGAAGATGGCATCCGTTGACCTCGTCAAGTTGTGGAATTGGCGCCTGATCCGCTGCTTACGCTCAACAACGAGATCCGGCGCCTCGGGGACGACATAGGCATCTGCATCGGCAGGAGACTTCGCAGGAGACTTCGACATTTCAGAAGCCCTGCTCGTCGAGCAGTTTACCAATGGAACTCAAGCCAGGGAGATTCCTGCCAGACCGGGGAACGACGCGCGCATCGCGTTGCGGCTCCGGCTCATCGGGCTCAGATCCAGGGGAAAGGATTCGTTGCGCCTCCCGGTCGAGCTCCTCACCGCGCCTCCGGAAGGATGATCGAGCCCCCTCGGAGAGAGCGGATGCCTCCTACGCTTCAAGCCAATAGGCACCATTGGCTTCGCTTTGTGCGGAACTGGCCAAGCGACTCGTAGCCTGAGCAAGAGAAAGGCCCTCGTCCCGCATCAGCTGCGAGGCAGCCTCGACGCCCTCGACCGTCAGGTTGCCGGGATTGTCGTGGCCGCTGCCGTCCGCGCCAGCAACGCGTTGCCCGAGATTCCGAAGCTTCTGAGAGGCGAATGCCTGGTCGAGGGTCCGACTCGAAGCGAGTTCACGCTGGCGCTGCTCGCGAAGCTCAGCCAGCTCATCCGGAGGAAGATTATTGAGGTTCATGTTCGGATTTCCTGAAAGAAGGAATTGACCGCCTCGACGTCGGCTCGCCTTCGCGATTCAAGGACACGGCCGAGAAGCTCCGCGCCCAGGGAGACTGCAACCGTGGTTGGTGAAGTCACACCAGCTCGCTTAGCCCGAGCCAGAACGGCATCCGTTCGGTCGTCGATTAGCACGCTCGTCCGTCTCTTGATACTATCCTTTGAGGCCATATCGGATAGTATACGCAAAAACATATGCGGTGCAAGGGATAAGGAGTTGAAAAGTGGGTGCCGGACAGAAGAAGCAACAGACCGTGAAGAGAGGACGCGGGCGACCATCTATTCGTGATGAGAACGGATTCACGCCGCACGAGCGGATCCTCCGAACTGCGATCTTCGAGGCAATCGCGGTCGCGCAGTCCGAGGATCGGAAGCCCACCTGCAACGATGTCCGTCGCCTGCTAGAGGGACGCGGCCTCGGGAAGCAGGCCAAAACACGGATCATGACGGTCGTCCGCATGTGCGGTCTACAGACCATCTGGGCATCAAGAGGCGCCCGGCTCCGGGAGTACCTCGACGAGCATCGGAAGGGGAAGCCGTGGTCGCAGCACCTGGAACAAGCCCACCGAGGCCTGCGGCTCCATCTGCAGCGCCTGGCACTAGATCACCCTGACTGGGTGGGAAGGGCTTTGGATGAGGGTGATGCCATGCTGAAGCGCCTTCTTCGGGACGCGGGGGTTCAGCCACCGATATGGCCAAAGGTCGCGAGAGCCACCCTGGAGCGCGCGACAGGCCGTCGCAGCGGGCCGCAAGGAACGTTCGACAGGAGGGCCGCCAGGCTCCGTGAGAGGCTCGAGGAGGCGAAGAGAGAGCGTGAGCAGATGGAAGCCTGGAGGAAGGCGACGGGCTCAGAAGCCTACTCACCCTCGGAGAGAAGGCTCGATGGAGAAGCAGCATGGAAGCGCCACAAGGCGGCGCAACGCTCCCCTGTGCGAGGAGAGGATCGCGACGAGGCCCAGACCGATGCAGCGGGGAACATGATTCCACCGCCAGAGCCGAACCATTGGGATCTTCAGCACCAGGCCCGGAGACAGCGGGAAGAGGCGATCTGGCGCAAGCCGAACCCCTTTGGTAGGCGGTGAATCTGTTAGGGAAGACTGACTTCAGAACTACTTGATCCGATTCCCATCCTTATCGTAGACATGCAGGTCCTCAAACGTCGGAAACTGAAGCTCCCTCCGACCAACTGAACGATCCCACCACACTGCTCTCGCAGCCATGAGGAGAGACCACCGGCGTCTAGGCTCATTCATGATAACAATGTTGGGCCCTCTCTCGGATTTGATTCCACGAAGCGGGGAGTTCAAATTGAGTTGAATATATTTGCTCTGATCTGCAAGCTCATATAACCTTATGTAGCCAGCCTCTGGATTAGCCTCCTTTACCAACATAGTCATGCTCTCAGGGCCAATCTCCACTCGGGACATAGTCTTGTCGACAGCCTTACTCCAAGGCTCACCATATAGATTCAAGACTACTTGCCCAGTTACTCCGGTTAGCACGCCGACCGTCTTCCCTTCCTTATTCTCGACCAAAAAGGACTGGCATGAAATAAGAGGTGAATCAACAAATGCGGTCTTGATCCTGTCTGCATACAGAGTCTTCACATGCAAATCTTTCAGCTCTACCTTTGCGCCGGTATTTGATTTCTGCACTGCAGACATCATCAATGGAACTACCAACACCAGACACAAGCCTAGACCCATCAAACGAACCTGGCGACGAAGACGAACAACCTCTCTCTCAAGATCCATGAGTGACTCCTTGGATGAGCATGCGAAGCATCGATACGCATCCGAGCATACTCGGAAAAAGGCAAGCCACAAGACAGAGGGCATCGGGAAAGACGGCTGACCACAACCTCCATCTACCTGCACCACATCCATGGGCACGAGAAGCTACCCGAGGCAGATCTTGAGAGCAGTCTCCTTCGCAGCGGTCAGCTCCGCGAACGCCTTCGCGTCACCACCGCGGTCCGGATGTAGGATCTTCGCCTTGTGGCGATATGCGTTCCTGATCTGTGAACGGGACGCGGGCCAGGTCTTGAGGCCGAGGGTCTCGACGATGGCGTCGGTGTCGAACTTCTTGGCGAGGGCCTCGCGCAGCATCCTGCCGAAATCGGGTTCCTGTATGGGCTCCTCCCACCACTGAGGCTCACGAGCTGCTCGCTCCTTCGCGCGCCTGCTGGCAGTGACCTTGTCATCCTCGAGCTCGAACCGACTGACCGTGTGGAGGTCCTTGCCGACGTAGAAAGTGTGGCCCCACTCGATGTCGGGCCGCGGGTAGGCCACGGTCCAGGGCTCGCCGTCCCAGTCGGCATCCTCCCCGAGCGGCAGCGGGCAGATAATCGCATCGCCGCGCTTCCTCGATCCTGGAAGAACCCTGTGCTCACGAGCTCGCCCCGTACGATCATTACGAACCCACAAGGTCTCGGGCTTCCTGGGCTTGCGCTTGGGCTTCCTCTTGGCCGTCCGGGGAGAGGGAGCGGGCACCGGGCTGGCAGCGGGGGAAGCAGAAGGCCTGCTCCTGGCCCTGTACGCCGCCTGACGGCACTTCGAGCCGCAATAGGCCGTCCGGGCCGCCCGGGTCCTCGGAGTGAACTCAGAGCCACACGACGCACACACACGATCCAACACCGGCGCGTCTCCCGCTGCACGCCACGCCCGAACTCGCTCAGTAGATGATCCCATAGCCAAACGTTACGGAAGTTACATCCCCCAGTCAAGAACTAGTGTGACGGAAGTTACAAGCCCCATCGATGGATGTTCTCCTCCGCTGAACAACCTCGCATCATAAGGAACCTCGTTCGCTGCACCCTCGTTTGTAGGTATGGCTGCCCGCGTGGTCTCTAGCCCAATCAGATCGCGTCCAGTAGACGATCATCGCCCTCTGTGCGCCCCTTAGACACGGTTCTCGAGAACATGGCTCATCGTGTTCTGTAGGTATGGCTGCCCACATAGGCACCCCCAGCCCCATAACATGTAGAAAAAAATTTTCCGCGCCTTGCTTGGCTCCCCGGGGGTAGGGTTCCGCGAGGGCCTCCTGGAGAAGAGGGTCTCTCGCTGCGCGGAGACGCCCGCTCAGGCATTGGGGGCCCCCATGCGATGTGCCGACTGCTAGGCACCATCGCTCCGCAAAGGGGGATCCCGTTTTCAGCGTTTTTGAACGCGACTGTCCGTTGTCGCGGGGCCGGCTCTCAAGTCGCGCACCTCGCTCCGCTCGGACCCCTGAGGGGGGGAGCCGGCTCGGCTGCCGGCTCGGCGGGGTCGGCCCAGCCCGATGGGCGCCGCGACTCGCACCCCGCGACGAGGGTCGAGACGAACGAAGTCGACCCTCGCCTAGGCCGCTTGCCCGCACAACGAAAACCAGGTTTCTCACTTCGCCTTGAGCGAAGTTCGAGCGAGTCCGAGCGGTGATCGCGAGCGGCCAGAATCATGGCCAATCTTCCTGCCACTATTCCTGAAAGATAAGTGGTAACCCCGGGCTGAAAGGTCGATAATACAGGGCATCTAACAACCTTTGTCCTATCGGCCAAGAGGCCCAGAGCTACCAATGAAACAGACTACCAGACCGCCCCGGGCGACGTTCATTTCCACTTGGAAGAATCCCATGGATGGGCGCGAGATCACCATCGAGGAGAGCTACGAGGAGCCAGCGATCTACCTCGCGAGGCTCTTCACCGACCGCGACCAGAGCTGCGCTGCGATGCGTGCAGCACCTGCAGAAGAGATCGCGTTCGACTGCGCCGGCACGAGCCGGGACTACGACTTCTTCCGTGCGGGGTGGGAGCGCATCGACAAGACACACACCATGACCCCGGACTTCGTCAGCGACCTGCTCAAGCTCGCACTGGCCGAGGAGCTGGAGGATGAGGCACGAGGCTACAGGCTCGCCTACAGCGGCGAGATCGACTGGGACCGTCTCATCGGCCACGAAGGCAACGGCAGCGGGGAGTGCTGCTGGGACGACTGCCTCGGACTCGCAGACGAGCCCATCACGATGACTGAGAAGATGGCCATGATCCGAGAGATCCACGCCACGGAAGACGACGAGGAGCGCAGCAAGCTCTGGGAGGAGCTCAAGCGAAAGCTCCAACGGAGGCAACGATGAGCACGAAGGCACTCGCATACCTCAGAGTCTCAGGGCTCTCTCAGGTCGCAGGAGACGGCCTCTCACGGCAGCGCAAAGTCATCCGGGACTACGCCAGGCGCAACGGTATCGAGGTCCTGGAGGAGTTCGTAGACCCTGGAGTGAGCGGCACGACGAGGTTCGAGGATCGGCCCGGCTTGATGAGCATGATCGATCGGATCGCCGGCAACGGGGTCCGCATGGTCCTGGTCGAGCGAGCAGACAGGCTTTCCCGTGACCTGATCGCCGGCGAGCTCCTCGTCGAGAAGTTCCAAGAGCTGGAGGTCGAGGTCATCCTCGCCGAGAGCGGGACCAAGTTCGCCAAAGACGACAGCCCGACTGCAGTCCTGATCCGGCAGATCCTCGCGAGCGTCGCCGAGTTCGAGAAGAGCTCCATCGTCGAGAAGCTGCGGAAGGCGAGGAAGCGGAAGAAGGCAGCGGGGACGATGACGGAAGGCAGGAAGCCCTTCGGATTCCGCCCGGGGGAGAAGCAGACCCTGGCCCGGATGCTAGAGCTCAGGAAGAAGCCCAGAGGTCGAGCGAGGAAGGGGTTCCTGGCCATCGCCAAGCAGCTCGACTCCGAGGGCCTCTCGACACGCAGCTCCAAGCCATGGACCGCTGAGAGCGTCCGGCGGATCATCCAGCGGGAGAGACCCGACCTTGGCTGACAACCTGGCGCCGGCCCCTCGGCTCACTCAAGGAGGCCGGGGCAGGCCGGCCCCCAAGAAGCCATCCTCAGCATTCGGGGGCCCATCCCAGCCGGGGGACAGTAGGCACCACTCGAGAAACAGAAACCCATCATTCGGGGCCCCCAGCCCAACCGGGGACAAGGTAGGCACCGACCGGGGAAGTGGCCGCGGAGGAGAGGAACCTGCCGGGGACGGGAGTGGAAGTGGGCGAAAGTGGGTTTCCGTCCACTCCGTCCACTCGACCTCCGGAGACCCTAACATCGACAGGCGCCAAGCAGTCACCGCCCACCCGGAAATGCACGCCTCCATTCGGTGTCCTCGGCCCAACCTGAGCAGGGTAGGTACCGACCGGAGAAGTGGTCTCAGACGAATCTCCACCAAGAGAGAGAGTGCATGGAGGAGGCTATACAGTGCTACCGAATGAGCATCTGGCCCCAAAGTGTGCCACCTGGTGCCAGGATTGTGCCGCGAGAGTGCCACCCGTTTTCCGCGAGATTCCGGGGCTGCAGAGCGATCGTGCCACCCAGTGCCACCATTTTTCTTATTCTAAAGAAATAGAGGGAAGGCCCGTGGAGGAGGTGGATTCTGGCAAAGTTTGAGAAACGGGGCACACCCGGCACAAAATGGACCGAATCAGGCTCAACCCCTTGCAGTTACTGGGATTGAGCGAGTGCCAGGGGTGGCACACATGCGGCACAGGGGGGCACCCGGGGGCACCGGGCAGGCACACTTTCACGCAGGGAGAACCACGGAATCAGGCCGGATCACAGATCCGGATCGAGTCATGGTCAGCAAGAGCGTCGTTCGCTGAATCTTCGCTTTCGAGGTCTTCGATGAACTTCGGATGGATCACCAGATAGACAGCAGCGCCAGAGTTGGTCCTGACCGCCCGCCGTCCGGTTGGGAGCAGCGGCGCATCATTCCCTCGTGCTTTGCCTTTCGAGCACGTCACAGTCAGGCCGATTTCAAAGAGAATGCCTCTGGCGAGCGCCTCATAGTCACGGATCCCCTCGGGGATCAGGTCCTTGAGATCGAGGGCATCGACGAATTCCTGAGCCGGAAATCGCACCGTAATGAAACCACCCTCACTGTGCCTCTCGTCCCGGATTGAGAACCGCCCTCGAAAAGCCGCGACGTTCCGTAGAATCCGGTCCGCGAGGTCCACGACCCTACTGGAGAACGGGTCTTGGCTCAGCACGAGATTCTTGCTCGAGACCCGGTTGGACCTCAGGCACTTTTCGAAGTCTCCGGATCGCCATCCGAGGGCTTCTTCTGCTCCGATGACCCAAGCGGTGAACTCCGGATTCCTGTGGGCAGCCTCGACCTGGGTCAGGTCGACCCGGCCCTCATTGTGAGACCGCAAAGCAGCTGACAAGGCATTCAAGAAGCCCGTGAAGATCACGGCGTAGTCCCTCTCTATGGCCCTCTGAATCTGCGTGATGGATAGCCCCGACTTCTTCATCGTGTTCAGGGTGATGCCCCGATCACGAAGGTCAGACCTTCCCTTTCTTTCAGGAATCCCGTTCAGGGCGAACGGCCGATGGAGCTCGAACGTGATCTGGTCCCGATTGGAATAGTGCCGGCGCTTTGAGAACTGAGCACCGGTGGCCAGGCGACAGAGAATGTCATTCTGCCCCTTGTTCAGTGCCGTCACATTGCCGATGCACGGCAAGCGATGCTCACGCGCCATGAGGGCCCCGTCCTCTTCGCTTTCTGGCGCCGCCCTCTCCACTCGCCGCCAATCCCAGATGGGATCCACGAGGAGCCTGATCGCCCACATCGTCGTAGTCTTGCCACTGCCATGGCTGCCGCTCATCAGCAGTGCCGGATATGGCACTCCGGACCTCGCCGCTCCGAGGGCAAAGCTGCCCATCAGCATCCACTCATCATCAGTAGCTTTGAGGATCTCCTTCATCCTGCCGAGGTCACCAAGATCTGGGGACAAAGGCCTCGGGAAAGGCGAAGTCGCCGAGCTCCGTCGGAACAACATCGGGGCAATATGCTCCTCAGTGAAGCCGTCCTCGGTGATCCGGATGAAGCTCGGAGCTGGCTGAAAGGTGTCAAGCCACAGCTCGAGCTTGCCGTCTTCATTGGTGTGCTCAGCCCAACGGAGATTCACGACATCAGTTCTCGCGCTGCCCGCAAGGACCTCGATATAGGGCTCAACCCTCTCCGTAAAGATGATCCCGTGGTTCTTCCGAAGCTTGCTTCGCAGATCACGAGTGAACCCCCTACTGTCCACGTCCACCGCGACTGAGGTTCCGCCAACATCAACAACGGCGACGAGCTCCCCATCAACGGCATCCACCACGAACTCGCTCACCGAGGCTTCCATAGCCTCCAGCAGACGCTCTTTGTTCGGCGTCTCCCTGTTCTTCAGATCGAGATCGACCGCCTTCGAAATCGCTGCCTTGATGTCATCATCGTCCAGCGACTCACAGAGGATCGACACGACAGGGTGCTTGCGCATAGCAGCAAGTGGATCGCCAAAGTCAGGAGGGCTACCAATGTTGACGGATAGATACTGCGTCGGCTGCCCCCCGAGGGTCGCAATAGCGAGGGTCCCTTGAGAGACATCGAAGAAGTTCCTGAAGTAGGTGACCTCAATCACAGAACACCTCCATCTGCTCAGGCGATTTCCCAGCAAGCAGATGCTCGCGCAGATCTTTACACTCATCGGCTGGCAAGACGATCTTCGCCAGAGGGTCATAGAGCCTGGCAAGCTCGAGCAGAGCCTTCGCCCCCACGATCCCAGGAGCATCCCTGTCGCCGACGATCACGATCCTCCGGCCTTCCTCGAAGACGTGACGCAGGTCCCTGGCCCCGGCATCGGCAGAGGGTCTGCCCACACAATCGAGACCGACATCCCAGCCGGCCAGGGCATCACTCTCGCCCTCAGTGATCCAGACAGATTCGGACTCAGGGCGAGCAGCATCGGAGGGGAAGAGCAGCCCAGGCTTGGATCCGCGCCAGAAGTATTTGCCGCCATCCTCACCGCGGATCCGGAGACCGATCGGACGGCCACCCCTCCTACGCCTATGCGGGAAGGTCAGGTTGCCACTATCGAGCCCACATTCATGGGCGACAAGCGACTCGACGCTCACCCCCAGGGCCTCGGCGTAGGAATCGAATCGCCGGTTGTCTTCCGAGGCATAGCGGCGGCAGCACTCGTGCATCCGGGTCAAATCTGGATCGGGTCTGATGACCACGGAGTTTCGTCGACCGCCAGGCCGGAGCCAAGGAAGCGGGGTCAGCACATGCAGGTGTGCCCCGTTCCGGGCTCTCCGACCATCGGGTGCCGGCTGCCTCATGCAAAGGACAAGGCCGCCGTCCTCCGATGTGCTGCACCACTTGGCGCCACCACAGATCGGGCATGGCGTTCGTTTGGTGGCCCGCACAAGCTGGCCGCCTTGATTCAAAGTCCCCATTCGGGGTAGATTGGAGCACGTCATCGATCGATCTTCCGTTGTCGCAATCACAATGGGGCTCGCTCGACTCCAGCGCCGCCTGCCCCGAATCGGGCGGCCGAGATCTGCGACCTCCGGAGGACTCAGTCCTTCCGGGGGTCGTGCCTTTTGTTAAGTGGTGTTGATCGCTGAATGTCTAAGCCTGGAGGTCCTCCCCGACCTCGCAGAGAGACACCTCCTGGTCGGCGATGGCTGCCTCAACAACATCGGCGAGTTCGTGACCGGCGGCTCGCAGGAACCGAAGGGTCGCCTCGACCGAAATGCCGTAGACACCGAGGAACTCGGTCTGACCAAGGAAGATGCGCTCGCCGCCTTTCGGCTTCAGGCCGGACCTTGTCCAATCACCGATAGCCGCCACGCTCAGACCAGTGAGTCGGGCCACAAAAGTTCGCGCCACGAGGCGCTCTCCCGGACGCGGATTGAATGTCTTCATAAGGCTCCTTTCTTGCGGAAAGGCACCATCCTGACTCGATGCAATCGGCCCAGCAATAGGGTTGTTCAACCCCTGTGAACAGCGGATCTAGGGGGGGTGATTTGCCATCACCATTTGCCATAAAAAGATGGCAAACCCGAGGCCGGGAACGTCACCTATTCGGCAAATAGCGGCATTCTGCGCATAGTGAGCGGACTTCTAATCCGCAGGTCGCACGTTCGAGTCGTGCCGGGCGTGCCATCCGCTACCCGTCGTAGGGACCCTCCAAGCGGCCGTCCCAAGAGTCGCTCGAAACGCTTCAGG
>Ga0114931_10008681_pt1 | contig 12266 bp, 9 predicted proteins | sample 2SBtaG_FD_89579 | JGI IMG/M metagenome (GOLD analysis project Ga0114931, IMG submission 89579) | Deep subsurface microbial communities from Kolumbo volcano to uncover new lineages of life (NeLLi) - 2SBTROV14_V59a metaG | ecosystem: Environmental > Aquatic > Marine > Volcanic | place: Kolumbo...
CGACGATGGTGCGTAACTTTGGCGACACGCAAAACGCAACCTACGCGACGGCGGCTAAACTGCAGGCCGCGGGAATCCCGTTTGCCTTCCAAAGCGGCTACGAGAATTATGTGCCGAAAACCCGTATGGTTCATTATGAAGCCGCCATTGCCGTGTCAGATGGACTGGCGTTTCAGGATGCGTTGGCCGCCCTGACCATTGCGTCGGCCCGTATTCTCGGCATTGACCAACGAGTCGGCTCTCTTGAAAAAGGCAAAGATGCTGACATGGTGGTTTTTGATGGCGACCCGTTCGAATACACCACCCATGTCTGCGCCGTGGTCATCGATGGCACGGTTGTGAGCGCGGATTGTCGATGACTAGCGGGTTTACGATTGACTGAGTGTCAACGACCACAGTTTGGTAAGATTTCTTGCGCCGTCCGCCGTGCAAGCAGTTTCTCTACATTTTGGCGGAATCATTCTAAGAAATTCCAAATGACACAAGATGGTGCGCAGAATGGAGTAGCCCATGTCCAGCCAGGGCAGGACGGACTGCATGCCGGACCAGCCCAAAAAACCTACTAACATGGAGGACCAGAAAATATGAAAATTTCCGGAAAGTTCGAAGTTGACATGAAGCCGCTGGAATCTTACGCGAAAGGGAGCGATGGTATCAACCTGGGTCGTATGTCAATTGACAAGACATTTAGTGGGGACCTGACAGCAACGAGTCAGGGTGAAATGCTAAGTGCAATGACACCTGTAAAAGGTTCAGCTGGTTATGTCGCCGTTGAGCAAGTTAGTGGAAGCTTGACGGGCAAGACCGGCAGTTTTGTTCTACAGCACTTCGGTACGATGCATCAAGGAAAAGATCGTCTGGTACTTGAGGTCGTGCCTGATTCTGGAGCAGGTCAACTGACAGGATTATCTGGCAAAATGACTATTAAAATCGAACAAGGTCAGCATTTTTATGAATTTGAATATGGGCTGGATTAGGTCTATTTGGCGGTTTTTCGCTTCGCAGGTTGTACTGCCTTTGCAGGCTACGCACTGGCGCTCTGGCAAAACTCAATCTGGTACAAACGCGCCTGGAGTGTGACGCTCAAATCTACCTTTGACGGATTGGTCTACGCTTTGGTCACGGCAGGAACTTTTGGATGGCTCTGGCCGGGTGCGTAAGCGCCAAAAAACCCCGGCTTGAAATTTATAAGAGAAGGCCTGCCCCGACTAACGGAGCAGGCCGTTCTATCTGAGGCAGATTTCTTCTCAGAACCCTTCCAGCAGTTGCGCGAATTTTTCTGTTTTTTGCTCAAACTCGCGCGTGACTGAATCCAGTTTGTCATAATATCGGTTGAGCTGAGCCTTCAGTGCCTGCTCCTCTTTTGCCAGCGCCGCGATACGCACTCCATCGCCGCTGGTTGAGGCTTCGACAAGGGCTTGCGTCTTTCGACTCATTTCTCCTTCAAGTCGTTCGATACTTGTCTCCAACTCGCTTATCTGCGTTTCCAGAGGCCGCAGTGCTTTTGACTTTTCTTGAATGAGACTGGCCTTTTGTTGGCGCAGGGCTTTTTTGTCATCGGTTCTGTTTGGAGTGGTGCGCGCCGCGCCATTCTTGCGTTGCGCATTTGTGCGAGTGAGATTGTCATCTGTTTCCCAACCCACTTCATCCAGAAACTGCTGGTACCGTCCCTCAAAAATAGAAAACCGCCCTCGGTCGAACACAACCAAACGATTCGCCAGCGTGTGGAGAAACATCTCGTTGTGCGTGATTAGAACGACGGCGCCGTCGAACGCATCGATAGCAGCCATGAGAGAGTCGCACGATTCCATGTCGAGATGATTAGTGGGCTCATCGAGGAGCAACAAGTGGCTGGGACTAACCAGCAGCTTTCCCAGTAAGACGCGGCTTTTTTCGCCGCCAGAAAGGACGGATATTTTCTTCAGGGCGTCGTCACCACTGAACATCATCGCCCCCGCGATATCCCGCGCTATTTGCTTGGTGCATGCTTCGGCAGAATAGAGAATTTCTTCCTCTATCGTCTTGTTTGTGTCTAACCTCGCCGTGTTCGTTTGTTCGAAATAACCCATTTTCAAAGTAGGGTGTTTTCTAATCGCACCATTTTCTGGCTGCAGCACGCCGGCGAGTACCTTCAGCAGCGTCGTCTTGCCGCGGCCATTTTTGCCCACGACACAGATGCGATCGTTTTTGGCAACGGTTAAGCCCAGCTTTTCGAAGAGCTTGCCGTGCTCAACATCGTATTGAAACGAAAGGTCGCTGGCCTCCAGCATGATTTTTGCCTGAAATGAAGCAGCATTGAAAGCGAATTCGAGGGTCTCTATTCTCTCTAGTTTGTGCTTCTGCTCCTGCTTGGCTAGTGTCTTCACCCTGGATTGAACCAGGCCCCCTAGCCGTGCTTTGGCCCGAAAGCGGGTGATAAACAACTCGACTTCTTTGCGACGCTTTTCGTCATTCAGGCGCGTTTTTTCATGAATTTCCTCCTCTGCCGCGATCTGGTCATAATACTTGTCCGTCGACCCTGCGACTTTGCGGATACGTTTGCGATGAATGCCGAGTGTGTGCGTGGTGACGCTGTCCATGAAACTGCGATCATGCGTGATAAGAATGAGCTCCCCTTTCCACGCGCGCAGAAAACGAATGAGCCACCGGATTGAGATAATATCAAGATAGTTGGTTGGTTCATCCAGTAGCAACATGTCCGGGTCGGACAAGAGCACTTTTGCCAGGTTGAGCCGGACCTGAAATCCGCCGGAAAATTCGGCAGGCGGTCGCACCATGTCCGCTTCCTGAAAACCGAGTCCCATCAAAATTTTTTCGGCGCGCCAATGGTCATGTTCCTGTCCCGGCGGCAGGCCTGACGCGGCCTCTTCAGCTATCGTTGGCTGGCTGAAATTCAAATGTTGCTCAAGGTTCCCGATGCGGTAGTTCTTAGGGATGATGATCGCGCCTGATTCGGGTGTTTCCTGCCCCAGAATGAGTCTGAACAGAGTAGTCTTACCATGACCGTTGCGACCAACCAGTCCCACGCGTTCCCGCGCATTGATGCCAAACGTGGCGTCTCGAAAAAGCTCCTGGCTACCATAAGAGTGACACAAATTTGAAACTCTAATCATGGGTTACTTCACCTATTTTTTTCTACAGAGATGCTCTTTTGGCGGACATCCGCCGGCAAAGCAGCGACAGAAATGCTCAAACGGACCGTCCGCTCTGTTTATTACAGCATGCCTTTTCGCTTTCTGAGCAACCACTCGCCAGCCAATATCAAGATGCAAAGCGCCAGAACCGGCAGACGATTCCACAGCTCCCATTCGCTGGTCAACGTGACATACTTTCGCGGAAAAGACATGTTGGCGCGCACACTATCGACCTTATCCGCGGTGTAGTACTGCCCGCCGCTTTCTTGAGCCACACGCTGCAAGAGGTCCCGATTCATGGCGGTATTCTGGTATTCAAGGCTAAAGGGCTCTACTGAGAATTTACCTGTATCGCGCCCGATAACGCGACCTTGCTGATGGGCGGTGCCGCTAAATTCATAATCGCCGCCCTCAAGAATCTGCAGCGTGCCTTCATATCGTCCATCCCCGATGCCGTTCAGAGTCAGTTCATGCTGCGTTTCCCCACTCTGAAGTTGGACCACGACCTCCGCCCCGTCCACCGGCCGATAGTCTTCGAAATAGACTTGTGCTGAAAATTCCACCTCTTCACCGCTGCGATAGATCTCTTTGTTGGAGACCACGCGTACCAATTTGCTCTCTTCGCGCGTGGTAAGCCACCGCAGCGCGTTGCGGATGAAGCGCAGATACGTTTCGTTGTTCTTGCCCACGCCCCACATCAGCAGGTCCCAGCGCCAGAGGCCATAACCGGCAAGAAAAATAGATTTTCGGCTGCCCGAATCGAGCACCGTCATAAACGGTGACTGCCCGCGCCGCGCCAATCCGGACCGCTGCGGGTCGGTTACGATAATCGTCTTGGCGGAATGCGCCAGCGTCGACAGAACAAGATTAGTGAAAACCGGGGGCAGTTCCTGCCAGCGCGCTTCATTCTCCAGGTAATCATCGGAAAGGCGCAGGAGCGGGTGGTACAGGCCTTGTGGTGGAATCTTCAGATAGACCGACCTTTCTGCCACACGTCGTGGCTTCTGCGCCAGGGGTAGAAATTCCTGCCACTGCATCAATTTGTCCAGGTCGGTTTGCTTTCCCGGCATGAAAAGCGCCGGCTTGCCGGTGGCAAACATCTGCTTGAAGTGATCGAGGTCACGCTGTTTTGAGGCAGAACGCGGATAGTCGATGAAAACAGCGCAATCGTAATCCTGCGTATCGACAACTGGTGATGGGCCGTAAAACTCACCGCGGTATTTTTCTATAAAAGTGGTTACCTGAAAATTCTCGGTACGAATCAGAGCGCGTTTCAAAAACAACAGATCCGGCCCGGGGGCTCCCGCGACCAGAAGAACACGCAGCTTGTTCTTGAGCACTTTTGTGTAGAACGACTTCCTGTTGTTGAGGCTCGTCAATTCTCCCGCCATTTCCGGAACCTCGATGTCATACTTGAACAAACCAGCCTTTTCCGGTTTGAAGGTAAGTTGGACCTTTTGTTCCAGGCTATTGCCCGTCAATGTGACGAATTGAGTGTCCAGGGTTCGGCCATTTTGTTTCAGACTAACCGGAATCTTGCGATCCTTGAAGCCGGTCCCCTTGACATAAACTTCAACCGGCACCTCGGCCTCAGAGTAAGCTATTTCGTTGGTCACATAGTTCGAAACAAGCAGGTCCGTCTGCTGCGTGGGATCGCCGATGGCCACCGTGTGAATCGGCACGCCGTAGGTTTTTGCCAGCCTGATCGGGCTGTCTCCCAGGTTGTTTCCGCCGTCACTCACCAAGACGACCGAGACAAAATTCTGTTCAGATAGCCGCTCCGAAAGGGCCTCAAGGGCCGACCGGATGTTGGTGCCATCGCCGTCAAAAGTCAGAGAATCGGGCGGCGCCAATGCCTCGCCCTCAATCTCGTGTGAAAAGGGAAAGAACCGCACGTCCAGATCGCCTGGCGGTGACTGAAACAAGTTGTTCGCCAGCACCTCACGCACCGCTTGCGCCCGGCCCCCCTTTTCATCCTTGAGGTTCATACTGGCGGAATCATCGATTAAAACGGCCACTACCGGCTTTTCCAACTTCTCGCGAGTAATGCTTAAGATCGGTTCAAATAAGAGCAGCACGACGAGAATAATCGCGAGTCCCCGCAACGAGGCCAACAAAGCCCGCCACAAGCCGGATACGGGCGGGATCGTGTTGCGGTAAACATAAAAGCTAAGCGCTGCTGCAGCGACGATCGCAAAGAGCAGCAAGAGCTGATTGCCGTTCGTTTTGAGCGCTATGTCAGCCAGCTTGCTCAAGGTCGATTCCCTGATTGATCGATGTGTACACGCGTCGAGTCCTCATCGCCGGCATCTCTCTGTTCCAGTGGCAACGTCGGTCGCGGACTGAGTGAAAAATCTGACGTCACATTTTGCTCTAAGTAGAAGAGGCCTGTCTTCGCAATCATTGCCGCATTGTCCGTACAAAGCACAGCCGGAGGATAAAAGAGCTCAAATCCGTGCGTTTCACTTAAGTCTTTCAATTTGTTTCGTAAGGCGCCATTGCAAGCAACACCTCCGGCCAGGGCCAATTGACTCACCTTGTGCTTTTGCATGGCACGAAGACTCTTTCGCGCCAGGGCGCCGATCGCGGCCTCCTGAAAACTTGCCGCAATATCAGCGCGGTGCTCGTTTCTTTCTTCTTCAGATAAGGAATGCAGATGATACAAAACGGCAGTCTTCAGGCCACTGAAGCTAAAGTCCAGGTCGTTTTCTTTGATTTTGCCTTCCGGAAAGCGCACGTAGGCCGGTTGCCCTTCCCGGGCCAGTTTTTCGATCGCGGGACCGCCAGGATAAGACAGACCCAACATTCTGGCAACTTTGTCGAATGCCTCGCCGGCAGCATCATCGCGGGTTCTGCCAAGAATCTGGTAGCTCCCCCACTCCCTGACCAGCATCAGTTGCGTGTGGCCGCCGGAAATGACCAGCGACATGAAGGGTGGCACCGGGCCTTGGACGAGAACGGAATTCGAAAAGACGTGGCCTTCGATATGGTGGACCCCAACAAATGGTTTGTGCAAAGCCAACGCCATCGCCTTGCCGAAGTTAAGACCGACCAGCAAGGAGACGGCCAGACCCGGTCCGTAGGTGACTGCGATGCCGTCCAACTCGTGCTTGTCCAAACCGGCTTCGGACAATGCTTGCTCCACCGTCGGAAGAATGAGCTGAATATGTGCGCGTGAGGCGAGTTCGGGAACAACCCCGCCAAATTGCTGATGCACGGTCTGTGAGGCGATGATGTTGGATACCAGATGGTCTCCCACCAAGACCGCAGCGGCCGTTTCGTCACACGACGTTTCAATTCCCAGCACCTTCATACTCAAAAACTCACCAATGCGTCCACGATCACCTGACCGTTCCACTCCTCATCGAAGCCGTATTCGAGTCTGATCAAACCGTTGTATGGCAGGAAAAAATGCAGTCCGGCACCCCACCCTGAAATAAAGTCATTCTTGTCGAAATCCTGGTTCTGAAACCAGACATTACCTGTATCAACAAAGAGACCGCCACTCATGCCAAAGCGCAAGTTGGAGCCGTACTGCCCCATCGCGCTAAAGGGTCCGCCATTGTGAAACGTGATGGGGAGAATAGGAAATCGAAACTCAGCAGAACCGAGCAACAAATTATCTCCGGTTCGCCGTTCACGGAAGTGGCCGCGAATGCGGGTGGCAAAGCCAAAGTGGACTTTATCGTAAACCGGAATGGTGCCATCAGACAAATTGAGTGCAGTCCGAAAAGCCAGTGTCGTGGCGCCGATAGGAAAATACTTGCGCAGGTCAGCGCCGTAGCGCAGATAGTCGATGTGATCGCTGAAAAAACCTGTCTTGCTAGCCCAGAGCGTCACGAATTCGCCTTTGTGCGGATACTCCCATAGGTCTCTCGAGTCATATCGAAAACTGAAACCCACGCTAGGTAGTTTGTCTGTACCGGAGGGCGAGAGGGTTGCTCCTTCCCCTCCGCCGGAAAGTGTGAGCCGGCGGTAGCCGGTGCTGACGTCGAAATAGGTAAAATGGCCGAACCGTTTACCGATGGTCCAACTAAAACCCAACTGGTTTTCGTTTACCACAGAATCCTGCACGGTGAAAGCCCGGTTGCGGATTCTGCGGCCAAATAGTGACAGACGGGTAAAGTTTGGCTTGGCCGAAAATCCATGGATTGGAATAAGAGAGTCGCGCCGCGGGATTAAATCCAAGCCACGCCGAAAAATTGATCACCTCTCGGCGTCCTCGAAAATTGTTGTACAGGAGTCCCGCGCCGACCGAGATGCGGCTCCAACTGCGTTCGTTGCGAAAGATGATCGGATACGGGAAAAAGTACCACATCTCGCTGACCGAGACGATCAAAATCGAACCAGCATCGGTGGGGACAATATCAATTTCAACCCGGTTAAAAATGCCCAAATTTTGAATGCGCAAACGATCCCGTTCCAGCTCTTCGAGGTTGAGAGGCTGGCCCTGACGCAGTTTCATTTCACGCAGGATGATTTCTTCACGCGTTTTTTCGTTACCTTGAATAAGAATCAGCCTGATTCGTTCCGGCTTCTGCTTCGTCACCTCGGCTTCGTTTTGAATTCTGGACGCTCTTTGGCCGAATGCTTGCGGGCCCTCGAACGGTAGCAGTAAGCTAAAGATGGCAAAGAAAGAAATGCGGTAAGAGATTTTGCGGCACATTAGGAACCGACCAACAAAAACGAAGCGTTAATAAGCAAACCCCTCAAAAATTCTCAAGGAGTCGAAAGGTTATACGATAGTCGTCTCTGCCAGGATCGGAATTTGTCCGTCTTGCAACATCCATGCGCAGGACGCCGTCGAGGACCAAAAGAGAAAAACCGATATCAGTCTCCAGGTTGTCCAGTGTCAGGCCGCCAAACCCGCTGAAAAGCCCGTCGTCGACATTCACGCGGTCGACCCACCCTGTGTCGATGAAAACGCCTGCGGACAGAGTCGTCCAAAAGGCTCCGAAAAAAGGAAGGTTTTGCAAAGGTATTCTCTGCAGCAAACCACCGCCGAACAGATAGTTGGCGTTCAGAAGGAACATACGGTTGCCGTTGAGTTCTTTGTCATCAAAGGCGCGCAGGCTGCCGAGACCGCCGAGATCCATCGTGTACTGTTCGGCAGCGCTGCCTGTTCGTGAACCCAGCAAGGCCCGCACTACCAGGCGTTGATTCGAGACAGTCGGCTGGTAGCGCTTGGCGGTGAGAAATAATCCATCGGTGTCAAAGTCCTCCGCTGTGTGCTCATAGATACTCTGAAAATACCATCCCGAGATCGGAAAGACCGGATTGTCGCGCCAGTCGAGAACCGCGATAAGTTTGACGCTGATTTCGTTTCCATCAGCTATCGCAGAATCCAGGCGTTTCGGGTTTTCGTCAAAACTGCCCCCGAACACGCTCCAGTCTATGTTGCGTTTAAGAACATTGTAGTTTCGACGGCCAACTTCCAAACGAAGCGTATGCATGGCGTTGATCTTGTGATCCACAAAAAAACTAAATCCGGTCACACCATAATAATCTTTGAAGTCCTCCCGAAACAGGAACGATGCAATCGAGTTCTCAACTTCTCCGACAAACCAATCGTCTTCTGAGTCCAGCTTTCTAAAAACGTCCAGGCCAATACTGGACCGATTGAAGTCGCCGAAATCCTTGCGGGCGCCAGCGTTGAAACGAAATTTTTGATCGGTATCCTCATTCCAGAAACCAATGCCGAAATCGGCATGCAGTTGAAATCGGGGAATCTTGACAGGATGAACCTGAACGCCGGCGTTGAGAAACAATCCCTCTACGCGGTTGAAACGTGGATTGGTGAAATAAGAAACGGGAGCCTCAAATTCAAAATCGGCGTCATCTTTGATTTGCTCAAAAGAGAATTGTGCCATGACTCTGGCCGGCTGAAATTGCAATGCCAGGCAGGCCGACAGAAATAGCAGCAACCGTCTCATTTTGCCTTCAGGTGTGAACATACCAGATTCCCTTCTTGCTGGGAGAAAACCATGAACAGAATCGCAAAGGTACAAAAAAAAGTGACTTAGAAGCAAGGGAAACTAGTGTGGAATAAAGCTAGAGGCCAGGATTCCCAGGAAACCAACCAAGAAAAAGAAGGGCACGCGATAATCTTCCATGTTTTGATGGGCTATCGGCAGAAGGTCGCTTGTGGAAATATAGAGGAATGTCCCGGCAGACAAGCCAACCGCGAGACTCAGGTGGAAAGGTTCGCCAATTGAGGAGAAGGTCCCCAGCAGAGCGCCCACAACTGTCAGTCCCGCAAGAAGCACCAGAATTCGCCAGGCTCTTTTCGTTGCATACTCATTGGTCAACAACAGGCACGCGATCGAGATCCCGGTGGGTAAGCGGTGCAGCACAACGGCGGTGATCACAAAAAATCCAAGGGCAGGTTCCAATTCAAAACTCACAGCGATGGCAAAGCCATCCAATAAGCTATGAAATCCGATGCCGATGAGGGCGGCAGTGCCGAAGTGGTGTACTTTGCAATCATGTTCGCGACAGGCATGAACCATGGACACTTTTTCGTATCCATATAGCGTCAGAAAACCGCAACTCACGGCCAACATCGTCCATCGACCGGCCTGCAGAAAGCTCACCGCCACCATATGGTTGAGCCCTGTGGACAAGAGAACACCGGCTGAGAACGCAACTAACAGAGTGAGATTTGTATCGCTCACCCGTCTGTTTAATAAAGGAATACTGCCACCGACCAAAGTGGCCGTGGCGGCTATCAACGAAAAAAACAAGGGGCTCATAATCTCATCACTTCTTGGTACGTGCCAGGCGCAATGCGTTGCCAATGACGGCAAGAGACGCGCCCATATCGCCGACAAGCACGGCCACCACGAGTGAGACAAAACCTGGGAAAACGCCGACAGCAAGGGTGAATTTCAGGGCAATGGCGGCCACGGTGTTCTGCCGGATTACAGAACGTGCCTTTTGACTCAAAGTAAGTAAATAAGGTAACTTGGTCAAGTCGTCGGACATGAGCGCAATATCAGCCGTTTCGATGGCCGTGTCGCTGCCAGCCGCGGCCATTGCGACGCCAACAGTCGCAGCGGCCAAAGCCGGCGCATCATTGATGCCGTCACCTATCATCGCAACATCGCCAAATTCGTGGCTTAATTCGTGAACTCGTTTGACTTTGTCTGTTGGTAAGAGGTTAGCATAGTAGTGCTCAATCCCAACTGCGGCGGCAATAGAACGGGCAGTTTGTTCGTTGTCCCCTGTGAGGAGAACCACTTTTTTCCCTAAGCGCTTGAGGTGGTCAATGGCCGATTTTGCCTGCGGTCGAATCTGATCTGAAAGTCCGATCAGCCCGATGATTTCGGTCTCTGTGCCAACCAGCATGGTGGTTTTCCCCTGGGCCTGCAAGGCCTGCATGGTGCTCAAGTGATCGCGGTAAAGTTCCTTCGTAAAGAGACTCTGCGTGCCGGTGTAGTAGCGCGTGCCATCGAGAATACCCGTCACGCCCTTGCCCGGCCGGTCTTGAAACTCTCGTATCTCTATCGTTGGGATTTGCCCAGCCTTGCTCTGGATAGCTTTCGCAATGGGATGGTTGCTCTGCTGTTCTAAGGTAGCAGCAATAGCGAGAACTTCGGCGCCGGCGCGTCCGTTGAGCGGCACAATGTCACTGACGGCGAGCTTACCACACGTCAGGGTTCCCGTCTTGTCGAGGGCAACCACTTTCACCAGAGCCATGGCCTCGAGATAAATACCCCCCTTGATCAGCACGCCGTTTCGACTGGCATTTGTGATAGCTGACACGACGGAAACGGGTGTTGAAATGACCAGGGCGCACGGGCAGGCAATGACCAGCAGGGTCAGCGCCTTGAGAAACCACACGTGAAAGCCAAGACCGAGCAGGAAAGGTGGAATAACAGCGACAGCGCACGCCAACGCCACGATTGTTGGCGTATAAATCCTTGCAAATTTTTCAACGAAGCGTTCGCTCTTTGCTTTTTGCGTTTCAGCTTCCTCCACCAGGTGGATGATCCGTGCGAGGACTGTATTTTCGCTATTGCGCAGAACTTCTACTTCCAGGTAACCTTCGTTGTTGATGCTGCCAGCGTACACGTCGTCATCTGTCTCTTTCGAAACCGGTACGGATTCGCCGGTAATCGGGGCCTGGTCAACACTCGAGATTCCGCGCAGAACGCGCCCGTCAAGCGCGATCTTTTCGCCCGGCCTGACAAGCAGAGTCTCCCCGACGCTGACTTGTGCCACCGGCAAGTCGATCTCTTTCGCGTTTCGTTTGATTGTTGCCGTATCGGGAGCAAGGGTCATCAACTCCCGCAACGAATTTCGAACTTTCTCCACCGCGTACCCCTCAAGTAACTCTGCGAGTGAAAAGAGAAAAGCAAGGCTCGCCGCTTCGATGTATTCTTCGATGAAGATGGCTCCCAGGATGGCCAGAGTCATGAGGAAATCCATATTGAGCCTGAACGCCTTGATGGATGCCCACGCTTCCTTGCTAAAATTGTACAGGCCGAAGGCAACGGCAGTGGCCAAAAGAAGCGTAGAAACGAAAATCTGCCGCGTCAAGATGTTGATGACGGAGATATCCATGCCGGTAAACGAGGTCAAAAAACCGGCCCCCAGGAACAGACCTGCCAGGCATGTTAGAACAAAAGCCTGCGAAACCCAGATGGCTCTCTTTGCCACGACTTGGTGCGCCTCGCTTTGCACGCGATATCCAATGCTCTCGACACAGGCCACAAGATCGGGATAGGTGACTTTGACCGGGTCGTAACTTACCTTAAGTTTTCCCGCTCCAAAATTGGCGGAGGCCGTTTGAACCCCGTTCATCTTGGCCACCGTATTTTCAATAGTGACCGCGCAATCTGCACAATGCAGGCCCTGCAAGCGCATGTTTTCAGTCTTAATCAATCTCTCTTCCATAACGTCTTCCGTCGAGATAGCGTCGGTTTGGTGTCATCCAGAATAATCCACAATATTAAAGCGTACTATATTTCGCCACCCACAGCTACTGGCAAGTTCTTACTCATTGGTATGTTCCAGAGCTGTTTGGATCAGTATGGCGATGTGCCAGTCGGTCAAACTGTAGTAGGCCATTTTGCCTTCTCGTCTCACTTTCACCAGTCGTGCCCCCCGCAACAGTCGTAGTTGATGTGA
>Ga0114931_10008682_pt1 | contig 12265 bp, 13 predicted proteins | sample 2SBtaG_FD_89579 | JGI IMG/M metagenome (GOLD analysis project Ga0114931, IMG submission 89579) | Deep subsurface microbial communities from Kolumbo volcano to uncover new lineages of life (NeLLi) - 2SBTROV14_V59a metaG | ecosystem: Environmental > Aquatic > Marine > Volcanic | place: Kolumbo...
ACGTATTCCACAGGATCTTCAATCGTAATAATGTGTCCCTGTGAATTTTCATTTCGATAATCAATCATGGCCGCCATTGAGGTCGATTTACCACTACCGGTACCACCGACCATGATCACAAGACCACGTTTTGTCATGACGATCTCTTTCAGGACTTCCGGCAGTCCAAGACCATCGATGGTAGGAACTTTTGTTTCAATCGTACGAAGAACCAGACCAACACTGCCTGACTGCACATGGGCATTGACACGGAAACGGCCAATGGGTTTTGGTGCAATGGCGAAATTACATTCCTTGGTGGCTTCAAATTCTTTGATATTACGATCATTCATGATCGCATAAGCCAGCGCCTTAGTGTTTTCAGGCGTCATTTTCATTTTCGACACTGGTTTGATCGCACCGTCAACCTTAATGGCGGGAGGGAAACCGACAGAGATAAATAAATCAGACCCCTTCTTGTCTATCATCAGTTGCAGGAGATCCCGCATATAGCCTATCGCTTGTTCTCGTTCCATAGAATTTCTCGCCTGTTTAATCTATAACCTTAGACCTGTATCAGGTTATCGGCAGACTAGAATAAATCTTTATTAACCGCTTTGACTTTTGCATCCTGGCGAGTGATCTGGCTCTTATTAACTAGTTCCTGCATACATTGATCGAGTGTTTGCATACCAACTCCAGCGCCCGTCTGAATCGCGGAATACATCTGTGCAATCTTGTTTTCTCGAATTAAGTTCCTGATCGCAGGTGTACCCATCATGATCTCATGTGCCGCAATTCTGCCACCGCCGACCTTCTTCAGCAGAGTCTGGCTGATAACCGCTCGTAAGGATTCTGACAACATTGCGCGCATCATGTCTTTTTCATCTGCTGGAAACACATCGACAATACGATCAATGGTCTTCGCGGCTGAACTGGTGTGCAAAGTTCCGAAAACAAGATGGCCGGTTTCTGCCGCCGTCAGGGCAAGACGAATGGTTTCAAGGTCACGCAACTCACCAACCAGAATCGTATCGGGATCTTCACGTAAAGCTGAACGCAGCGCTTCGTTGAAACCTAGTGTATCTCGATGAACTTCTCGCTGATTGATCAGACATTTCTTACTCTGATGAACAAATTCGATTGGATCTTCTACGGTGAGGATATGTCCATATTCACTTTCATTCTTATGATTGACCATCGCCGCCAAAGTTGTCGATTTACCAGAACCTGTAGGACCTGTAACTAAAACAATTCCGCGTGGGAAATCTGCAATGTCTTTGAATATGGCCGGTGCTTTCAGATCTTCAAGTGACAGGATCTCGGAAGGAATGGTACGAAACACCGCGGCCGCCCCACGTTCCTGATTAAAGGCATTAACACGAAAACGAGCAAGTCCTGGAACTTCAAAAGAAAAATCTGTTTCCAGAAACTCTTCGTAGTTCTTGCGGTTCTTGTCATTCATAATGTCATAGACAAGACCATGAACTTCTTTATGCTCCATCGGTGGTATGTTGACTCGTCTTACATCTCCATCAACACGAATCATTGGCGGCAAGCCTGCAGAAAGATGTAGATCCGATGCGCCGTTTTTAACACTAAATGCCAGTAGTTCACCAATATCCATTAAGATTTCCCCTCATAGTTTCTGGTCGAATGACGGTATAATTACACACAGTTTAAAAATTAGCTTGAGATGCCACGCATTACAAGCACTGATTGTTACGATGAATACTGCAAATTACGCGCCAATAATCTGTAAAGACTTAAACACTTAGTTAAACACAATAGATTCATGAAAATAAAGAGCATCAAACAGTTCCTGGATGAAATTCAAAATCTTGAAAATCAATATGGACGACCAGATAAACGCGTCACTCTTCTGGCCGTTAGCAAAACCAGAAAGTTATCTGAGATTGAAAAGTTGGCAGATCAGGGACAGATCTGTTTTGGTGAAAATTATCTGCAGGAAGCAATAAAAAAGATCCAGTCTCTCAAGCATCGAAATCTGGAGTGGCATTATATTGGCAGGATCCAGTCGAATAAGACCCGGCAAATTGCGACACATTTTGACTGGGTGCATACGATAGACAGATTGAAGATTGCCCAACGACTTAATGATCAGCGTCCAGGTGATCTCAAACCTTTGAAAATTTGTCTTCAGGTGAATATCAGTGGAGAAGAAACCAAAGGAGGCGTTAGTTTAGAAGACCTGCCAGAACTTGCATTTGCTGTGGCTGGTCTCCCCCGGCTTGAACTTCGGGGTCTGATGACCTTACCAGCAACTGCAGATGATTTTGATCAGCAACGACATCCTTTCCGCGCTATGCAAAAAACGCTCGATTCGCTCAGGCAACAAGGGCTTGATCTTGATACACTATCAATGGGTACAACGAATGATTATGAAGCGGCCATTGCTGAAGGTGCGACCATAATCCGAATTGGCACAGCGCTGTTTGGTCCTCGTCAATAACAAAAGGAGATTATTTTCATGAATAACCAGAAGATAGTATTTATTGGTGGTGGGAATATGGGTCGTTGCCTGATAGCCGGACTAATCACTGATGGTTATTCACGGCAGGCAATACAGGTAGTTGACCCTGATTCTGAAACACGGGAGCGGATGAAGCTTGAATATCAGATCCGTGTATATGAAAGTCCAGAACAGGCATTGAATTCTGCAGAGATTGTTGTGCTGGCTGTAAAACCTCAGATCATGGAGTTGGCTATCAATGGTATAAAAAACCAGCTTGATGACCCTCGACCTCTTATTATTTCGATTGCCGCTGGTATTCGCACAAAGAGCATGATGGCCTGGCTGGGAGAAGAAACACAAATCGTCAGAACGATGCCAAACACTCCTGCCATGGTTGGTAGCGGTGCAACCGCCCTGTTTGCAACAGAAAATGTGACAACAAAACAACGAACCGCGGCAGAGTCTGTGATGCGCGCTGTGGGTATTGTCCAATGGCTGGATGACGAATCCATGATGGATGTAGTAACGGCAGTTTCTGGTAGCGGCCCAGCCTATTTTTTCCGAATGATGGAGGCGGTGGAAAAAGCGGCAGTTAAAATGGGGCTATCAGAAGAACAGGCAAGGTTATTAACTATTCAGACGGCTTTTGGCACATCAAAGATGGCACTGGAAAGCCCACAGGCTCCTGCAACATTACGGGCTCAGGTAACCTCGCCGGGTGGAACGACTGAACGGGCATTAAATGTCCTTGAACAAAAGAATCTTGATGCCATTTTCGAGGAGGCATTGAATGCAGCAAAAATCCGATCAACAGAACTATCAAACGAATTGGGTTGAAAAATAATCAGGAGTATCAAACAGCATGGGCTACTTTAATAATGCACTAACCTTTCTAATCAGTACGATATTTGGATTATATATCCTCGCTGTATTGCTACGATTTCTTTTTCAGTTGTTTCGTGCCGATTTTCATAATCCGTTTTCCCAGTTTATTCTCAATATCACTACCCCTGCATTACGTCCTTTGCGGAAGTTCATTCCCGGCGTAAAAGGGGTTGACTGGCCGGCTCTGATCTTATTGTTTATTCTGCAGTTTTCTTTATTGATCATCATTGGCCTGCTGAAAGGCCAGCTTCCACCTATTGGTAGTTTGATCATTATAGCGATTGCTACCTTGATCCAGCTGACCATCTATGTGTTGATGTTTGCATTATTTGTCACTTTTATTCTTAGCTGGGTTGCTCCCGGAACATACAACTATATGACATCAATCCTGAGTAGTCTGACGGAACCATTACTGGCACCGATCAGGCGTAAACTGCCACCGACGGGTGGCCTGGATTTTTCTATGCTAATTGCGTTTGTTCTACTACAATTAATTTTGATGTTAGTAGTTTCACCGTTAATGGATCTGGGTGCCGGACGGATTCTTTGATATTGGCAGAACGAATATAGCCAACAAAGAGTTTACTGAAAAAGGAGTTAAATATGAATACAAAAAACGTTCTGATTTCGGCGCTGTTAAGCATGATCCTTTTCTCGAGACCAGCAGGTGCTGAACAATCACAAACCTTTGGTGATAATACGATTCATTACAACGCCATCAATACGGAAATGCTTGATCCAACCGTTGCGAAAGCTTATGGCATAACACGCAGTAAAAATCGTGCTCTGTTGAATATATCAGTATTAAAAAATCAAATTGGAACCACTGTTCAACCTGTTAAGGCAAAAGTAACCGCAACAGCAACCAACCTTTCTGCACAGATGCGTACAATCAAGATCCGTGAGCTGGAAGATGCGGGAGCAATTTATTATATCGGTGAGGTTCCAATCCATAATGAAGAAACACTGGAGTTTGATATTCAGGTTCAGCCAGAGGGTGGTGAAGAAACTTACAAATTGAAATACCAACAGCAGTTTTTCACCGAATAGGGAAAGTTTTATAAATCATAGGTCATGATCAACGGAGCGTGATCAGAAAACCGTTCGTCTTTGTAGATTTCTGTCGAACGTACCTTGCCTTTTAAACCCGGTGATAAAATCTGATAATCAATTCTCCAACCAACATTCTTCGCCCAGGCCTGGCCACGATTAGACCACCAGGTATATTGCTCAGGCTCTTGGTTGATTTCACGGAAAGCGTCAACAAAGCCCAGCCCATCAAATATTTGTGTCATCCATTCCCGTTCTTCGGGTAAGAACCCGGAATTTTTCCTGTTACCTTTCCAGTTCTTTAGATCAATTTCTTTGTGGGCAATATTCCAGTCACCACAAATAATGTAATCACGCCCATCTTTGCTCATCGACTCCAGCACAGGATAAAACCGTTCCATAAAATTAAATTTTCTTGCCTGTCTTTCTTCGCTGGAAGAGCCGGAAGGTAAGTACAGGGAGATCACACTCAGGTTTCCATAATCCGCCTGAATGAATCGACCCTCTTGATCAAAATCTTCCCAACCCAGTCCCGAAATAATTTGATCAGCTTGTTCACGCATATATAAAGCCACACCACTATACCCCTTCTTTTCAGCATCATGGAAACTGGTATAAAAGCCTTTTGGAGAGAGGATTTCATTGACCAGTTGGTGAGTTTGTGCCTTGGTTTCCTGAATACAGATCACGTCGGCTTTTTGTTTCGGCAACCAGTCAAAAAAGCCCTTACGATGTGCCGCGCGTATGCCGTTGAGGTTTGCTGAGATAATTTTCATACAGATTCCTTGAGTGTGTTTTGCCAGATTGTTTTGTTAAACTATGGCGCTTACTATCATACCTGTAAAATCATGCAAGATTATCAAAAAGAATTCATTGAGTTTGCGCTCGAAAACCAGGTCCTCAAGTTTGGTAGTTTCACTCTGAAATCAGGTCGACAAAGCCCCTATTTTTTTAATACAGGTTTATTCAACACCGGAGCCAAGCTGGCCAGACTGGGGGAATATTATGCAAAAGCAATCATCGACTTCGGGAGTGATTTTGACATGGTTTACGGCCCGGCTTACAAGGGGATTCCGTTAGCTTCTGCAACTGTTATTGCTCTGGCCGAACATCATGATCGTGATGTTCCTTATTGTTTTAACCGTAAAGAGGTTAAGGATCACGGTGAGGGTGGTATGATTCTGGGAGCTCCTTTAGCCGGCAAGATTATGATCATTGATGATGTGATCTCGGCGGGAACCTCTGTTAATGAATCCATTGAAATTATTAATAATGCCGGTGCAATACCATCTGGTGTTGTTATCTCTCTTAATCGTCAAGAGCGTGGGAAAGGGGAACTATCTGCCATTCAGGAAATAGAACAACAGCAACAGATCCCCGTACAAAGTATTATATCGCTCTCTGATCTAATCGATCATCTTTCCGATCAGCAGGATATGGGCAATCATCTCGAGCAAGTGCTGGCTTACCGGGAACAATATGGAGAGCAGGCTTAACCGAAAAAAAGTTTCAGTCCAATTACAACAGTGATCACCTCATAAACCCGTTTGATCCAGTAATTTCCTTTGATGATGGAAAGATGTGCGCCAGCATAACCACCCAGCAACGATCCAAGTAATAACGCAGGCAACCAGTCCCAACGAATTTCACTGAGCAAACCCAGTGTCAGGGCGCCGGTACCATTCCAGAACATGCCAACCATAATCAATGTGTATGCAACGGCGCGTTTATATTCCAGACCAAACCAGCGAACCAACCATAAGGTGACAAACAGTCCAGTGCCTGATGTTAGCGATCCATTCAATACACCAATAAAAAATAATACAATCCCACCCATGATAAAACCCCTTTTTGTTCGGTTAATCGTGAGTGTTTGTTGTCCCAAAGAGGGTTTTAACCAGGAATAGAGCCCAAGGCTAATCGTCAGACATCCAAGTGCAATCTCCGCCCATCGATCTGGGACGCCCAGAATAATATGAGCGCCAATGATCACACCGGGTATCCCCGTTGCAAGAATAAACAGGGCAAATTTAAGATCCAGACTTTTTTCTCGCATATGCCTGAATGTCGCACCAATCCCAAGAGCGACACTGGCGAGTTTATGCGTACCTAATGCAATTGAAAATGGTAGTCCTAAAAACAACAAAGCAGGCAACTGGATCAGCCCGGCTCCCCCACCTGCAAAGGCAGAAAAAAGGTTTGCAAAAAAAGAAATGATGAACAAGATGATTTGGTTATTTAGATCCATAAAAGGCTAAAGTTTTTTATACCCACTGCCGATAACTTCTTAAATTAAGGAAGATCTGACCAAAGGAAAGTAAAATGACATCAAACGCTCTTCGTATAGTAATCATCTCAACACTCTTCGCAATCTCTTTTTCACCGGCATATGCCAGAATAAAATGCTGGACTAACCATGAGGGGGTTAGGGAATGTGGAAATACAGTACCTCCTGAGTATGCCCAGCAAAATACAAAACAGATGAACAAACTGGGTGTAACCATTAAGGAAACAAGGCGTGCTAAAACTCAAGAAGAGTTGGATGCTGAAGATCGTAAAGCCGCAGAAGAGAGGGAAAAACAACTCGCTCTTCAGAAGCAACGAGAATCCGATCAGCTTTTGCTAAATAGCTTTGCTTCTGCTGATGACATCATTCTGGCACGTAATGGAAAAGTTTCCTCGATAAATGCCGAGATCAGCCTCCGGCAATCACACATAAAAAAATTGCAGTCCAACCTGGATAAAATCCTTGCCTCGGCAGCTGATATGGAACGTCGAGGTCAGAGGCCAACAGAACAGATTTTAAATGATATCCGCAACGTTAAAGCCCAGATCGCAGAAAACAAACGCTATATCGTGGCTAAACAACAAGAGCAGGAAAGGGTTAAACAACACTATGGTAAAGATTTAATCCGTTACAAAAAACTGCGTTCAAAAGCGGATTATCTGGCAAAAAACAAATAGTTAATTTGAAATAAACAACCCTTTTTGCAGAAGTGGCCATTGTATTTCCCAGTATTCTGTGGGACGTGCAGTAAACCCGGATCGCACATATCTTGACATCCTGCCATCAGCCACAGAAAGCAGAAGGTTAGCAATAGAACTGGTTGAGCCAGCTGGCCGTAGACTTCCGGCCATGGGGGCTTCCCGCAGGATTTGTTTAAACTGTGTTTCCAGTCGCTCGAATAACTGTGCCATTCTTTGTCGCAAACGTTCAGTTTCACCCGTCAAGGCATCACCAACCAGAATCCGGGTGATGCCAGGGTTCTTTTCGGCAAATCTCAGGAGCACCAGTAATAAGTTTTCACATCGCTTTACTACGTCTGCTTCTTCTTCCATGATCCGGTTTGCCAGTCCAAAAATTGTTTCTTCGGCAAAATCGATCAGCCCTTCAAACATCCGTGCCTTGCTTGGAAAATGACGGTACAAGCCTGCCTCGGAGACACCCACTGATTTAGCCAGTCTTGCCGTTGTAATACGGCTCCCGGGACTGGATTCCAGCTCATGTGCCAGGACTTCTAGGATCTGTTGTTTACGATCCATTCTTTTTTTTGTCATCAGATCCTTCCCCCTGTGCGTCGGCCATGAATCAAGGTGCCAACCCCCTGATCAGTAAAGATCTCTAACAATACCGCATGCTCTACCCGTCCATCAACAATATGTGAACTGACGACGCCAGCATGTACGGCATCCAGTGCTGATCTGATTTTCGGTAACATACCTCCATAGATAGTACCAGCAGCGATCAGATCATCTACCTGATCGGCTGTGAGTCCAGTCAAAACTTCACCGTTATCATCGAGCAAACCAACCGTATTGGTCAGCAACATCAACTTCTCGGCCTGGAGTGCTTCAGCCATTTTTCCTGCCACCAGATCAGCATTAATATTATAGGACTGACCATTTTCTCCAACACCAATCGGGGCGATCACCGGAATAAAATTACTTTTGACCAGCATTTCTACAATAGAAGTATCAATGCTTTCGACTTCTCCAACATGGCCAAGATCAATAATTTCGTTTGAATTCAGCTCTGGAGTTTTGTTTTCCACGATGAGTTTTCTGGCATGGATTAAATCGCCATCTTTTCCTGTCAGACCAACGGCAGAACCATGATGCTGATTGATCAGATTTACAATCTGTTTGTTGACCTGGCCACCCAGAACCATTTCTACGACATCCATGGTTTCGGTATCAGTCACTCGCATACCTTCGATAAAGTGAGATTCTTTACCAACTTTTTCAAGCAGCTTGCCGATCTGTGGCCCACCACCATGAACAACCACTGGATACATACCCACGGTCTTCATCAACACAATGTCACGGGCAAAACTGTTTTTCAGCTTTTCATCAACCATCGCATTGCCGCCATATTTGACCACAATTATCTTGCCGGAGAACTGCTGAATATAAGGAAGCGCCTCGGTTAATACATGGGCGATATTAGCCGCCTGAGTGTTTTCTATCGTCATGGGGCGCTATTGGAGCATTTTAGGGAGTCCCGGATCAAGTTTTCCGGAGCTCCGAGTGACTTTCTAATGGTGCTGCTTTGTTAGTACAGGCGTTTTAGTAAGGAAGTTTTAGTGTTGGATCAAGACCAAGCAACTGTTCCTTGAACAGGTTTTGAATTCGTTCAAGCGCTACCTGGTTATCTGCCTCAAAACGCATCACCAGGCACGGTGTGGTATTCGATGGCCTGATCAAACCCCAACCATCTTTGAAATCGACGCGGATCCCATCAATGGTTCCGATTTCACCATCAGCAAAATTCGCCAGTTCCAGGAGTGTTGCCATAAAAGGTGCGTGTTGATCTTCTTGCATCTCCAGTTTTAATTCAGGTGTTGAAACACCTCCCGGTAAGCTTCCCAGGATTTTATGCGGTGGTTGATCAGCCTTGACAAGGATCTCAAGCAGGCGGGCTGCTGTATAAAGACCATCATCAAACCCATACCAACGTTCTTTAAAAAAAACATGGCCACTCATTTCGCCTGCAAGTAAAGCCCCGGTTTCTTTCATCTTGGCCTTGATAAGAGAATGTCCCGTTTTCCACATGGTGGCTTTGCCACCTGCTTCCTCGATCACGCGTTTCAGATGGTTACTACATTTCACATCAAAAATGATCTCACCGCCCGGGTTGCGCTCGATCACATCACGGGCAAACAACATCATTTGTCGATCCGGCCAGATCACATTCCCATCGCAATCCACCACGCCCAGGCGATCGCCATCGCCATCAAAGGCCAGACCCAGATCCGCTTTTTCAGATTTGACGGTATTGATCAGATCAACCAGATTCTCCGGTTGGCTCGGATCCGGGTGGTGATTGGGGAAATTACCATCTATCTCGCAGAACAGCTCGATCACATCATGCCCTAGCGCACGGATCAATTGAGGCCCCAGTTGCCCTGCAACACCGTTGCCGGCATCGACGACCACTTTGAAGGAATGACTCAAGGCAACGTGGATATCATCAGTAATCCGGCGGATATATTCTGAACCAATTTCTGCGGTTTGTGTTTTTCCTTCTCCCTCGGTGTAATCATTTTCCAGAATCCGCTGACGTAAGGCCTGGATAGCTTCATCGGCCAGTGTGGTTCCCGCTAACACCATTTTTATACCATTATAATTTGGTGGATTATGGCTGCCAGTGATCATAATTCCACTAGTGGTGTCAAAGAAATTGGCGCCGAAATAGAGTACCGGTGTTGGTACCATCCCAATATCGATTACATCACGACCACTTTCGTTCAGACCCTTGATCAATGCTGCAGAAAGTATCGGGCTCGAAAGCCGACCATCTCTGCCAACGACCACCGTATTGTCACCTCGAGCGTGTGCTTCGCTTCCCAGAGCTCGCCCAATGTTGTAAACAACGCGTTCGGTCAGTGTTTCATCAACAACACCACGAATATCATAAGCTCTGAAAATAGAAGCCGGTGCTTCTGCGTTTTCATCTATTTCATCATTCTCAATATCATCTATTTCAGACACTTCAATTTCCTCATCATCTTCATCATCAATTACAATTTCTTCTTCAATCTCGGCATCATCAAAAACGGCCTGAACTTTTTCCTCGTCCATATCCGGTATCTTTTCAAGAATCTCTTTCAGATCATCTGTATCTCCTTGCGTGATCATGGCAGATCGGCGAGGGGTATTTTTGTTGGCAGTGAGGGAAAATCTGGATCGGCTTTCTGCTCTGAGTTTTCTTATCCAAAAAAACAGTCCACCGAGGAATGCCGCCAGTCCAAGACCACCCAGACGGATAATATTTGTTCTATCTATGATTTTTTTGGGATAGCTTTTAACTTTGATGTTCCATCTGGTTCCTGAGATGGGAACAACAGCCACCTGTCCGAGCAAAGCACGATGTTTGTCTCCTACTGCATCCAGTACAACCGAACCACTTGCATCGGTTCCCTGAATGAGTTCAGTTAAAGCCAGATCATGGTCAGTCGCTTTATCGAAAAGCGCTTTGACAGGATCGACATTGAGACTTAAATCCAAAGTGCCAATCCCTTTACCGTCTTCGTTATTCACCCGTTGCACTACAACGATATGCTCGACAACCTGATCAAGATATATCCACTCTATCGGAACAGGCTCATCAGAATTCACTGCCTTACGAGCCATTTCAAGCAAAGCAAACGTCATTGGTGGATCATCATTATCTGTCTGATCGATATCCGGTGGAAGTAGGCGCAGCTTCAAAACATTTTCAAAACGTCTTGTATTCTCACGAGCAATTTCTTCTGCTTTAGCTTGATCATAAGCCTGAAAAAGTGCCTGCACTTCCGGTTCCCGACTCATTTTCTCAAGTTCGCTTATATTCTTTGTAAACAGTGCCTGGATCTGGTTGGCCACCTTGCTGGCATATTGCGTCATTTCCTGTTTTTCAACAGCGAGCTTATCTTCTTTTCTTTTTTCCAGATAGGCGGGTAAAAAGATCTTTGTCAGGATAAACAATAACAAGAGAGCGCCTGCTACGAGCAGGAGTCTCTTTTTCTCCGGTGACAGAGGTTTTTTTTTCTTTTTTACCATTGGTGAACCAGTCAAAAGGTTTATAACTCTTTAGTTTTTTCCGGTGTGGCCGAATCCTCCATGGCCCCGATCACTCTCATCAAAGTTATCGACAATCTGGAAATTTGCTTGAACCACCGGGATAAACACCAGTTGTGCTATACGCTCTCCAGGCTCGATCTGAAATTCTTCGAGACTGCGGTTCCAGCAGGACACAAACAGTTGTCCCTGATAATCTGAATCGATCAGGCCAACAAGATTCCCGAGCACGATGCCATGTTTATGACCCAGCCCTGATCGGGGAAGTATTACGGCGGCCAGTGATTCGTCGCCAATGTGGATTGCCATACCTGTCGGGATCAGCTCAGTTTGTCCTGGCTTGAGTACCTGGGAGTCATCAAGACAGGCACGTAGATCAATTCCAGCGGATCCATAGGTTGCATAATCCGGTAAAGGGAATTCTTTCCCGAGTCTGGAATCCAGAATTTTCAGTTCAATTTCTTTCATATTTTTATTTCTTTGAGTTGTTGTAGTGTTCTGCAATCAGTGCAACAAGATCACCAGCCAGTTTCTTTTTCGAGGTGCGAGGCAATTCCTGATCACCCTTCTGCCAGAACACATGTAGTGCATTTTCGTCGCTATGGAACCCTAGCGCAGGATCATCAACACGGTTGGCAGCGATCATATTCAGCGCTTTACGCTTCAGTTTGTCCTTAGCGTGTTTTTCGAGTTTTTCAGTCTCGGCAGCGAAACCAATAGTGAAGGGCGGCTCAGATAATGATGCTACGGATGCCAATACGTCTTGAGTCTTTTTCAATGTCAATGTCAAACTATCGCCCACTTTTTTGATCTTCT
>Ga0114931_10008683_pt1 | contig 12262 bp, 11 predicted proteins | sample 2SBtaG_FD_89579 | JGI IMG/M metagenome (GOLD analysis project Ga0114931, IMG submission 89579) | Deep subsurface microbial communities from Kolumbo volcano to uncover new lineages of life (NeLLi) - 2SBTROV14_V59a metaG | ecosystem: Environmental > Aquatic > Marine > Volcanic | place: Kolumbo...
AAGGTCGTTGAATGAAAACAGGACCACGGGATATTGTTTCAGAAAAAAATGTAACCATTCAGGATGTTTACGACAGGCAATGCGACAAAGAGATTCTGGCAACGACGGCACTGTACGGACCCTGGACGCCACGTGGTGAGTTCGACTGGCACAGCTATGAAAATCTTGTTCTCAAAGTCATTCGCAGCGGCAGCGTTCCGGCAACAAATGTCGATACAACCTGGGCAATTTATAATGACTGGTCCCTGACAAAGGAGCTGATTTGGCGCACTGCGGAAATTGCGACGGAAAACTCGGACTATATTCACAAAGATCGCCCGTTGCTCGTTGCCGGCCTGAATACCAATCCTTACGAAATTCATTCCAATGAAATCGCATCGAAACTCCGTGAGCTAGTGGAAGAAATTGATGCCGGATTAAAACAACGAGGTGCGACAAATCGTATTCGTTATATGCCGGTTCCTGATAAAAGATTGTATAATGCACCTCCAAAAACAAAAATTGATGTTTATCGGGAGATCGGCCAGGTTGTTGGCGGTTTTACAGATTATGGTTTCGTGTTTTTTGAATTGGATATCGGCATCCCCGGCTTTGGATCGAATTTCACTACTAAGGAAATTGAAGCCATCCTTGGCGGAACGCCGGAAATTCACGAATACAAAAGCGCTCTGATCAGCCGAAAATCCATGTTTCGCTGCCAATATGATTATTGCGATGATCTGATGCGCATCAATATTGTCGAGCGGGTAGCGCCGGAACGAATTCAATTTTCAACCGGCAACGACTGGTTCATGTCACTTGCGCGATATGGAAAATATATTAAAAAACATGGCTATCTTTTGGGCGCTTCACAAATGAGCCCCGATTTGTTCAAGCTGTGGCGGGATTTTGTCCACCAGGGAAAGGCATGTTCCCTGGCACTCGAGCATGATTTGCAGGCAGCGGCCAAGGACTTTTGGACGCCGGGTAATGTCGGGATTTATCGCCACTACCTCGCCATTTTTCTCGCTATGACGGGTTTGATCGAACATCCGTTGCCGCACCCAAAATGTGAAGAAAAATATCGTGTTCATCCTGAAGATTATTTCTTACCGCTCAAGCACGCTTTACGTCTCGGCCTGGTCGACAGGAGGGAGGCAAAGCTAATTGTGCGTACCATGATTCCCGGTTGTGAAGATTGGAGCGATGCATCGATCAGACAGAGGATTGAATATTTAAGTTGATTTGTTCTTTGAGGAAATTAGAAAATTGACACAGCTCGAAAAAGATGAAAAAATCCTGCGGACATTTATTACTGTTTATTGCAAAAAGGAGCACGGAACGGAAGAATTGTGCGATGATTGTTCCGATGTTTTAGATTATGCATTAAATCGCCTGAAAAAATGTCCCCTGGATCCCAAACCCATGTGCAAAAACTGTCCCGTGCATTGTTACAAACCCGACTATCGCGCCAAGATAAAAACTATAATGAAAAAAGCCGGCATCACCCTTATTCTCAGGGGCCGGCTTGATTTGCTCTGGCATTACTTTTTTTGAGCTTACATTTCGTCTTCTTCAGCTTCAGCTTCCGCTTCGCTCTCCTCACCCTGAACAGTGAATTTTTCTACCGTCATACGCAAATCAATGTTGAAAAATCTATAGAGTTCAGCTAAAATATCGCCGCCTTTATTATCCTGTATTCTGGAAACAAGCGTCAAGGCTGCGTATTCGGATTTCACAATATCCGCATCCTCGCCTTTGCCGATCTTTACTTTTTTTTGTTTCACATTAAACGGTTTGATTGTCACCGCCGGCAAAACATATTCTTCTCCGGTCACATTATCCAAAATCAATATCCGAACCAGGCCGCGAATCATGTTGTTGAATAATTCTCCAACCTGAAGGCTGTTATCCAGTTCCACATCCGCCTGAATGACCAACTGGCGGACAAGTTCGCCGTCTTCTCCCTTGTCATCGGCAGGCCAATATTTTTTAATAATCGCTTTGTCAAAAACCAACATCTTATCCTCCGTTTTTAAAAAATTAATTTGTCGATTATACGAATAATATAGTTTGAAATCAATCTCAAAATTCGGGATGGTTTTTAAGACGATTGCAGTTATATATAGCAAGCTTGATTTTAATTCTATAACGACCTGAAGTGAGGAAAATGGAAAAAGCAATTCTTATCTTTGATGGGGAATGTTCTCTTTGCCAGGGCAGCAAACAGTGGATTGAAAAGCGCGCGCTTCCCGGCCGTTTTGAATTTATCGCCTGCCAATCCGTGGAAAGACAGCAGCGCTTCCCTCAGATTGCAACGGAAAAGTGTCTCGCTGCTATTCAATTGGTGCTATCTGACGGGATTATTCTTTCCGGCGCAGATGCGATTCCGGAAATCTTGCTACGCCTCAGGGGCTGGCAGTGGCTGGAAAAAATAATGCGGCTGCAAGTTTTTCGTCGTCTTTCGCCTGTTGTTTACAAATGGGTTGCTCGCAATCGCCATTTTATTTCCTGTATATTTTTCTCAATTGAAAAATAATTCTATGATTGTCTGAAATAACGGTGAAAATGCATCATTGATTTTACGTAAATTAGCAACATAGAAAAGGCCTTTACTTTGATTGTCATGCACTCCGTAAAATAAAACTTGACAGTTGTCGATTTATTTGCTATAATATTTCTGTAATTTATGCTTCAGTTAATTCATCGAAACCGATGAAGCATTTATGGAGGTTTTAATTTATGCTGGTTCGCGTAAGAGTAGAAAGAGTTACGCTAGACACTGCGACCAGTCGTTTTGTAGTCATTCTCAAAGATGAAGAACGAAATCGCTGGCTCCCTATAGTAGTTGGCTCCACAGAAGCTCAGGCCATTGCTCTTCAATTGGAAAATATTTCTCCTCCACGTCCTTTAACTCACGATTTGATTAAGAATGTACTCGAATCGATTGATGTCGATATTTCCCGCGTCATTGTGAATGATTTGCGGGAAAATACGTATTTTGCGTTGATCGGACTGCAGGATAATGGAGAGACAACCGATATTGATGCTCGCCCCAGCGATGCTATAGCTCTGGCACTGCGAATGGATGCCCCGATTTTTGTGGAAGAATCTGTTATGCGCAGAGCGGGCATCACAGAGAAAGATACTTCAAGCGGCGAAAATGAAGGCGTAGCAACCCCGGGTGACAGGCTCGAAGAGTTGAATGTGAGTCTTCGCAAGGCTGTTGAGGATGAACGCTACGAAGATGCGGCGCAAATTCGAGATGAAATTCAGAGAATTAAAGCAAGTTTAAGGGAAAATATTGATTGATCGATATATTTTTGATTACTTGGAAAAAGCCTCCTTTGTGAGGCTTTTTTTGTATTATGGCCCGGGAACAGTTATAAAATAAAAGCGGAATGAAAAAAGAACTATCCTTACAACGGATCCCCTGGATTTATATCCCGACGCTTTACTTTGCAGAAGGTCTTCCTTATATTATTGTAAATTCTGTTTCTGTTATTATGTACAAAAAAATGGGCATTTCCAATCAATTGATCGGATTGACCAGTATTTTGTATCTGCCCTGGGTAATTAAGATGTTTTGGGGGCCGGCCGTTGATATTTATTCCACAAAGCGAAACTGGATTATTTTCATGCAACTGGGTATGGGGTTCGTGTTTGTCGCTCTGGCTATGGCCATTCAACTTTCAGGTTTTTTTCTCCTTACCCTTGGCGGCTTCATTATCGTTGCTTTTATGAGTGCCACACACGACATTGCTGCGGATGGATTTTACATGCTTGCGCTTGATCAAAAACAGCAGGCATTATTTGTCGGTGTCAGGGCAACATTTTATCGCCTTGCAGTTCTTTTTGGTTCCGGGGTGCTGGTTGTCATTGCAGGAAACATTGAAAAAAACACACTTAATATTCCTCTCAGTTGGACGATTGTCCTCGCCATTGCTGCGGTGGTATTTCTCGGCGCTTTTATATTTCACAGGTTTTATCTTCCTTTTCCTCTAAATGATTTTTCCAGAAAGGGAGAATCCCGGCGCGCACCGTTTGTAGATATATTTCGCAGTTATTTTAGTCAAAACAAAATTGTGGCCATTGTTATTTTTATACTCGTTTACAGGCTTGGTGAAGCGATTCTATCAAAAATGGCAGCCCCCTTTTTACTGGACCAGCCGGAAGCCGGTGGCTTGGGATTGGAAACGCAAACTGTCGGATATGTTTACGGTACCGTTGGTGTCTTGAGCCTCACGGTGGGCGGCCTGTTGGGAGGATGGATTATCTCAAAATATGGCTTAAAACGCTGCATCTGGCCCATGGCACTTTTACTCAAAGCACCCGACCTCGTCTACATCTATATGGCAGCTGCAAAGCCTGCACTGGAACAAATATATTTTTTGGTCGCTTTGGAGCAATTCGGCTATGGCTTCGGATTTACCGCTTTTATGGTTTTTCTTATGTTCATAGCCGATGAAAAATATAAAACATCGCATTTTGCTATTTCAACCGGGATCATGGCGTTGGGTATGATGCTGCCCGGAATGGCTAGTGGCTTTTTGCAGAATGCGCTGGGATATGTTAATTTTTTTATCCTTGTTATCTGCCTGACTATCCCCGGTTTGCTGGTTATCTTTTTCATCCCTCTTGAAGAAAAAGGGTAAGGTTCATTGATTTTAATAAGAAATAGTGAAATATAAAACGAAATGATAAAAATACGAAAATTTAATAAATCAGATATTCCAAAAATAACTCATCTGTGGAATCAAAATGTCAAGCACGATTTGATGACCGAGGCGTTGTTGTTTGAAAAAACATTTGCTGATCCTGATTTCAGAGCAAGTCTGACAATGATTGCCGGCGAAGATAAACCGGTCGGTTTTATGCAGGGATTATATCGGGTAACGGCAACGAGGGAAAAAATTGGCTGGATAAAACTATTTTTCGTTGTAAAAAAGTTTCGCCGTCAGGGAATCGCTACTTTGCTTTTACAGCGTATAGAAGATCTGCTATGGGGAGAAGGCGTTTCGGAAATTCGAATCATGGATTCCAACCCCAATTATTTCCAGCCGGGTATTGATCCATTTTATACCGAGGCCATAGCTTTTGTGGAAAGAAATGGTTATAAAAAGTTTGCCGACACGGCGAATCTCATTGCTGATTTAAACCGGGATTTGAATACCGCTTCGGAAGTGAATGCATTAGCCGGGGAAGGAATTGAGATTCGTCGGGCAGAAGAAAAGGATCGTGCACAATTGGCCGAGTTTCTGTCTCTGAAATTTCCATCATGGGAAAAAGAAGTGCCCGCTGCCTTTCAAAACCGGCCGACGAGTCTGCATCTTGCATTCTATAACGGGCGTTTGGGCGCTTTTTCAGCTTATGACGTGAACAATTTGAATACCGGCTGGTTCGGTCCTATCGGCACGGATAAAGTGTTTCGAGGAAAAGGTGTAGGCGGAATATTGTTGAAACGATGTTTGCAGGATATTAGAAAACAGGGCCATAAACATGCTATTATCCCATGGGTTGGTCCGATCCCGTTTTATATGCACTATGTCAATGCGCGTATGCACCGTGTGTTTTGGAGATATAAAAAGGAACGAAATAAATAAGATGCTGCACCGTGCAAAAACTGTTTTGTTCGCTATCCTGGTGGTTTTGCCTCTTGCGGCATTTCCGCAGCAATTCCCCAGGGAAAAAGTCAAGCTCGGAATAGATGTTCTTCTCAGTGAAAATATGGATTTACTCAAAGGAAAACGCATCGGTCTGATAACAAATCCCACCGGTGTGTGCTCCAATTTAACATCAACTCTCGATACGCTGAATATACGCCCTGATGTGAACCTTGTGGCACTGTTTGGCCCGGAGCACGGCGTTCGTGGCGATCGTTACGCCGGGCAGAATATTTCCAGCTACACGGACGAAAAAACAGGACTTGTTGTCTGGAGCTTGTACGGCAAAACCAAGAAACCGACGCGCCGGATGCTGCAGGATATCGATCTGCTTGTTTTTGATATGCAGGATATTGGCTCGCGCGCGTATACTTTTATTTATACCATGGCGCTGACGATGGAGGCGGCCAAAGAAAACAATATTCCAATCCTCATCCTGGACCATCCCGATCCGCTGGGCGGCGAATTGGTTGAGGGCCCAATCCTGAAATCTGCTTTCAAGTCTTTTATCGGTCTTTACCCCATTCCCTCTGTTTACGGCATGACGATCGGTGAATTGGCCTTGTATTTTAATTCGGAATTTAACATCAATGCGGATTTAACAGTCATTCCTATGCACGGATGGAAAAGGTCAATGACATTTGCACAAACCGGGTTGATCTGGATTCCCACTTCGCCGCACGTACCCCATGCGGAAACGCCGTTTTATATCGCTGCCACGGGTGCCATTGGTGAATTGCGAACGGTGAACGTTGGTGTCGGCTATACGTTGCCTTTCCAACTTGTCGGCGCGCCATGGATCACAGCAAATGAGTTAGCCGATGAATTGAACCATCGGCATTTACCGGGTGTCATCTTTCGTCCTGCATTTTACCGCCCATATTATTCCACGCTAACAGCGCAAAATCTGCAAGGTGTGCAAATCCACATTTATGATGACAAAGTATTCAAGCCAATGCGAACACAAATTCATATTCTTGCAGCTCTACAAAAATTGTATCCTTTGCAAAATATATTTAATCCATCGCGTTTGGGAATGTTTAACAAGGCTATGGGAACAGACAAAATTTGGAAAGATATCGAAAGGGGGGCATCAGCAAAAGATATTTACGTATCGTTTCAAAAAGATGTGCAGAATTTTCTGACCAAGCGGGAGAAATATTTACTGTATAAAAAATAACTAGGTTTCCCAACATTTCAAGCAGATAGCTATTACAACAAAATTTAAAAATGAGAATGAAAATTGGCAATCTATTTTTTTATTAAAAAATGATTTTATTTCTTGACTTTTTTATGAAAATTGAATATACTTCAAGTGTGCCTGGGTGGCGGATGATACACTGATTGACAGCGGCGAGTTTAATTCCGCCTGAATCATTTCAAAAAAATCCTTCAATTTAAAAAATGGGAAACCTGAATCGACTTTTGCGGATGCTGAATGTAATGATATTATACTATTATAAATTTCCCACATTTCTTTATTATTAGCTTTTCGTTTTCATATACCTGCCTGCTTTTATCGCACCTTTTGTTTTAGTAATCTCTTTTTAGAAAAAGCCGGATGTTCTAATTACGGAGGAGTATAGAAGAACGTTTGTAAAAAATAATAACTCTTAACTCATTCTAATCTTTCATTAAACGGGAGGCAAAGATTATGGAAAAGGTCAGGAAACTTTTAATCTGGTCGAGCTGCTTACTGGTTCTGGTTGCGGTGCTTCCATTAAAATCGTCAGCGCAAAACAAGGCATTCACTTACGGATTCAGAGAACGCCTGCGGCACACGTACATGAACAACAACATGGACTTTAACGCAAACTCGGATGATAAGCAGGGTTTCTTCCGGGTTCGCACCAATCTTTGGGGACAGTTTAACTTTAACAGCCATTTAACGGCCAGAGTTCAGTTGACGAACGAATTCCGCCCCTACACAATAGTGCGGGAGCGAGACAAGAGCAAAGATTTCACTCTTGATGAAATCATCTTTGATAACTTGTTTTTAAAGTACAATTCTGGCGGCGATAATCCAGTGATACTCACTGTAGGCCGTCAAAATTTGATTTATGGTGAAGGATTCATTCTTTTGGAAGGTGGCCCCTGGGATGGCTCACGAGCAATTTTTCACGACGCCATCAAACTTTCATTAAAACGCGGCACAACCACCTTTGATTTTCTAGGCATTAGCAATCCGGCCACTGATGATCGTCTTCCTTTTCTTACATTTACCAAGCCAAACCACCATTACCTTGGCTTGCCCAAAAACGCCGAAGGTCATCAATGGCTTAATGACGGTCTCGAACAGGCATTGGGCTTGTACATCACACATAAAAAAGCAGCATGGGGTTCGCTCGAGGGATACTATTTTTATAAAACTGAAAAACCCGATTTTGCTATCCCAACTTTTGCGAGCATCACTCAGGATCAGTTAAGCACACGCCACATTCATACACTCGGCGGGCGCCTTGTGCATCCCTTGGGTGACAGGCTGAAACTGTCGACCGAATGGGCTTATCAGACCGGCAGCCAAGCAAATAACAGCATCAGTGCCTATGGCGGCTATGCAAACCTCGGCTACACGCTCATTCCTGCAAAAAAAGGCGTAATAACCGCAGGCATTAATGCACTATCCGGTGATGACCCCAACACAGCAGATATTGAAGGTTGGAATCCTATCTTTTCACGTTGGCCAAAGTGGAGCGAACTTTACATCTATTCCCAGACCATCGAAAATATCGATGGTGCGCGCAAAGTGGCCTATTGGACGAATACCTTTGCACCAAACGTAAAGTTTGTCATGAACGTGCACCCCAAGGTCAACATGACGGTTTGGCTGCACCACTTGCAGGCGTTCCAGGCGTCCGGCCCTGGTGACGGAACGACACGTGGGAACGAATTTCAGTTGTGGCTCAAATTTAAATTTACCCAACAGTTGAGCGGACACTTCCTGTATGACTATTTTATGCCCGGTGATTTTTACCCGGCACCCCGTGCGAACGCGTCGTTCATTCGCTTTGAGCTTATGTTCACGCTATAAATAAATTTGACATCAACTTTCAGGAGGTTATTATGAATGTCCTGCTGCTCACAGTTATTGTTTTAATTTATCTGTTTATCATCGGCTATCTTGCATTTGCCGCTTATCGCAAAACGAAAAGTACTTCGGATTATTTAATTGCCGGTAGAAATATTCACCCATACATTATGGCTATTTCTTACGGTGCTACGTTTATCAGCACATCTGCCATTATTGGTTTTGGCGGGGCTGCAGCTATTTTTGGTATGGGTATTCTGTGGTTGACTTTTCTCAACATTTTTGTCGGTATTTTTATCGCATTTGTGTTTTTTGGTAAAAGGACTCGGGTTATGGGGTTAAACCTTAATGCACATACTTTTCCGGAATTTTTGGGAAACAGGTTTCAATCGCCGTTACTGCAGGGAATGACGGGTTTGCTCATATTTATTGCCATGCCGCTTTATGCCGCCGTTGTTTTAATGGGTGGTTCACAGTTTATCGCTCAAGTCCTTGGCGTAAACTATAATGCAGCATTATTTTTCTTTACCATCATCATTGCCATTTATGTCGTCATGGGAGGACTAAAGGGTGTCATGTACACAGATGCCTTTCAGGGCAGTCTTATGTTTATTGGTATGGTCTTGCTGCTCATCATGACATACTCGAAATTAGGTGGCATTACCGCTGCTCACACAAAACTTACGGCCATGTCCGACATTGCTGTCAAAATATTCGGAGCAAAAGGCCATACCGGCTGGACGTCTTTTCCACGTTTTGGCTCGGACTTTTGGTTTGTACTTGTGACGACCATTATCCTCGGCGTAGGTATTGGTGTGCTCGCGCAGCCGCAGCTTGTTGTCAGGTTTATGACCGTAAAATCAAATCGCGAATTAAACCGCGCTGTTCTGGTTGGCGGTGTTTTTATTCTCATGATGACCGGTGTTGCCTTTATCGTTGGTGCGCTCTCAAACGTATACTTTTGGGAAAATCCTGCTTTTCACAAGATTTCACTCCTGGCTGCCGGCAAGAAAGTCGCTAATATCATCCCACTCTACATTAATAGTGCTATGCCGCAATGGTTCACAGCTATTTTTATGGTGACTTTGCTGTCGGCTGCAATGTCAACCCTGAGTTCCCAGTTCCATGCAATGGGTACATCCATTGGCCGGGATGTGTATGAAAAATGGATCGGCGGAAAAGGAAATTCAATCGTCATTACCAAAATCGGTATTATGTTTGCAATTTTAGTCAGCCTTTTGCTGGCGTGGGGTTTGCCGGTCTTTTTTGAAGGAGGTACGGCAATCATTGCACGCGGAACAGCGATATTTTTTGGCCTGTGTGCTTCAGCATTTCTTCCCATGTTTATCGGAGCGCTTTATTCCAAAACAATGAATAAGCAAGCAGCACTTTGGGGATTCTTTGCCGGTTTTTTAGTCAGCTTTTTTTGGCTGTTTTTCGTTCATATCAAAGAATCGCAGCCACTGCTCATTTGCAAAGCGATCTTTGGTGTTGATTCTCTGGCAGCCGGCTCTTTATGGGTTGTTGTCGATCCGCTTATCATTGCGATGCCTGTAGCGATCATTGTTACTTTGATCGCTAATCGTTTTGGATCGTCTTTGCCAAGCGATCATGTTGAAAAATGTTTTAACGGAATAAAATAACTTCTCCGGCTTAAATAGCATTTAAATTAAAAAAGGAGAATAAACAATGTTAGGATTAGGAGATTTTTGGGTTTCTTCAGTTTTCGTGCTTTTAATTTTGAGTACTCTTTTATGCGTCGTTTATGGAGCTATAAATTGGAACAATGACGGTGAAGAGACAGAAATAATCGAAAAAGAAAAGCAGTGGGAGGAAGAAGAAAAAGAAATCGAAGATAATCTGTAATTTATAGAGTAACAAAAAATAGATATCTTTGTCTGAAAGCAGCTACTCTTGGGCAGTGCCGGGGTAGCTGCTTTTCTTAATATTTGTTGGTTTTAGTTTTTGCCGACAATTTTAAAATTTTTAGCAAAGCAGAAAATAAAAATCAACATGAAAAGATGAGGTGAGAAATGCGTGTGAGGCAAATATCCATTTTTATGGAAAATCGTGCGGGGAGATTGCGTGAAATAACCGGAATAATTGCCAATGCCGGGATCAATATCCGGGCGCTTTCATTGGCAGATACATCTGATTTTGGAATATTACGTCTTATCGTCAACAAACCGGATCAGGCCATTGCAATTTTGCGAGAGGAAGGCTTTATTCTTCGTGAAAACGATGTTCTTGCTTGCGTGATAAAAGACCGCCCCGGTGGATTGCACGAGCTTCTCAATGTTTTAGACGAGGCGGAAATCAGCGTTGAATACATGTATGGTTTTTTTGAACGAAAAACGGACAATGCTGTTATGATTTTGCGCGTTGAAAATCCAAATGATGCAATCAAAGTGCTTCAGGATGGAAAATTTGCTTTGCTAAGTGGTGAACAAGTTTATGCAATTTAATGAAATCGAGTAAAAGTAAAGGGAAACGTTGTGCGTATCTGGAACAGTGAATTTGAATCAATGCCAAGAGATGCGTTGCAGGAACTTCAACTGCAACGGTTGAAAAAAACTTTACATCATGCTTATGAAAATGTGCCCTTTTATCGGCATGTTTTTGACGAAAGAAAAATTACACCGAGCGATATTCGCTCCTTTAAAGATTTCAGGAACCTTCCGTTTACAAATAAAGCCGATTTGCAGGCGTCTTATCCCTATGGCATGTTTGCCATGCCGCTGGAAGATGTTGTTCGCATTCATTCTTCATCGGGAACAACGGGCAAGCCCACGGTCGTCGGCTATTCGCGGAATGATCTGGAGACATGGTCGGAACTTATTGCTCGATTATTGACTGCCGGAGGAGTCACGCAAAAAGATATTGTGCAAATTGCATTTGGTTATGGACTGTTTACCGGTGGCTTTGGCTTGCATTATGGCGTCGAGAAAATTGGTGCGACGGTCGTCCCTGTTTCTTCGGGAAATACAGCGCGCCAACTCATGATCTTGCAGGATTTTAAATCAACAGCCATTGTCTGCACCCCCAGCTATGCCATTTATCTTGCCGAAGCCATTGCCGAGAATAACATAAATCTGGATGATTTGCACCTTCGCTTTGGTTTGTTTGGTGCCGAACCCTGGACGGAAAGTATGCGCGCTGAAATTGAAAGCCGTTTGCATATTATTGCCACTGATAATTACGGATTGAGTGAAGTTATGGGCCCCGGTGTTTCCATGGAATGTTTGTACAAAAATGGTATGCACATAAATGAAGATCATTTTATTGCCGAAATTATAAATCCCGATACAGGGCAAGTTTTGCCGCCCGGAGAAACCGGGGAGCTTGTGCTGACAACTCTTACAAAAGAAGCGCTGCCCATCATTCGCTATCGTACCAGGGATATTACCAGCTTAATCGACGAACCGTGCAAATGTGGCCGAACATTCCGTCGAATGACGAAACCGCAGGGGCGTACAGATGATATGCTCATCATCCGGGGAGTCAATGTCTTTCCATCGCAGATCGAAACAGTGCTCATGCAAATGGAGGAAACCAATCCGCATTATCAATTGGTTATTACCAGAGATGGCGC
>Ga0114931_10008684_pt1 | contig 12261 bp, 8 predicted proteins | sample 2SBtaG_FD_89579 | JGI IMG/M metagenome (GOLD analysis project Ga0114931, IMG submission 89579) | Deep subsurface microbial communities from Kolumbo volcano to uncover new lineages of life (NeLLi) - 2SBTROV14_V59a metaG | ecosystem: Environmental > Aquatic > Marine > Volcanic | place: Kolumbo...
CGTCACCCCAGACAGCGTTGCCCCGGCAAAAGACGGCGAGGCATCAGTAGTCAGATCCTGGTTAATCACCCCACCGCCAGCTTCGACTGTGAAGGCCCCAGCCAAAGAGATAGTCTGGCCCTGGACAGAAGTTAAGTTAGCCAGCGTATCGATGGCCGCTTCAATAGTAGACTCGGTCGTAGCATCAATCCCATCTACATTCTGGAGAGTCAATGTCCCCGCCGCATCAGAGAAGGGAGTAGAAGATCCCACCACCAACCCAGTGTTTCCTACTGTCACTGAGTTGAAGTTCACATCATCAGTTGTTTGCAGATTCTGGTTGCCCAAGAATTCAGCAATGGTATTCACTTCAAAGTCGCCATTTCCAGTATTAATCGTCGCCACGGTTGCTGCCCCAGTCACATCCAAGATGCTGGCAAAATTGACCGCTCCATCTACGAACAAACCTCCTTCAATTCCCGTCTGCCCTGCTACATATAGATCATCACCATCCAAAGCAAATCCAACTGCGGCGATCGTCTCAGAGGTCGAGGTTGCGGCTCCGATCACCAAGTTATTACCTACAAATTCGTCACCCTTTACCTCAAAATCATCCGCTACCTGGAAATCACCAGCTGCAGCTGTCGAGACATAAGCAAAGGCCGCATCTGGACCCACGATCACCGGTTCAGTGTTGCTATAGTAGCCTTCAGTCCCATCCAACCACAATCCCGTATCTCCCGTTGTGATATCAGCCAGCTGTTGATCCAAGGCATCGATGCTCGCAGTAAATGTTTGGGCATTGGCAACATAATTTTGTTCAGTATAGGATCGATTACCCAAGGTGCTGCTCCCAAAGCTGACTAAATCATTGCCTCCAGAGATTGTTAAGATTCCATTCACATCTAATCGACTCGATGGGGTAGCGGTATTGATACCCACATTCGCCGCTAAGATATTAATTTCATCAGTTGCCAAATCATTAAACTCGATCCGACCAGCGGTGGCTCCCAAACCCAAAAAAGCATTATCAGCAAAGTAGAGAGCGTTGCCAGGAGTCCCACTAGTAAAGGCATCACCGCTTGAGATGTCACCCACACCGGTTATCACATCGCCAATTGTGGTTCCCAAACTGGCATCCAAATCATCCAGCACATCTTGGACATTAGTTCCATTGGAGTAATCAAATTCATCATAGACAGCGATCCGGCTTGCACCGGAATTCACATTGCTAGACCCAGTTGCCCCTAAAGCAATATTATTAATGAATAGATCATTAGCAGTCGGCACAAACAGATCTCCATCGACCTCCAGAGCTCCATTGACTTCTAGATCTCCGGCCACTCCCAAGTCATTATCACCATCAGCTCGGCTGTAGCTGCCGCCGCCGATATCAGTCAGAACACTATCTATTTGAATCGCACTGCCTGAAGAAGCAGTCAATACAGCATTGCTACCATCGTGACTCAGTTGCAGATAGTCCACATCACTCGAATCATAAATTCGCAAGGTTCGACTTCCAGCAGACACCGCGCCTAAACTGCCATCTCCGAGACTGACGCCACCATCATTAAAGATCGTAAATTGGGGATTAATGTCTGAGTAAATATAATTCCCATTTTGGGTCCATTGGGTTAACACTCCACTGGCAACATTTACCCAAGCCGCTCCATTAAATACCTTGATCTGATCATCATCCGTGTCATACATGATAAATCCTTCTTGGGTCGTATCCATGGTGATCGGGTTATCACTTTGTGGAAGCTGTAGACCTTGGATTGCATCGTCATTGTGAGTAATTGCAGCAAATGACACAACCATGTCATCAAACACTCCGATATTTATGCCGTTACCATCCAGAGGACGGATATAGTTGCCATCATAGTACTCCCATAATTGTTTGGCATCCTTTGGCTGAGTAATGGTACTGCTAATCGTCAGTTTGTCGCTCGTGGTATCCAACGACAAAGCGATCCCGTCACCAGCCGAAAAAGCAAAGGTCTCATTGGTCCCACTAGGTTCTGCTAATGAGTTGCCCACCGATAAACCAGTAAATCCAAAATTATAATTTTCGTCCAGACTAATGGTCGGAGACTGACCACCAGAAGTTGACAGACCTTCGCCAACTTGCAGATCATACAACACATTAGAGGCAGTAATTTCCCCACCAGCCAAATCCAAATTATGATCAGGGGCTACGATATCATTATTAACAGTCAATAATCCGTCGATCGTCACCGCCTGTCGGGCATCCAGGGGCAGATTAAAATTTAAGCTGCCGGCAATAGTTGTATCGCCCAACACATTAGACACTCCAAAATTACTTTTATATGGATCGATTGTTTCTGTATCTGCTAGGTGAGTAGCATCAGTTTGGCCCAGGTTACCCAAATCAAATTTCTGGCTAGCATACCCCAGTCCAGCGACCAGCAGCAAGAAGATGGATACCAAGGCCATGAACTTTTTACTGGGCTTAAATAGTTTCTGAGGAGTTGTAATAGTAGACATTTGAACTTGAGACGCTGATTTCTTGATCTGATCTGCCAATGCTGCAGTAGTCGCTGCACTGGCAGTCCTCTTTGCGGCTTTCTTGGCATGCATCACCTTGGTCACTGCTTCCATATTGCCTGCTTGACGTGCCTGCTTTACATAGTTCTTACGACTGGTCTGGACTCGAGCTTTTTGTTGTTCTTTTTGATAACGTCGTGCGGCGGGGATATCAGATGCCAAAAACCGTCGGTGTCCTGTTGCTGTGCGAACTGATTTGATCACACCTTCTGACTCCCATCGTCGGAGTGTCGACGTGGAAATGCCGAGTTGAGTGGCAAATTTCTTGGGGGATAAGTAAATGGGCAGATTACTCATAATTAGCAGGATTTAAATAGTGATTTTTATGCAGGTTATCAAAAATTTATTTTATGCCTATGTATCAGTATAGAGTAAGTATTGGGTCGGTCAATATGGTAGACCTATGCAACTGGGGTATTGCATAGATTTTCTCGGCTTATAGTTGGGTTTGCTTATGTATCTATTTTCTACTCAGCGTAAACTACAAGTACGCTATTCTTGCAATGGCGTCTAATTTGATGAAATTTGCACTTTATGAATAAGCTATTTCTGCCCATAGCCATTCTATTTATTGGTCTATATGTCGGGCCGATTTACGACCTCAGTATTGCCTCCCGAGAGCCGATCCAAGGCGGTCAAGTCAAGGATGGCATGATTATCATCCTCGAAGGCAGCACATATTCACTGTCTACACAAATGCACGACGAACGAATGACAGGTGTGACTGAATTCAATCCCGCAGTTGAGTATGTCAATGCCGATGACCAAGACAACGAAGTTCCGGTCGTCAAAGAAGGCATTGTTTCGTTATTGGTGACAACTGCCAATGGTCCGATCGCAGAAGGAGACTGGCTCACCGGTTCACTGACACCAGGTATCGGTCAGCGTTCCAATGGCTACGGCACCGTCATCGGCACCGCTTTGGAATCCTACGATGGTCCAGAAAATGAACTAGGGGAAATTCTCATCGAAATCAATATCACCAACCCCCACGGCTCCCTCGTTTCTGGACTCGGTTTCTGGGGTCAGGAAGGTCTCAATCCAATTATCAACCTGATGGGCACTCGCTCAGGTGATGCCATACCCTTTGGGGTTCGCTTTATGATTACCGCCATTGTCTTACTTGGTTCGATTGTTCTCGGACTCTATACCTTCGGCAGAGTAGCACAGCGCGGAGTTGAAGCCATTGGTCGCAACCCCTTAGCCAAAGGTACTATCATGTTGGGTGTCACCATCAATGTCATCTTAGCTGGCTTCGTAGTTTTATCCGGTTTGATTGTCGCCGTCATCGTCATGTGGTTCTGATTTACAAACCTATGCAGATCTCTGTATTTGAGCCTGAAAACTTGTCAAGATAAGTCAGCCTATCTTATTGCCAACGCTTAAAAAACACCTGCTGTCCTCAGCTTGGCTGGGGATCTATACAAACGTCGTCCTCAGCGCTCTCCTGAGTTTGTCGAATGGATTGATTGGGGGTCTCTATACCAATATACCTTGAACTCGTGGCAATCTTTTGTTCTTAATGCAGAGACCGCCGCCCCTTGAAATTTAGATTGTATTTTAGGTAAATTTCTAGTATTCGCGATAACATGGTATTTCCGAAAGCCACTGAATTTTTAGTATACACACTTAAATATAGCTATTTGAGTCATACCAAGATAGTGTTTTCCCTGCGCAGGCAGGGATCCCCCAGCTATTGATCATTTATGCTACCTTGCTAATACAATCTCGAATTCCCGTTATTGCCAATTGTTCAGATCGACAAACTGAAACATAGTAAGTTTGTGTCATCCCGCCTGCCCGCCAATTCGGACGGAGATGGAGACCTTATTTAGACTCCAGCCTGGGCAGAGAAATAAGAGGTAGGAGAACCCATCATCAGACGTATACGGCGCAGCGACGCCCATACAAATTCGAGTGTGAAATATATAAGGCTCAAAAGAGAGTACCTGCCCCATATTTCTTGGTATTCGTTCCCTTCTTTTTTCTACTAAATTACCATCTTTTGCATACATTTTCGTCATAGCCTACTAGCCATATATAGTCCATAATCAAATCATGTCTGCCTCCGCCCAGCTGCTCTTTACCCTTTATATTGGTTGTTTAGCCTTATTCGGTTTGAATATTTGGTGGTATGTGGTTTTAAGCAAGTGGAACAAACAGTCTCGCCAAGAATTCGACCAGGTTTGGGGTCAACGCGATCAGATCATTCAGGATGCCCGTGAGGAAGCTTCCGGGATTATCGACTCCGCTTCTACCCAAGCCGCCAACATCGAAATCGAATACGAGCAATATCGTCAACAATGGCAACAGCATATCAATGCGGGACTCGACGAAGTTCGTCGTCTCGAACAATCCAAACTGACCGAGTATCAGCAACAATGGCATCAAACTCTTGACTCACTCGCAGCCGAATGGAAAAACTCAGTTGATCAGCAACTCCAAGACACCAATCTCAAACTTCAATCAGACCTTTCTTCACAAGCCGACCGACTCGAAAGTCACCTCGAAGACAAAGTTTCTGCCTTTGGTCAGTGGGCTATCCAGCAGCAAGAACAAGTTACCAAACATCTTGATCAATACAAACTCGATCAACAGACCAGCATCGATGCCACTATCAAACAGATTATTGATGACAGTGTGGCGCGTAGTTTAGGTTCCATCTTGTCTGAAGATCAACACACTCAATTAATTATTAAATCCCTTGAAAAAGCTCAAAATGATGAATTTTTCAAATAATCAGATAATCACTGCGAGTGATAATAATTTAATCGAGGCGATTCAAAATACGGGCATGATCGACACCTTGGTCAGTACCCATGATCGCCGCACTTGGGAACAGAGATTGACTGCATTACGCACTGATATGTTTCAACTTTCACCAGATCAGCAGCTCAGTCAAACCATCAACACCTGTCTCAGGGCTGAATACGCTCAGGTCATCAATCGCCTGGCTGAGACCCTCAATTGCCAAAGTACCGCAGATCTGGATGCGGTCATTACTCGGCTGCGTGCCTGGATTGAGCTGATGCAGGTGGTCAGTATGGTCACCGCAATTGATCTCAATCGTGAGCACTGGCTGAGGATCAGAGACTGGCTCAGCCACCATATTGGTCAAACTGTCCTGATCGATCCTCACCAAAACCCCAGTCTCGGCGCCGGCGCCATTGTCTATTGGCAAGGACATCAGTTTGTGGGCACGGTGCTTGATTACCAAACCTTTAAGCAGACCTCCACAGCCCTCAAATACACTAGTATTAATTAATTCTTTACCTAACTATGAGTAGTTATCGCCTTATGTATGACCAATTCAAAGAATACGGTGTGGTCGAGGCCGTCTACCACCCCGTGGTTTACGTCTCTGGCCTGCCCAATGTCCAACCTCGCGAACTGGTTATTTTCGAAAACAATGTCCAAGGCCAAGTTCTTCGTCTCCATATCGATCGTGTTGAAGTCCTCTTATTCTCACATCATCCGGTCCGTGTTGGTTTGCATGTGACTCGAACTGGCGAGCAGTTCACTATTGCATTGGGTGATTATCTGCTCGGAGCCGTGGTTGATCCACTTGCCATCCCCTTGATTGCTCGTCAAGAACAGACTACTACCTTGACCACCGCAGTAGAGGTCAGTGAAATTGAGCGCCTCATCGCCGAACAATCCACCGAACGCCGGCCAATTGACAGCAGTCCGCCCAGTATTCTTATTCGCAAAAATATCCGCCGCCAGCTTATCACCGGAGTGACCTTAGTCGACAACTTGCTTCCCCTCGGCATGGGCCAGCGCGAACTGGTCGTCGGTGACCGCAAAACCGGCAAAACCACCTTTGCCTTATCAGCCATCCGGGGGCACGTCAAAAATGGTGGCAAAGCTATTTACGCCGCAGTTGGGAAAAAACTTAATGAACTCGAGCAAGTCCGGGAATATCTAGCCACTGAAAAAATTCTTGATCAAGTGGTGGTGGTCGGATCAACCGCCCAAGATGCTTCCAGCTTAGTCTTTATGACGCCCTACACTGCAGTCACCATCGCCGAGTACCTCATGGATCAAGGCAACGATATTTTGGTTGTCTTAGACGATCTCTCCACCCACGCCAAATATTACCGAGAGATTTCCCTGCAAGCCAAGCAATTCCCTGGCCGTGATTCCTACCCCGGTGATGTCTTCTTTACCCACGCTCGATTGCTCGAACGGGCTGGTAATTTTACTCACCAAGCCGGGGAGCGCTCACTCACCATTCTACCCATCGCTGAAACGGTTGAAAATGACTTGACTGACTACATCGTCTCCAACCTGATCGGTATCACAGATGGCCATCTTCAGTTCGACACCAACGAGTTTATTCGTGGCCGTCGTCCGGCCGTCAACGTCTCCTTATCCGTCACTCGTGTCGGTAAACAGACCCAAAATAAGCTTCAACAAGATGTTAATCGTGCCTTACTGGCCTTTATGAATTCTTACCAAAAAAGTGTTGCATTCTCCCATTTCGGCACCGAGCTCAGCGCAGAAATCCGTCAAATCATCCAAACCGGCAATGCCATCTATGACCTCTTCAACCAATCCGCCAAAGACAGTATCGTTCGTCAGGTTCAAATCGTCTTACTTGGTCTGATCTGGATAGACCGTGGTTCTCGTCTAGCCGACATGATCAGTATTCAACGAGCCCGCAACAACCTCAACACCAGTTATACACAGGAGCAAACTACCCAAGAACTCGTCGCCCAGATTCTCCAAGCAGAAACCTGGGAACAGCTGACCACCAATGTCGACAAAGTTAGTCCTCAACTTTACAAACTATGTCTCGCATAAAACAACTCGAAGCAGAAACCTCCATCATCACCGTCCTCAATCACCTGGTCCAAGCCTACGAAAGTATGTTCGTGGTTCGTATGGCCCAGACTAGAGATGAGATTATTGGCATGCGTGAATATGTATATGGATTGCAGCAAGCCTACAACAACGTCCGACTTGACCAAACTCGCCTAAAACAAAGCCAATTAGGTATGCATCGTAAAGGCAATGTGGCCATCTTGCTTTCACCCGAGCACTCCATGTCTGGCCAGATCAATCAAGATGTCTTTCGCAAATTCCTAGAATACAGCAACCAGACTAACTGCGACGTTATTATTGTAGGCGAGTGGGGTCGAGATATGTATATTCAGCTCAGAAACGGTCAGTCAGACTTTACTTACATCGAAGTCCACGATGGCAAAATACAACCAGAAGAGTTAGACAAATTAGTCTCAGCTGTGCGCCAATACCAAACCAGCAAAGTCTTTTATGGCAAATACGAAAATCTCGTCCAACAATCAGTCGCCGCCAGTGATATAGGCGATCAATCTCAGTCATCGCTTCCAGAACAAGTCGCAGCCGAAGGCGATACGGGATTCCTCTATGAGCCCAATGTTGATCAAATAGCTAAATATTTTGAAGACCAAATTTTTACCACTGTCCTCAATCAGACCTCCAAGGAAGGTCATCTTGCTCAGTTAGGTTCACGTATCCTCACCCTAGAGCAGGCCCTCGTCAAAATTGATGAACGGTTGCGCAAACTCAAAATCCAACACCGCAAGCAAGTTAGACGAGCTAAGCAAAAAAAACAGCTACAAGCCATGACCGGACTATTCTATGTCCGCAACCAGCTACAAACACGCTGACGCATTGCCTCAGCTGCCTAAGTTCCTTATTAGGTAACCTAATTTCATAAGCATATCATTGTTCAAAATCATTATGAGTAGTCCCAACCCAACCAAACAGCCCCCCATAGAAGCAGCTCCTGTTGCTGACACAGCAGCACCAAAGTCAGACTCACCGACCGCACCAGCTCCAGAAAAACCCAAACAAGCCATCTCCGGTCGAGGCATCGTCATCGGTGTCCACGATCAAGTCGTCGAAGTCCAGTTTTTACAATACCAGCCCGCCATTTATGATGTGCTTACTAGCCCAGAAGCGCCTGATGTCCGCATCGAAGTCATCGCTTCATCATCCCGCAATACCTTCTTCTGCATCGCTCTGACTGACACCAGTTCTTTACGTCGGGGTATAACCGTGGTCAATACCTTCAAACCACTGACCGTTCCCGTCGGTGAAGGTGTTTTGGGTCGAGTCATTGACATCTTTGGTACCGAGCATGATGGCAAAGGCCAAGTTTCGGCTATCGAAACTCGCATGATCCACATGCGCAATAAAAAGAGTCTCCAAGAAATCCGCACACCTCGGGCAATTCTTGAAACTGGTATCAAGATTATCGACTTTTTTGCTCCCATCCTCCAAGGTGGCAAAGTCGGATTATTCGGTGGGGCAGGCGTGGGCAAAACCATCCTGATTACCGAATTGATTCATAACATTCTCTTCACCGGCGAGCAGCGGATCAAACACCAGCATGAAGCCGATGACGTACACAAAATTCGCGAACGCGTCGGCGTCTTCGCCGCCGTTGGCGAGCGCTCTCGTGAAGCCCAAGAGCTAGTAGAGTCCCTCAATGAACTCGGCATCATGGAAAAGTTGACTCTTGTCCTCGGTCAGATGGGGGAGCGACCCGCTATTCGTTCCCGCACTGCTTATGGCGCAGCCACTATCGCTGAATACTTTCGCGACACCCTCGAAAAAGATGTTCTACTCCTGGTCGACAACGTTTATCGCTTCGCCCAAGCTGGTCACGAACTGTCCATGTTGATGAATGCCATCCCTTCCGAAGATGGCTATCAACCCACCCTGACCACAGAAATGGGAGATATCCACGAACGTATGGTCAGTACTACCTCAGGTTCAATTACGGCCATCGAGGCCGTCTTTGTGCCTGCGGACGATATGACTGACTATGGCGTCCGCTCAGTCTTTCCCTATTTAGACACCTTCATCATTCTTTCTCGTGACGTCTACCAGTCTGGCCGACTACCAGCTATCGACATCTTAGCCTCAAATTCTTCCGGATTAACCCAAGAGATTGTCGGTGATGCTCATTACTTGACCTTCATCGAAGCTAAGAAGATCCTGGAAGAAGCCGAACAACTCGACCGAATTGTGTCATTGATGGGCTTCAATGAGCTCTCTTACGAAAATCAAATTACCTACAAACGCGCCTTAATGATCCAAAATTACATGACCCAGCGCTTTTCAGTGGTCTCAGATCAAACCGGTCTTGAAGGTCGTTTCATCCCTTTGAGCGAAACCATTCAGGATGTCAAACATATCCTCTCTGGTGGTCTCGACAATCGTGAACCCGAAGATCTGCTCTACATCGGCACGCTAGCGGAGCTTAAGTGACACCCCTTCCAGTTTTTACAAAAGTGTGTCGTCCCAGAAATCCACAAAATTATCTGGGATCTCGAGATCTCTCCCTTCTTTGGTGGGCAGGTTACTTGCTTTCTCAAGCAGAAGTGGGTTCCTTTTGAATATAAATTTCTGTTCTGACTTTTTTTATTTCCCCTTCCTAATTGTCTCAGATCCCTCAGAATCAACCACATCCTGATTCATCAATACATAGACCTTGACATCATCATCCTGGCAATGGACCACGCCTGACTCGATAGCAAACACATGTTTTTGTTTGGCATCATCCCTGATTTCCAATTTGTCTTTGATAATCGATATAAATCGCGAATGTTGCCCCAATATATCAAACCTCCCTTGATCATTCACACTACTGACGGAACGAACTTGTCCATCAAATAAGGTTTCATTCGGACTCAAAACCTTCAACTGGAGTCTATGGGGAGCCATAATATTCTTTCAATTTCATATCTAATCTGACTCAACAAGACTTTAGTTAGCAGGCTCTCCTGGTTGCTGCGTAGGATTTTGTTCTTCAACCGGAGTCGGTTGTGCTTCTTGATTTTTCTCGTTGAGTGGTAGTAAATTGTTGCCCTCAGGATTTAAGTTTTTAGCTTCTGGCAGATCCACTGGAGCTACATTTTCAGGTCGCTCGGGAGCAGGTGAGGGGACAGACAGATCACTATCGCCTTGCAACGTAGGTTGACTTTGTTGTGCGTCCTTGACCTGTTGTTCAGCCAATTTTTGCAGTTCAGTCAACTGGGAAGTCACTGCTTTGTAATCTTCACTCGCTGGATCAACTAAGTTAGCCACTACCTGCAGGGTGCGATAAGCATCCACATATCGTTTCTCTGCGATCAACACATTGGCCAAGTTATAATGCGCATTGGCATAATCTGGTTTTAATTGCACAGCCTGTCGTAAGACGGTCAAAGCTGTCTCATTTTGACCGACTGCTGATAAGAACCCTCCATAGTCCACCATCAAGCGAGGATTGCGAGGATCAAGGCGCAGAGCATTATTGTATGACACAAAGGCAAAGTCAGCGGCGCCGTTGGCCAAATTAATCAACTGACGATAGGTACGCGCTCGATGTTCCCAGCTATTCACATTCTGTACATTCAACGCTACAGCAGCGTTCGCATGATTAACTGACTGTTTGATCAAGTCCACCAGTGTCTTTTGTTGCTCTTCTGTCAATTTTTCCTGTTGCGCCAGATTTGCGGCTAGTAGCAAGTTCGTATTTGAGAAAGCCACACGATAGCCGATTCGTCGTGGATTGATCTGGATAGCTTTGACCTGATTATCATACGTCCCAATTCCATCGTTGTTGCTAAAGGCGACCACTGACTTTTGGAAGTAGTAATCAGCCAAAGCGTATTTACCCGTCAGCCAAGCACCCGCCAATACCAATGCCACCAGCACACCAGAGATTCCCACTTTTATAAATATGTTTTCAATTTCCCAGGTTCGTTTCACCTCAGTATAGACACTATGAACCAGCATGAAGTAGAACAACAGGATCAAAAGTGTCGTATTGGCAGGGAAGAACAACAATCCTACCAGTAGTACCAATGTCCCCACACCCAATCCATAGTTCCCTTTTCGGATCTGACTGATACTCGACTTGGTCAGATATAGGTAGACTAAGAGCAGTGCTGCTATACCGATCAGACCATTGGTGGTAAACACCTGGAATGGTTCATTACTTGAGGTCGTAAACCGGACATTCCACAGGTCTGGATTAGCATTGTACTGTGCAGGTTTGTAGAAGGTAAAAGCAGCCAAGTAGTTGTCAGGGCCGATGCCCAACATAGCTGTTCGACCATATTTCAAGATATCAATGGCGATTGAGTATCCGGTTGCATAGGGCAAGTTCAAAACTTTGGTATTGTCATCCATCACAATTTCTGAGACTGAGAGTGCCAAGCTGATACCGATGACCACAGACAAAGCAAAGTAAGCTACCTTAGGTATTAAGTTCAAGGACTTGAAACCTCGAGTCAGACTAATAGCTAGACCGACACCCAACATCAAAACCAAACTAATTGCTGAGCTGGTTGGATTCCACAGGAGGTTGGCTTGGCCGATTAAAGGTATTGGCTGTGTAGCACCCACACTATGAGCGATCTTCAGCAAAGCCAACAAACTAATCGAGCCCAACAATGCACCAGTCAACCAAGCCACGTGTTTTCGATCAAGGAAGTTAGAAGCGACAAAATAGATAATACACAAACCAAGTACTAAGATTGTTCGACTAAACAAAGCCTCCGCGAAATTGGGGGATTGTAAGAAAGTCGATAATATATATGACAAAGCCATCAATCCCACGGGGATATATCCTGCTCTCCAGGTAAGCACTAATTTTTTGTTGATCAATGCATCTACTGCATAGATAAATGCCAGCACCGTTGCCAACCCGACTGTTAAAAGCATCTTTGGTAA
>Ga0114931_10008685_pt1 | contig 12260 bp, 17 predicted proteins | sample 2SBtaG_FD_89579 | JGI IMG/M metagenome (GOLD analysis project Ga0114931, IMG submission 89579) | Deep subsurface microbial communities from Kolumbo volcano to uncover new lineages of life (NeLLi) - 2SBTROV14_V59a metaG | ecosystem: Environmental > Aquatic > Marine > Volcanic | place: Kolumbo...
CTACAACCACGTCAGGCCGCACCGTTCACTGGGCAAGAAACCGCCTGCTGTGTTCGCAAAGGATGCAGCCTGATATGATTACTTTCCCACATTACAGGTGGCTCGGATGATGGGGTACGGTCAATATGACACAATTTGTCGGCTACACGCGGACTTAATGCACCGACATATAAACAATTTTATACTCACCTGATTCATTCACAACATTCATTATCCATAACATTTCACGCTCGGTCTTCGAATACGTAACTTTCCATAGCGTTTGAACTGACTCAATTTTGTTCAAGGTACCAAATGCCTCTATTGATATCATTTCACCACAACTCGCCTTTACTTCTTCACATACCTCTACGAACTTCTCTTTTGTAAAAAATGTATCCCTATTAGAAAATACAGTTGGATCAATTAGCGTACGCATTTCATCGAAATCAAACTCGTCATGAGCCTTTATCATCCTGGTAGCCAGTTTTTCTAGTGATACTAAGGTCGTCACTTCATCCTTCCTATTGTTTTAAGCAAAAGTATTAACCACGATTTTTTGTGACCGGTGCCATATTGCAAAATTATTTCCAGCGCCATCCTGAGAGTTAACCTTCCTTCTACATTAAAATTTCTATACCCCCTCTTTTATCACCCTGCACAAGACTTAGATATATAGTGAATAGATTGCCTTGAATCCTGCTTACAAAAAAAGCCAGCGGCTTTTCCTCTTCGATTAGATCCGCAGCGCACGCTCATAAGAGCAGCCTATTCATATTAGTTGACAATGTCAATGTTTATCTATAGTATTGTTGATACTATCTACTATTGGCCGTTAAATATCATGAAATTACGCATAAAAAATGCCATTCTAGGAGATGAAGAATCGTTTGCGAAAGTCCAAGTAGCTGCATGGCGAGCAGCCTACACAGAATTTATGGGCAGGGAGTTCCTAAATTCTCTTTCCTTAGCACAACGAAGTGAAATGTGGGAAGACGCACTGACACACCAATGCCTCGGGAAATATCTTGTTGCAGAGATACAAAAATACATTCAGGGATTTCCCGTGTCTGGCCCGGCCCGTGATGACGATCTCGATCAATCAGCGGCCGAGTTAGTAGCGCTCAATGTTCACCCTGAATTCTGGCGTAGAAAAATCGGTACAAGTTTGCTAGACGCGGTGCTTGAGAGTGTTTCGAACGATAATTTCAAATCGATACTCTTGTGGGTCATAAAAGGTAACGTACCAGCTATAAAGCTGTATAAAAGGTTCGGTTTTGTGTCATCAGGCAGAAGTAAAATAGATAATAGTCATTTCGGTAATCAGCTTCATGAGTTGCGCTATTCACGATCACTGAACTGAGCGGCCACATTGATGAATCCAACGATTAAGTTAATTATGGTAGCCAGAACGATGAAAAATCACCTATGCAGAACTGCTCAAGTAATTTTATTATTGTTGGCCTGTACTTGTAGTTTTTCAGGCCAAGCATCAGAGCTATATCCGAAAAATCCGGAAGAGCGCCCTCTTATTTTACCTCAAGGGGTTGGTGAGATGACAATTGGCCCTGCTTTTTTAAATGGGAATGAACGTGAAAACATGCAGCCAGTTGTGAATCTGCGATATGCATTACGCACTTATTTGGAGTTAACAATACTTGGCATTCGTTACCGTTTTCTGAATACACCGAACTATCAATGGTTAGCAGAAATACAGAACTTTGGGATTAACAACAAATTAAATCATCATACGCTGATTGGAGTTCATGGCAAACAAATCTTTACCAGCAGGCTAGCATTGGAATATCGCCTGGGCGCTTATCTTGCAGACTCGCATGAAAAAGACGGAAAGACACACGAAATTAGGCCATCAATCAAATTGATCCAGAAATTGTCTGACAATTCAGCGATTGAAGCACTTTATGCACGCCGCTACTTATCGGGATTCAATCAAACGCAAGCTAATCTTTTCAAAATGAATTTGATCTATACCTTTCATCCAAACATCGAGGTTATAGCTGGTTACGGTTATAGCGATTTCAATAAAGCTGTCGATTCTGTGTTGTTCAACGAAAGTTATAACAACCGTTACGACATTCTTATTCGGTGGCGATTTAAAGCTGGCGGTTAATATACCTATGTATACATCAATACATCACAAGTCAAGCACTTCAACAACAGAACAGGATTTTACAATGGAGGAAGCAAGCGAGTGGCTGTAATAGAGCTTTTTAACGTACACAAGACTTACCACCTCGGTGAAACAACCGTAAAAGCTCTACGCGGCATCAACCTGACTATCGGTGAAGGTGAATTAACCACGGTCTGGGGCGCATCAGGGAGTGGCAAAAGCACGCTATTGAATATAATCGGACTGATCGATATACCGACATCGGGAACATTGAAATTGAATGATACCGAGGTCGGCGATATGTCTGACAACGCAAAAACCGATCTGCGTTCCCGCTCGCTGGGATTCATTTTTCAAAATTTCAATCTGATGCCGATTCTGACCGCGCTCGAGAACGTCTTGTTACCACTGCAGATCCAGGGAGTCTCATCAGTACAGGCCAGGAGCAAGGCAATGGAAAGCCTAAAAAGCGTCGGCATGGAGAGCTTTGCCTTACACAGACCGGATAAACTCTCTGGCGGTCAACGCCAACGGGTGGCGATTGCCCGTGGACTGGTCACCGAACCCAAGCTACTGATCTGTGATGAACCGACCGCCAATCTGGATTCAGAGAATGCCGATCGCGTCATGGATCTGATGTGCAAACTCAACGACAACATGGGCATCACCTTTATTTTCTCCACACATGATAGCCGCCTTATTGATAGAGTAAAGCGAATTGTCTATATCGAGGATGGTGTAATTAAAAAGGATGAAAGAAAATGATGTGGCTAACATTCGCATTACGCAATATCTACAAAAACCGGCGTAGAAGCCTCGCGACAATACTTGCCGTGGCTATCGGATTCTGTTCGATCAGCCTGTTCCATGGATACACTCAAGAAACATACAATGGCGTGGCGCAATCCATTATTCATGGTCAAGGCCTCGGGCATTTGACTATTTTCAAACGTGGATTCAGCCAGCACGGCAAACTCGAATCCGAAAAATACATCTTCAAACAAGACGAGATCGAAAAGATCCTGAAACTGCTGACGCAGATCCCGGGGATCGTTCTCGCCACTCCGCGCCTCAGCGTATCAGGCCTCATTTCAAACGGGAAAACCTCGTCCATCTTTCTTGCCAAAGGCGTGGTGCCGACGGATGACGTCAAACTTCGGGATGAATTCATGTCCAAAGGCGGCGGTCTCGACAGCAATCACCCGAGCGCAGTCCAACTGGCATCGGGCCTCGCCAGTATTCTCGATCTGAAACCCGGTGATAATGCCGTGATCATGGGCAATACGGTCGACGGTATGGTCAATGCACTCGACGTAGATATTCTCTCGACATATAACACGGGTGTCGATGCGACCAATGACAAATATATCCGCATGACATTAAAGCATGCCAGACAATTCTACGACACAAAAGGCGCGGACAAACTGGTGGTCTTACTGAACGATATCAATCAGATATCCTCAATAAAACAGAAGATCGAAACGCTGGCGGAGAAGGATAAACTCGACATTGAAATTAAAACCTGGGATGAACTTTCCTCATTCTATGATCAACTCCGATCAATGTTCGACATGATATTCCTTTTCATCTTTATCATCGTGATTATCGTCGCGGTGATGAGCGTCATCAACACCATGTCGATGACCGTGATCGAGCGTGTTCGAGAGATCGGCACCCTACGTGCTATCGGCGTGCGCAGGGGCGGGATCAAATGGATGTTTTCCGTAGAAGGTGGTTTGTTGGGTACGATCGGATGTGGTCTTGGCATTCTCCTGACAATCATCATCTATTTCTTGATGCAATACATGCAAATTAAATTCACGCCACCTTCAACCACGGCAGAAGTCGCATTGAATATTCAGCTCGACACTCTCTTTATGCTGACCCTTTCAATCCTGCTGGTTTTATTGGCCTTGTTATCGGCTTATTTTCCGGCAAAACGCGCGGCAAAATTACCGATAGTGGATGCTCTGGGACATGTTTAAATATATTTCAAGACAGAAAAATACAATAAGGAAAGTAACTATGTGGAATGTAAAGGTATTACTTATACCGTTAATGCTTCTTGTGTTTCTTCATCCGGTGAACAGCCCTGCCGCCGCCTCTGACATGGAGGTAAAAAAGGACAAAGAAAAAATAAATATAAAAGACATTCTGAAATCGGCGGATCGTTCCCGCGGCAATCTTGAGGGACTGGCGTGGAGTGTCGAAACGAGAACGGCGGAAAAAGACAAGAATGAACAGGTTCTTAAATTCAGACTATTGACAAAAAATTCAAATTCACTGGTGAAATTCACTTCACCGTCCCGTATGGGCGGACAAATGATGCTAATGCGGGACAGAAACATGTGGTTTATCCGCCCCGGCCTGAGAAAACCGGTGGCTATATCCCCACGCCAGAGGCTCACCGGGGCTGCTTCAAACGGTGATATTGCTTCAACAAATTATGCCGAAGACTATGACGCGACCCTGGTAGGAGAAGAGGTTCTGGATGGCGTACCCTGTTACGTGCTGGATCTGGTCGCCAACAGCAAAGACGTGACTTACGACAAAATCAAATACTGGGTATCCAAATCTGATGGCCTCGGAAAACACGCAGGATTTTACACCGTCTCCGGTAAACTATTTAAGGAGGCGAGTTTTGAATATAAAAACCAAATCATCAAAAACAAAACGAGGATTCCCTTCGTATCTGAAATGGTTATTACGGACACAAACTCCGGTACGGTCACGATCTTGACCTACAGAGATATTACTATTCAGGACATCCCGAACTCTACCTTTAATCTCAACCTGCTCGTTCGTTAGCATGCTGTGGAAGTCACGGCTCATCGCTGTGTTCTACACGTGTGTATTGTCGACGTATACTCACGAGACCGTTCGGGCCGAAGATCTGAGCCTGCACGCAGACATACGGCAGATCAGCTATTTCTCGTGGAAAGATCCTCGTTTTTCGACACAAAACCCCAATAATGATTTTCTGGGGCTATACCGCTATCAGGCGCACGCCGAACTCAGACCCGATATCTATCTGACCTCGTCCCGCTATAAATTCATGCTGAAGCCCCGTTATTTTTATGAATACAACTGGGGCAGATATGGCGACGCCACGCTGGATAGCGGCGATTCGAGAGATGATTTTTATATCAACGAAGCCTTGTTTCAGGTAAAACTGGCCCCGGAATTTTTTGCTTCCTACGGACGTGAAAACCTGCAATGGGGACCCTCCTATCTGCGCACCCCTTCCAACCCGTTCTTTCGCGAGAACGGTAGGGACAATCCGAAAAAAGAGGTCGAGGGCAAGGATTTTCTCAGAGCCATATACCTGCCTAATGAATGGTTAACCATTAGCGTGATCGGCAATTTCGAGCAGGGGGAGCTACGCGCCGATACTCAGCAAAACTCCGCGGAGGCGTTCAAACCTCGGCATGCACTCAAATTCGATGTTATCGGTAATAACTATAGTACCAGTCTCATTCTGTCGCGAAGAGAAGGGGGGAATACTTCGTTGGGGGGCTACCTGCAATCAACCGTATCCGACGCATTGCTCGTATATTTCGACGCGACGCTCAACCGTGGAAATGCCATTTTATACCCACAACTCGATCCGACTAATCCACTGGGAGGAAATTTTGAACGCCGCTATGACAACAGCAGCGAACAACGTTTTATTGGCATCACGGGTATCTCCTACACAATGGAAAACAGCGCTACACTGAGCTTCGAGTACATGTACAACGGTGCCGGGTACGACGATACCGAAGCCAGGGATTATTATTATCTGAGACAAAATGCTGCTGACAACATCAAGAATCCAACGCTGGGCTCTTTGGCACGAAACAATCTCGCTTCTACCCTGACCCCCGACTCGATCCTGTTACGCCAGCATTATCTGTTCGGCCAATATCTTTTTAATGAAATGGGCAGCGACCTTTCCTACACGTTACGCTGGACGGGAAATATGGACGATCACTCAACCCAGACCACGGCAATCGTCGAGTACGCTTATAATGATAATATACAAATATTTACTATTGCCAGTGCATACAACGGTAAGAATAACAGTGAATTTTCTTCCATCCTGAAAAATGAAATCATGTTTGGTTTTGAATATACCTTTTAAAGGCATTGTAGATCTTAATAAAATGAAAAACTATAGCTATTATCCCTTCCGTTCAAACGAAGCAAGAGATCTATATCTATCATCATACGACGAGAAGGCAAAACTGTGGCCCGTCGCTTCTGAAACAAAGCTGATAGACACCCGTTACGGGAAAACATTCGTGCGCAGAAGCGGAGAAGACGACGCCCCAACACTAATACTCTTGCCTGGTGCAGCAAGCACTTCACTCATGTGGCTATCCAGTATAACGGAACTAGCTAAGCACTATAACGTCTATGCAGTGGATAATATTTATGATGTAGGGCGCAGCATCAATACGCATCGCATAAATGATGTTGGTGATTTTATTCGATGGCTCGATGAATTGTTTACTTCTCTTGATCTTGAACACAACATTAACCTTGCGGGATATTCATATGGAGGATGGTTAACGGCAAAATATGCGCTTGCTTTTCCAGAACGGCTTAACAAAATTATTTTACTGGCGCCTTCCGCTACCGTCCTGCCTTTTCAGTGGCAATTCCTATCTCGCGTTATTCTGCTCATGATTCCAAATCGATATTTCGTAAAGCGTGTAATGTATTGGCTTTTTGAAGACTCCATTGTCAGGCACGAAACAGGCGTGCTACAAGTTGATGAATTTATCAATGAAATCATGCTGATCAAGAAATGCTATGAGCATAGGAAACCCGTCAACCCGACGACACTTGGTGATGATGAATGGCGAGGTATTCAGGTGCCCACACTGTTATTACTGGGAGAAAACGAGAAACTTTACGCCGCACGTAAGGCTGTTCGCCGCTTGAAAGCCGTAGCTCCGCAGATTGACACAGAGGTCTTCCCGGATTCCGGACATGATTTCCTGTTTATCCAACAAGAACAGGTGATGAATAAAGTCATAAATTTTTTAGACAACTAATAGAAAGGTATGTAATGCGAGTTGCTGCACTTTATGATATCCATGGAAACCTGCCAGCTCTTGAGGCAGTTCTTCGGGAAATTGATAATGAAAAGGTCGATTGCCTGATAATAGGAGGCGATGTTGTTGCCGGACCTTTTCCTAATGAAACACTTGCGCTTTTGCATAACATCACCACTCCCAAACATTTTATTCTCGGTAATGCAGAATCTGACGTATTAAGAGTACTCGCCAGAAAGGACGTCAATGGCCTCTCTGAACGGGCAAATGAAGAAGCGCGCTGGGTTGCGGGAATCCTTACCCCTACTCATGCACATTTATTGTCGAGCTGGAAAGAAACTCTATCGCTGGATACTGACGTTTGGGGTAATATTTTATTCTGCCATGGTACACCACGCAGTGATGCCGAAATATTTACCAGCCTGACGCCAGCAGAAATTCTGGTACCTGTATTCGAATCCGTAGCCGAATCCACAGTCATCTGCGGTCATACCCACATGCAATTTGATCGAGAAATTGGAGCTGTTCACGTCATAAATGCAGGAAGCGTTGGTATGCCATTTGGCAGAACAGGTGCCGACTGGTTGTTGATAGACTCCGAAATCAAGTTCAAGCATACAAACTATGACATCCATAGTGCCGCAGAGCGCATTTGCAATTCCGAATATCCGCATGCCGAAGACTTTGTAGAAAATTATGTCCTACAAGCCCCGTCGTGCGACAAGATGCTGGAAATGCTTATCCGAATGGAAGCCGAGCTGACTAAATAGCCGATCCAATTTTCTGCCAACCTTACGTCCTGATGACCGCAGGTTTTTATGAAGCCGATATGCAAGCATAGCACCAAAAATTTGAAGAACTTGAACCAAAAGAAGATCAGCTTCTTCTTGGTGTCTCTGGGTATTTCTGGGTATTAAGGAAAAAGAAATACAAAAACATTTAAATACGCTTGCTGATATGGTGGAGTCCATATATAAGCTATACATTTTCATATCAATTCATACTCGAACTCGTAAGAATGCTGTCCATTTTCAATATTGATGGACATGGTGCCTGTTAAGCCCTCTAGCTCACCAGAGCCTGAATCAGGTATTACTTCAAGAATGAGACGATCTCTGCCTTTACTCATGGTACCAAAATGCTGCAAGACAAATTTTCCATTTCTACCGGATAAGCTTCCAGTTACTTGCTCAATTGCGACATAGCCAGCAGATCCTTGAGTCGATGTCGTTGCGCTTTACATTTCACCTTTGCTTGTCGCTTCAAGCTCACCATGAAATGATTTATCTATAGAAGCTCTTCCGAGAGTTACACCATCCTCTCCTTTAGAGTAAAAGCCCAAAGGATTAAGGGTCACTTCAAACTTGCCTGAAATTTTCATTCTTCCTCCGATTTGGTTGCAAAATGCATGATATCGATCCATTCACTGCCAGCATAAGGCCATCAAGTAACAATGGATTGAACATAAAAATGTTACGAAGAACTCCATGATTATAAAAATTATAAGAATTGGCGTAGATTTAGCTAAAAGATTCGATTCTGACGGTAATCTTTTATCACACGGATATTGCCATTTTAATTTCATAATCCTTGGCAAATATCGGTTCCAGCGAAACCATACTCAAGATTGTCCGAGTGCTCACTGTCCTGGCCTCCGCAGCGTGGGGCATGATCCGCGCACTGTAGAACCCCTTCGGGTTTCATTCAGCACTTCCTCGCTCACGCTCAGATCGTCCTTGCGATACTGTTTTCTCTACAGTCTATCGCTCAACTGGAGAATCTTGAAGCCTCAGCTGTGATGCTAGCCAGTGCCAGACGTTGCCTGCCAGTGCCGGCTACTCCCACTCTATCATCAATAAGCCTTTTTTTAACTTTTATATCCAACGACTTATTTCTCTGCTAAATGGTAATACCATGAAAAATACCATGCTCAGAAAATCTTTCAAAATGCTCGAAAAAGTTGCCGATTGAACACTGATACACTGCACCTTAGGCAACCTTCCGGGCTTTGATTTCCAGGTGGATTTTCCTTTTCCTGCAGGCAACGGATTACCGTAAACAGGTTGCTCGCCTGGGGATTCCCTGTTGGACTGAACATATACATGCCCCATGCTGTGAAATAAGAAACAATAACCTGCGGGTCTCAAGATCGTCCTCAAATCATTTCGTAGGCAAAGTTGACACAAAAGCAATCGCCAGTTCGATGTGGCGCTGAAGCTCCTGATCAGACTCAATAGCCTCCTGCCCGATTTTGGCCCAGCCCTTCATCGGCTTGCCGGTAATATCCATAGGGTGAACATGCGGCTCACCTGCGATGTTTGCAAACGCCTCGACACCTATACGCGTAATCAAGAATTCCTTATAAACGCCCACACACATATTGCCATTTAACATCCAGCACTGGCCACCGAACATCTTTTTCGGCGCCAGAGTAGCGGGTAATGTATCGAAAAGACGTTCGACGAGGCCCGGATCACTGTGCATATTTATCCCGGCATTTCCAGCATTTCGGATATTTCGAGCGTACCGCCCATCATGTGAATATGAGGACAATCTTTTAATAACTCCAGCGCCGCATCCATACTTTCAGCCTCGATGATGGAAAACCCTGCAATCGGATGTACCGAAGGCACCTCGGAAACACCGTCCTTGGTTAGCACTTTGGTAATGCCAACGGGTGTGCCCGGATTGATCAGGCTTGCGCCCAGTCCTGCGGCCCATTCCTTCCATTTTTTCATACCCTCTTTACCTGCTTCGGGGGTATCTGGCTTGGTACCGCCATGGTATGTAAATATGAAGTGTGACATGGTTTTCTCCTGTTTATACGCCGTATCGGGTGCTCATTGCAGCCATTTCGCCGTATCGTAAAACAGCTGGTTCCCGGCAATTTTTCCATCGGTGATCGTAAATATCTCGCAGAGTTCCTGACGCCCGACAGGCGGCGCACTGAAGTCGCAGGTGTATACTTTGACAACCTTATCGCCCTGTTCAATGTAGTCCGCCTGAACTTCCTCGCCTTCCATCGGTATGTCCTGGATAAAACCGACCAGTTCTTCCCGGCTGTTTATTTCCATCATTGGCCCTTTGAACCAGTAATTCTCGGCAACAATGCTATTGATGGTAGCGATATCTTTTCCAAAGAAAGCCTTGCTAAAACTTTTGACGATATCTGTATGGCTCATGATGTTCTCCTTATTAAGTTAAAACGAACCCTTCCGGCCGTATATGAACCCCAAAGCCACGCCGGTCAGGGTAAATTGAATCGCCTGGAAAAGCGTGGTGTAAAGCAAAAACGGTGCGATCGGGTTGATATTGAATTTCGCAGCCGTGGCAAAACCCATCACGGTATAGACCATCAGGCCGATAATCAGGTTGAATTTGATCCCGTGTAAAATGGGGTGGCCTTCTCCCTGGTTATTAAACGGATAGAAATAACCGATCACAACGCCTTGAATGAGGATGGCAGCCATGCCAAGCGGTAGTATCGGTTGTGCGCGCTGGAACGCGCCCCATTCGACATACAGATCGTGAAAAAATATCATATGCCACGGATATGCCCACCCCATGGTGATGACGAAATAGGCGATAAAAAAAGCACGAGTTTTTTCATTTCTTCTCCAGGTATTCTTTTAAGCTTCCCAGGAAGTAGTGGTTCCACCCTTGCTCGCAAACCTCATAGCATTTCAGATCCGGCGTTAACCCCTGATGCGTTAGCGTGACGCATGTTCTGCCGTCCTCCTGCGCAATATCAAAAATCAACATGGTATCCAGCCACTCTTCTCTAATCTCCTCAGGCAGGCCGTCGTGAATGTGATGGGCCTCGCAGCAGCGCAGCGCTATCAAATTTGGCGCGTCAAGCGTTTGCGCCTCAAATCTCCAGTAAGATTGACCGCCAAAATCCGTTTGCGCCTGATCCCCGATGGCCAGGAATTTGCCGCTCATCGGTGTCCACCAGTGCGACATTTCTTCCGCAATGGCCGTATAGGCCCTGTCGGCGGAGGTGCCTGTTTTGATTGTGGCAGAATAGCTCACCATCGCTTTTTTTCTCGCCCTATCCAGTTCCCTATCCAGCCAATTAATTCTATAATGAAAGTATATAGCCCAATAATTCTATTATGCAAGTGTTTTTATGGTTGCTAAAATTGAACACAAAACCCGTACCGGATGCCCGGTAGCCTGCTCGCTGGATATCGTTGGCGACCATTGGACACTGCTGATCATTCGCAATCTGATGTTTCTGGGTATCCATGAATATAAAGATATGTTGAAGACAGAAGAGCAGATTTCCAGCAGCATCCTGACAAACCGTTTGAATAAACTGGAGCGGAAAGGGTTGGTGGCCTCAATCACACACCCGGATAGTGGCCGACGCAAACTGTATTACCTGACTCCTATGGGCAAGGGCTTGATACGTATGATGGTGGAGCTTGTGATTTGGGCAAATGCGTACTTGGGGGATACAGTAGAAATTCCTAGGGAAAAGAAAGCGTTGCTTGAAAGTAATCCCAAACAACTCATAGCGTAACGCTGAAAGAATTGGAAAAATGGGAACAACAATATTTATGACATTCCCAGAATAAGGGAGGTGAGTTAATGGTATTCGGCTCGACACGTAAACCTTGGTGTTAGATCGCCGTGCCTAAATTATGCTCTACAATACCATGGTCAGTATCATTAAAAGTATCTGCACCTGCCCGTACCGGTCACTCCCACTCTATTATCAATAAAACATTTTTGTCTATTAATTTCAATGGCTTATTTTATGCTAAATGGAAATACCCTGTAATATCCCATGCTCAGAAAAATCGCCGATTGAACGCTGCTACACACCAACTCCCTAGGCTACCTTCCAGACCCGGTTCAGGACAACCAATCGTTCGGTCGCTCCACCAGTTCGATCTGATAACCGTCAGGATCCTTCACAAAGGCAATCTTCTTGTTAAGACCTTCCATAACAGCAGGCCCGTAGGTCACTTGGGTTCTACCCCGATCACGGGCAGGCATTTCAAGGAGGGACAAGTAGAGCTCGTCGCCGCCCGGCGGCGCGATACCCCCCATGGCCCAATAGCCAATCGATTATGGCAGTTTATCAGCGAGCAGGCGATGTA
>Ga0114931_10008686_pt1 | contig 12259 bp, 7 predicted proteins | sample 2SBtaG_FD_89579 | JGI IMG/M metagenome (GOLD analysis project Ga0114931, IMG submission 89579) | Deep subsurface microbial communities from Kolumbo volcano to uncover new lineages of life (NeLLi) - 2SBTROV14_V59a metaG | ecosystem: Environmental > Aquatic > Marine > Volcanic | place: Kolumbo...
ATCTTCAATATCCGCGGGAGCCGCCTGCCGAATACCGGTGACGGCTCAGGAGACATCCAGGGGGACGGGTTGGGCGTGACATCCATCATTGGCATGCCGGACCTGACCGGTGACCTGCGTCCGGAAATCATGGTCGGTGCTCCATACAACATCAACCCCTTCGATGAGGAAGACCTCGATCCTTGTGATACGTGCACATTTGCGAGCATGGATGCGGCTCCATTCGTCTGTTTCGCGAATCCTCAACCGATGGTCGGCAACAATGCCCTGACGGCCGACTTGACCGACATCACAGACCTTGGTCCAGTCTCAGCGGGCAAGTGGGTACCCAGTCAACCGCCGTTTCCCGCGAACAGTGTCAATACGGACCCCAATGTTCAGCTTGACCTGATGAACGGCCAGCGGATCCAATCGGTGGTCAGTCTGCGCGTTGTTCTGGCCGGCACAGCCTTCTCAGGCAACGTGGTAAGCTGCGCGAATTTCAACGTCACAGCGATGCTCGAAGTCAGCGGCGGTCCGATGGTCCAGGGCCATACGATCAGACCCGATATTCCGCCTCCTCCGGGTGGGGTGTGCACCGGCAATTTTGACGGAACCGACGACGGCATGGGCGGCGACCCGTTGAATGAAAATAATGCCACGATCGTGTTTCCGTTGCAGACGTTTCCGCTAGGCCCCACCGACCCGCTCCCGCCGTCGATCTATGACGGACAGTTCCAGTTGTTCCTGAAGGTTGAACCCGGCCCGAGCGTCGACATGGTCGACTTTACCACGGTGCAGGTCCAATTGGGGGCGATCGTTGTCAGTCCCAACCAGCAGCCACATAACATTCAATTCACCTATCTCGATGGGCTGCCGTTTCCGATTTCCAACAACGAGGACTGCGACAATCCGAATATATCGCCGCCTGCCAATATCTTTGCGCTGACGCTGTTGGATCCGGTCTGCCCGCCGATGAATCAGGTCCAATTTCCCTTTGCGTCACGGTCCCTGGGCATTGACCTGTTTTCCCAGTTTCTCCCTGCCGGTATTCTGACCAATCTCCTCGGCGTCCCGGAGGGATCGCTGGATGGTCATCTCTGCGACGAGCCCGCTCTCCAAATCGCTTTGACCACCGCAAGCTTCAGCGGCGTCGGCATGAATGGGAACGACGACATCTCCGGCCCGGCGGGACTGAGCCCATATCGCTCGGGCACCGTCTATATGGCCGACAGCGACGAGTTGGTCCTCACTTTGGACGCCCAGGGGCAGTTGGCCGATGTCGACGGCGACGGAAACCTCGGCTGCACCACAACCACACTCAAGGGGTTCGGCAATGACTTCGGGGGCTGTTTGAATGACGGCCAACGCGGCGCCAAGTTCCGAGGGGCCTGGTACAACCCCACCTTTCGTGGCACCGGCATCGGACCCGTTGCCGGACCGTACGATCCGGTCTCACTGTTTGCTTACACGATCGACCGGATGCCGGACATCGATGGCATCTTCGACCCCCAGAGCGAATTGCTGATCTCCGCACCCAGCGGTGGGCTGCCTGCGTCCACGTTTGTGGATTTGAGCGCAGATCTGGCGGGAAACTACCTCCTCTGCTCCACAGGCATGGTCTGCACCACGGACAGCAAGACGGCGACGTTCAATTTTGGGCATCAGTTTGCCCAGGTCTATGCCGCCGGGCTAGTCCTGACAGGCCATGCTCGAAACGTGGCAAGCATTCGTATGAGCTTCGGCGCCGTGAGTGGCCCCCCCATCATCTCCAAGGAATTGGTCCTCTGGCGAGGCACCGGCTCGGCCGACGGGACCCTCCAGTACAACCAGTTCTTCAACCAGCCCTCTGAAGTGAACATGTTCCTTCAGGGCTTTCCACTGCCCGTTTTCTCTACTGTCATCGCAGAAGAGTTCGGGGTCACCATCGGCTTCGATCCGTTGAGCCTGCTGCGGCCCATCCTGCGGTCCGGAACCGGCAAGGTGACGCTCGATATCTTGCCGAATTGCGTCGCCAAGGACTCCATGCTGGTGCTCTCGAGCGTCCAGTTCCAGATGGACGTCCTGGAAGGGGCTAGCGGCTATGTGCAAGTGATCCAGGGCCAGGACTGGAGCAACGACCAGACCATCAGCACGCCATGCGCGCTCTCGTCCATCAGTGTCGACGGCGATCGCGAGAACGGGGCGAACCGGCCGGAATCATGGCCCTCCACGGGTTGCGATATGAATAATGATCCGCCAACCCGCGATTATTGTTTCCCACAAGGCCTGGCCTCCTTGATGGCCGACGAAGTCGGTGACGCCTTCGGATGGGCGCATTGGGCCGGCGATTTGGATGCCGACGGCGTTGCCGACATCGCCTGCGGTGCGCCGCTGAGCGACAACTTCCCTTTCGTCGATAGCCTGCCTAACACAGCAGTGTTATGCCCTGCGAGTAATCAACTCATACCACCTGGCCCGGCCCTGACCAACAACGGCAAGACCTACGTCATTTTCGGCACGGCGACGCTGGCCACCACCACGCCGTGTACCCTCGCGCGATTCGAGCTGCGCGGGACGCACAACGAGGACCAGTTCGGCCGGGTCCAGGGCAATGCCGGCGACATGAACGGCGACAACAACGACGACTTCTACTTCGCCGCCGAAGGCTATGACGCCGTCGGCAGTAACGGCGACGTGCCGAACACCGGAGTCGATGCCGGTTTCGTCGGCGTGCTCTTCGGCAATAACACGCTGACGGGTGAGCGGGCCGTCAACGTCGAGAAGGTCGGCACGGGCAGCTTTCTAGGCTGCAAGTTCATCGGCGGTTCGGCCGGGGCTCGCCTGGGCGGCGGCGACCCGGCCAAGGTCAGCAAGACGTTCTATCCCGTGGATGCCATGGGCAACCCGCTGCCGGTCCCGGCAGACATCGAACTGGCCAAGCCGGTCATCGAGCATGGGCAATACGGCGTAGCCAGCGCCGGCGACTTCAACCTGGACGGCATTGATGACCTGTTGATCACCGCACCGGGGCAGGAGTGGCCAGGGGCCAAGATCACGTTCAACGGCAACGTCACCCCGGGCAATTCGGTGACCATCAACGGCACGACCATTCCGTTCTCCCAGAGTCTCACGCCCGAGCAGGCCGCCGACGCGCTGCTGGATGCCATCGAGATGTCAGCCGCCGAAACGCTGAACATCTCCGCCGTCCGCCTCCAGAAGCGGTTCCCCGATCCACTTCCGGACATTCCGACGATCACCTTCCTGGCCCGTCGTCCGACCGAGGGATTCTCGGTCACGAGGTCGGGCGCGAACATCCAGGTGACTAGCTTCACCCGCCAGGGGGCCGCCTATCTGATCTTCGGTAGCGACACGCTGCTGAATAACAACACCTTCGTGTTGCCCGACGACCTGAATCGCCGGTCCATCCCGGCCAATCTCAACAGCCCCCGCATCCTCAAAGGCATCGTCTTCGTCTCGGCGTATGAGAAAGACACCGGGCCGAACGATCCGACACCCGACGAGGCGCCGGTGGAGGTGGTCTCGCGGATCGGCGATATCGACGGCGATGGGTTCATTGATATCATCCTCGGTGCCCCGGAGGCGGATTTCATCAACATCCTCGCCCCGGGCCAGCGGCGCCAATCCGCCGGCGATGCCTATGTGGTGTACGGGAATGACTTCGGATTGAACCAGACCGGCACGCCCTAACTCAGGGTAGCTGGAACCAACCTGGGTCGCCCAAGCGATCCTGAGTTGACTCGCCACAGGGCTCGTTGAGGGATGAACCAGTTTCCATGACGCTACTTGCGGTGTCCGTTGTCGGTGACGCGATCGCCCAAATCCGCCGTGACGTGGCTGAAGCCGCCGCTCTGGGGGCAGAGCTCATCGAGTTGCGCGTCGATCGGATGCCTGGCGTCTGCGACGATGACATCCTGTCGCTGCGAGAGAGCCCCGCCCCGCCGATGCCGCTGATCCTGACCATCCGGTCCGAAGCAGAAGGCGGTGACTGGTCCGGCCCCGACGCGGCTCGGATCGATCGGCTGATCAAACTGAGTCCCATAGCGGACTATATCGACGTCGAGCTGGCCACCTGGCTCCACTCAGACGCAATTCGCCAACAGCTACGGGCGGTCCTCGGCCACGGCAACCCTTTCGCACGGCTTGCAAGCGAGAGCGATGTCCCGCGGACGCCGCTGCGCAAGCTCATCCTTTCCTGCCACGACTTCACCGGCCGGCCGGCAACACTCACCAAGCTGCACATCGACCTGCTCAGCACCGAAAGCTGCGACGTGCCCAAGCTCGCTTGGCGGGCCCGAACCATCCGCGACAACTTCGAGGCCTTCGAGATGATGCGGCTGCGCCACGATCGCTCCGCCGGCCGCTCTCCGGGACCACCGATCGTCATCTGCATGGGGCCGGAGGGATTGCCGTCGCGGGTGCTGGCCAAGAAGTTCGGCGCCTTTGCGACATTCGCGTCGCTGCGCCCAGGCGTTGAAACGGCGCCCGGTCAACCGACGATCTCGACGCTCAAGGGCGTGTACCGCTGGGATGCGATCGACGCCAAGACGGCGGTCTATGGCTTGATCGGTGACCCTGTGGAGCATTCGATCGGCCCGCAACTGCACAACGGCGCCTTCGCGGAGTCGGGAATCAATGCCGTGTATCTGCCGCTGAAGGTCAATCCGGGCTACGAATCCTTCGCGGCTTTTGTGGTCGAGGCGTTGGCTCGGCCCTGGGCTGATTTCCGCGGGTTCAGCGTGACCATTCCTCACAAGGAAAACGCCCTGCGGTTCATTCAGCGTTACGGCGGCGCGGTAGATGACCTCGCCGCCCGGATCGGCGCGGTGAACACGATCACGGTCGGACCCGACAGCGAACTGGTGGGTTTCAACACCGACCACGACGCGGCCCTGCAAACCATCGCCTCCGGACTGGGCCGCTCGACCGCCCAGTTGGCCGGCCTGACCGTGGCCGTGCTCGGAGCCGGGGGCGTGGCCCGGGCGATCGTCGCAGGACTTTGCGGCGTGGGGGCGCAAGTCACCATCTACAACCGCACGGCGGGTCGGGCCGCGGAGCTGGCTAAGGCGTTCTCCTGCGTGTCGGCGCCGTGGGAGCAACGGGCGGAATCGTCGGCCGACCTGATCGTCAATTGCACCAGCGTCGGGTTGGCGGCGGATCGGGACGCCTCACCGCTGCCCGCCGAGACCCTGCAACCCCATCAGGCCGTCTTTGACACGATCTACACCCCCCCTGAGACCAAACTCCTGCAACAGGCCAAGGCTCGTGGTTGCACCACCATCGAGGGTGCCGTGATGTTCGCCCTCCAAGCCCAGGCTCAATTCGAGTTGTGGACCGGCCAGGGTCTGGCGTCCGCCTTCTTTCTCGAGCGGACTCGGCAGCTCTTGTCTTCCGGCCGATGAACGGCCCGATGGACCATTATTGGCGACCTCCGCAAGGCGTGGTCCGCCCACTGGCCCAGCGCGATTCGGGTGAATACAATCCGAGCCCAGTTGAAACAGCACCTCGCCATCAACGGACCCCCATCGGCGAGGCAGTTTTCAACCCAAGCCGCGGACCGGACGGAGTAATTGACCCGCCGGCGGCTATCGGCCAAGATGCACCCCGTAGAAGCCGTTGGGCCGGCATGTCGGTCCTCCATACCGGGTCCGAGCCGCAACGAGGCGTACACAAGATTGATGAGACTGCTCTACACGTCCGATCTACACGGCAGCCAGAAGCACTACGACTGGCTCCTGGAGGTCGCCGAGTCCCTCAAGCCGGACTTGGTGGTGCTCGGCGGTGACCTGCTCCCCGACGACTCGGCCATCAAGCCGGAGACCCTCGGCCACGGCCAGCCTACCTACGTTCGGTCTCAGTTTAGAGACAACATCGCCAATCTCCGCGACCGCAGCGCCTGCCGCAAGGTCTTTGTCATCTTCGGGAACCATGATTGGGCGAGCAGCGTGCCGGCGATGGAAGAACTCGCCGGCGAGGGTTTGGTCACCATCCTGGATCACAGACGGGCCGTGAAGGTGAGCGGTCTGAGTTTTCTCGGGTACTCCTGCACGCCTCCGACGCCCTGGTACGTCAAGGACTTCGAGCGTCTGGACAAGCCCGGCGACCGCGCCCCGCTGCTGGGCGGGGCCTGCTGGAACGCCCGATTCTCACGGCCCGTCCATCACGGCGCCGAGGTGCTCTTCGAAGACGTCAAGACGATTGCCGAGGAGCTGGCGCTCGTCAGCGCCCCTGAGGACCCTTGGGTCTTCGTCATCCATGCCCCCCCGCTGGGCACGGCTCTGGATCAGGCCTACGGTCACAAGTCGTACGGCTCGGCGGCCATCAGCGACGTGCTCAAAAAACACCAGCCGCTCTTGTCCTTGCACGGGCACATCCACGAATCGCCTCGTGTGTCTGGGAAATGCCGCGACACGATTGGCAAGACCATTGCGATCAACCCCGGACAGTCCGGCCGCTGCCTCAACTTCGCGGTGGCGGAGATCGACGTCGCCGCCGGGGCCGTCACCAAGATCGAGTGTGGGCAGCAGTCGTGAACGTGTTTCTTGTGGGTTGCCGTGGAAGTGGGAAGACAACCATCGCCCCCCTTTTGGCTAAGCAGCTAGGTTGGCAATTCCTTGATCTGGATGCCAGGATCGTCGAACTGTCCGGCAAGACCATCCGGGAGATATTCCAGGAGGAGGGCGAGGAGGGTTTTCGCCGCCGAGAGAGCGAGGCGTGCCAACATCTCAAGCGCGTCCGCCATTACGTGATCGCACTGGGCGGCGGGTCGCTCAACGATCCAGAGAATCGCCTGCTCATCAAGCGTTTGGGCAAGGTGGTCTGGCTTCGGGCCCCGGCCGCAGTGCTCCAGTCGCGGATCAAGCAGGACCCACACACGGCCAACCATCGACCGAACCTGACCGACCACGGCGGCCTGGCGGAGATGGAGACCATCCTCGCCGAGCGCGAGCCGCACTACCGCGCCGTCGCCAACCACACCGTCGATACCGTCACGCAGTCGCCGGTGGAGATCGCGGAGGCCATCGAAATGTGGTACCGCGCCGACGAACCCCAAGCGTATTGACCCTCCTCGCCTGAAAGGACTCGGTGGAGAAGGTGTTCACGGCTCTCAAAAGCGCCGAATACTGGATCATTCCCGTCGCCGTGTTCGGGGCCATCATCGGCAGCTTCCTGAACGTCGTCATCTTCCGACTTCCCCGCGGCCTCTCGGTCAACCGGCCGCGATGGTCGTTCTGCCCGCACTGCCGGGCCCGCATCCAACCCTTCCACAACGTTCCCATCTTTGGGTGGCTTTTTCTCCGCGGCCGATGCCGGGATTGCCGCCGACCGATCGCCATGGTCTATCCGCTGGTCGAGTGTGGCAGCGTGCTGCTGTTCATCATGGTGTGGGACGCCATGTTCGTCGCTCGCGTTTTGCCGGGCATCGGCCATCCCGTCGCCGATTGGGCTCTGGCCATCGCCTATTTGATGCTCTTCGCCGGCCTCTTGGCCACGGCGGTGATGGACATCGAGGCCTACACCATCGACATCCGCCTGTGCATGGTCACCATGTTTGTAGGCGTACTTTGTCACGCCGTCTGGGGGGCGCCCGCTTCGTCCGTCGTGGCTGCCTCAGCCGGTGTCCGCCCTTCGGCCATGCCACAGGCGCTCGGCCTGTTGCCGCCCTCGCTGGGGGTCATCGGATCGGCCATGGGAATCGCCTGGTTGCTGACCGTGCTCGTCGCCACCAGATGGCTTCGACGCGATGTGTCGCAAGAAGAGGGCGACGAGGCTTCCAGCCCATCCGACGATCTTCCATCGCAGGCCGCAGAATCGCCCGACCTGACGGCCTACCTCAACACGGCCGGCCAGAGATTTCGGCCGCTACCGATCCTCCTGTTTCTCGCCCTGGTGGTGGGTCTGCTCCTCTGGCAGCGTTTCGCCCCCAGCCGGCGGTTCGATCTGCCACTAACCGCCGGCGCGCTGCGCGGTCTGTTGGCATGTGCGGTCTTCATGTTTCTCCTCATGCTCAGCTCTCTGGTCCGCCGCGAGGCCGACGAACAGATCATCGAAGAGATCACCGCCGAGAGCGCCGGCGCCCGCACGATGGTGCTTGGCGAACTGGCCTGGTTCATCCCCGTGGTGCTCGTCGGGGTCTCGCTCTTTCTCTTTTTACGCCTCTCCGGCAGGCTGGATGCCGGCTATGGCGAACTCCTTGACCTGGGAGCAAGCCACGCCGGCTGGCTGAACCACCTCGAGGGGGCGTGTCGCTCGATTGCCGCGATGGTCCTGGCCGCCGCCCTGGGCTGGACGGTCCGCATCCTGGGCACCCTGACCTTCGGCAAGGAGGCCTTCGGCACCGGCGACATCTTCATCATGGCTGCCATCGGGGCGGTCCTGGGTTTTTGGGCGGTGGTCTTCAGTTTTTTCCTCGCTGCGGTGCTTGCCCTGGTCGGAACGGTGGTGACGATGCTCCGCAAGAGCAGTCGGGCCATCCCCTTCGGGCCTTGGCTAGCCTTGGGGGCGTTCGTCGAGTTGTGGCTGCACGCAGGGCTATTGCGATGGTTTGCACCGGCGGGAAAGCTGCTCTGGTCGATCCTCAGTGGACACCCGCTCTGGCTCACCGGCGCCTGAACAGGGCGACGGCCATCTCAAACATCCGGAAATGAGTCGTGCGGCCGGGACCCGGAGCTTGAGACGATCACCAGACAAATCACAGAAGCCAGCGTAGAAGCGATTGACCCAGGTGCGGTGGAATCTTGCAAGGGGCCGCAAAAAGTTGTGGAACTCTGTTGACCAGGCCCGCCGATTGTGCTATTTTTCGGGAGACAATTTGGTACGGTGTTGTGTTGCGAGGCTCGGGCGTCCCGACGGGCGCTGCGATTTTTTCACTGGAGGATCCAGCCATGACACGGATGACACGCAAGCTCATCGGTCCGCTTTCACTTCTCTTTGCCGCCCTGGTTGCGACGGGGTGCGGTCCGACCAAGAAGGACCTCAAGATTCAGGACCTCACCGCGGAGAACGATCAGCTCAAGAATGACTTGAACGATCGCGATCGGCAGATCAACGATGCCATGGTGCTCGATACCGAGGCCCGACGCACCATCGACGATCTGAACAAGGAGCTTGCCAAGCTGCGGGTCAATGCGGACAAGGCCAAGGGCGCCAAGGGGTGGGTCACCATGCCGACGTTCGACATGATTTCCATTCCCGGCTCGGTTCTGTTCGCATCGGGCAAGGCGAGTCTGAGTGCCAGCGGTCGCCGCACGCTCGCGAAAATCGCATCGGACATTCGCGCCCAATACAACGACCGCGACATCTACGTCTTCGGCTACACGGACAGTGAACCGATCCGCAAGAGCAAGTGGAAGGACAATTGGGAGCTGGGGGCCGCCCGCTCGCTCAACGTGATCCGCGCCATGAGCAGCTTCGGCATTCCCAACGAGCACCTGGTGCAGGCCAATTGTGCCAAGTTCCGCCCGAAGGCCAGCGATACGACGCCCAAAGGACGGCGGCAGAACCGGCGCGTGGAGTTCTACGCCGTCAAATCAAACAGCGCGATCATCACCGGCAAAACAGCGCGCGGCCTCAACAACGAGTAGTGTTCCGCTCATAGCGCAGCTTAGGGAATAGTGTAGCGTCCGGCCCCGTGCCGAATGTCGCAAGAGATACGCGCTGCGCCTACAAGGCAGCCGGCAGGATCGCCGGCCGCTACGCAAAAAGTTATACTGCTTTAACGATCTTTTCCCGGAGGCGGCGTCGCAGGCACGCTCCGCCCGCCGCGGTGCAAGTCGGGTTGGTCAGCGGATGGCTGCTGGCGATCCGTGCCGGCATTGTGTGCATTTGCGCGGAGAGGATGGACCGGCTGGTAGATTGCCGGCTCCTTGAGTTGATCCAAGCGGTCCATTTGTTGGAACACATAGTGAAGGGTCAGCACGATGCCCGCCACCACGCCCACCACGACCGCCAACACGGCGATGGAGAGGCCCCGCTTACGTTGCTCCCTCTATGCCGCAGGGTCCTCATCCGCACAGGCCTGTAGGGCCTCGGCCAAGGCTTCGGCGGAGGCAAATCGCTCGGAGGGCTCCACAGCCAGGCATTTCTGAAGCATTCGCTTGGCCCGGGGCGTCAGGCCTTTGATCTTGTCCAATTTCAGATTGGGCGGATTGCGGTGCAGGGCAATGATCTCGGGGCGGGATTTGGCATGGATGAAGGGTTTGCCGGTGAGGGCATAGAGAATGACCAGGCCGAAGCTGTAGACATCGCTGAGCTTCGTCGTGCCCTTGCCGCGGGCCGTCTCCGGGGCCACCCATCCCAGGGAGCCGACGGCCTTGCCGCGGAGCCGCTTGCTGACTTCCTCGTGGGTGACGTCGGCCAGTCCGAAGTCCATGAGCTTCAGATGCCCGTGATCGTCGAACATCAGATTGCTGGGTTTGATGTCGCGGTGGATGACGCCGCGCCGATGGGCCAGCCCCAGCGCCCTGGCCGAGCCGACCATCAATTTGAACAAACGTCGCGGCTCTATGGGACCGTTGGCGTCGACATATTCCTTGAGCGTTCCACCCTCCATCAGTTCGAGGGAGAGGAAGATGCGGCCGTGATCCTCGGCCACCTCGTAGATCGACACCACCGAGGGATGCTGGAGCTTGGCGACGGCGCGGGCCTCCTGCATGAACAGGTCGGTGTTCAATCCGCTCTGCTTGCCTTCCTCGCGCTTGTGCCCGAGGATTTTCAGGGCCACGTCGCGGCGGAGGACATCGTCGCGAGCGCGCCAAACGACTCCCATGCCACCATAGCCGAGCAGGGATCGGGCCCGATACCGTCCGATCTGCCGGCCGGCCCAGCTCATGTCGATGGCGACGGTGCTGGACCCGGCCTCGGGGGGCAAGTCTTCGTGGAGATCGACCCTGCCGGAATCCGAGGGTTCCTCTTGCTGGTGAATGATACCGGATTGTCGTTCTTCGATGGTCAGCTTCCTGGCCCGCCATTGGTGTCGGCACTTTTTGCAGACAAGGCGGCGGCCGAGGAGGCGCGGTGCGACCTTGTAGCGCTTTGCGCAGTTGGGGCACGCGACCGTGACCCGAGGCTGGCGGGTGGTCGCGTCCTTATTGAGCTGTGGAGTCCCTGTCGCCATCGCGGTGTGGTTCTCTAGCTCCCCGATCCCCCGCATGTCCCCCTACCTGTTCAATCATAGGCCGCAGGCCGCGAAACTGAAAGGCGTTTTTCGAGTTCTAGGACCACGGGCGTGAGCCGGGGGCGTCCGCATGGGAGATCACCACTTGGACTTGGTGGAAAAAACGGCTTGCGGTTATTGGCCGGGCTCTGGTCGTATAGAACCACCGGTGGCCGCCGGCAGCCATAACCCCGCCTCTTTCCCTCTTACAGCCTTGAGCGCAACTGCTTCATAAAGCCGGTCAGGACGGGCCGAGGCAGGGAGGGTAGGCCGTAGCCGTTCAGGTCCTCTGTGACCATCTCGTCGAGGATCTTGACGGCGGCGGTCTTGTGATTTGAGAGCTGGGCTCTCAAGGCTTCGGCCTTTTCCAGGTTCCCTTTGCTCATCGCGTCGATGAAAGAGACGACCAGCGAGGTCACTTGCTTTTCTGACATCGCCGTCACGGAAGGCTGTCGAACCGGCGGGTCGGGACGACGGACACCGCCACCGCGGCCGGTGTTGCGTGATCTGTCCCGCTCCTGCCAGAGCCGGCGTTGTACCGCGAGGTCCTCGGCGGCGGCCTTTTTGCGGTGCTGCTCGAAGGCTTCATCCAGCGGGGTCAGCGGCAGCTCGCCCACCTCATCCTCGGAGAGTGGGATGTAGTTCGTCCCTTCGCAGTAGGGACACTTCCCCGGTCGGCCGCCGCTGCTGTCCGGCGCCTGGATCAGCTTCCCACAGTGCTCACAGTGCAACTGAATCGCCACGTCTGTCAGACCCCACGACGGCCGCAGGCAGCAGAGCCCCGGACAACATCTTCCAGGTGGTCGGACGACCCTGCCGCCGGGGCATGGCGCGCCCGCCAAAGTAATCGTATCGGTGTTTCCTCAAAGGGTAAAGCCGAGCGGAGCCGCTTCTCCACAAATCGCCGATACGGCTCTCGCATCAGGGCCGGATTGTTCACGAACAGTACGATCGTCGGCGGGCAGGTCGCCACCTGGGTCGCGTAGAAAATTTTCGGCTGGGCCCCGTGCTTGTCCGACGCCGGCTGCCGGGCCTCAAGCGCGACCTCCAGGGCCCGGTTGAGTTGGCCGGTCGTCACCCGGCGGCGGGCCTGCTTGAACAAGCTCGCGGCCGCGTCGATCGTGG
>Ga0114931_10008687_pt1 | contig 12259 bp, 10 predicted proteins | sample 2SBtaG_FD_89579 | JGI IMG/M metagenome (GOLD analysis project Ga0114931, IMG submission 89579) | Deep subsurface microbial communities from Kolumbo volcano to uncover new lineages of life (NeLLi) - 2SBTROV14_V59a metaG | ecosystem: Environmental > Aquatic > Marine > Volcanic | place: Kolumbo...
ACCCCCCAATGAACTGCCAATTGAATATCCATTCTCTTTCACCTCGAACTGAATGATCCTGGTAACTGGCTAAGCAAAGTTATGTTCATCGACGAAGTGGCTACACGTCCGAGGATGCATTGGGGGGTTCCCCCCCAAACCCCCCGGGGGTTCGCCCTCAAACCCCCCATGGATTCTTCGAACCAACGCCAGTCGTCAACCAATGGCTGATCCGTTGAGAGATACTATCCCATTCACTCAGTAACGGCGGAGCCTGATGAATTCTCACCAGCAAAGCGGATGGTTTACGGACGGGAATTAAGGTTCCGGCAATCTCTTCGAACCGTTAGAACCCGTGCGACTGCTGCCAACGGCCTGCCGGCGGCAAGTTGCTTTGACGAACCATGCTCTGCGGCGTATATAATCTTGGCAATGTCCCTGCCATGCCCTGCAGCCGGCGCTGGCGACCACGATTGCCTTGAGACAGAGAAAATCCGGCCGCGTAACAGCTCCTTAGATCCTCTCGCCCACGTGTGAGAGAGGGAAAATCGGTTTCAAGACTTCGACGAGAAAGTTTCCGCGAGTATGCAACTTTGGTGAACTCAATCATGGAAGAATCCAACTCCTGGCCCGAACGGACGGGCAATCGTTCCGCGGAAACCGCTGAGACACTGGGCAAATTGCGTGCTCAGGCGGACGATTCCCTGCATGCCAGCCGGCGCCATTTGAGCGCCATCGAGACCGATCTGAACCGCCACATCCAGCAGGTGGCCTCCGAGTTGGCACGCGATCTGGTAGAGGCATGCCCTCCTTCCGAGACGGCTCCCCAGGAAGGGCTGTCCGCTCAAATCGACCAACTGACCGCTCAATTGGAGCAAGAAGCCCTCCTGCGAGATCAGCTTCAGGAAAGCCTGGCCGGGCTCAACCAGGAAAAGGACCAGCTGCAACAGCAATTCCAGGAACAAACCGACAAGCTGCAGCAGCAACAGGCCAGTCAAGACAGCGAACGACAACACTTGGAGCAGCAGTGGGAACAGGCAAATAGGCAGATTCAAGAGCTTGTCGCCGAGCGCGATCAAGCCTGCCAGGCCCTGCGTGAATTGCAGGCCCAGCCATGTGCTGAGTGTGAGCAATTGCAGCAACGGGTGGCCCAACTCGAGCAGCAACGTTTAGAAGTGGACACACAACAAGCGGCCGAACGAGACCGTTTGCGTGGGCAGCGTGATGCCTTGGCCACCCGGGTCGCTGAACTGGAAGCCGCGGCTCCTGCGGCGGCGGACCCCAGCCAGGAGGAGCAAATCGCCGATCTTAAGCAGCGTTATAAGATGGCGGTGGACGACCTGCAGCAGTTGAAGCAGGAAAATGCCGACTTGCAAACCCAAATAGCGGCGAGACTGGCCGACCCGTCCGCTCCGCTGGATGAGGGGCCCCTCGACTGGCAAGCACAAAAGGCCCGTCTGTTGGCCAGTTTGGAGGAAGACGAAGGTGAAGCGCTCTCCGAGCAGCGGCAGCAAGAACGCATGACCATCGAGGGCACCCTGTCGGTCACGGATCGAGTCGTAGCCGACAAGGATCAGGACATCGCCGAACTGCACCAGCAACTGAATGCCCTGCAAGCCGATCTGGCCCAAGCCCAACAGGCCGCGGAAGAACAAGCTGAGCAGGTCCAGCAGGATCCGCGGGAAACAATCCTGGCCGATGATGAAATCATCCAACAGGAAAGGAACCGCCTGGTCCAACTGCAACAGGAGTGGGAAGAAAAACTTCGCCAAGCAGAGTTGGCTATTTCCGTCGAGCGGGCCACACTGGCTCGAGAGCATGCGGATTTGGAGAAAAAGCTGAGCATGGTGCAGGAACTGTCGGCCGAATCCAAAACCGGCTCCAGGGACCAGCGGCCGCATCGGCGCTGGTTGGCCGCATTGGGAATCAAGGGCGAGGACGAAGATGCGTGAACCGTTTACGTGGCACGCAACTGGCCGCCCAATTCATTGCCCAGCGCGGTCACAATTCGCGTCCGCACTTGATCCGCCTGTTCTCGGGTAAGTGTACCCTCCGGGGAACGAAGCTGGATCGAGAATAACAGACTCTTTTTCCCTGGGCCAAGCCGGCCAGAATCGCGATAGGTCTCCTGGTACTCGATGCGTTCCAGACACGAACCCGCCTGCCTGCGCGCGATTCGCTCCACATCAGCCCAATCGACTGACTCCTGGAAAACCACATTCAAATCGCGATGGACTGGCGGGTAAGCCGACAAGCGGCTTGCGCTACGCACGAGTTGGGCACCATTCACCAGCGGGCCCAGATCGATTTCAGCCACCGTGCTGCGACCACGCAACTCAAATTGTTCCAGGCCCCAGGCACTCAGTTCTCCCAGAACTCCCCAGGGGCGCCCCAGGATGTCTTGCTGCCGGCCCGAGGAGCCCAATGCCTGTTGGCCAGTTTGTGAAAGCTCGGGGCCTGAAGGATGGGGGCCTGAAATATCGGCTTCTGACGGTTGAGGAGCCGGGGAAATTCGCAGGCGGCATCCGCGGCCGGCCGCAAACAGGCGATCGTCCCAGCGCTGCACCACCAATTGCCGCTGCGGGGCAAGTGTCCGCAGGAGCTCCTCCAGGCAGCCCTTGACCTCAAAAAACCCTGTTCCACTGGTCAATGCCAGGAGCCGTAATTCCTCCGGCATGCCAGCGGAATCGGGCAAATAAACATTTGCAACCTCAAACAGCTCAATCACCCGGTTACTGAGCGTTTCGTTCGTTCTGCGGGCGGCCAGCAAACTGGGAACCAGGCTCTGCCGCAAGCAATGGGCGCGCCGAAGCACCGGAGTGGCCGTGGCCAGCGGAGCCGTGGTCGTCCAGGGACGAAAGCAATCGATCCACTGGCGGGTCACGGCACTGAGCGTCATCGCCTCGCTGTACCCCAGTGCGACCATGGTATCGCTCACCGTGTCCCATACGGTGTCCTCGCGACTTCGGGCTGAAGCGATCAATTTCACACTGGCATCTTCAGGAATCTTGTCGTAGCCATGGATTCGCGCTACTTCTTCGACCAGGTCGATTTCACGTGTCAAATCGGCCCGCCAGGTGGGTGGGATCGTTTTCACACAGTGATCACAAGCGTGTGTTTCATGGCCTCCCAACGCGGTAAGGATCCCTCGGACCCGGTCTCGAGGCACCGTGATACCCAGGATCCGTTCGAGTTGGTTGAAACGGAGCTTGATTTCCGTTCGCGTACTCGGGGCCGCGCCCAAATCGATCATGCCGGTAGCCAATTCCCCTCCGGCCAGTTTCAAGATCAATTCACTGCAGCGCCGGCTGGCCCACTCGATCCCTGGCCAGTCGACTCCTCGTTCAAAGCGAAAAGAGGACGGACTGTGCAAATTGAGCTGCCGGGCCGTACTGCGAACCGACAACGGGGCAAAATCCGCAGCCTCGATCAGCAAATCGGTGGTGTCGGCCGATATTTCGGTTTCAGCCCCCCCCATCACCCCCGCCAGTGCCACCGGCCGCCGGAGGTCGGCAATCACGCAGGTGTCCGAACTCAGTTCGTATTGGCGATGGTCAATCGCGGTAAAGGACTCGCCTGGCTGGGCCTGGCGAACCACAAGCTGGCCGCCCGCCAGCTTGGAAAAATCGAACGCATGCAGCGGTTGGCCACACTCCATCATCACATAGTTGGAAATGTCGACCACGTTGTTGATCACGGCAACACCGAGCGTGCGCAGACGGTCGGCAAGCCATGGGGGACTGGGACCGATTTTCACGCCACGAATCACGCGTGCCGTGTAGCGAGGACAAAGGTCTGGGCAGTCCACCGTCACCCGAACCAGCCTATCCACCTCCGGCCCCGCTTCCTGTGGCTGCGGCATGGCGACCACAAGCTGGCCGTTCCACAACAGGGCCACTTCGCGCGCTACACCAATGTGGCCCAAACAATCGGGCCGATTGCTGGTCACTTCCAGATCGATCGCCCAATCGTCACCGACCTTCGCCAGCCCTTCCAGGTTGAGTCCCGACAGGGTCAAGCGCTCGGTCAACTCCTCCAACGGCATGGGCAGCTCGACGTACTCCTTCAGCCATTTCCAGGAAACAATCATGGCTAAAACTGCCCCAAAAAACGCACATCGTTCTGATACAAATCACGAATGTCGGTAATGCCATGCTGGCGCATGCAGATCCTTTCCACCCCCAGCCCAAAGGCGAAACCGGTCACCTCATCGGGATTGTAACCAACCGCCTGAAGCACGTTTGGGTCGACCATGCCGGCCCCGCCCATCTCCATCCAGCCAGACTGCCAATTCATGTCGACTTCGACACTCGGTTCGGTAAAAGGAAAGAACGAGGTGCGAAATCGAACATGCACCTGGTCGGCAGCGGACTCGCCTGCGGCACTAAAATAGCTTTGATAAAACAGACGCAAAACACTCTTCAAGTCGGCCATCGTCACCCCCTCGTCGACCAGCAAACCTTCGATTTGGTGAAACATTGGGTAATGCGTCGCGTCGGCCGTATCCGGCCGATAAACACGCCCCAGGGAGATCATGCGTACCGGAGGGGGCCGGTCTTCCATTACCCGTATTTGCACCGTGCTGGTTTGGCTGCGGAGCAACATCGGCTTGTGGCTGGCGGATTGTTTGGCCGGTGAATCTCCGCTTTCCACACCCTTGGCCGATCCCATGCTATTGCTATTTGCCTTTCCTGTAGATCTTGAAAGGCCTTCTGTACTTGACCGGCCAGGCGTGCTGAAATGACCTTCAGAACTTGACCGGGCCGTGGCCAGGTAGAAATTATCGAGCGGATCGCGGGCCGGATGGGTTCTCGGGATGTTCAGTGCTTCAAAATTGTGCCAATCATCCTCGATTTCGGGCCCTTCGACAGCCGTAAATCCGAGCCGGCCCATGATCTCTTTCATGGCACGAATCGTCTGTGTGACCGGATGCAGCCGCCCCAAGCGGACCGATTTTCCAGGCAGCGTCAGGTCGATCCGGCTGGTATCTTCGCCGGCCAACCGATACCCCGCACCCGCAAGTCGTGACTGGGCCTCAGCAAGGGCCGTCTCGACAAGCGTTTTCACTTCATTGAAACGCCGGCCCGCAACCGGCTTGTCCGCCTTGTCGACACCGGCCAGGCCTTTTTGCACTTTTCGCAACTGGCCACTTTTGGCACCCAGTATTTCAATTCGCGCAGCTTCAAGTGCGCTGGCATCCGGAACTTCGGCGAATGCCTTCCGAGCATGCTGGCCGACGGCTTCCAGACTGGCAAGAAAATCGTCCAGAGCCATGCTGTCAACCTGCAAGTGCTTCGCGCGCTTTTTCTACAACCGCATCGAAGGCGGCCGGATCGTGGATCGCCATTTCGGAAAGCATTTTACGATCCAATTCAATCCGGGCTTTTTTCAGGCCGCCGATCAACTCGCTGTAGCGTAAACCCCGCGCGCGAGCTGCCGCATTCACCCGGATAATCCACAGCTTACGAAACTCGCGTTTGCGAACTCGCCGATCGCGATAGGCATAGGCCTCTGCCCGGACCAGGGTCTCCTTCGCAGTGCGTAGCAGCGTGCCACGGCCACCCACGTAACCTTTGGTTTTTTTAAAGAGACGATTTTTAGCCCGATTCCGGGCACTTCCCTTGGTGGTTCTCATCCGAGGAACCTCTGTCTGTTACCGTTGGCATGCCCAGGCCCCTCCCGTCGCACGAAAGGTGTTCTACCCGGCATATTTGTTTAGTTGAGAGTCAAGAGTTGAAAGCTAATAACTATTTCCGGCCAAAGCTTCGCCGATCATCTTTGCGTTGCTAGCGGTAGTGGTACCGGTGCCTCGGAGGTTCCGCTTGCGTTTATGGCTCATCCTCGATGCCAAATGACTGGTGCCCGAACTGCGGTGCTTGGCCTTCCCGGTTGCCGTCAGACGAAAACGCTTTTTGGTACCTTTGTGTGTTTTTTGCTTGGGCATGGATCGAATCGTCCGCTAAAGGCGTTCATGGGTGGAAGCTGAAGCTGCACTGCCTGACGGCAGAGCAGAATCTGGCATTATAGGCCAATCCTGGCATACGGGGAAGGGGGGACGCGAATCATTTGGGAGCCAAAATTAACACAATCTGCCGCCCATGCATGGCGGGCGCTTGTTCCACTTTCGCAATGTCTTCCAAATCGACGACCAGCCGCCTGATCAGCTTAAACCCTTCATCCACATGGGCATTTTCTCGACCGCGGAAGATGACCGAGCAGACCACCTTGTCTCGGCCCTGCAAAAACTTGCGGGCCCGCTCTCGCTTGGTGACGAAATCGTGCTCCCCAATTTTAGGACGCAAGCGAATTTCCTTGTTTTTACCCTGGTGGGTATGGCCCTTGTGCTGCCGTTTTTTTTGTTGGTACTTGTACTTGCCATAGTCCATGATGCGGCAGACGGGCGGCTTTTCCAAAGGCGCAACTTCCACGAGGTCGAACCCCGTCTCGCGCGCTTTCTCCAATGCCTCATCCCGAGGAATCACACCCAACTGGGCTCCATCAGCCGCAATGACGCGGACCTGGGGTACGCGGATCTGCTCATTGATCCGTTGCTGCTTGCGTTCGATCTTGAAAGCCTCCTCAAGGGGACAAAAAGAACTCTGATGGGAAACCGGGCAAACCCAGGCCCATCGCGTCACCCAAATATTGGTCACAGACCCGCCAGGCGTCAAGCTGGAATGTGGAATTCCCTCAACTCAAGGGGCATTGGCCACTTGCCGGACCGCTTTGGCGGCGATTTCCGCCTCCAGCTTGGCAAGTGCGGCGGGAATCGACATGGCTCCCTGATCGCCTTCAATCCGGTCACGGAGGGTTACCGTGGCTGCAGCCGCGTCCTTCTCCCCCACAACCAGCATGTACGGAATCAACTCCAACTGGGCTTCGCGAATCTTGGCGCCAAGCTTTTGCCCCCGGTAGTCGCCTGTCACTCGTAAGTCCGCATCCCGGAATTGCTGCTCAACCTGGTGGCCATAGGCCGCGGACTTCTCGCTCACCGTCAGCACCCTCACCTGCTCCGGTGCCAGCCACAGCGGAAATGCCCCGGCAAAATGCTCGATCAGAACGCCGATAAACCGTTCCATCGACCCAAACGGGGCCCGGTGGATCATCACGGGCCAGTGGGCGCTATTGTCCGAGCCGATGTACTCCAGCTGGAACCGCTCTGGAAGCTGATAGTCGATCTGCACCGTACCAAGCTGCCACTGCCGGCCAATGCAGTCCCGCACCACAAAATCGATCTTAGGTCCGTAGAACGCCGCCTCCCCTTGCTCGGCGGTAAATTCCATGCCCATCTGCTGAGCTGCTTGCAAACAGGCCCCTTCGGCCCGCTTCCACTGGCCTTCATGCCCCACGTATTTTTCGCTCTCGGGATCGCGCAGGCCGACTCGAACCCGATAGTCCTCCATCCCCAACGTGCCGAGGACGATTTTCACCAATTCCAAGCACCCCGCGATCTCCGCAGGCAACTGCTCTTCAGTCACGAACAAGTGCGCGTCATCCTGGGTAAAACCTCGCACCCGGGTCATCCCGCCCAGTTCCCCCGACTGTTCCCAGCGATAAACCGTACCAAATTCGGCCAGGCGAATTGGCAGGTCGCGATAACTGTGTGGCTCGCTTGCATAAATGCGTATGTGGTGGGGACAGTTCATCGGCTTCAAAAGGTAGCCATCCACCTGGCCCGAGCGGATCCGGTTGGCCAACTCAGCGCAGCTACAATCTTCGTCGGCCAACCGCCGCATCTGCTCGCGGTCGACGATTGGTGGAAATTGTGATTCTTGATAATAAGGGAAGTGGCCGCTGGTCCGGTAAAGCTCCAGGCGGCCAATGTGAGGCGTAAAAACCTGGCTGTACCCTTGCCGCTGCAGGTGTTCTAAAATGAAATTTTGCAGTTGTTGGCGGATGATTGCGCCACGCGGTTTCCAGAGCACAAGCCCCGAGCCAACCTGGTCATCCATTTCGAACAGGCGCAGCCTCTTGCCCAAGACCCGATGGTCGCGCTTCTTGGCTTCTTGCAATCGCTGCAGATACTGACGAAGTTCTTTTTTGTCGAAATAGACGGTCCCGTACAATCGCTGCAACTGCGGTTGCGAAGCGTCTCCTTTCCAATAGGCACCTGCCACGCTCAGTAATTTGAAGGCCTTGCCCAGGGTGCCGGTGCGGGGTACGTGCTTGCCACGGCAGAGGTCAAGGAATTCGCCCTGCCGGTAGAAGGACAATTGTGCCTGGTCCGCGAGTCCCGTTTTAATATGCTCCACTTTCAGGGGCTGGCCCAGTTCGTTGCAGAGTTCAAGCGCTTCGGTGCGTGGTAATTCGAGTCGTTCAAACGGTGTGTCCTCTTTGACGATGGCACGCATCTCGGCTTCGATCGCAGGGAAATCCTCTTCCGAAAGAGGACGCTTGAGCAGGAAGTCGTAGTAGAAGCCATTTTCCGTGGTTGGCCCAAAAGCCAGGACAACCCCGGGGTCTTCTCCGGTGCTTCCGGATGAGGTGTCGGCTTCCTTGTCGGAGCCTTTCTTCGGTACCGCGGATCCACCGAATAGCCGCATGACTGCCTGAGCCATTACGTGGGCACAACTGTGCCGCAGCACTTCGAGCGCTTCGGGGTCATGCCGCGTGAGGAGACGTAGCGAAATCGATTGTGACCCATTCGTGCTGCCATTTCCGCTGCCATCATTGGCCTTACCGTTCGGTTCGGCACTAGCAAGTGGTGTGCACAGATCCTGCAACTGGCCATCCACTTCCGCTACGACCGCAGCTCGGGCAAGTCCGGGGCCAATGTCCTCGGCCACCTCGAACGCAGAAACCATTTGTGGATATTCACGCCGACTACCATCCGGCAAATGAACCGTAAGCATCTTGTTTTTCCGTTCTAAGGGTTGTTTGGCCCCTGTCAGCCAGGGAGATTCTGCTTTTGGGGATGCCATGAGTATAGGCATCCCCTGTCGGTGGGCCAACCGCAGCCTGTAGCGGAATATATTTCATTTCGCAACGAAATATGCGGTCTTGTAGCACTTGGTGAGAAGATTTCAGAGGTCCTGGGGCGATCTGATGTATGCCATCTCTCCAATGGTAAAAGCTTCCGGTTTCTTCAGATTCTTGTTGCCAGACCGGCAATATTCGCAGTAAAAACCTGCAGCTTTTGAAAAAAATCGGCCGGTTCATTCCCCCTAGTTTGTCGCCGTAAGTGTTTTTCTGGCAAGGATTAACCCGATTTCCGATTCTGACCGGCAAGGTTTTGTTAAAAAAAATCTTGCCTATTCCACGCAAAACTGTTGCAAGCCGTTAAATCCTTGATAGAGTGAGAGAGGAAAGGCAGCCTGATGTGGGGTACAGCGGAGGCGCGCTCCGCACACGAGGCTGCGGGAGTACGGCTGGCTCGGGTCCTTAAGAATTGGGCGGAGCCGCGGCACTCGGTGGGCAGACTTCTCACCGTGCTTATTTTCCTTTTAGTACGGGGTTTAGGTTTACTGTTTAGAGCTATGAGTTTAAAGAGTGGTTCAACTCAGGCACCGCATTACGGTTTCCTGGCGTCCGTACCATTTTTCAACGGATTGTATGGCCAGTTGAATGTGGCCAAATAAGATTTGGTAGCGGGCTACTAACGGTCGGAACCTGGATGTGGCGCTCAAGACTTATGCACCCCCCAAGCAACGTGAGAAAAAAAGTTAGTTGTCTCGTTCTGGTATTATTCACTTACATGAGATGGGGATTGGAGAAATGAAAATGAAGCGAGCTCTTGTTATGTCTTTTTGTGCGGTCTCGGTGGCTGCCATGATTTCCAGTGCTGCGTTGGCCCAGGTCAATGTCGCTGTGAACTTGACCTATGATGACCCGAACGACACCAGCGCGGGAGGTTCTTGGCAGCTTGTCGCAAAAACGACCGATGCCAGTAGCGTTGCGGGTATTTCCGCCTACCTGAGCGGAGCGGGTACAAGCGCTGATTTCAGCGATTCGAACAATGCAGCCGCTGGGGTCCAGGATTCGGCTGATTTCTCAGGTACGCTCAATGTCGTTCTGGGTCTTGATGATACGGAACTGCCAGGCGGCGGTAACATCGGCACGGGCGCTGGCTCCAATGGCGACAATGGCCCTGACCAGTTCGGCAATACAGCCTGGGACAACTCTTCTTTGATTGCCTCGGGCGCCTTTACCGGAACGCGTCCAGCTTTCGTTTCTGATCTGCCCAATGCGGGTGATACGTCCGCTGCCAACCTTGAGGATGGAGCTGGTGGTGCGGTTGCAGGGACTGTTAGCCTGTTTGTCCGTGGCGACTCGGTGACTGTCGATGGGCTGAGGCCCGGCGATGCGAATCGTGATGGAACGGTCAATGGCTCCGACTTGGCCATTCTTTCCGCCCCGGCTAACTGGCTCAATGCTGCAACAACTTGGGACACTGCTAATTTTAACAGCGCCGATGGCACCAATGGCTCTGACTTGGCCATCCTTTCTTCCCCGGCCAACTGGCTCAGTTCGTGGACACCTCCTGCTGTCAGTGCTGTTCCCGAGCCGAGCACAGCCCTGCTGATGATTGGTGCGTTTTCCCTAGTAGCCGCAGCCGGACGTCGTCGGCGTCGCGTTTAGTTAATCGTTAACAGTCTGAATCGGTGACAGGCTTTGCCAAAGGTCAGTAAAGTAACTAACCGAGGAGTCTAGTGAGGTAAACATTTGAAAAAGAAAACTGTTATTTTACTTTTACCTATGTCTATTGGAGATACTTCTATGAAAAAATATTTGACACTTACCCTTGTCGTGGCCCTTGTATCCTGCGTGGGTTTTGCTAAAGCTGCAACACTTAACGTCGTAGTGACGGAACAAGGCGCCAGCACTATTTCAGCGGTTTTCTTGGAAGGGCTAACAGAGGCCGATCAAGTAACTGCTTTGACAGTTGAGAATTTACCTGGAAGTAGCCAGTTTGAGAATTACGATGCTAATGGCGTAGGCAATGCAGGCGATGCCGCGTCTTTTTCAAATGGATTTCTGGCGGCACCGCCAGCATTTGGTGGAAAGGGTTGGACCGTTCTAGATGGATCACCTAATGTAGCTCCACCTTCGGGACCACTGGGGATTGCCTATGCAACTAGTAATCCGGGGAATTTTCTAGCCAGTGCGGAACCGCTCCTTCTTGCCAACCTTATGCTGCCGGCGGGTACAGAAGGTGCAACGACTGTGTTACTTTTAGGTGGTGATGGGAATCCGATCGATGGAGGCTCGCTGAACGCTCCATTGGGCTCGGCCATTCCTGAACCATGCACGCTAGCATTGGCAGGATTAGGCTTGGTTGGTGTTTTGGCGATTCGTCGCCGTCGCAGCTGCTAAGTGCTTGAAGAGAAGCAACCAGGGGTTTCCCTGGTCGTGAATAATATCCAAGGCCCCTTGTTCCACCGTGAACGAGGGGCCTTTTTTCTTTGCCTTCAGCGGCGAATCGCCTGCGAGAAGTCGTCCCGGCCGGCGGCGGCCAGGGCCAGCGGGTTGATTAGGGCCCGGGCCTTGGTCTGCTCGAAGGTGCCATGCGGCTCGATAAGACCCTGGTCGTAAGCCAATTTGTCCGAATAGCCAGGAAGCAGGATCCGCACGTCGTAGTGGATCCGGTCCGGCTTGATACGGTTGATGTGGCGGACAATGTTCGTGGTACAGTTGTTGGTGACCGTGTCGTAGAACTCAGGCCGGCTGGCCAATTCGTTGACCCGGCCGAGCACATCGACCAGCAGCCGCCGCGACATCTCCGGAGTGGCGGTGGTCCGGTACCGATAGACTTGCTCGCCGCGTTGGTTGGTGCGGAGCTGCACCACATCTCGCTCATCGGCCACCACATACGTCAACTCGTACTGTCTGGCGCTACCTTTCCAGACGGCAAACGATTCGCCTTTTTCCTTGCGTATTTCGACACTTACGGCCAGATATTGTGGGTCGGCTTGAGGTGGGCGAAATTCGAAGCTGAGCATCGTATGGGCTAGTGAGGGCATGTCCTCGAAGGGCACCATGAAGAAATCGACCGCCTTCAGGTCGCTTAAATTGTAGCTGCGGTCGTCGTGGTTCACCACGTACACATCTTCGTCAAAGTATTTGCAATTGCGGATGTTGTGAACTGTTACCTCGCTGCCATGAAACTCGGCGTAGGGGAGCACGCGCTGATCGGGAGACCAGTTGCGGACGTTGGACGGGGCGACCATCTTGCGTACGCCCTGACAACCGGCCAGCGCCAGGAGCAGTGGCCCCACGGTCGCCAACAGCAACACCGCGGCCGCTCGGCAAGAACAGGGATGGCGTCTGGCGACCATGAGCG
>Ga0114931_10008688_pt1 | contig 12259 bp, 13 predicted proteins | sample 2SBtaG_FD_89579 | JGI IMG/M metagenome (GOLD analysis project Ga0114931, IMG submission 89579) | Deep subsurface microbial communities from Kolumbo volcano to uncover new lineages of life (NeLLi) - 2SBTROV14_V59a metaG | ecosystem: Environmental > Aquatic > Marine > Volcanic | place: Kolumbo...
CATCCATCCAGACATAGAAGTACTTGTCCGGGTGGCCGGGGATTTCAAAGCCGAAGTAGGGTGCGTCGCGCGAGATGCCCCATTCCTGCAGGCCGTCGGCAAACCATTCCTGCACCTTGTGGGCGACCTCCGGCTGCAGGTGGCCCGCGCGGGTCCACGCCTTCAGCATGTCTTCAAAGTCGGTCAGTTTGAAGAACAGGTGCCCGGTCTCCTTCTCGACCGGCGTGCTGCCGGAGATCGCCGATACGGCATTCTTCAGTTCGGTCGGCGCATAGGTGGAACCGCAGACCTCGCAATTGTCGCCGTACTGGTCGGCGGCGCCACACCTGGGGCATTCACCCCGGATGAAGCGGTCCGGCAGGAACATGTTTTCCTGCGCGTCATAGGCCTGCGTGATGGTGCGTGCGGTGATGTGGCCACCGGCCTGGTTGCGCTCAAACACGAGGGCCGACAGGGCGCGGTTCTCGTCCGAGTGCGTCGAATGGTAATTATCGAAGGCAATACCGAAGGCCGCGAAGTCGGTCTGGTGTTCTGTAGAGGAGGCCGCGATCAGTGCCTCGGGGCTAATGCCCTCCTGGCGGGCACGCAACATGATGGGTGTGCCGTGGGCATCGTCGGCACACACATAACGGCAGTCATGGCCACGGGATTTCTGGAACCGGACCCAGATATCGGTCTGGATGTATTCCACCAGGTGCCCGATGTGGATAGGCCCGTTGGCATAGGGCAGGGCGCTGGTGACCAGCAGGGTGCGCTTTTCCTGACTCATGGCTGCTTGACTGTATAAAACCCTGAAAGGTGTATGAATATTCGGGGCGCTAGTATGCCATAGACCTGACAGTCCGTGTGTCTGCGGCGCGCGGACAGGGGCAACGCCGGCAGGACGCTATCCTCTGGATCGTGTACAATGCGCGGTCAATTTTCACCGGCCGTGGCCGGCGTTTGGTATCCCGAAGGAGTGCAGTGATGGCCGATGTAACCCAAGCCCAGATCGAAGAGCAGCTGGCAACGTATATAGACCCGTACCTGGAACGTGACCTGGTCTCGACCAAGACCATCAAGGACATCAAGGTCGAGGGCGACCAGGTAACGATCGATGTCGTCATGGGCTTCCCGGCCAAGGGCTACCAGGATGAGCTTGCGGCCAGACTGAAGGCGCTGGCCGAGGACATCGACGGCATCAGCAACGCTACCGTGAACGTGTCTACCAAGATCGCCGCGCACTCTGCGCAGAAGGGCGTCAAGCACATCGAGGGTATCAAGAACATTATCGCCATTGCCTCCGGCAAGGGCGGCGTGGGCAAGTCCACCACGGCCGTCAACCTGGCGCTGGCCTTGTCGGCCGAGGGTGCCAAAGTCGGCATCCTGGATGCCGATATCTACGGTCCCAGCCAGCCACGCATGCTCGGCGTCAGCGGCAAGCCGGAGTCCGTTGACGGCAAGTCGCTGGAGCCGATGAACAGCTATCACCTGCAGGCCATGTCGATCGGCTTCCTGGTCGATGAGGAGACCCCGATGATCTGGCGTGGCCCGATGGTCACCCAGGCGCTGCAACAGCTGCTCAACGACACCAACTGGACGGACCTGGACTACCTGGTGATCGACCTGCCGCCGGGTACCGGTGATATTCAGCTGACCCTGGCACAGCAGGTGCCGGTCAGTGGTGCTGTCATTGTTACCACGCCGCAGGATATCGCCCTGCTGGATGCGCGCAAGGGACTGAAGATGTTCGAGAAGGTCGAGGTACCGGTGCTGGGCGTGATCGAGAACATGAGTATTCACATCTGCAGCGAGTGTGGTCACGAAGAGCATATCTTCGGCCAGGGCGGCGGTGAACGCATGTCGGAAGAGAACAATGCCGACTTCCTCGGTGCGCTGCCGCTGGACAAGCGTATTCGCGAAGAGACCGATTCCGGCAAACCGACGGTGGTGGCCGATCCCGATGCGCGTATATCGCAAATCTACCGCGAGATTGCGCGGCGCACGGCAGCGAAGTTGTCCCTCAAGACCAAGGACTATGCCGCGCGTTTTCCACAGATCGTTATTCAGAACGACTAGCCGGTTTGCTGGTAACGGCCGGCAGCAGGGTTGACAAGGTGGAGCGTGCAAGCGATGTCGATTAAGTCAGACAAGTGGATCCGCCGCATGGCGCACGAGCACGGTATGATCGAACCGTTCGAGTCCGGACAGATCCGCGAGAATGGCAGTGGCCGTATCGTCTCCTACGGTACGTCCAGTTATGGCTACGATATTCGCTGTTCGGACGAATTCAAGATCTTCACCAACATCAACTCCGCCATCGTCGATCCAAAAAACTTCGACGCGAACAGCTTTGTCGACGTGAAATCCGATGTTTGCATTATCCCGCCGAACTCCTTTGCGCTGGCCCGTACGGTGGAATATTTTCGCATTCCGCGCAACGTGCTGACCATTTGTCTGGGCAAGTCCACCTATGCGCGTTGCGGCATTATTGTCAATGTCACGCCGTTTGAACCCGAGTGGGAAGGCCATGTGACGCTGGAGTTCTCCAACACCACGCCACTGCCGGCAAAGATCTACGCCAACGAGGGTGTCGCCCAGGTGTTGTTCCTGGAATCAGACGAGGTCTGCGAGACCTCCTACAAGGACCGCGGTGGCAAGTACCAGGGCCAGCAGGGTGTCACCCTGCCAAAGACCTGAGTAAAAAGGGGACAGATCTATTTTCTACGTCCAGAACCTGCCATTTCGCTACTGCCAATAATAGAAAATAGATCTGTCCCCTTTTTATTTTTTGCGCAGTGACGGCGTAAAACTCTCCAGTTCGCTCAGGTACTCGTCGTTGTCACTGTCGCGCCGCCAGATGCGTACCGGCAGGTAATGCAGTTCCGGGGCGACCCAGATAATGGTCTGTTGCTGCAGGTCCTTGCGTAGCTTGCTTACCTTGAGGGTCTTGAATCTGCCGGCCGGCAGCCGCAGTGTTTCCCTGCCCACCACGCGGTAGCGATACTCCTTGAGCGTGCCGCCATCGGCCACGGTATAGGTGATGTCCCGCTTGCCCTCGGCCAGTGCCAGCATCATGCCCAGCTGGGTGGAGAGTTTATCGAGCGTACCCGCGGGGATGTCCATCTCCCAGTGGCTGCCGGCGACGTGATTCTCGACGTGCATGTCCTGCCAGTCAAAGGTCAGGTTGGCGTTACGCTGCTGATCACCACTGCGCCGGTAGTCATATTGCTGCGGCTGCAGGCCATCCTTGCTGATGTCACCGCGGCTGCTTTCAAACAGGCGGTTTTCCCTGAACCAGGACACCCAGCGGTTGGGCCAACTGTTGAACTCGTACAGGTACTGCCCCTCGCCAGTGATGTGCAGGGACAGCGTGGCGGTACCGATGCGTAAATTGTGCTGTTCCAGTCGATAACGTGCCTCGAAGTCCGGAATGGCTGCAGCGCTGGCCACGTCGGCAACCAGTGCGGTGAGTAACAGCAGTAGCTGAGCGACAAATGTCATGGTTTGTCGGTCGAATTCCCTGCCGCCAGTTGGACGGGGCTGGCAAGGTGTACGCCATCCAGTCGTATGTCGCCATTCTCATCCAGTGCCAGCCGGCCCGCAGCGAACCAGCGCAGTGCCTCCGGATAGAGTCGGTGTTCCAGCTGCAAGACGCGCTCTGCAAGACGGTCGGCGTCGTCGTCCGGCCGCACGGTGAGGCGTGCCTGCAGGATCACCGGACCGCCATCCATGTCAGCCGTGACGAAATGGATGCTGGCACCGTGTTCCCGGGCAGCGGCATCCAGGGCGCGTTGATGGGTGTGCAGGCCGGGCAGGGCGGGTAACAGTGACGGGTGAATATTGAGCATGTGGCCCCGATAATGTTCAACAAAGGCAGTCGTCAGGATGCGCATAAACCCGGCCAGGATCACCAGCCGGGGTTGATAGCGATCGATGCAGACCTGCAGGGCCCGGTCGAAGGCCTCCCTGTCAGCATAGTCGTTGTGATCGATGACCGCCGTTGCAATACCGGCACGGCTGGCGGCCGTGAGGCCGGCAGCGGCAGGTCGGTTGCTGATGACGGCACGGATGTCGAGTGCCAGGGTGTGCTGTTGCACGGCCTCGATAATGGCCTGCATATTGCTGCCCCGTCCGGAGATCAGGATAACCACGGGGAGCAGGGTATTCTCCGGCTGGTGCATCAGGCGTCAGCGCTCGGGCAGGGGACGGGCTGCAGTTTGACTGCCATGGCAGTGGGCGACTAGCTGGCGTACTGGACGACTGGTGACCCTGCGTGCTGCCTGACCTCGCCGATTACCCGGGCATCTTCACCCTGTTCACCCAGCACGGCCAGCGCCTGCTCGGTATCGGTGGCGGCGACACACACTACCATGCCGATGCCGCAGTTGAAGGTGCGGTACATCTCGGCGGTGTCGACATGGCCGTGTTGCTGTAACCAGTCAAACACGGCGGCTGCTTGCCAGCTGGCCGGGTCGATCACGGCCGCCGTATTTTCGGGCAGTACCCGCGGGATATTTTCGGACAGCCCGCCGCCGGTAATATGGGCCAGTGCATGCACCGGTAGCCGTTGCAACAGGGCAAGCAGCGGTTTCACATAGATGCGGGTCGGCGCCAGCAGCCATTCGGCCAGTGGCCGGTCGAGCAACTCGTCAGACAGGGCGCTGTTACTGACCTCGAGGATCTTGCGTATCAGGGAGTAGCCATTTGAATGCGGCCCGGAGGAGGCCAGGCCGATGAGCGTGTCGCCCGCCTGTACGGCGCTGCCATCGAGGATGGCGGCCTTCTCGACGATGCCGACGCTGAAGCCGGCCAGGTCGTAATCGCCGTCGCCGTACATGCCGGGCATCTCGGCCGTCTCGCCGCCCACCAGCGCGGCCCCGGCGAGTTCGCAACCGCGGGCAATCCCGGTAATGACGTCGCTGGCCACGTCGAGCTCGAGCTTGCCGGTGGCGTAGTAGTCGAGGAAGAACAGCGGCTCGGCGCCGCTGACGACGATGTCGTTGACGCACATGGCGACCAGGTCGATGCCGATGCTGTCATGCAGCCCGGCCTCGACGGCCAGTTTCAGCTTGGTGCCGACGCCGTCGGTGCCGGAGACCAGCACCGGTTCGCGGTAGCGATCCAGCGGGAGTTCGAACAGCGCGCCAAAGCCGCCGAGGCCGGCGAGGACACCCGGGCGCCGCGTTTTTGCCACGGCCGGCTTGATACGCTCGATGAGAGCGCTGCCGGCGTCGATATCAACGCCGGCAGCGCGGTAGTTTAGTGCCTGCTTGTTGTTTGGTACGCTCACGCGCGCAATTCCTCGGTCGGCTGAACGGTGCCGGGTCTGGCAGGGGCGCTATGGTAGCGGTCGGCGTATAGCGGTGCGAACCGCCACGGGTGCGCCGGCAGGCCGATATGGCCAAAATCCGCAGATACCCGTATCCTTTAAGTCATTTTCCTGCTGGTATGATAACTCATGGATATCTATAAACAAAGCACTGCCATCATGGCTGGCCTGTTGAGCCTGCTGCTGTGCTGGCCCGTGGCCATGGCACAAACCAGCCAGCAGGCCCTGTTCGATGCCGAGGTCCAGGTGCCGAACCAGACGGCCGGTGTACGCACGCGGGCGACGCGGACGGCGCTGGCAGAGGTGCTGGTACGTGTGGCTGGCCAGGACGCCGTGTTGCAGACGGCACCGGCAAAACAGCTGCTCGACAAACCCGGGTCACTGGTGCAGCAGTATCGCTACTTCAATGAACCGGGCAGCGAGCCGCCGCTGCTGAAGTTGTGGGTGCGCTTTGACGGTGCCGCGATTCGCGCAAAGCTGCAACAGCAGGGGCAGTCCTACTGGGGTAACGAACGCCCCGATACCCTGGTGTGGCTGGCCGTTGAGGACCGCGGTGAACGCTACGTGGTAGCGGCCGATGACGGCACCGATGTGCAGCAACAGATCGAGCTGGCGGCAAAGCAGCGTGGCCTGCCGGTGGTATTCCCGCTGATGGATCTCGAAGACCAGTCGCAGGTGCGCTTCACCGATATCTGGGGCGGGTTTTATGACAACGTGATGGCGGCGTCTGCCCGCTATAATCCGCAGGCCGTGCTGGTCGGGCGGCTGAACCGCAGCCCGTCCGGTGGCTGGACCTCGCGCTGGCACCTGGAAGTGGCCGGCAAGCCGTCGGCCTGGTCAAGCAGCAGCCAGCAGTTAAGTGTTCTGGCGCAGCAGGGTATCGATGACACCGCCGATATGCTGGCCTCGCGCTTTGCCGTGGTGCGCGGCAGCGGCCGTGCGGGCAGCGTCAGTATTGCGGTTTCCGGGGTAGACTCGCTGGCCGACTATGCGCGTCTTAATGCCTACCTCAAGGGACTGACGGCCATTGTCGCGGTGCAGGTAGAACGCGTTGCCGGTGCGGAGATCAATTATGCCCTGCGACTGAACGGCACTCTGGACGACCTGACCCGCACGGTTCGCATCGGCTCTGTACTGGAACCGATTGCCGGTGATGCGCCGGGCCAATTCCGTCTGCGCCAGTGAAGCCACGCCATATTCCCAATCTGATTACGGTCTTCCGTTTCCTGCTGGTACCCCCGGTGGTGCTGTTGCTGGTGAATGACCGGCCAGGTGCGGCGCTGCTGCTGTTCGGGGTCGCCGGTCTGTCCGACGGACTCGATGGTTTTCTGGCCAAACGCTATCACTGGACCAGCCGGCTGGGGGCCTTGATGGATCCGCTGGCAGACAAGCTGTTGCTGGTCTCCAGTTTTGTGACGCTGGGCTGGCTGGGCTGGTTACCGCACTGGCTGGTGGTGCTGGTGGTGCTGCGTGACCTGGTCATCGTCGGTGGTGCCATTGTGTTTCACATGCGCGTCGAACGTCTTGAGGCAGCGCCCAGTCTCGTCAGCAAGCTGAATACCTTTGCGCAGATCCTGCTGGTGCTGGTGGCGATCTTCAATCACGGTATACAGTAGATACCGGTACAGTGGCTGGACGCGCTGGTCTACCTGGTGCTGGCCACCACACTGTGGAGCGGTTTTGACTATGTCTGGACCTGGGGCCGGCTGGCCTGGTCCAAGCGCGGCCGCCGCTAGGGACCGGTACCTTGCCAGTCCGTCACCCTGCTGCCCGTTGTCATAACCGCCTGCTGCAATGAACAACAATCCCCAGTTGCCACTCGGACTGACCCTCCGGGAAGGCGCCCGCTTTGACAGTTATTATGCGGGCCTCAATCTTGAGGCGGTCAGGTCGGTGCAGGCCGCTGCCGCTGGTCAGGGTGATTCGCTGGTGTATCTGGCCGGTGCCGCCGGCAGGGGCAAGACCCACCTGTTGCAGGCCGCATGCGTTGCCGCGGCCGGGTGTGAACGCAGCAGCGCCTACCTGCCGCTGCGGCAGTTACGCGATTTTACCCCGGCCGTATTCGATGGCCTGGAACAGCTGGATCTACTCTGCATCGATGACGTGACGGTGGTTGCGGGGCTTGATGGCTGGGAGCGCGGCCTGTTTGATCTCTTCAATCGTGTCCGGCAGGGGGGTGGTACGCTGTTGTTTGCTGCGGTCGAACGGCCCGACCGGACGGGTATACTATTGCCGGACCTGGTGTCGCGCCTCGGCTGGGGAATTACCTATGCCCTCAAGCCGCTGGCGGAGGCGGACATGCTGGCCGCGCTGGATTGCCGTGCGCGGGCGCGCGGTCTGGAATTGCCGCAAGAGACTGCGCAGTATTTACTGAAACGCTATCCACGTGAATTATCGACCCTGTTTGCGCTGTTCGATACACTGGATACGGCCTCGCTGGTCGAGCAGCGACGTCTCACGGTACCGTTTGTGCGCCGCGTGCTGGATGACTCGCGCCAGCCGAACCCGGAATGACAGGCCTTGAAGAGCAAATGACACCATGATCAGTGCCTTTTTTATTTTCAGCCTCGTGGTGACAGCCGCTGTCGTTATTCATTACGAAATCCTTTATCAGCTGTCACTGCTGATGCCGAAATTGCACTTCATACATCGATTCCGTATTGCCTTCGGGGTGATCGGTGCGCTGGTTGCCCATGCCCTGGAGATCTGGCTGTTTGCCATCACCTATTACTTCCTGATTATTTATGGTGGCTGGGGCTACCTCGAAGGAAACTTCGACGGTACCTTGCTGGACTGTGTCTATTTTTCCTTTACCACCTACAGTACGCTTGGTTTCGGCGATATCGAGCCTTATGGCAACATCCGCTTTCTCACCGGTATTGAATCATTGACCGGGCTGGTGCTGATTACCTGGACGGCCTCGTTTCTGTACTACCAGATGCAACAATACTGGGGATTGAGGGAGCAGGGCTGATGCCGTCCCGCACCAACTGCCTGTGTAATTTTTTCTGACCTGCCCGAAAAGGAGCAACCCTATGGACTCAACAACAAGTGCAATCTGGGACAATCATGTCAGCGTGCCAGATACACCGGACGGCTTTACCCTGCGAACCACCGTGCCCGGCAATCCGGACGGTGTCGAGGTAATGCTGGAGCAGTGGGATGCCGGCAGTTCCGAGCCACCGCACTCCCACCCGGGTGACGACATGACCGTTGTCGTTGCCGGCAGGATGGCTATCCAGTTCTTCACCCGGGGTGCCAACGGCCTGGTAGCCGACGGTGATGTGGTCATACTGAATGCCGGTGATACCGGTTACATTGCCGCCGGCAGGATCCACGATGCAAACTATGTCGAGGACTGCAGACTGGTGTATGTGCATGACCGGGCCTTTGGATTTGTTGCAGAGTCGTGATGGTTGCGGGCAGGGCGGAGATGGGCCGGTACGGATCCTTCCCGACCGGTTGAACCGGCAACCGTAATCGAACGTCTGTTAATTACATTCTTAACCCGTATTCAGGTACTATTCCCGTGTACAAGATTTCCCGGATTCGGAGGCGCCAGGGTGCGTATCGGCGGGCTTGCCGTCGCACACACAGGGGGCTGTATCCGGGCACTTGAACAGGGGTTATTTTTTTACATAATTATTACGGGCCTGGAGAGGAATTATAATGAAATATATAGCAATTTTACTCGTGTTTGCAGCACCGGCGGTACTGGCTGGGACGACGATTAATATAGCCTGTCCTCCGGGAGACCATGTGGCAGTACATTCAGTTACCAACGACGGGGATTTCAACGGCGACGGTAAAATTGACAAAAAGGATATCGAGGTGATGAAGGAATTCTTCGGACAACCCACTGATCCGAATACTGATTCTGTACTGACCGATCTAAATGCTGACGGGACCACAGATTTAAACGATTTCTCGTTATTGAGAATGCTTGCAAAAAACCATCACTAGGCGCTCTGGTTTTCATACCAGGCCCATAATACTGGCAGAGATGGCATCCCGGTCGCCTCTGCCAGGTGATACGCCCACGGCACTACCGGGAATATTGGTCTTGTTGACCGGGCGATTTTGACCTGCTGTTAATCAGCACGAGAACCTGTTGCCTGTATTGATGGCATATTCTTTATCGGCAGGAGTCCACCCCCATTGACACGCTATACCTTCTGCTTGGTCTTGCGTTGTTGCTGGTCAGCCCGGTAGCAACCCGGGCGGCACCGCCACAGGCAGATGCGGGACCGGATCGCAATATGATGGCCGGTGACAACATCATTTTGCAGGGTCGTGCATATGATCCGGGCGGTGAACCGGTCCTCGGCTGGTATTGGACACTCGATGCGCCGGGTGGCGGGCTTCCTCCCTCCATTGCCGGGGCCTCGTCACCCGGCCCTACATTTACTGCAGAGTCCCCCGGCATGTATGTCTTGTCACTGGTCGTTGATAACGGCGTCGAGTCCAGTGAGCCGGATTTCACAATCATAACGGTGGGCACCAACCAGCAACCGGTTGCGGTCGCCGCAGCGGATCGGACCTTCGGACCTGCGCCGCTGACAGTAAATTTTAACGGCTTCGAAAGCACTGAACCGGATTTCCAGCCGTTGACTTACGCCTGGTATTTTAGCGAGGGCAGCACGGCAGAAGGCCCCGGAGTTACGCACCAATATTCAGTTCCGGGGACTTATCTTGCTACGCTGACGGTAACTGATGACCATGGCGCTGTTGATCTTGCTACGCTGGAGATTTCGGTTACACAAGACGTCGGTGCACCGGCAGCAGATGCTGCCCCGGGTCCGGGTGTGCTCACGGACGACGGCATTGCCTCCGGCTATTCCTCTGCCGGCGGTCTGCGGCTGCCAGGGTCTGATGCGCATCGAGCTACTGATGCAGCTGCCGTGGCGGATGACCCCGTTAACGAAGTCACCCTGTCGGATCCTGTCACCACTACTGGCCGGATCAAGCATGATCTCTTGAGGCTGGCTGACCCGATGACGGATCCTGTACCTGTGATTGACCCTGTTTCGGCCGCGAGCAGTGTGCAGTTTGGTGCTGCCGGTTACCCGGTGGCAGAGGATGCAGAGACGGCACTGGTGTGGGTAACACGCACGGGCAGTACCGTATCTGCAATCAGTGTCGACTATGCAATGGATGAATTCACTGCCACCGCAGGCAGTGATTATACCGTAGTCTCGGGGACGTTGAGCTTTGCCAGGGGCGAGATCATGCAGGCTGTGAGGGTACCTGTCCTGGATGATAAAGTGCATGAAGGCAGCGAGTCCTTCGTACTGTTCCTGTACAACGTATCCGACGGGGTTAGCCTGGAAGCACAGAGAGTCACGTTCGTGACCATCATCGACAACGATACGGTGGTCACGGAGCCTGTACCTTTGGCTACTCCCGCCTTGTCACATGACCCGGTGCCAGTGCCCGCCATGGTCACAAACACTCAATGTACGGCAACCCCGGGCAGCACCTTTGCACAGCGAGAACGGTGCAGCAAGGGGAATGACAGCTGGACGATTAATCTGTTGTCTTCTACTGACAGGGCAGATGTCGAGGCGATTCGTGCCAGGGCGGAAAGGCTGAATATTCCGGCCGAGATCAAGGATGCCAGGATTGATGGTACACGTTACTGGCGCCTGCAAGTCAACGGATTCAATAGCCGGTCAGACGCCGATAAGGGCTCGGCAAGCATCAAGGAACAACTTGGTATCGATAATGTCTGGATCTTCCGCCAGCGCCGGTCGGATAATATCGCCATCAGCGGTTGCGGGATGACAAATTGCCCCGAGCTTGCCGGAGAAAATTTGTAATGGCAGGCTATATTGCAACCTTCACTGTTTTACTTACCTTGTGTACGCAAGTGCTGGCGCAGGGTGTCACGCCAACGATGGAGGTGATACTTAAACAAACCCTGGCCACTGACGGCGTGCTGACGGAAAAAATGCACCGGGAGTTTTGGCGGGAGATCAACAAATCAGGCAGTAACAAGGGAAACTCTCAGGCAACAGAATTACTGGAAAGTAGTATTATTCTGGCGCAGGAATACCAGAAAGAAGTCTGGGAAAGTGCGAAAATCAGCTATCAAAATCGCGAAGTTATCAAGACAAAACGGCTGATCGAACTGGAAACAGAGCTGCCCGCAAGGTATCAACAGTCGCTGCCTTACCCGAAGGACTCGGCTGAATACCGGGCCGCGATGGCCGGCTATCAAACGGCTGCGGTTTCAAGGATGGAAAATACGCGGCGATTGCTGCAGTCAGCCGCAGCACACCGGCCGTTGACAATAGCGGAGGGCCAGACCGTTACTGTCGACATGCCGCTGATTCACGGCATATTATCCAACCTGTCTGCCGGCTTCACCCGCCTCAGAAATCTGCTGGATGAAAACTGGATCCCCGGGTGATGCTGCAACAACGCGCAAGCACCCGGAGCGATTCACCACTGCTGTAAGGCGGATTGATACCTTTAGCAGGGTGTTGTTCCGGTAATTAACTAAATAGCGGCTGCAGGTCGCACCTTCAACGCCGGTAAAGGTCTGCCGGCCAGTCAACTGTAATTGCCTCTCGTTCAGCCTCCGTTCAGGAACGCTTGCTTATATTTATCCTCACAAAGACACACCGCGAAGGTGCCGGGGTGAAGCATGCAATCGATGACGACGATGAGGGGTTTCCATGAGAACCGTATTGAACCGTGATCCTGCCGGGGCGCAAAGGATCTATAGCCGGGTGCTGTCTGGCGGGCTGCTGATGCTGCTGGCCACGGCGGCGGTAGCCTCGGCACCAACCATCAAGCTGTTTCCCACCACCGTGCTCGAGGAGATCAAGCACACGGGCAACGTTGCCGCGGAAATGGAGACGGGGCTGCAGGGCGTTATCAGCCAGCTGGACCAGCAGCAACAGCTGTACCTGGACAGCAAGTGTGAAGGTAACGAGGGCGACC
>Ga0114931_10008689_pt1 | contig 12254 bp, 13 predicted proteins | sample 2SBtaG_FD_89579 | JGI IMG/M metagenome (GOLD analysis project Ga0114931, IMG submission 89579) | Deep subsurface microbial communities from Kolumbo volcano to uncover new lineages of life (NeLLi) - 2SBTROV14_V59a metaG | ecosystem: Environmental > Aquatic > Marine > Volcanic | place: Kolumbo...
AACAACCAAAGTTATTCTGGAAAAAATAAGAGAAGAGTTTGTTTCTCAGGTGGGAATTGGTGTTGTTGAGTTATCTGAATCAGGCGGTATTGAAAAGATTAAGAGTGAATTTAAAAAAGAGATTTCTGCACTTTTAAAAAAATATTTTCCAAATTCAGACAAAAAAACAAAAGATATGCTAATAAATTATGTGATTGAACAAAACCTTGGACTTGGTCATCTTGAAATTTTATTGCGTGATAATGATATTGAAGAGATTGTTGTTAACAGTTCAAGAGACCCTGTTTGGATATATCATAGAAAATACGCATGGCTAAAAACAAATATTGTCATACCTACTGAACAGAGGGTAAGGCATTTTGCAACAATGATAGGAAGGGATGTTAACAAGGAAATAACTCTTCTGAATCCACTTATGGATGCCCGCCTTCTTACAGGGGATAGGGTCAATGCAACTCTACAGCCAATTTCAACAGATGGTAACACTCTTACAATCAGAAAATTTGCAGCAGAGCCATGGACAATAACAGATTTTATCAAAAGTGGAACTTTTAGTGTTGCTTCAGCTTCAATAATCTGGTTATGTACTCAGCATGAGCTTCCGTTGCTTTTGGCTGGTGGAACAGGTAGTGGAAAAACATCTACACTCAATGTGATATCTGCATTTATACCCCCTAATCAAAGAGTTATTTCAATTGAAGATACAAGAGAATTACAACTTCCCCGGACTCTTCACTGGGTGCCTCTTGAGACAAGATTACCAAATCCAGAAGGAAAAGGTGGGGTAAGTATGCTTGACTTGATTGTTAATTCTCTCAGGATGAGGCCAGACAGAATTCTGATGGGTGAGATTAGAAGAAAAAAAGAAGCAGAAGTCTTGTTCGAAGCAATGCATACAGGACATAGTGTGTATGGAACATTTCACGCCAATAATGCAGAAGAGACAATAACAAGACTAACAAATCCACCTATTGATATTCCAAAACTGGTAATTCCTGCGCTTAGCGCAGTTGTTGTTATGAACAGGAATCGAAGGAATAATAAGAGAAGAATGTTACAATTTGCAGAAATTCTTCCAGTGGTGACCCTAATGTTATCCTTGAATTAAATGTATTAAATGATACCATAGGAACTGTTGGCGAGTTTAAGGTAATCAATAAAAATCTTAAAATGTATGCTGGTATGAGCGAACATGATATTGTTGAGAATTTAAACCAAAAGCAAAAAATACTCACATGGATGGTTAAGAAAGAAATTCGAGACCTTGACAGAATAGGGCTCATAATGTCTAGATATTATAGGGGCCAGTTTAAAATATAGTTTCTTAAGGATTAAGAAAAAATGGCAGACACCATAAACAGGATAACTAAATTATTTCCTCAGTTACCAGGCCAGCTTCGTATGGCTCATGTAAAGGATCGTCCTGAAGAATTTGTTTCTAAAATGTTGAAGGGTGCACTTACATATAGCCTTGGTTTTAGTGTTCTTGCATTTTTTGTTCTTGATAAACTTGAAAAATCAATGCTTTTTCTTCCATTATGTTTTACCCTTCTTTTCTGTATCTTTTTCCTTGCTCTTATTAAATCTCCAATTACAAAAATAAGCAAGAGGCATCGGGAACTTGACAGAGAAGTTTTGTTTGCAGGCAGATTTTTACTTGTTACAATCCATTCAGGAAGACCTTTATTAAATGCACTTTTGGATGCATCAAAAAGTTATGGTATTGCAAGCAAGTATTTTAAGGAATTAATTGATGATATAAACATGGGAACACCTATTGAAAAAGCTCTTGATAATGCTATAAAATATTCTCCCTCTCCAAAATTTGGCAAGATACTTTTTCAGATAAGCAATGCAATTAAGATTGGAATTGATATTAGTGAGCCACTTGCAAATACACTTGAAGAAATTAGCCAACAGCAGATGGTTGAAATTCAAAGGTATGGTAAAAAATTAAATTCACTTTCAGTTTTTTATATGCTTTTGGCAGTTGTCATGCCATCTATTGGTGTTGCAATGTTTTCTGTTATTGGTTCTTTAATTGGTTTTGGAGGAGATATTGCAGGTAAAATTTTTTTTATTGTTCTTATAGGTTTGATATGTTTGCAGCTAATGTTTTTGGTGATTTTTAAGAATGCGAGATTAACGGTGAATTTATGAAAAAGAATTTTTTAGAGGATTTTGGACGATTTCCTGTACCTAATAATGTAATTCCTGGTTTAAGGAAATATTTACTAAAAGCAGGCATTACAAAAGAGCCATATACTTTTTTTGGAGCATTGTTCTTATTTAGCATTTCTGTTGCAACACTCATATATTTCTTGTTTTTTTACAAGATGCTTCAGTTACTTCAATACAAGTTTGATAAGACAGCATATATATTAATTCAGGGTTTTGGAACTATAATCATATGGGCATCACTCACACTTATAATTATTGGTATAATAATTATAACAATCTATGGATATTTGGATATTAAAATATTTAACAGAACAAGAAAACTTGAAGAGATTCTGCCTGATTTTTTAGAGACAGTCTCATCCAATTTAAAAGGAGGGATGTCGTTTGAGAAGTCTCTTTGGATGGCTATGAAGCCCAAATTTGGTATATTGTCCCATGAAATTGCTCTGGCAGCCAAAAAAGTAATGACAGGTCATGATGTTGACCTAGCACTGACTGAATTTAGTTTGAAGTATGATTCACCTATGCTTAGAAGAAGTATGAGTCTAATAATTAGCCAGATGCAAAGTGGCGGCGAGATTGCTGATATTATTGATAGAATTGTGCTTGACCTTAAAAAAACAAGAGCACTAAAAGAAGAGATGAGTGCTTCTGTTCTTACATACATGATTTTCATTGCAGTTGTTGTTATTATAATCTCACCTGTTCTTTTTGGATTAGCATGGGCACTCTTGGATGTTATTTCAAAAATCACAGCGCTTCTGGCACAAAGCATGAGTGGTAGTTCAGCAAATCTTCCATTTAAAATATCAGGAGAATCAATTAATCCAGGTGATTTTATATTTCCATTCTCTTTTTTTGCAATATTGATTACTGCTGTTGGTTCATCTATGATTGTTTCCATAATTGAGAAAGGCAACATTAAAGGCGGTGTGAAATATATTCCTATGTTTGCACTTAGTTCTCTTGGAGTTTATTATATTGCATTAAAAGTTATGAAAATTTTGGCAGGGCTAATCAAGTTTTAGAAAACTTTTGTCAAGTTCTAAAGAATCAAGAAACACAAACGAATCCATGAGTCCTTCAAAATGACCTTTAAAATAATTAAGATAACGCATCATTGGAAGCATTTTTGGATTTATGAGTGAGGGGATTTTACTCAAAATAGGAATATGTTCAATTCCAATTTTCCCATAATAAAGATTATTAATATTTCCACCTTCTTCTATGAATTTTTTGACAGCCATGTATCCTTCCAGATATGCAATATCTTTTGTGAAGGCACCCTTGTTTTTTGTATCAGAGAGTCCTCTTTTTGCTCTTAGTGTTAGCCTCCATGCTGTATCTATTGCAAAATATTCTCGAAGGTATGTGTAACAATCATAAAAAGAATAATTTAAGGCTTTTTTAATTGCGAGAACTCTGCCAGCATATATCTTTAAAAGCTTATTATTCAGGCAATTATGGAGTTCCTCATTGTATACTGCAAGACCTTCTTCTGTTTTTAAATATCCAGGCATTCCTCTTGCAAAAAATCTGTATGGCTGGTTCTTACCATTTTCAGCTCTCATTATATGTGTGCCAATTTCATGAACAATTATGCGCTTGAGAAAATTCTCTGAAAAACGTGAGTCTTTTTTAATCAGGAGTTTTTTTTGTTTTAATCCAACAGCTGCGCTTGCGACCATTTCATTTTCTTCAACACTCCAGTGAAAACCATATTTGAGAAATGCAATCCTAAGTTTTTTAATGATTTGTTTTGTCTCATATTTTATTTTTTCAGGTTCATAGTCTAGTTTAACAAGTTCTTCAGCTTTCTTTATTAATTCATCACTAGGCTGCCCGTGTAATCTTATGGATACATCTGTTAGCTCGGTACCCCCGCGTTTTTCAATAAGTTCAATATCTAAAAGGTATTTGTCTCTTATTCCTCTTAAAATATCACCTATAATATTATTCTCTGGGCTTATTCTTTCAAGTTCAAATCTTATTTTAGAGAGATTATGTGGAGAATCATTATATGTAAATTGTGGATTGTAACCTGGGGTTTTTAGAAATTTTATTTTTTCTTCTTTTGTATTATTTGGATTAATCAAAAAGAAGGATATTTTTTTACTAATCCTTTCAAGTTCATAATCACATTCGATATTTTTGTCCATTTTAGTTAAATTATTATATTAATATACTTTATTGTATATTAATCTTTTCTTTTGAGTTATGGGTAAATCTTTTAGAATAAAATTACTGGATTTGACAAATGATTTGATTATCTGTGTGTTAGTTATATTCTAACGATACCATAGCATTTAAATAGAGATTTATTTTGCATTTGCAATATGGTTGATTATGCTGCAAGAATAAAAGAACTTGAGGATGAGCTTAGAAATACTGCGTATAACAAGAGAACACAGCATTCAATAGGTCTGCTCAAGGCAAAAATTTCAAGGACAAGGGAAAAAGCTCAAGCAAGGGCTTCAAAAGGTGGTGGTGGATACACTTATTCTGTGAGAAAAAGTGGAGATGCTTCTGTTGTTCTTGTTGGATACCCCTCTGTTGGTAAATCAACTCTTCTGAATGAGCTTACAAATGCAGATTCTGAGATTGGCGAATATGCATTTACTACTCTTGATGTTGTGCCTGGACTTTTAGAATATAAACACGCCCAGATACAGGTTCTTGATGTACCTGGGATTTTAAAAGGTGCAGCAATTGGAAAAGGCCGTGGGAAAGAAGTATTAAGCGTGATTAGAAATGCTAATATGGTCTTGTTCTTGATTGATGTCAAACAACCAAAGCATTATAAAATTCTTTTCAAAGAAGTGTATGATTCTAATATGCGGGTTAACCAGAGAAAGCCAGATGTCAAGATTATCAAAAAAGCCAGAGGAGGAATACATATAGGTACAACAGTCAAACTTACCCATCTGACCAAAAAAACAGCAGAAACAATACTTCGGGAATTTAAAATAAGCAATGCTGATGTAGTTATAAGGTCTAACATTACACCTGATCAGTTTATTGATGTTATTGAGAATAATAAACATTATATTCCAGGACTTATTGTACTTACGAAAGTAGATCTTGCAACAGATGCTACTATCTCCCGGGTTAAAAAATCATTAAAAGCAGATATTTCAGTATCATCAAAAAACCATCATAATATTGAAAAACTAAAAGAATTAATGTATAAAAAACTGGATTTTATAAGTGTGTTTTGTAAAGAGATTGGCAAAAAAGCAGATATGGATGTTCCACTCATAATGTATAAGGGTTCAACTGCAAGAGATGTATGCAATAAACTGCACAAGGATTTTGCTAAGAATTTTAAGTGCGTAAAAGTCTGGGGTCCAAGTGGAAAATTTCCAGGGCAGAGACTTGGCATAAAACATGTTCTGAAAGATGGGGATGTTGTTGAGATACATACTCGTTGAGCACTGTGATAAAATAACAATTTTTCAGGCTCTGGGTCAATCGCTTTTGTCCCACAGCCCAATGTCAACCGAAAACCAACAGAATTGCTCTTGCAATTCTTAGTTCGCCCAAGCGAACTAAACTAGTCCAAGACTGATGGAATAATCATATTTAAAAAAGATTTATATATTCTAAATTACAACCTTTATAATTATGGCTGTTGCACTTTTCATTGGAAGATTTCAACCTTTTCATATTGGTCATCTTCATGTTGTTCGCGAAATCTTAAAAGAAAATGATAAAATAATCATTGGGATTGGCAGTAGTCAGTATTCAAGAAAACCAATAAATCCATTTTCTGCAAAAGAAAGAAGAGAGATGATACTTGAATCGCTTAGAGTTGAAGGTATAACTGAGTTTGCAATCTTTGAGATACCTGATATCAATAATAATTCTTACTGGGTTATGCATGTCAAAAAAATTGTTCCAAAATTTGATTCTGTTTATACAGGGAGTCCATTATCACAGAAATTATTTGAAGATTCCGGTGTTATAGTTAATAAGCTTAAACGATATAAGGATATAAGTGCTTCTGAAATACGTCTGCGAATACAAAAAGGGCTTGAATGGGAGAAGATGTTACCAAAAGGTGTATTAAAAATAATGAATGACATGGGTGGAGTTGCAATTATCAATAAATCAAATTGTACTTAACTGATTGCTTCTTTTAGTTTTGAGAAAAAACCTTTTTGTGAGATTTCCTGTTTTGAAAGTTTTGCATACTCAAGCAATACTTCTTTTTGTTTCTTTGTAAGTTTACTTGGTGTTTGAATTATTACTTTGATGTATTCATCACCTGCACCAAAACCATTTAATCTTTTTATCCCCTTGCCTTTGAGTCTAAAGAGGGTTCCTGTTTGAGTTCCCTTAGGGATTGTCATTCTTGCTTTTCTTTTTAAGGTAGGCACTTCTATTTCATCACCAAAGACAGCCTGGACAAAACTGATTGGGTTTTTTGCATATATATCATTTCCTTTTCTTTCAAAAATATCATGCTCTTTAACAAACACTCTTACATATAGATCTCCTGGTGGAGCATTTTTTTCGCCTGCTTCGCCTTCATTTGAAATACGAAGGTGACTTCCAGATTCTATTCCTGCAGGTATTGTAACATTAATTTTACGTTTAGCCTCCACTCTGCCAGTGCCCCTGCATTCAGTGCATTTATTCTTTATTATTTTGCCTTCTCCTGAACATACTTCGCATGTACCTGTTGTTTGAAACATTCCAAAAGGGGTTCTTACGCTTCTTCTTACCTGGCCTGTTCCCTGACAACTACTGCAGGTTTTTATGTCGGATTCTTTTTCTGCGCCAGAGCCTCCACATTTTTTGCAGGCTTCCATTCTTGGAACAACAATATTTCTATTTGTTCCAAAAGCTGCATCTTCAAGAGTTATTTCAATGTCAATTTGCATATCAGCTCCTCGTTTTGGTCTTCTTCTTCTACTGCCACCAAAAGAATTTCCTCCAAAGAAAGTTTCAAATATATCCTCAAACCCGCCACCAAAGCCAGAAAAATTTTGCGAACCAAAGCCAGAAAACCCATTAGCCCCATTACCTGCTGTTCCAAACCTGTCATATTGTTCTTTCTTTTTTTGGTCACTAAGGACTGCAGCAGCTTCACTTATTTCCTTGAATTTTTCAGAAGCATTTTTATCTTTGTTTATGTCTGGATGATATTTCTTAGCAAGTTTTTTGTAGGCTCTTTTAATTTCTTCTTTGCTTGCATTCCTATCAATTCCTAATGTTTCATAGTAGTCCTTAGTCATGTTTTTCACTTGTGTATTTTATTATGTCATCCTTTAATTTTTCAGGATTCTGCTGCACTTTATCAAATATCTCTTTTTCTGTTTTTCGATGAATTCTGTCAGTTAAAATTGTATCTGTTTCTTCCTTTTCAGGATATTCTTTTTTCCATCGCAATTTGCCTTCACTAAAACGCTCTTTTAGTGTAACAATTCTTTCATGTGCAACCCTTTTATCTGCATAATTGACAATTTTTTCTTCCCATGTCATAGGGGCGTCTTTGGTTGTCAGGACCATGTAGGCATGACACTTTATTATCTTTGCAACCTCAGGGTATGTGTCTTTTAATAAGTTATACCCTACAATATCATGCTTTCCAGAATATTTCCTTTTAATATCTTTCCAGACTTTGACATCTTCAGAATTGAAAATGTCATAATTCTTAAAATCTACTGGTCTTGCAATATCATGCAAAAGTGCAGCAGCAGAAACAAGTTTCACATCAACATGTTCTCCTGCCTTGTTTAATCTTAAAGCTAAGTATACAGCTATCTTTTGCACCTGTTCTGAATGTCTTATTATGTTTTTTGGAACATGATATTTATTCAACAATTTGTAACATTCATGGTTGTCTGGTATATTTATCATTTTCAATGTGTTATTATGCATTCTAACTTATGATGGTTATGATGGTGGATTAAGCAAATGTGGAAAAAAAATAAAAAAAATTATTTTTCCTTGCTATCTTTGCTTTTGTTCTCTTCTTTCTTTTCGTCTTCTACCTTGTACTCAGCATCAACGACTTTTTCATCAGTTTTTTTGTCTGATTTTTTATCATCAGGCTTCTCTGCAGCCGCTGCTTGTTCTTTAGCAGCTTTTTGGTAGAGTTCAGTTGACAGTTTTTGGACTTTTTCGTTGATATCTTCAAGTTTCTTCTTGATTTTTTCAACATCCTTCTTTTCAGGCTCAAGCAGTTTCTTGAGTTCGTCAATCTCTGTCTTGACAACTTCAAGTTCTTTCTTATCAACTTTTCCTTCAAACTCTTTAAAAAGTTTTTCAGTTGAAAAAACAAGGCTGTCTGCCTGATTGATTGTCTCAATCTCTTCCTTCTTCTTTTTGTCCTGTTCTGCAAATTTTTCAGCTTCTTTCTTCATTTTTTCTACTTCTTCGTCATTTAATTTTTGCGAAGCAGTAATTTTGATGGATTGCTCTTTGCCTATTCCCATGTCTTTTGCTGAAACATGTAAAATACCATCTGCATCTATGTCGAATTTCACTTCAATCTGTGGAACTCCTCTTGGTGCTGGTGGTATTCCTATAAGATCAAACCTGCCTAAGGATTTATTATCAGCAGACATTGGTCTTTCACCCTGAAGTACATTGATTGTAACAGCAGGTTGGTTATCTGCAGCTGTTGAGAAGGTTTGGCTTTTCTTGGTTGGAATTGTTGCATTTCGTTCAATAATCGGAGTTGAAACACCTCCAAGCGTTTCAATCGAAAGTGTTAATGGTGTAACATCCAAAAGAAGAACATCTTTAACATCTCCAGCAAGAACACCTCCCTGGACAGCTGCACCCTGGGCAACACATTCCATTGGGTCGATTCCTCTTTCTGCTTTTTTACCTGTTGCATCTTCAACAAATTTTCTTACAATTGGCATTCTTGTAGGTCCACCAACAAGAATTATTTTGTCAATGTCTTTTCCACTTAGTTTTGCATCTTTTAGTGCCTGCTCAAGTGGTTTTTTACATCTATCAACTATTGGCTGAACCAATTGCTCAAGTTTACTTCTCTTCAGCTTGATGTTCAGATGTTTAGGCCCTTTATCAGTTGCTGTGATGTATGGCAGATTAATATCTGTTTCCTGAGTAGTTGAAAGTTCAATTTTTGCTTTTTCTGCAGCTTCACGAAGTCTCTGAATCGCTGCGTCATCATCGTTAAGGTCCATGCCTTCCTGTTTTTTGAATTCTTCTATCAGGAATTTTATCAGGGCCTCGTCCATGTCAGTTCCGCCAAGGCTTGTATCTCCATTAGTTGATTTTACTTCAAACACACCGTCTCCAAAGTCCATGACAGTAACATCAAGTGTTCCACCACCAAGGTCAAACACAAGGATTTTTTGTTCTTTTTCAGTTTTATCAATGCCATATGCCATTGATGCTGCTGTTGGTTCGTTTACAAGTCTTTTAACTTTGATTCCTGCAATCTTTCCAGCATCTTTTGTTGCTTGTCTTTGGTCATCATTGAAGTAAGCAGGCACTGTAATTACTGCTCCATCAATTTTTTCACCAAGAAATTCTTCTGCGTCAGTCTTGATTTTTTGCAGAATGAATGCAGATATCTGTTGTGGTGTGTATTCCTTGCCCTCAACATTGTATTTGTGCTTGCTGCCCATTTTTCTTTTTGCAGCAAGAATTGTATGTTTCGGATTGCTGATTGCCTGTCTTCTGGCTGGTTCACCAACCAAAACCTGTCCATCTTTTGTGAATGCGACAACAGAAGGAAATGCTTTTCCATAAGCAGTAGCTCCTTCTGCACTTGGTATGATTGTTGGTTTTCCAGCTTGCAATACTGCTGCTGCTGAATTGCTTGTTCCTAAATCAATTCCAATTATTTTTCCCATTTTATTTTCCTCCATATTTCTTAGCCAAAGTAACTTGGTACAGTAGCTTTATCTTTAATTATCGGGCTTCTGTTTTTTTCAGCCTTTTTTATCTGATCTGGTTTCTTGATTTTTCCAAATTCTTTTTCATATCTTTTAATTACATCACCCAAAAGATCATGAAGCATTTTTGTATGGTATGCATCAAGCATTACAATATTATGCTTAAGTGCGATTGTCGGACCACTCTGATTACGCGGGTCACTTCTTGGTGTAATGCATTTAAAATCCATTATGAATTGTGTAGGGTTGAAATTTATTGTTGCTTCATGTGCAAAAAATTCAACACCGTCTGCAATACTAAAGTTTATTTTTTTCTCTTCCATATGTTTCACCTGACCTTACATATTCTCTTATTTCTTTTACTCGCTCCTCCATCAATATCTTTCTCTCTTTTTTAAGAGAGTGTTTAAATGATATGATGTCTACGCTTTCGAGAAATTTCACTAATTTATTGTAATCAATCTCTTTTTTGTTCTCAACTGATCCAAGTGCTTCGTAGAGGCTTTGGTCTGTTGTTGTCAATTCAAGATTATCTGGTTTACACATCACAAGAGTCTCTATTTTTTCATCTCCTGTGAAATATTTGTAAATCAGTTCAGCTTTTAGGAATAGTTTTTTACCCATTATTTATCACCTGTTTTAAGTATTTTGAACAATAATATTTTGTTTAGTTTATCTTCATCTGGCACCAAATCCTTAAGTTCACCTAATTTTATTGTAGGGTGTGTTTTAAGGTATATTGCCCATTGTCTGATTGCTTCGGGATTATCCTGGTCAACGATATAATTAAGCATGAACCATATGTTAATGTCCTGACCATATTCACTGCATCCAGAGCCTAGCCTGCAATGGAGTGGCTTTATGTCATGTATCTTGCAACCCTCTTTTTGTAAAAAAATACATGGACCAAATGGTTTGTTTTTTTTGTTTAATTTTGCTTTATGGACTTTTTTATCGAACAAGTCCTTTTCAACAAGATATTTTTTGGAAAACTCTTCTGGACTCATGTCAAAAGAGCTCGATATCCTGTCAATATCCTTGTCAAGGAATATTCCAGAGTCATAACTGCAACAATGATTACACTTTTTACACTCAAAGTCGATATTTTCAATATCTTCTTTAGTTGTTGTTCGTGTGATTTCCATTTTTTTCATTGTTTGATTTTTTATGCTCTTCATCCTGTTTTTTGTTGACTTTTACTTTTGAGTATCTGATGACCTGTTCATGTTGCATGTATCCTTCCTGGATCACTTCTGTTATTATGTTATCATCGATTCCATCTTTATTTTCTGTCATAAGGATTTCGTGATAATGTGGATTAAACTCCTTGCCTTTTGCTTCAATCTTTCTTACACCTTCAGACTCAAGAATCTGTAAGAATTGTTTATAAATCATGTAAAGACCACTATCTTCTGCGTTGTTTTCATTTTTTAGTGCGATATCAAAACTATCAAGAATAGGGATGAGTTTGGTGATGATGTCACATGCAGCAAACCTGGTACGTAAGGCATTTTCTTTCTCAACCCTTTTCTTGTAGTTTTCAAATTCTGCTTGAATTCTCTTGACCATTTCTTCATACTCTGCGCATTTGGTCTTTTCTTCTGTTGTTTTTTTTGTTTTTTTGGATTTTGTTACCATTTTAACCGAATTCTTTGTTGTTATTTATAAACAGTTGTTGTTTGTTGACTTTAAATCAACCAAAACTGATTTAAGTAAACTCAAGTCATATATAAATGTTTTGTTTTTGAGAGTGCATCCAGAATAGATAATATTTGTATATTCACAATCCTGGCACCAAAACTAGTTGATTTTTAATATGGGTAGATTGCCCCATATCAACTTAAGAGTCGAGCACGATTGTCAAACAATCAATCCTCATGCTGAATTAGTTCGTCATGGACGAGCTAAAGTTTGCCGTTGGCAAACTATCTGGTGTTCAGGTGTCAGTATATATAACTGTGTTATTCCGGATGTGCCTGTTTTTGAACAGTATCTTATATAATATTGTAAGTAGAACAAACATCCTTTGCAGGGTTTCAATGAACTAACATGGAAAGGAGTAATTTGTCAACAGGAAACTATAGAAAGAACCCAAGAAAGAACTCAACTTTTTTTATTGGAAATTCCGACCATCGAAAGGAATTTTCATAGGGGTTTAATACCTCGACCTTTAGGTCGGAATTTACAATT
>Ga0114931_10008690_pt1 | contig 12254 bp, 16 predicted proteins | sample 2SBtaG_FD_89579 | JGI IMG/M metagenome (GOLD analysis project Ga0114931, IMG submission 89579) | Deep subsurface microbial communities from Kolumbo volcano to uncover new lineages of life (NeLLi) - 2SBTROV14_V59a metaG | ecosystem: Environmental > Aquatic > Marine > Volcanic | place: Kolumbo...
GCTTCCACGATTCAGTGGCTGCCCTCGAGGCAACCGATCTGCGAATGCAGCTCTCGCCCGCCCTCGACGACGCACGCTGGACGTTCGGCGAGCGGCGCTACGACTGCCTCGGCTGCCAGATATGCTGGCCGGCCGACGCGCTGAACCGCGCCGCGAAGGTCACGGAGTTGCCGGCGAGCGCCGGTTGCCCGACAGACGCGCCGGAGCGTCGAGACGGCTGGCCGCCGTACCCCGGTGAGTACCGCACGATCCGATACGCCGCGCCCGTCGCCGTCTACACGCTCCACAGCCGAGAGCTGGTGGACGCCGTCACTGTGGCCGCGCCCGAGGGCTTGTCAATCGTCGGCGCGCTCCAGACGGAGAACCTCGGCATCGAGCGCATCGTCGAGAACATCGTCGCAAACCCGCACATCCGCGTTCTGCTTGTCTGCGGCGAGGACACGCCGGGACGGATCGGCCACTTCCCGGGCCAGACGCTCATCTCGCTCGTCGAGCATGGAGTCGGCGAGCGCGCTCGGATCCTCGGCGCCGCCGGGAGGCGACCCGTGCTGCACAACCTCGGGGCTGACCTGGTGGAGCACTTCCGGCGGCAGGTTCAGGTGGTGGACCACCGGGGTCTCGTCGAGTCGGACGCCATCGCCACGGCGGTCGAAGCCGCAGCGGTGTCCGCTCCCGGGCCCATCGACGATCCCCCCCTCGTCGCGCGGGCGGTCAACATCATCCCCGCCGTACCGGCGGAACGGCTGGTACTGGATCGAGCGGGCTACATCGTCGTCGTCCCCGATCGGAGACGCGGGCTGCTCGTGGCTGAGCACTACGACAACCGGGGGGTGCCGAGCACGGTCGTGGAGGGGCGAACGGGAGCGCCGATCATCGCCACGCTGCTCAGCGAAGAGCTCGTCACGCGAGCTGACCACGCCGCATATCTCGGGCGCGAGCTCGCGCTCGCCGAGAGGGCACTTCGGGACGGCGCAGCCTACGTTCAGGATGCGGCACCCGGCGACGCGGCAGCGGCGGATGAAAGCGCACGCGAGCCCTCGCCCTCAGATCCCTGCGCATGCTCCGCTGGAGGGGGTTGCCCATGACGAGGAAGGTCGTCATCTTCGCCGTCGTTCTCGGCGCCGTCATCGCCGTCCTTGCACTGAAGACCAGCCCTCGCGACGAGACGAGCCCGACGGCTGCGCCCGTTGCTCCGGTCGCCGTGCAACTACAACAAGGAGCCACCGCTCCGGCACGTACCGTCCTTCTCTTCGCAGATCCGAGGGAGGCTGAGAGCAGCTGCGGCTGCGCCGAGGTCATCCGGATCGCGTGCGCAGCAGGCAACAGCCGGGTGTGGGCTTCGCAGAGCACGACCCCCGACACGCCGAAGAGCAGGCTCGGAGCCACCGCGTTCGGGTGTCACCGATGGTTCTGATCCTCGGGGCGGATGGAGGCTCGCCTACGGGCTCGCAGCCGTCCCGCTCGTGCTTGGGCTGCACGTGCTCGGCGTCATTCGTCTCCCGATCCCCCAGGACCAGGCGACCACGGAGGCCCGCCGCGGCGTGCCAGGTGCCGCGATCACGGGCGCCCTGCTGGGCCTCATCATCACGCCCTGCGCCACCCCGGTGCTTGCCGGCCTGCTCGCCTACGTCGCCGGCACAGGCGACCCCGTCTGGGGAGGTCTGCTCCTGTTCGTGTACGGGCTGGGCCTCGGCATTCCTGTGCTGCGGCTCGGTACGGCCGCGGGCTCCCTCGTCGCGCGGCTCGCGACGTCCCGGGCACGCCGGTGGGCCGACGCGACCGTCGGAGCTGCCCTGATTGCCGTCGGCCTCTACCTCGTCTGGGTTGGGTGAGGCTGCGGCGCAGATCCTGGTCGGCTTCCGTCTCCTCCCGAGGAGGGGGCGGTCTCCTGGTCGCGCTCTACGTCGCCTACCTGGTGTTCCTGTTCGGCCGCTGAGGTGGGGTCGGGTCACGTCCGCGACAGTCGTCGTCCGGCAGAGCCCGTGGTAGGGCGGGAAGCTGATCCCGAGATTCGCCGGGTCGCGCTCCGACAGGCCGCGGGTGAGCTCGCCCTGGTCGTCGCGGGTGCCGAGGCCCGAGCGCGTGACCTCCGCAACCCGCGCCCGGCCATCACCGCGCTCGACGTAGAGCACCTTGCGACCGGCATCGGGATCGACTGCTTCGCGGACCCAGGGGGTGAGCTCCTTGACCAGGTCCGGCTCGGCTCGACGCGGTCGAAGGTGCGCAAGCCCGTGCTCACCGAGAACACCTTGCCGTGCAGGAACCGGCAGATCTCGGTCGTGTGCTCGTCGAGCACGGCCTCGATGATTAGCGGTCGATGCCCGCCTCGGCGTAGGCCGACAGCTGCGCGAACGACCTTCCGCGGGATACGAAGGATCCGGCGACGACCGTGGGTGAGAACTGCGTCTCGATGCCGGCGTTGATGGCGCCCTCACGCAGCATCTGGAGCTGACGGGTCGTGGCACGCGTGACCGTCCCGATGGCCGCCTACCCCTGCTCGAAGTGCTGACTCCCGCGCTCGACGAGAGCTGGCCGTTGGACGCCGAGGCCACCGAGGACCGGGTGATCACGACCGCCGACGGCCTGGAGCTACGACACGGGCGCGCTGGAACCGGTTGCCAACGGCGCCGTCGATGCCGACGGCCGAGCCGTGACCGCCGACGACGCCGAGCTGTGGGCCGATGGCCTCGGGCTCACCTTCCCGGTGCTCGCCGACACCGAAGGCGAGTTCTAGCGGGTCTGGGATCCGCTCGGCGTGCTGCCTGTCGCCTACATCATCGACACGGACGGCGTCGTCGCGTGGGCCGAAGCGGGCGGCTCGGGGGGCCTGGAGGAGATGGAGGAGAGGGAGCAGCAGGTCGTCGAGCTGCTCGCGGAAGAAAAGTGAAAATTCCGTACTTGCGCGAACTCTAAAGTACACATAGCCTGACGACGTACCTCGGAGGATGGATCCCATGCGGCTCTCACTCATCACTCTCCTGGCCCTGGCCGCGCCGAGCACCGCTCTGGCGTGCGGGGCTACCTGCCCGACGGGCGGCGCCGGCACGGCGGCCGCGGCTGGCGTCGCGGTCGGCCTCGTCTGGCTCGTCACCAAGCTCTTCTGATGGAGGCGCACATGAAGACCGAAGTCACACGGAAAGCCAGCGTCAGCGGGGCGATCGCCGCCGCGATCGCCGCCTCGGCCTGCTGCATCGGCCCCCTCGTCTTCGCGGTGCTCGGCATCGGCGGGGCCGGCTTCCTGGTCGCCCTGGAGCCCTACCGGCCCCTCTTCTCGGCCGTGACGGTGGGGTTGCTGGGAATCGGCTTCTACCTCACCTACCGGAAGCCCAAGGTGGCCGCGGTGGGTGGTCCCGCCGCCGACGGCGACGCCTGCGGCTGCGAGATGCCCAAGACCAACAAGACCGGCAAGCGGATGCTGTGGGTGGCAACAGGCATCGTCGCCATCGCGCTGGTCTCTCCCTACCTCGTCCCCTTCGTGGTCTGACGGAGGCCCGATGAACACCCGCGCACCCTCCCTGCTCCTCGCCGCGCTCCGGGCCGGACCCGCCGTGTTGGTGTCCGCCGGCGGCGGTGCCACGAGCGCCGGCTCGCCGGCGGTTGCCGCCACCCCCACCCACACCGCCACGCTGTCGGTGTCGGGCATGACCTGCGCCTCGTGCGCGGTGACCGTGAAGGCCGCCGTCAACAAGGTCGATGGGATCACCGCGGTGGAGGTCGACGTCGAGGGTGGCGAGGGGACGGTCCGGTTCGACGGCCAGAAGGTGACGGGCTGACCCGCTTTCCGGAGACCACCGCCATGAGAACCATCGCCATCCGACGATCGAGGAGCCACGCATGACCACCGAGCACGTCCCCTTCCTCACCCTGGGCGGGGGCGCGGCCGCGTTCTCGGCCGTCACCCGCGCCGACGACCTCGGCGTCGAGACGCTGATGATCAACGCCGGGCTGCCGATCGGCGGCACCTGCGTCAACGTCGGCTGCGTGCCGAGCAAGCACCTGCTGGAGTCGGCGCGCGCTGTACACGCCGCCCGCCACCCGTCGACAGCCGGCCTCGCGGTCGCGCCCGCCGAAGTCGACTACGCGGCGATGAAGGCCGCGCGCGACGGCCTGGTCGAGGGCCTCCGCGGATCGAACTACGTCGATGTGCTCGCCTCGCTGGACCACGTGCGCCTGGTCGAGGGGCACGGCCGCTTCGTCGACGCCCACACCGTAGCCGTCGACGACCGCGCATGGACGGCCGACAAGATCCTGGTCGCCGTGGGCTCGCGGTCCCGCCCGCTCCCGGTGCCGGGAGCCAGACACACGCGGGTCCTCGACAACCGCACCGCCCTGATGCTCGAGGTCGTCCCCGAAGCGCTGGTGGTCATCGGCGGCGGGCCACAGGGGCTCGAGTGGGCCCAGGCCTTCGCGCGCCTCGGCTCCGACGTCACGGTGTTGGAGTTCCTGCCCCAGGTGCTCGGGCCGCTCGACGCCGACGTGGCGGCGGTCCTCCAGGGCGCGCTCACGGCCGAGGGGATCGACGTGCGAACCGGAGCCCGGGTGACGGGTATCGAGACGGCTCCGGGCGGCCTCGAGGTGGTGTGGGAAGACGCCGGGGGCGCGCACCGTCGCCGTGCCTCTCACGTGCTCAGCGCGGTCGGCGTGGACGGCAACGCCGACCGCATCGACGCGGAGCGGGCGGGCCTGGCGGTCGACTCGCGGGGCTTCCTTGCCGTCGACGAGCGGCTCTCCACGCCCGTCCCTCACATCTACGCGGCCGGCGACATCGTGGGCCGCTTCATGCTGGAGCACGCCGCCGGCAAGGAGGGCAAGGTCGCGGCCGACAACGCGCTGACCGGCGGCGAGCTGCACGTCGACTACGCCTCGATGCCCGCCGCGGTGTTCACCGACCCCGAGGTCGCCTGGGTCGGCCCCACCGAGCGCGACTACATGCGAGCCCACGGCACCTGCCGGTGCCGCACGATCCAGTTCGACCACGTTCCGCGGGCGATGGCCACCGGCCGGACCCGCGGAATCGCCCGCCTGACCGTCGACCACCGGACCGACAGGGTCGTCGGCGCGCAGATGGTGGGCCCGCACGCCGGGGACGCCATCCACGAGATGGTCGTCGCCATCCGCGCCGGGCTCACCGTCGACGAGCTGATCGACACCGTCCACGCCTTCCCCACCTACTCCGAGGCCTTCAAGACGGCTGCCCTGGCGTTCCGCCGGGACGTGTCGGTGATGTCCTGCTGCATCGGATGACCATGGACACGCCACGAGACATCGGCGCGGCGCTGCTCGACGCGCACTCCGAGACCGACGGCGAGCACCGCGCCACGTTCGGCGCCCTCGTCCGCCGGCTGGCCGCAGGCACCCCCATCCCGCTCGCCGAGGCAGCGGACCTGCTCGGTTGCCCGCTGCCGGGGGTCGACGACCGGACGCTGTACGCCTGGTGCGCGCTCGACACGCTCCTCTGCCCCATGCTCCTCGATCGGCCGGCGACGGTCGAGAGCGGGTGCGCGGCCACCGCCGTCCCGATCCGCCTGGTCGTCACGTCCACAGGGATCTCGGAGCTCGACCCTCCGGACGCCGTCGTCAGCCTCGTCGCGCCCGGTCCGGGTGACCTCCGCGCGTCGTTCTGCGTCAACGTGAACTTCTACGCGTCAAGCGAGGTGGCGCGGATGGTGGCGACCGCTCGGCCCGCCCCGGACCGATCGTGCTGCGGAGGGTAGGCATGGAGGTCAGGATCCACGTCCTGTGCTGCGGAGCGCTGCTCGTCGTCGCCCGGGTGCTGGCGTCGAGGGCCGGATGGCCGCCATGAACACGCTGGAGTCGGCGAACCCTCCGGTCGTGATGGCTGAGGCGTCCCTTCGGATCGACAGCGAGGGACCCTCCAATCCGACGGGAGATCCGCCGTGAACCAACGCGACAGCACGGAGCACGTCCTCGTCGTGAGCGACCTGCACCTGGGCCTCGGCGGTGAACACGACGATTTCCAGGCGGACGAGGAGTTCGCCGCGTTTCTGGCCTGGGGCGCGGGCGCCGGCGTCCGCACGCTCGTGGTCGCTGGCGACGCGCTGGACTTCGTGGCGTGCTGGGGGCGCACCAAGGCCGGACCTGGGGGACGCCTGGCGGAGGCCGAGGCCGTCGAGCTCGCCGAGCGGATCTTGTCGGCGCACCCAGAGGTCGCGGCTGCGCTCGCCGGCTTCGCCGGCACGCCCGGTCACCGGCTCGTCTTCGTGGTGGGCAACCACGACATGCCGCTGCTGTTCCCGATGGTGCAGGCCGCCCTCCGCCGACGACTCGGGCCCTCTGTGGAGTTCCACCGCCGGAAGTGGGTCTCGCACGGATTCCGCGTCGAGCATGGCCACCAATTCGAGCCGGCCAACGCCTTCGACCCCGACCACTGCTGGGTGTGCGGCCCGGACGAGGAGCCCTGGACCCACGGAGAGCGCCAGCTCGACCTCCCCTGGGGCACCTGGCTGGTGGCGGACTACCTGGCGCGCCTGGAGCCACTCGACCCGGTCGCGGTGCGCATCCGCCCCGTCGACGCGCTGTTGCGCTGGCTTCTTCTTCATCGCCCAGTGCTTGCCATCCGTGCGGCACTGGCGTTCGTGGGCTTCGTGCTCCGCGGTCGCTTTCTCGGCTCCGCCCGCCGCCGGGAGCGGTTCCGCCGGACGGTCGAGGTGCTGCGTGGAGCTTGCCTGGGCTGTCCCTACCTCGACGAGGCTCGCGGGCTCCTCGAACCCGAGCGCGTTCACACCGTCGTGCTGGGACACACCCACGTGGCCGGGCTGTGGGAGCTGGGCGAGGGGCGATACCTGAACACGGGCACCTGGAGCACTACGACAGTCTCCTCGGGCTCTTCGCTGGTACTGGCTCGACGGCTCACGTTCGTCGTGCTCGACGTACTCGCCGAGCAGACGGGCAGGGCGTCGCTCATGGAGTGGCGGCCGGGCGTGGGCGCCGTACTCGTGGCGGGCGAAGCTCTGCTCTGCACGACCGACGCCAGCCGGCCGGAGCACCTCGGAGGGGCAGCATGATCCAGAACCACCGACGAGGACAGGAAACATGAGCACCTCTTCGCGGGTAGCCGAGGGCTGGTGAAGCGGAGCGAGGCAAGCGGGGACGCCGTTACAGGGTGTGCTGGGAGGGAGAACGTTCAGCCAGGTGGCACGCGGGGGGGCTCCCCGAGCTCCGCGGCAGCGTCGAGTGGGTGGCTGCCCGGGGCATCGGCGGCGACCCGGAGCCCGAGCCGAGCCTGTGGTCGGCGTGGGTCGCCTCGGACCCGTGGGGTCCCCTGACCGGCTTCGCGCGGTTCGACCTCGTGCAGTGGACCGACGGCGACCCGACCAGCCGCACTACCACGTCCCGGGTGGGCCTGGGCACCCACCGGCCCTTCACCCGGGCCGGGCCCGGCCGCCTGGTCGCCGGCTGGACCCACCGCACCGCCGGAGACCAGGCCGCCCCGGTGGCCGGCGCGCCCGCCGCGGCCGACGACGACACCTTCTGGATCCAGCTCGACGTGCACCTGCGCGGTGCGCTTCCGCTGGGGATCCCCGGCGCCGGGGAGGCCGAGTGACCCGGCTCGTCCTGCCCGCCGCCCTCGTGGCCGTCCTGCTCGCCTGCGCCCAGCCGCGCGGTCCTGGCGACACCGACGCCTCCGATCTCCACGCCGACTTCGAGCTGGGCACCGGCGGGGAGACCCTCGCCCTGCTCGATCCCCTCGGCGCGGTGGCCGACACCGTCGCGTTTCCCGCCCTCGCCGCCTACGAGGCCTACGCCCGAGAGCCCGACGGCCGCGAGTGGGCCACGACCGTCACGCCGACCCCCGGAGGCGCCAACACCCCCTGAGCCGTCGAAGCCGGCGTAGGATCCGCGGCATGGACGACTATGAGAAGATGCAGGCCGAGGCCGACGAGAAGCTCGCTCGCATGGAGCGCGACGAAGCCGCCGCCTTCGGCCTCCGCGCGCCCGGCGACGAGCACCGCGCCTGGGTCGACCACGACGCCATCGAGAAGGAGGTCCGCGAGGACGGCAGCCTGCAGAGCCTGTGGGGGTTCACCGGCCTCGCCCACCTGAACCCCAAGAGCGAGGGCCTCCCGCCGGACCTCCGCCGGCTGCTGCTCGCCAGGGAGGCCGAGGACTTCTGGGTGGGGGTACCCGCCTTCTTCGTCGGTCCCTGCATCGCCCTGGGCCTGTGGCTGCACGGGACCTTCGGCGGCTTCGCGGCGGTGTGGGCCTCCCTGGTGATCGGGGTGCTCTCGGCGACGATGTTCACCGTGCTCGCCGACTGGGTCGCCGACTGGACCGGCAAGCCGTTCCCCCTCGACGAGCGATGGCGCATCCTGCGCGCGGTCGCGGCCCTCCGCGAGCACCCCTTCGTGGTCGTCGTCGACGGCACCTTGATCGAGAACCTCCCCGCCATCTCGTGGCTCGACGGGCGGGACAAGGAGCTGTACGAGGCGGCGGACGAGGCGCGGGACCGCAAGGACGCGCTCGAGAAGACCGCGAAGCGGATCCGCGAGGCGCGCAAGACGCTGGGCGAGAAGCGTCAGGACGTGTCCCTCGACCGCATCGCCAAGGCGGTGGCACTCCAGGAGGATCTCGAGAAGCGCATCGCCAGGCTGCGGGCCGACATCGCCGCCCGCCGCGCCAAGATGCGCAAGGATCTCGAGAGCCTGCGCGCCCGGGTGGACCTCGAGGCGCTCCGGAGCGAGGCGGCCGCCCTCACCGGACAGGCCGCCCCCTACACCCCCGAGCGCATCGCCGCCGAGATCGAGGTCGACCTCGGCGACCTGCACCGCGACTTCTCCCGCCTACGCAGCGACATCGACGAACAGAAGGCACGCTTCGCGGCCATGAACGAGGTCTCGGCGATCAGCCCCTAGGCTGCGGGTCCTGGGCCGCGAGGAGCCCGGCGAGGGCGTTGCGGAGGATCCGGCCCACACCGCGGCCCGCCCGAGCGCCGCCCGGTTCGGGTTGCGGTCGAGGCCCAGCCAGCCGAGCTGCGGGCGCAGGGGGAGCAGGGTGAGCGCGATGGTGGCGACGCGGCAGTAGAGGTCGACGACCTCGCCCGGCCCGCCCGGGATCAGCTGGAGCCGCAGGCGGGTGAACCCGGCGTCCCACCACGGGTGCTCGGTGGCGCCACGGACCTCGGGCTCCTGGACCCCGGCCCGCACCGGCGCGGTGCGTCCGCCCGTCCACACCGGGGGCACCGTGGTGGCGGGGGCGCCGAGCCGGACCCCCGCCTGGGCCGCGCGCTCGCGCACGACGCGCTCGTAGGTGCCCTCGGAGACCCCGAGGGAGACGGCGGCGCGGCGCACGAACTGCTGCTCGGCGTCGGTGAGCGTGCCGTCGGCGAGCACCGCGTCGAGCGCCATCTGCAGCGTCGGGATCAGCTCGGCCTCGCGCTGCAGGCGGGCGTGCTCGAGGTGGGGGGCCGGGTCGGCGGCCACCCGGGCGAGGGCCTGGTAGTTCTCGAGCAGGAGCGATAAGGGCTGTCCATGCGCACGGCGATCGCCCTGCTCCTGACGTCCCTGCTCGCCGGCTGCTCGCGCGGCGACCCGCCCCCCGTCCCGGCCTACCGCGTGGCCCACGACGCGGTCACCACCGGGCCGTGGACGAACCGCCTGGTCCTCGCGACGAGCCCCTACCTGGCCATGCACGCGCACAACCCGGTGGACTGGCACCCGTGGGGGGCCGACGCCTTCGCCGAGGCGAAGCGGCGCGACGTCCCGGTCTTCCTGTCCATGGGCTACCTCGCGTGCCACTGGTGCCACGTGATGGACGCGGAGTCCTTCTCGAACCCGGCGATCGCGGCGCACCTCAACGCGTGGTTCGTGCCGATCGCGGTGGACCGCGAGGAGCGCCCGGACGTCGACGGGCTGTACCAGGCCGCGCTGCAGCGCCTCACCGGCGACGGCGGATGGCCGGCGAGCCTGTGGCTCACGCCCGACGGGCGGCCCATCGCGGGCGGCACCTACTACCCGCCCCAGGCCCGCTTCGGGCGGCCCGGCTTCGGCGATGTGCTGCAGCGGGTACACACCCAGTGGACGACGGACCGCCACGACGCCCTGGCCACGGCGCGGGTCACCGCCGAGCAGCTCCAGCGGCGCGCGGTGCTCCCGGTGGGGAGCAGCTTCCCGTCGACCGCGCCCGACAAGGCGGTGGCGCAGCTCGGGGACGCCTGGGACGCCGCGCACGCAGGATGGGGCGACACCATGAAGTTCCCGAACGTGCCGCGGCTCGCGCTGCTGCTCGATCATGGAGTGGCCCACGGCGACGACACCGCGCTCGCCCGGGTGCGCGCCGCCCTCGACGCCATGGACCGGGGCGGCATCCACGACCAGCTCGGCGGGGGCTTCCACCGCTACACGGTCGACCCGACCTGGACCGTCCCGCACTTCGAGAAGATGGCGACCGACAACGCCCAGCTGCTCCGCCTGTACGCCGAGGCCGCGGTGGCCCTCGACGATCCGCGCTACGCCGCGGTCGCGGCCGACACGGCCGGCTTCCTGCTCGGTCCGCTCGCGGCCCCCGACGGCACGTTCTACAGCAGCCTCGCCGCCACCGATCCGAAGGGGGAGGGCGCCTACTACACGTGGACCCCGGCCGAGGTGCGGACGGTGCTCGGCGCCAACGCGCCCGGCTTCCTCGCCGCCTACGGGGTCACCGACGCCGGCAACTTCCACGACGGCCGCTTGGTGCTCGTGCGCGGCGCCGGCGTCGACCCGGCCGATCCCGCGCTGGCGGCCGATCGGGCCCGCCTGCTCGCCGCCCGCGCCGCCCGCCCTGCGCCACCGGCCGACACGAAGCGGGTCATAGCCTACAACGCCCTCGCGATCGGTGCCCTCGCCCGGGCCGGGCGACTCCTGCACCACCCGGAGTGGGTCGCGGCGGCCGGCAAGGCGATGCACGTCGTGCTCGCGGCGCGCGGCGATTCCCTGGTGCTCCCGCGCACCCTCGAGGCCGACAGCCCGCCCGGCATCGTCGACGACCAGGCGTTCACCGTGCAGGCGCTCCTCGACCTGTACGAGGCCGACGCCGACCCGAGCTGGCTGCTGCAGGCCGACGCGCTGACCGCGTCGATGCTCGATCGGTTCGGCGACTCCCGGGACGGCGGGCTGTGGGTGACCGATCGCACCGCTCCGGGCCTGCTCGTGCGCCGGAAGGTCCCCGAAGACAACGCCCTGCCGTCGGGCGAGGCGGTGGCGGTGCTCGACCTGTGGCGCCTGCGGGCCTACGGCGCGCCGCACGGCGATCCGGCGATCCTCGACAAGGCGCTGAAGTCCGCGAGCGTCCTCCTCGTGCGCGCGCCGGGCGCGGTACCCACCCTGTCCCGGGTGGTCGACGCCCTGTCCCGGGCGAGCGTCGAGGCGGTGGTGGCCACGGCGCCCGGCCACGCGGCCGACGCCGCGCCCTTCCTCGCGGCCTTCGACGCGCGATACCGGCCCTACGCCGTGCTGGCGCGCATCGACCCGGCCTCGGAGGCACGCCTCGCGGGGTTCCGCGCCCTCGAGGGCAAGTCTGCCGCGGCCGCTCCGGTGCTCGGCTACGTGTGCTTCGACGGGGCCTGCAAGCAGCCGACGGCCGACCCGAGGGCGTTCCGGAAGTCGGTGGATGCCGCGCCGAAGGTAGAAACCGCGGGGCAGGGCGCGCTACCCTGAGCGCAGGAGGCTCCGCCGATGGGTCAGGTCGCCCACGTCGCGCTCGCCGAACACCTGCACGAGGCCATGCTCGGAGGACAGGAAACATGAGCACCTCGTTTCGGGTAGCCGAGGGCTGCTGCGCACGCGTTTAGAGCCCTCCGTGCGGCAGACCAGGGCGTGGAGCTTCAGGCGGTTCGTCCGAGAAGAGCCGGAGGTGCGCGGGCGGAGCGGGCGAGGCCGTCGAGGAGTAGGCGGCGGGTCGAAGCGGCGGACGAACCCGGCGCGGACCCTGGTTCTTCCGGCGGCTCGGGCGGGACACGACGCGGGAGCGCCACGCGGAGCGGGCGGCGAGGACACCGTAGTACAGCGCCGCCCGAGGGGGACGGCGTGGCGCAGGACGTAGCGGCACAGGCGCTCGAGCCCCCGCCGGTCCCTGGCGCCGACGGCGACGCCGCCATGCAGGTTGTAGCCGTCGTAGGCGGCGCAGCGTGGCGGCAGCTCGAAGACCCGTCCCCCGAGGACCTGGACCCGACGCACCCGCCGGCCCGCACGGCGGCCGACGGCGATGCGGGCCTCGACGGAGGCGGCGTCGAGCGCCGCGGTCGCGTCCTCGCTGTGCAA
>Ga0114931_10008691_pt1 | contig 12253 bp, 5 predicted proteins | sample 2SBtaG_FD_89579 | JGI IMG/M metagenome (GOLD analysis project Ga0114931, IMG submission 89579) | Deep subsurface microbial communities from Kolumbo volcano to uncover new lineages of life (NeLLi) - 2SBTROV14_V59a metaG | ecosystem: Environmental > Aquatic > Marine > Volcanic | place: Kolumbo...
GAGGAGAACGGCAAGGAGGAAGAGGAAACCCTGCCGTCTCTTTCGATGGGTGAGAAACTTCTGTTGAAGGATATAGAGGCCAACCAGCACTTCACACAGCCCCCTCCGAGATATACCGAGGCATCCCTTGTGAAGGCCCTCGAGGAAAAGGGGATAGGGAGACCGAGCACGTATGCTGCGATTCTTTCCACCATCCAGGAAAGGAAGTATGCAATGAAGGAGGATGGCAAATTAAGACCAACTGAACTGGGGAGCCTTGTAAATGATCTTCTTGTCGAGCGGTTTCCTGAACTGATGGATATCGGGTTTACTGCAAAGCTGGAGGATGAGCTTGACAGGATAGAGCTTGGGAAACTCAAGTGGGTTAAGGTGGTCAAGCATTTCTATACACCGTTTAACAAGGAGCTTACAGAGGCGATGGACACACTCGGCAGGATAAAGCCCCAGGACGAGCCCACTGACCAGGTCTGTGAACTCTGCGGGCAGCCCATGGTTAAGCGGTGGGGAAGGCATGGCAGGTTCCTTGCCTGTACCGGGTTCCCGGAGTGTAAGAATGCAAAGCCCATAGAGGATGATGATGATGCCGCAGTGAAGCAGCCCCCTGCAAAGACCGATATCAGGTGCCCTGAGTGTAGCGCCGAGATGGTGGTAAAACAGGGCCGGTTCGGGCGGTTTCTTGCCTGTTCAAAATACCCGGACTGCAAGGGGACAAGTCCGATCAGCACAGGGGTGAAGTGTCCTCTCGACGGTGGTGATATAGTTGAAAAGAGGAGCAAGAAAGGGAGGATCTTTTACAGTTGCAGCAACTGGCCCGACTGTAAGTTCGCAACATGGTATAAGCCGATACCGCAGAAGTGTCCTGAATGCGCTTCCGGGTACCTTCTTGAAAAGAGGGACAGGGCGGGAAAGACCACGGTCTTCTGTCCGGATAAAAACTGCAAATATAAAAAGGTCGAGGAAGAGAAGAACCTGGTGACGGATAACTGACACCGATGGATTACAATAAGAGGAAGTATCCCCATCCCTTATGAAGACCCCCCGTAATATCTATCTCATAGACGGGAATTCCTATGTCTATCGCGCCTACCATGCCATAAAGGACCTCACCAACTCAAGGGGTTTTCCGACAAACGCAGTATACGGCTTTACAAATATGATCATGAAGATGCTGAAGGAGAAGCGCCCCGACGCGGTTGTAGCGGCCTTCGATTCCCCTGTGCCTACGGAGAGGCACCTTGTTTACGAGGAATACAAGGCACAGAGACCGGAGATGCCGGGTGACCTCGTCCTGCAGATCCCTTATATCAGGAAGGTTGTGAATGCCCTCAGGCTGAAGACTTACGAGATAGCAGGCCAAGAGGCGGACGACATACTGGCAACCCTCGCGCTCAGGGCATCCTCAGAGGGCATCGATGTCTTTATCGTGACGGGAGACAAGGATATGTTGCAGGTGCTTTCTGATAACGTGCGGATTTATGACCCGATGAAGAACATGGTGTACAGCAGGGAGTACGTCCTGAAGAGGTTCGGTCTCCCCCCTGAGAGGATTCCTGAGCTTATGGCGCTTACCGGAGATCCGACAGACAATATCCCGGGGGTGAGGGGTATTGGTGAAAAGACGGCCTGCGAGATCCTGAAGGATACCTCTTTAATGGATATACTCGATAACCCCGAAGTGGTGAAGAAGGAACGCCTGAGGAGGATGATTGCCGGGAACCTAAATGACGTCCGTCTCAGTCTCTCCCTTGCAACAGTGGAGAAGGAGGTGCCCCTGGAGTTCGACCCCCGGGAGTGTGTCCTGGGGGAGCCGGATTACGATGAACTCCTTCGGCTTTTCAGGGAGCTTGAATTCGGGAGCCTTCTGAGGATGATACCTGCAAAGGGTGTGAGCACCGGATGCAGGGTTGTCACACGGCAGGAAGAACTAGGCGGTCTGCTCAACGGAATAAAGGACAGGGTGTTTATAAAAACGGTTTCAGATACCGGGGATGCGGATGGGCCGGGGGTAACAGGGGTAGCCCTCTTATATGACCACAGTCCCCTTTACGTACCTGTTCTGCACAGGTATATCGGTGCAGGGGACCAGTTAGGCGGGGATGTGCTCCTTTCTTCCCTTGTCCCTGTTCTCACAGACAGCGGGGTTTCCAAGATCGGACACGACCTCAAGAGGGACCTGAGGAAGTTTCTCTTCAACGGGGTAGCTGTATCCGGTGAGTTGAGGGATGCCATGATAGCCTCGTATCTCCTTAACCCCAATAAACAGGTCCACTCACTTGAGGAGATGTCCCTTGAGTACCTGTCCCTGCGCAAGGAGGGCCTGAAGGAATTCCTCGGCAGGAGGCGGACGGTATCGGAGTGCACCATAGAGGAGACCTCGGAGTTTTTCTGCGGGGAACTGATGCTGATAGAGGATATGGAGAAACTGCTTTTCAGGCGTCTCTCTGAAGAGGGACTTCGTGAACTGTATTTTGAGCTTGAGATGCCCCTTATCCGGGTGCTTGCAGAGATGGAGACCACCGGGGTGAAGGTGGATGCCGGGAGGTTAAAGGAGATATCAAGGGAACTTGAGAGCGATCTCTCTGAACTGAGGAAGAGTATCTACGGGCTGGCCGGTGAAGAGTTCAATATCAATTCTCCGAAGCAGTTAAGCCGGATCCTCTTTGAGAAGCTCGGGCTGCCTCACAGGAAGAAGACCAAGACCGGTTATTCAACGGATATGGGTGTCCTTGAGGAACTTGCAGGTGAACACGAACTCCCGAGGGAGATCCTGAACTGGCGCAGTCTTAACAAGCTGAAGACAACCTACGTTGAAGTATTGCCCGGGCTTATAAACCCCGAGACCGGCAGGATACACACCACGTTCAACCAGGCGGTAACATCTACGGGGAGGCTCAGCAGCAGTGTCCCCAACCTTCAGAACATCCCGGTGAGGGGCCGGTGGGGGAGGAGGATCAGGGAGACATTCGTGGCTGAGGAGGGGTTCAGTCTCCTCTCTGCTGATTACTCGCAGATAGAACTCAGGATACTTGCACATCTGAGCGGGGATGAGAGGCTTATGGAGGCGTTCAGGATGGGCAGGGACGTTCATACCAGTACGGCAATGGAGATCTACGGGGTCCCGGAAAAGGGGGTTACATCCGATATGAGGAGGGTTGCCAAGATCGTAAACTTCGGCGTTGTCTACGGTATATCGTCCTTTGGGCTCTCCGGGGCTGTCGGTTCTTCACATGAGGATGCAGGCCGGTATATTGAGCAGTACTTTGAGAAATACAGAGGCGTGAGGGAGTACTTTGACAGGATAATAGATGAGACGAGAAAACTCGGCTATGTCAGGACCCTCTTCGGGCGCAAGAGGGAGATCCCCGAGCTGAGGAACCCTAACAGACAGAAGCAGGCCCTCGGGGAGCGTCTTGCAATGAACACCCCGATACAGGGGGCTGCTGCAGACATAATCAAGAAGGCCATGATCGGGATCTCCGGGAGGCTTAAGGAGGGTTTTCTTGAGAGCAGGATGATCCTCCAGGTCCATGATGAACTCCTCTTTGAGGTGAAGGTGGATGAACTGGAAGTGGTGAGGGAGATCGTCAGGGAGGGAATGGAGGCAGCAGCAGAACTTTCAGTGCCCCTCAGGGTGGACATCGGCGTTGCGGATAACTGGGCCGATGCACATGAATGAGAGGCTGTTCTGCGTTTCGAGGATAAATAGTGTCTGTGTATAAACTCAACAATAGAGCCGTCATTCCCGCAAGTGAAGCGCGTCGGGAATCCTTGCTTGAAGAACGATTCCGGACAAGCCGGAATGACGGAATAACGAACACTATGCGCCTTGAACGATTCCCCGAACGCTTTCGGGACATCCGGAACTTATTGAAAAGAATAGATTCCGGCTTAAGGACTGCCGGAATGACAGATAGTGAGACTGACTTTATACACAGATTTTAAATAGGCCGGCAATATAAGGAGGCTCATGGTTCAGCGGGCAGTCAGGGGTTTGATCAGCGCTTTCAGTAGCCTTTCAACCTCCTGATTCCCCCGGTTCCTCAGGAGATGGTCCCCGGGGTTTAACTTCTCTGGTAGTTCTGCATGAACTCTATCCATATGGGAAGGGCGGCGCGGGAGCCTGTCTCCTTCTTCCCGATGGGGGTGTGGTCGTCCCTGCCGACCCATACCCCAACCGCAAGCTGGTCGTCGAAGCCCACAAACCAGGCATCGGTGTAGTCGTTGGTGGTGCCTGTTTTTCCGTAAACCGACCTCTGGATTATGCGTGCCTTCCGTCCCGTACCTTCAAGGATCACTGAACGGAGCATATATCTGATCTCGTCTACCACACCTTCATCAATCACCCGTTTAAATTCGGGGTAGTTCTCCCTGAGAGTGAGGCCGTCCCTGTCCTGGATCCTTTCGATGTAAAGGGGTTTTATCCTATACCCTTCAGAGAGTGCCGCATAGGCATAGGTCATCTCAAGGGGTGTGACCTCCGAGGCACCGATTGCAGATGACAGATAGGGGTGGATTGTGTTTGTGATCCCGAGACTCCTTGCGGTTTTTACTATATCTCTTATGCCGATCATGTCCGCAAGGCAGACGGTTGCCGAATTGAGGCTGTGGGCAAGGGCCTCTGTGAGGGTTACTTTCCCGTTGTAGATTTTTTCGTAGTTTTCAGGTATCCAGACTTCTTTGTTGTCGGGGGTGGGATAGCCGACTTCTTCGTCAAGGATGGTGTCCTCAGGGATAAGGCCGTCATTTAATGCTGCAAGGTAAACCACCGGTTTGAAGGCGGAACCCGGCTGCCTGAGGGCCTGCGTGGCGCGGTTAAACTGGGTCTGCCAGAAGTCGGTTCCACCCACCATGGCCTTGATTCCCCCGGTCTTTAAGTCCACTGCTATAAGGGCAGCCTGCACGCCCGGCTGAACCCTTTTTTCAATGGATGCTATCCCGTGAAGCACTGCCTTCTCTGCTGTCTTCTGCATCCCCATATCCAGGGTTGTATGTATCTTAAGGCCTGTGGTGTAGAGGTTGTTTGAGTATTCCTCTTCCAGTTTGGTCCTTATGAGTTCAACAAAGTAAGGGGCGCTGTAGTGCCTTCTGTGAGGATTCTCAGGTAACGGCTCTTCTCGGGCCTCCCTGTATTGATCCCCTGTTATGTAGCCAAGGCCGAGCATCTTTTTAAGTACAAGGTTTCTTCTCCTGAGTGCCTTTTCAGGATTCCTGAAAGGTGAATAATAGGACGGGGCCCTTGGGATGGCGGCAAGGAGTGCAGCCTCTGAAATGTCTAGATCTTCAACAGTCTTGTCGAAGTAGGTGCGGGATGCTGCCTCAATCCCGTAGGCGTTGGTACCGAAGTATGCCTTGTTGAGGTACAGGCCGATGATCTCGTCCTTGGTATATCTCTTCTCTATCTGTATAGAGAGAGCCGCCTCCTTAATCTTCCTGGAGAGGCTCCTTTCAGGTTTCAGGAAAAGCAGTTTTGCAAGCTGCTGCGTAATGGTGCTGCCGCCCTGAACAATACGTCCGGCCCTGATATCCTGATAAAGGGCTCGTGCTATCCCTATAAAGTCTATGCCGTGGTGACGGTAAAAACGTTCGTCCTCTATGGCCACGAAAGCATGCTTTACATAATCCGGGATTTTGTAGTAGGGCACAAAGGTACGTCTCTCAACATAATACTCGGCTATCAGTTTGTCATCTGATGAGTAGACCCTGGAGGCCTCAAGCGGTGCGTACTCTTCAAGGGACTCTATCCTCGGGAGGTCGGAGAGGCTCCAGAAGAGGAATCCGGATACGACGCCGGCAAGTATTCCCAGTATGCACGCAATCAAGAGCCTCCTCAGCATCCGATATTATAACCTTATATCACGGGATTATTCAGGAGGCTTTCTGTTTTTGAAAAACTGGTAATACAACAGGGGAACCACAATAAGTGTCAGGACGGTTGAGGCGGTGGCCCCGAACATCATTGCGATGGCAAGCCCCTGAAAGATCGGATCAAAGAGCATCACAACGGACCCCACAACAACGGCCGCTGCAGTGAGGGCAATGGGCCTGAACCTGACGGCGCCCGCCCTGATAACGGCATTCCTTAACGGTAATCCCCCTCTCCATTCCATCTCCACAAAATCAATGAGGAGGATGGAGTTTCTCACTATAATACCTGCAAGCGCTATAAACCCTATCATGCTTGTTGCCGTAAAGAAGGCCCCGAATATCCAGTGCCCGGGAAGTATTCCCACCAGCGTCAGGGGGATCGGCGCCATGATTATAAGGGGTGTGATGAAGTTTCTGAACCACGCTACAACGAGAATGTATATCAGGACAAGGACCGCACCGAAGGCAATACCGAGGTCACGGAAGACCTCGTAGGTGATCTGCCACTCGCCATCCCATTTCATGGAATACCTGTCCTGGAGCCGGGGCTGGCTTGTGAAGTGCTGCGCAAGTTCGTAACCTCCCGGCAGTTTCAGCTTCTTGATCCTGTCCTTGATCTTGAGTATCGCATAAACAGGGCTCTCCTCCTTGCCTGCAACATCACCCGTGACATAGACCACCCTTCTGAGGTTCTTATGGTAGATGGTCTGCTCAAGGGAACCCTTCTTTAGTTTTACCAGTTCTGAAACGGGGACAAGTCTTCCACTGGAGGATACAACGGTCATGTTCAGCAGGCTGTTTATATCTGAACGGTCCTTCAGGGGCATGCGGACAAAAAGCTCAACAGGGGTTTTTTCATCCTTGAGATGCACGAGGCCGGCGCTCGTACCTCCGAGCCCGATTTCAAGTGTCCTGGCTATTGCCTCTGTGCTGACCCCGTTGATTGATGCCTTGTCCCTGTCCACCCCGAGGATGTATTTGTCCTGTTGGTCATCCACGTACCAGTCGACGTCGACCACGCCGGGGGTACTGCTGAAGATCCCCTTAATCCTTTTTGCAACCCTGATCTGGCCTTTGTAGTCGGGGCCGTAAACCTCTGCAACGAGGGTACTCAGGACAGGGGGGCCAGGTGGAATCTCTGCAATCTTCAGATTTGCACCGTAGCGGCTCGCTATCTTCCGGAGGGTGGGTCTCAGTCTCTTTGCTATGTCGTGGCTCTGGGTCTCCCTCTTGTTTTTCCCGACAAGGTTTACCTGTATGTCGGCAACATTCGGGCCCCTCCTGAGAAAATAGTGCCTCACAAGCCCGTTGAAGTTAATGGGTGCGGATGTGCCCACATATAACTGGAAATTGGTCACCTCGGGAACGGTTCTCAGGTATTCGGCCATTTCACGGGTGGCAAGCAGGGTCTCTTCGAGGGTTGTTCCTTCTGGCATATCTATGACCAACTGGAGCTCGCTCTTGTTGTCGAAGGGGAGCATCTTCATGGTCACCTTCTTGAGGGGGATGAGAAGCAGCACGCCAACAAGGAGTAAAGCCACGGAAGCAAGGGCCCCGAACCGCAGCCATCCCTTCTGAAGGAATGTATTCATTATGCTCATATAGACAGCCTGGAGCCCTTTGCCCTCATTCTCACTACCGCCCGGCTTTACTTTTTTCAGGACCTTATAGCTCATCCAGGGGCTGACGATAAATGCCACAAGGAGGGAGAATATCATGGCAGCGGATGCCCCTACGGGGATGGGCCTCATGTAAGGGCCCATCAGGCCGCGGACGAATGCCATCGGCAGCAGCGCTGCTATGACGGCGAAGGTTGCAAGGATGGTGGGGTTACCAACCTCGTCCACTGCGAGGGCGGCCCTTAGGGGGCCGGCGCCGTGTATCCTGAAGTGCCTGTGGATGTTCTCCACCACCACTATAGCATCATCCACAAGTATCCCGATGGAGAAAATAAGCGCAAAGAGGGTCACCCTGTTAAGGGTATATCCATAGAGATAATTAATGAGAAGGGTGATCGCCAGCGTTACAGGTACTGCAACGGCTACCACAATGGACTCTTTCCACCCGAGGACAAGTGCAATGAGTATGATTACCGAAAATGTTGCTATAAGCATGTGTTCAAGGAGTTCGTTGGACTTCTCCTCTGCTGTCTTGCCGTAGTTTCTTGTAGTTGTGACCTCAACATCAGAGGGGATAAGCCTGCCCTTAAGCTCTTCTATCTTCCTGAGGGTCCTCTGTGCCACCCAGGAGGCGTTTGTTCCCTTCTTCTTCGCAACCGAGATGGTTACGGCATTAAAAATTCCGGTTTTTTGTGATGTTTCCTGTATTGACCCGGCTGCCGGGTCATGGTTGCCGCCCGATGCCTCCCGGTCACTGTCAAACGACGGTCCAAGCCCCATAAAAACGTAGTTGTCGGGCTCTTCAGGGCCGTCGATTATCCCGGCAATATCCCGAAGGTAGACGGGACGGCCGCGGGAAACACCTATTACCACGTCTCCAACCTTTTCTGCATTTTCAAGGAATCCCCCTGTCTCAACGAGATACTCCCTGTTACCTTTATCAAAGGAGCCGGAAGGTATAAGTATATTTGCCTCTTCAAGCGCCTTCAGGATGGATAAGGGGGAGAGGTTATAGGCCCTGAGCCTGTCGGGACTGATGAGTATCCGCACCTGTCTCTTTGGTCCTCCGATTATATGGGTTTCCGATACATCCTGGTCCTTCCCGATCTCTTCGGTCAGTTCCTCGGCAAGCCTCCGGAGTTCAAATCCGGAATATTTTTCAGACCATAGTGTGAGGGAGAGTATCGGGACATCATCAATGGACTTTGGCTTCACAAGTGGTTTGGAGACACCGGGGGGGATCAGGTCGTAGTTGGACATCAGCTTGTTGTAGAGCTTCACAAGGCTGTCCTCCATATCCTCGCCTACATAGAACCTTACAATTACGAGACTCGATCCGGGTTTCGTTATTGAGTATACATACTCTACTCCCTTGATCTTATAGAGGAGCTTCTCCATTGGTTTTGTGACCCGGGCCTCGACCTCTTTTGCCGTTGCACCCGGGTAGGGGGCAAACACATCAACCATGGGTACCACGATCTGGGGTTCTTCCTCCCTCGATGTTACCAATGTGGCAAATATACCAAGAATAAGGGCGGTTATGACTATCAAGGGTGTAAGTTTCGACCTTAAGAAGGCCTTTGCAATCCTGCCCGAGACTCCGAGGACTTCCATATTATATAAAACCTCCTGTATGTATCAAGTTGCGGTGTCGACGGGTTATTGGTTTTTATAGCCCTTTATCCGTCCACCGTCAAATGCCTTGTCGACTCCACGCACAACAACACTCTCACCCGGATTGAGGCCGGATAAGACCTCGACGCCGGAACCATACCGCTTTCCTGTTTTTATAATTCTCAGTCTCAGAATACCCCCCGGTTCTGCCACAAAAACCGATCTGAGCTGTCCCTTCCTGACTATGGCGCTTTGTGGGACAAGCAGTGTCTCCCTCTGTCCTACGGGGAAAAACACCCTGGCGTAAAGTCCGCCGCGAAGGCCCTTAACAATCTCTTCCGGTACTATTCTTACAAGGAACGTCCTTGATGCCGGGTCTATCCGGTGGACTATCTCCGATACCCTTCCACTGCTCATGAGGGCCAGCGAACCTATTGCTATTTTTGCCTTTGCCCCGGGTTTCACCTTCTCGAGGAGCATTTCATTGAAGGGGGCCTCAATCCAGTAGCGATTGCCTTCAATGATTAAAAGCGGCATGCCGGGGGATGCCATGCTGCCTGTATCAATCCTCTTTTCGGCTACCGTACCATCCAGCGGGGACCTCAGAATTGTGTATCCCCTGTAGGCCCTTGCCGCTTCACCGGCGGCCTCCGCCCTTTTCAACGCCCTCCGGGCACGTTGATACTGCAGGTGAGCAACATTCTTTTTGGTTTTGATCTCATCGAATTCCTGTTCCGAGAGGGCCTTCTCTTTGTGGAGCACCCGGAACCGGCTGAATGTCTTGTCCATAAGGCGCATTTTCTCTTCGGCCATCTTAAGCGCCTGAAGGGCCTCTTCTCCTGCCTGACGGGCGGCCTCAGCCTTTGCATCTATATCAGGTGAGTTGATCCTCAGTAGGATGTCACCCTTTTTTATCCTGTCGCCGGGTCTTACGAGGACCTCCTTCACCTCTCCCATTACCTTTGAGGATATTACCGCGGTGTCCCTGGCATGGACAGTCCCTGTTGTATCATAGGTTTCGGGAATCCGGACAACCTTTGCCTCTGATAGTTCAACCCCGTCAATCAGGGTGCGTTTAACCTCCCTGCTTTCAGGTCCTGTTTTATTTCCGCACCCGTTAAGCAGGAGGGTCAATAAAAGCAGCGTTATAAAGGCAGCGGGGATCCTGTTCATTTTATTTCCTCCTTGTATTTAGTCCCATCATAATTGTTAGGTTCTTCTCATAAAGAGTTAATAGAAAGGGTTCAGGGATTCGAGGATTCACGGGTTCAAGCGTTTGTTTTCCAAAGATTTAATAAGTCCCTTAATTTCTTTCAATATCTCCTGTATCCACTTGAACCCTCTCTGAATCTTCGGCTTTAATGTAACCTGAATCGCCTGATAACGGAATTTGTGTCTCCAACCCACAGTTAGAAACGTAAGCCGAACTCTTGACTCTTTGTAGTTCTTAAGCTTTTCGCTTGGCCACTTGAATCCTCGGCCACTTGAATCCTTTCAACTCATCAACTAATTTGGAGATGATCCAATTGTTTTAACTAAAAGTCCGCTCTGATAATAGAGTTCCGCTGTCTGTGCCCCGAGTTCCTTTTCTGCCTGTACCAACCCTGCCCTTGCCCTGTCGAGCATTGTCTGTGTGTCAAGGAGGTCAACGATTGGTGTGAGGGAGTTTTTATATCTTAGCCTGACCAGTCTCTGTGCCTCCCTAACTTTCCTGAGCGCCGCCCTTGAAAGCTCGAGGTCTTTTTCCCTCTCCTTGACCCTGCTGTACGCTTCGTGGATCCGGAAGGAGGTCTCTTTTCTGAGCCCAGAGAGGTATTCCCGCAGCTCACCGGCCTGTGCTTCCGCCTTTTTTATCCTGAATGGGACGGTCGGGTCAAAGATGTTCCATCTGAGGAAGGCCATCATGCTGTAGCTCTCGCCTTCCGCTTCAAGTGGACGCCTGTGGTCGTTGATCCGGTAGCTTCCCCCCAGGCCTATTACGGGAAGGAGTGATGCCTTTTGAAGCTTGACGGCCTTGAGTGCATTGGCATACCTCTTTTCCATCGCCCTTAACTCTCCCTTTCCCTTTGATGCCTCCATGAAGGACGTGACAGCCTTCAGTTCAAGTGAGGGGCTGTCATCCGTCACATCCACGGGTTCCGTTAACCCGAGAAGGAGACCAAGTGCCCTCTTTGCGATCTCCAGATTGCTCTCAGCCTTCACTAGCAGCCGCTGTGCATCTTTCAGTGCCACGTCCGCCCTGAGGACGTCGGCATAGAGCCCCAGGCCTGAATTGAATCTCAATCCGGCAAGCCTCTTGTGTTCCCCGGCATCCTCAATTGCACTCCCGGCAACCCTTACATACCCCTTTGCTGTCTGCACCGTCAGGTATGCCTTCACCACCTCAAGTGCGGTCTCTTCTCTTTTAGCCGTATATTCCTCCTTCTTAGCAGCGAGTTCGCCCGATGTAAGCTCTATACCGATCCTGACCACGGGGGCATAAAGGGGCATCTCAAAGCTGAAGGTGGTCTGAAAATCAGTGACGGGTGACGGGCTGTTAAGGGCGTTTATTGCGAAGTCCTCCTGGGTGAACCTCGCCTGGTTAAGCTTTGCCATGAAGGCATATGTGGGGTTATTGGTCCTGGAAAATCTCTCCTCAAGGGTGAACCTCGGGTATAGATGCCCTTTTGTTATATTCCTTTCCTCCTTTTGAGCGGCAATCTTCCATGTATATGCCTTAAGTAAGGGGTTATCTTTCAGTGCGATGCTGACCGCCTCCCTGAGTGAGAGTGTCATGGCATGGGCATAATCTTTTCCTGTCAGCAATAATGATAGGATTAATACGAAACAGACGACTATTTTCATCTCTTCCCTCCCCTCGCATTTTTCCTCTTCAGGAAATCCATAAAGGTCTTCATATCACATCTTCCGGTCTTTTTCTGAAACTCGGTACACTCCTGAAGGGTCATCATGTCCTTGCGGAGTGTCTCATCTCCCTTCAAAATCTTTATTGTAGCCTTTATTATCTCCTTTTTCTCCCGGGGTAAGTCCCTGCTCAGGCGGTAAAAGCGAAGCTTGCCCTCTCTCCTTTCATCGAGAAAACCGGATCTCCTGAGGAGGGAGAGATTCCTTGATATAAGTGGCTGGGAGCCCCCCATGATACCCATTAGCTGGCA
>Ga0114931_10008692_pt1 | contig 12253 bp, 9 predicted proteins | sample 2SBtaG_FD_89579 | JGI IMG/M metagenome (GOLD analysis project Ga0114931, IMG submission 89579) | Deep subsurface microbial communities from Kolumbo volcano to uncover new lineages of life (NeLLi) - 2SBTROV14_V59a metaG | ecosystem: Environmental > Aquatic > Marine > Volcanic | place: Kolumbo...
CAGAGCGGAGGGCATGGGACTCGAACCCACAACCGGTTGCCCGGCACCTGAATTCCAATCAGGCCGCTAGCCATTCGCTTACCCTCCGTTTGTCGTACTTACTGGGTTATCATAGAAGTGGTTGCCAAACATGGCAACGGCGGTGCTGGGGACATCTAGCAGTTGAAAACACGAGCTAGGTCTGCTAGTTGAGCGTTTTCGCCCCTTGGATGAGCGAAATGAACTCTTCGTTCGATTTGAACTTTGCCAACTTCGTAGTCAACTGCTCCATCGCATCAATATGATGCATAGAAGAGAGTGTTCGTCGAAGCATCGTTGCAGCGTGCAGCGTCTCAGGTGGCAAAAGCTTCTCCTCGCGACGTGTGCCCCACTGCTCTATATCGATTGAAGGCCAGACACGGCGGTCGGCAAGCTTACGGTCCAACACCAATTCCATGTTTCCGGTGCCTTTGAACTCCTGGAAAATGAGCTCGTCCATCCGGCTGCCTGTATCGATTAGAGCAGTTCCAATGATTGTCAATGAACCGCCTTCCTCAAAGGCCCTCGCGGTGGCGAAAAGCTTCTTGGGGATGTCCATTGCCTTAATGTCAACCCCTCCGCTCATCGTTCGCCCAGTGTTGCCGACCCATTTATTGAATGCTCGAGCCAGCCGAGTGATTGAATCCATGAGAAGAAAAACGTCCTTACCCATCTCTGAAAGCCGTTGGCACCGTGCAATCACTAACTGAGAAAGGCGGACATAGCTTTCGACATCGTTGTCTAAGCTGCTGGCAAAAACTTCTCCACGAATGCTGCGACGCATGTCTGTTACTTCTTCGGGACGTTCATCGATAAGTAGCATCATCATCGACACATCGGGATAATTCTTTGAAACCGCGTTACTGATGTGTTGTAGTAGTACCGTTTTTCCTGTTCGCGGAGGGGCCACGATTAGCGCGCGTTGGCCTCTGCCCATGGGAGTAAGTAGATCCATCACACGGGTAGTCAGAGTTTCAGAATCAGTTTCCAACTGAAGCCACTGATCGGGGGTAATGGGAGTGAGTTGGTCAAATGACTTGACATTCGGAAAATCCTCGGGGGCGATACCATCCACGTCGAGAAGCTCGCGTAGACGTGGTCCTTGCTGTTTCCGGTAGCGCTGCACCATGCCATGGAGTAGCAACCCTTCGCGCAAGCCGAATTTTTCGATCATTGTGCCAGGCACGAAAGGATCGGTACGTTCTCGCGTAAAATTACTTGCCGGGTCTCGCAAGAAGCCATACCCGTTCGGGTGCATTTCAAGCACTCCCGAACCTGGAACTAACGGCAAGGGATCTCCATTTTCAGAATAATCCGGCTCACGATTTCGATCCTGATACGAATTTCTGCGACGGTTACCACGACCACCGCCTTGCCTGTTTTGATAACGTCCACCGCCGCCGCCACTATTGTTGTTGTTGCGACCCCGGTATCTGCCACCCGATCTTTGCTTTTTCTTCGCCATCAGAGAAGTATCCCTAACAATCGTCTTATCAAGACTCGTACAGTGTGTGGCTGCGCTGATAAAATTTGCGCAGCCCTAAATAGCTAGCGGTCAGTTTCAACATTACCCGTCTACCACACTGCCATACTGACCTTAATAGGCAGAGTTAAAACCTTGTGCTTTGTCAGAATCCTTATTCTCAATGTTGCCAAAGCACGTGTACTTGATCGTGCCACAGTTTTCGGGTTATCGCAGCACTTCTGAAAGGCAGCGAACACGCCAAACCGCGTTTCCAACTCGCCCACAACTTCTCACTCGCAGTACGATCTTTCCAGATGCTGGGCAAAATTTTCTAGTCGTTTCCAATGCAGTGCCAGAGCTGCAAGCTAAATCGTTGGGCAGGACTGGTGGAAGTTACGCTCAGAAAAATCGTAAAAAACGAGTCCAAGTTTCGCTTGTCGCATAAGAACCTAAGAATCAGGCAAATGACGAATGAATTACGAGTTTCGAATGACGAATATCCTGCATTGAATTCCAGCTACAGCCGGCATCTTCTGTTTCGTCATTGGGCCCATCCCTGAAAAAGGGCGCCATCCGTACTTTGCCTTATCTGTCACACCCCTTTGTGATGTTGGCTCTTTGGCGGCTCATAGCCACCGTCAATAAAGAGTCTTTCCGTTTACTCCATGGGCGTACTGCCGAGTCGTCGCTGGCGAGCACTAGTCAGGTAACGCGGTAGGCGTCATGCCTTTCGTTTGATTTGGCCAAGCTTTGATTTAGCCAGTATAGCCGAGGATTGCCTGCTGCGGCGCAACCAATAATTTTTTTGGTCCAACCTATGTGTCTTAGATTCGGTGTCTTAGATTAAAGTGTGAATTTTACTTGAACCGCGGAACCGTTTCTACAAATGTACTTTGGGAACTGGCCTCACCACACGGGAGACACAACCCGATAGAAAATACACTCGAATGAAACTGCTTCTAGTATCAATTCGTCCGAGGAAATGGGGAATCCACCACCAGGGACGCACTTCGCTTTTCGCCCAATTCACTAACCTACTCGAAAAGGGCAAACTGGCCAATTAGCCTTCACTTTACCGCCGCCTCACACTCTCAACGGCAGACAATTACGAAGAAGCCGAACAAAGGGCCATTAGAACCCGCCAAAGACGGCAGGGCTGCGAACTCTTCGACAATATTAGTCACGGCAGGGCATGTGTCAAGCTTGCTTCTCAAAAGTCGTGCTTTTTAGCCCAAAAACTTGGCCCTTCCTCCTCCCAGGGAACGCTTGGATAGCCCCTGCTCTCCTTGCTGGCTGCTTGGGGGGCAAAAAATTCTGTTTCCGCTCAAAGTGAGACAATTGAAGCCGCCAACGGTGGGTCAGGCATCAACAAACGCATCAACCTATTACCAGTTAAGGACTTACAACTATTCCAGTCAGTGAAATACCAAATCGTAAACGTGCCGGATAACCCATAAATTCGGCAAACTCGCTCTAACCGTCATTTTATACCAAAGTCCGGTGCGCCAGGGTCCGATCTATCCGATCAGAGGGAGCGGTCTTTCTGCTTCTTCCGCCGAGATATCTCATTGATATCGCGACGATGGGGACCTGAGTCGCTCTAGGGGAACTTAGAGCGAGCTCTCCATCAATAGCGACCGCGACACGAATTATCAACCAACCCAGCAATACTAGAGCGAATGGAATCGCCATGTTGACCAGACAAATCTTACGAGTCCTTCTTGCCGCAGCAGTCCTATGCCTGTTTTCGAGCTTTTCCGAAGCCAGGGCAGCAGACGCTGTCAAATGGCGGAACAATGTCGATGCTGCCAAGATCGAAGCTGCACAATTCAATAAACTCGTCCTCCTGCACTTTTGGAGCCCCAGCTGTGGGCCCTGTAAGCGGCTCGACAGCGATGTATTTTCCCAACCTCAGGTAGGGCAACTGTTAGAGCAATACTTTGTGCCAGTAAAAATCAACGCCAATATTTCGCCTGCCCTCTCGGGCTCGTTAAACATCGATCGGGTGCCGACCGATGTCGTGCTTTCGTCGCAAGGCAACGTCGTCGCTAAGCTCTCGTGTCCGCCCACCGCGTCAGGCTACTCTACGCAACTTCTAAATTTGGCCCAACATTACCGTCAGCAACTAGCACAACGAAATATCCCAGCGCAAGCGCCGCTCCAATCGGCTTATGCAGGTTTGAAGGTTGGTCAATACAACAACACTACTCCGGCAACTACCCCTGCTTCCTCGATTCAGCCCCCTGCGACGCCACCGGCTCAGTCTGGTCAGCCGAGATACGCTTCTGAACCTGGCCCGAGCGTCACCCATAACGCCTTTGTCTCTGCAGCGGCAAACCCTCAGGCGCCTACTCAGGTTATGGCCGCGACTCCAAGTCGATACGGAAGTCAGCAGACTCTTGCTGCAGCCCCACAGGCTGCTCCAGCTCAACAAGCTACGGTTCAAAGGACCTCCTCTCAAACTCCCGTACCTCCCCAACAACACATTGCCGTGCCGCCAGCGATTGCTACCACGGCAGCCGCATCGAACGTGAAATCAAAAACGGCCACCGCCATCAAACTTCCCGAAGGCAGCCCTCCTTTGGCCTTCGAGGGCTACTGCCCAGCCACACTCAAACATGCTCGAAAATGGGTCCTTGGCGATCTCAAGTACGGTGCAATTCATCGCGGACGAACTTACCTCTTTACTGGGGAAGCACAACGTCAACAGTTTCTAGCCAACCCAGACGCTTATAGTCCCGTCTTTTCTGGAATCGACCCGGTTAAGCTACTTGACGAGAATAAAACCGTCGAAGGCAGCCGCAAGTTCGGTTTCGAATACCGCGGCGCCTTCTATCTATTTTCCAGCCAGGAATCGATGGCTCGCTTCGCCAAGCAACCAGATCAGTACGCCGCAGGTGTACGGCAAGCGATGACACGCATGGATGGTACGGGGATTCTGCGCCGCTAAACTAAAACCCAAGGCATTTCCAAAGAGACTGAAGGTTCTTCAAACGGCTTAATTCTCGAAGTATTTGTCCTTCCTTGGTGCCGCAGGCCCTTGAAGAGTAGAATCGCTGCCGAGCCCTTTCGCCAAAAAAGTGCCGCCGGCTAACTGAACCGAAGACTCAGTTCACTCGCAGTGCAACTCGAGAACCTGCGAAATATCAAGGACGGCATGAGCGAAAGGGTTCTTTTTTTGCGCGGCCATGCTGCTTAGTCTACAAGCCGCAAAAGACGCTCTGAAACTTGCTGCTCCGATAGCCCCGTGATCTCGACGATTTTGCGCGCCGAAGAATGTCCGGTAACAACTTGCACAGTGTTTTGTGAAACCTGAAGCGCACCGGCTAGCAGACGCTCAACTGCCTTGTTTGCTTTGCCCCGCTCTGGCGGCGCACTCACTCGTACTTTAAGCGTCTCGCCAAGCCACTCAGCAAGACAATCTCGCGAAGAGCCCGGGACTACTTTGACAGATAACTTGATCAGCATAGCTCCCATCTACAGGATTTGTCAGACCGCGAGGCAGAGTGTCCCAACTGCTAACAAAAATCTAACGGCACTCTAGCAAATTCGAATTCAATATAGCACAATCCCAATAGCCGCGATCCGACGGATCGCCGGAGTCCCCGTTTGCGACAGAAGCGAGCCTCATTCCCCCTTCAGCGAACGCTGCAGATGAATCACCTGAGCTCGCACTTCTTCCATATTGGGGTTCAGCCGTAAGGCGCGTCGAAACGACTCTAGAGCTGCCACCGGATTCGCCAGCAGCATGTAAGATTGCCCCATCACCGAGGCAGCAGAAAAATGGTAGGCGTTGACCTCCAACGCTTGATGGCAATCTCGCGTGGCGGCTTCGTATTGCTCCAATTGAAAAAAGGCTTTACCGCGAAAGTACCAACCTTGAGCGATCCAGGGAGCATCTTCCACGAGCCCCGTGGCGAGTTGCACGGCCCGATCGTATTCCTTCTCTTCCAGATGCTCGTCAATTGCGACCAAGTAACGCTGTTGGGCGGGCGAACCTATCCGCATCCACAAGCGACGAATTCCATTTTCGGCCAGCGTACGAACCCCCCGGTCACTATCGGTCAGGGCGCGTCCCAGAGCCCTATTTGCTCGATAATCAGCAAGCCGTCCCAGCCCCAAAACCGCACCCCGACGGGCCGATCGGTTGCCTATCGCGGCAAGCCGCTGGAGGCTGCCGGGGGTGTATGACGCAGAAACTCTACGCACATAGATATCGATGACTTGGTCTACCAAGTAACGCTCGTAATACTCGACCAGCAGCGGCTGTCGTTGGTTCTCGTCGCTCATAGGTCACCTATCGATTTGATTGAGCCACGAGTGAAAAAAACTCAGGCGCTACTTTCGAGTGTAATTGCAATCTCCTGTTTTCTCAACGAAAATGTGGGGTATTATTGTCCCTACATCCGTGCCAACACGACCACCAAGGACGCTGAATTCTAATATGCGGCAACATGCTTTTGTTTTGATCGCTCTCGTTGCACACTCGCTCTGCTTTAGCACGGGGTTAGCCGCACAAGACCGTGCGCAGAAAGCGGCGCAGCAGTTTCAACAGCGTTTAGGGCGGCATATCACGGTTGCGTGGCAAGACCAACAATTGGGCGAGATACTCGCAAGATTATCCGAAACCCAAAAAATTACGATTTGGCTTGATCGCCGGGTAGACCCCCTCCAGAGGGTAAAAGCGAGCTTTACCGACCTTCCGCTGAATGTGGTATTCCAGCAATTGGCCGAGAAACATTCCCTTGGTATGAGCGTGCTAGAAAATTTGCTCTATATCGGGCCAGTTCAATCGGCACATGAACTGGCAACACTTCGGAAGCGAGCCCAAGATTCGCTCGTCAATGCGTCGCCAGCTATCAAACGCCAATGGCAACAAAAAGAAACTGCCACCTGGCCCCGTTTGAGCCAACCCCGCGAATTGCTTACGGACATGCTGGAGCATGCTGGGGTAACACTACTCAATAGCGAAGCAATTCCTCACGACCTTTGGGCTTCCAAACAGTTGCCAAGCCTTTCGCAGGTCGACAAAACGGTACTGCTTCTCATCGGTTTCGATCTCACCTGTCAAATCTCTCAGGGTGCCAAATCTTGCCAAATAGTACCAATCGAACGGCCTGTCTTCATCAAACGGGTATACCGATTATCCAACAAGCAAAAGCGATTGCTGCCCGAGCTTCAGCTCATTGCACCCAAAGCCCTCTTCGAAATTAAAGGACGAACTCTTAACGTCACGAGTCGCTGGGAAGACCAACAAAAAGTGCAGCAGGCTTTATCGGGCAGACGGCCCAAGGCGCCGCGTGTGGCATCAACTCCTTCGAGCAAAACCGAAAAATTGTTTAGCCTACGATTGAAGAACCAAGCTGTCGGAGGCGTGATCAACCAACTGGCCCATCAATTAAAACTGCAAGTCGAGTGGGATCACAAATCGCTCGACAAGGACAATCGCAGCCAGCAGACCCTAGTCTCATGCGACCTAAAAAACGTTCCCTTCGACGAGCTCCTCAGCGGCATACTCACACCCGCAGGGCTGAGGTTTCAAAGAATTGGGGATAAAATAAAAATAATCTCCGCTCCTTAGGCGAGCGGCAGATGAGAATTTACCAACGACAACTCGACCAAAGGTGTCGGATCAGGGGGGAGGGGCTAGGATTTAGGAGCTAGGGAAATGAGGGCTTTCGCCCGCTGCACTAGCCCCTAAATCCTATATCCTAAACCCTAGTCCCTCGATATTCGTCAGGTTGGTATATTCCTATCTGCCGCTCGCCTTAGTTCTGCATCTCACTCGTCCGTAGACTGCAGATCAGCCAGCGTACTTTCCAACAATCGCAAAATATACTTGTCATATCGGACGGTTTTCGTCGGAGGCTTTTTCGGCAACGCCTTGATGCGATCGATTGCACCCAGCGCTTTTTCGTCGAGGTCGTCCAACGCGCCTAGCGCTGCAACTGCGATATGCACTGAGTGTCGCGATACGTTGCCCAAATCGATAAGAGTAGAGAGAGAACGGGGTAAGTCGTCAGGCGAGCCATACTTTGCTAACGCTTCCGCAACGACAATTCTCACGTTCGGATTCGCATCGTCCAAAAGCTCGACCAGACGATCCCTCGAATCCATCACCGCTGCCTTGCCACGCATCAATAAACCTAAAGCTGCCCAATAACGTACCGCACTTTCGGTATCCGACAACTTGGCAACTAAAGACTCAGTAACAGCTTCGCTTAATGAAGATGCCGAATCTGCAACTTCAAGAATTCGCTCCAGAGGATATGCCTCTCCATCGTGTCCCATTTCATAAGGAGTGCTCTTCTCGCTGCGAACGAGCATCTCTGCCTCTGGCAGGAAACCGACATCACGTATCTCAAGAACATGCTCTCGATGAGCTTTTCTCATCCGCTGAAGTACCTCCTCGAAGCCCTCATCATTCGCCAAGTTTTCAATCTGGTAAGGATCCTGACTGATATCGTAAAGCTCCTCAGGGGGCTTGGCTTCCCAGAAGTACGTTTGCGGTGGCGACAGTTTTCCTTCGTCATACAATCGTTTCCAAACCGTCGTGGTTGGGGTCTGAAACATGTAGGCCAAAAACTGCCCACGTGGTTTGTGTGGCATGTAATTGCGAATGTACAAATAGCGCTGGTCGCGCACGCAACGCGAAAGATCGATCCGTTCGTCCATCCGATCTCGAAAACCGAACAGATATTTTTGTGGCAGACTCTCGCTCGGTCCCATGAAGGCGTGTCCTTGGAAATTCTTGGGCACTTCAATACCAGCCAAGCTCAAAACAGTCGGCGCGAGGTCAATAAAACCAACCAGTCTCTCGCTACGGCCGTCAGTTTGATAGTCGCCCGCTGCAAGTTGGCGAAACTTCTGCGGCACATAAACCACCAACGGCACCCGCAAACCCGATTGATAAAGCCAACGCTTGCTGCGCGGCATCCCCGAGCCATGATCGCCGTAGTAAAACACAATCGTATCGTCAGCAAGGCCCGCATCTTCAACCTCTTGAAGCCGCTTGCCAATCTGGGCATCCATCTCTGTCAGCTTGTCGTAATACTGCGCCCAGTCGCGCCGCACCTCGGGGACATCGGGATGGTAGGGAGGAAGAGGCACCTGACTCGGATCGTGAACCAGCTTGTGCGGTCGCTTGCGAATCTGGCTTTCATGAGAAACCATAGTGTTGAACACGGCAAAGAAAGGTTGTCCATCCTTCCGAAATATCCAGTGGGCAAGACGTGAAGACATGTCCCAAACTTGTCCAGGCTTGCGCAGGTTGTAGTCCTCCTTCGAATTATTCGTGCAATAGTAGCCCGCTTCACGCAAGTACTGCGGAAACATGCGAAACCCCCGCGGCAGCGACACCATACTACGCATGTGCTGCGACCCGGTCCCCGCAGGGTACATGCCGGAGATAATCGTCGTACGTGCGGGAGCACAAACTGGCGCGTTCGACCACGCATTCAGATAAATCATCCCGCGAGCAGCCAAACGATCAATATTCGGCGTATCGGCATACATGTCTCCATAGCATCCAAGCTCGGGGCCGTTATCCTCGCTCGTTAGCCAAAGAATGTTTGGGCGGGGTAGGGGAGAGGCATCTTGAGCCAGAAGTTCCGGAGACCCACTTGCTTGGAGCAGGCTCAGCAATGCAACCATGATGAAAATCGACGGACGAAGCATCTTACAATGCCTCCTAGAAGTTATTGATTTTAGCTGACTCAGACCTCCCCACAGGATATCGGGTGAACCTTAACGACGCCACCGTTTGGACGACAGATAGGTAAGCCGCCCACTCGGCTACGCTGGCATCAAAAGGGCAATTCGCAATCTCGATACAAAGAAGCTACACTGGAATTCGGGTTCGCTCCGCCACCGGGGCAATGCCCAAATTGATAACTCTGTCCAACAAAATAAGCGTCTACTATGAAATATCGACTCGAGTGGCCAACCAAGGGCTCATTGCCAAGAATTCTACGCTACCTCTGCTTGCTCTTCATCATTAACTGCGCAGCAGCGACTGGCCTTTTCCAAGGCAGCACCTACGCCGACACATGGGCCGAGCGGCTGGGCTTTCCCGCCGAAAAAACCGTCGTCATTCTTCATGCTCATGAAATGGGCATTTGCTACGCAACCAACGCCGCAGCCGAAAAACTACACGAATCCAATCCCAACCAGTCCAGCAGTGTGACAGTTCCCGGCCCCTGGTTTCTCGACTTTGCGGCATGGAAAATCAAGCATCCCAATGCCGATGTGGGCATCGCGCTCACCCTCAACAGCGAGCTCACCAATCATCGTTGGCAACCAGTCTCGCCGCACACCCGCGTAACCAGTTTGGTCGACAGCGAAGGCTATTTTTGGCCCTCAACGACGCAAACGATGGTCAACGCCAATGCGGACGAAGTCGAACAAGAACTGCATAGCCAAATCCAGCGAGCCCTTCGCGCCGGGCTCAAGCCAACACATCTTACATCGCACTTAGGTACGCTGTTCATGCGTTTGGATTTCACCGAGGTCTACTTACGTCTTGCCCGGCAGTATTGGATACCTGCTGTGGTCATCGAATTGACGCCGGAACACATCGAGCGATTCCAGCTCATGGGCTATCCCGTTCCCGAAGAGCTGATCGAATTGTTAGAAAACTACCCTTTGCCTAAGGTCGACGATCTGCAGTTTGTTCAGCCTGCAGAGAGCTACGAAGAGTTACGCGAATCTTTCGTAAAGCTGATTCAAGGTTTGCCACCCGGCTTGATCCAAGTATCATTTCACCCAGCCATTGAATCGGAAGCGTTAAAGCATGTCACCCCCGATTGGCAGCAGCGTGTGTGGGTCATGCAACTCATGCAAGACCCTGAAATCCGCTCGCTTCTCACAGGCGACAAGGTGATCCTCACCAATTGGCGGGAAGTGATGAGCCGTTTTACTGACCAATCGCCGGCACAAACTTCTCCAACGGCGGATGAAGAGTCGACTAGCCGTTAATCTCTCGAGCCACGACCACCCTCGTTATGATGAAGAAAAAAACCATACTACTGCTGATCTTCGTGTGCCTGCCATCGCCGATCGCGATAGCGCAGACTTCGTATTCATACGGCTCGTACTATCAAAAAAACTTACAAAAACCATACCAGCAGTTTCGTGGCACGAGCGTCAATTCCTATTTGTTCGACAAATACTACAAGAGCAATCGCAGCGTGAGCCCCTATGCCAATCTGAATCGGGGCCGTGGCGGTACGGGGTACCAAACTTACGTGCGTCCCGAACAGCTGCGCAGAGCAGAATTTCAAAGCGGCATGAAAAACTACATTACGCAAAAAAAACAATCCAGGCACGTCGGCCACACCAACTATGGCTTTGCGCAGCAGTTGCAAGGCGGCGTCCCCAATGCGAGCGACATCCCCACCGTCCGCAAGCCTACGCCCTACTACAACCAGTGGTATGGCCGGTAGCCAGCTGCTATTGAATCCCCCAACGACAATCGATCTCTCTAATGCAGACTCTCTCAAGCAAATATTTCGCCGCACAGATCTTAGCTCTTGCTTGCCTCTTCGCGCCAGGAATTGCCCAATGCCAAGACGACCAACAGCGTAACAGCATAGAGTCACACTGGTTGAGCAACATCCGCCAGGTCACTACAGGATATACCAAAGCAGGCGAAGGCTATTTTTCGCCCGACGGTCAGACGATCGTCTACCAGGCCATCAGCAAGGGGTATCCCTTCTATCAAATCTATACTCAGCAACTCACTGGCAAGTTGTCGCCAAAAAGAATCAGTACTGGCCGTGGTCGTACAACATGCGCCTATTTTTCTCCCACCGGCGATCGAATCCTTTTTGCTTCCAGCCACTTGGACCCAAAACTGGATAAAACCGAAGACGAGGCACGTCGCGAGGCAGAAGGAGATCGCCGCACCGGACGACGTCGACGTTACCGTTGGGTATTCGATCCGCACATGGATTTATTCGAAGCCACGCTCGACGGCGAAATCGTGAAACAATTGACTAGGGAGACGGGTTACGATGCAGAATGTGCGTACTCGCCCGATGGCAAACAAATCGTCTTCTGCAGCGATCGCGATGGCGACCCCGACTTGTACGTGATCGACGCCGACGGCAGTAACCTGCGTCAGTTGACCAACGAACCAGTGTACGATGGTGGCCCCTTTTTTTCGCCCAACGGCCAATGGGTCGTTTATCGCTCTGACCGAAAACGCAAAGAGTATCTTCAGATTCATGCAATCCGTGCTGATGGATCCAACGATGTCGCGCTCACTGATTCCGAAGGTGTAAACTGGGCCCCCTATTGGCATCCGACCGAGCCCTACATCATCTGGACTGGCGCCGACCACAGCGACCCGACCAAACGGCCCAATTACGACCTCTGGATGCTCCGCTATGAGATAGCTGACGGCCTTCTACAGGCCCAGGGCGAAGTTCAACGCATCACCGATCATGCCAAGGCCGACGTTTTGCCCGTTTTCTCGCCCGATGGCAAACGGCTGATGTGGACCAGCAACCGTACTGAAGACGGCACCAGTCAACTATGGATCGCAGACTTTCGATTCCCGCACAAATAGCAAGTAGGTTGGGCACGGCCCACCAATGCTTCCCACCGATACGGTACTGCAACCACTTCCTGGTGGGCAGTGCCCACCCTTGTATCTTGCAGAAGTGTTGTTAGAAACAACACTGCCGTCTTCTGCGGAGTGAGCGGTAGCGAACGGAGCAGAAGACGGCGGCCGGCCGGTAGATCGTCCCATCCTCGGTCCTCACAAGA
>Ga0114931_10008693_pt1 | contig 12252 bp, 13 predicted proteins | sample 2SBtaG_FD_89579 | JGI IMG/M metagenome (GOLD analysis project Ga0114931, IMG submission 89579) | Deep subsurface microbial communities from Kolumbo volcano to uncover new lineages of life (NeLLi) - 2SBTROV14_V59a metaG | ecosystem: Environmental > Aquatic > Marine > Volcanic | place: Kolumbo...
AGATCTGGGGGCGGTAACCCGCGAGCCATATCAGCGGAGGAGCCGGATGGTCGAAATGTCCTAGTCCGGTTCTGGCGAGGGCCTCGGCTGGGTGACTGGCCGGGGCTACTCTACTATGATCCGTTTTGTTTGATTAACCTCTCTTCCTATGCTAGGATTTCCTCTATGAGTATAATCCCTAGGCTTAGGGGAAAATCCGTCAAAAACGAACCGCCGTCCTCGTCCTTTAGACTCAGCCGGGAAATTCTCGGAATTGGTCTCCTGACCCTAGGCGTGCTCGTCTTGTTAAGCGTATGGTCATATTCAGCCCAAGACCATTCCTGGCTGAGTTCCCTGACCAATCAATCATTCAGTAACAACAGCATCACGGAAAATGTTGTCGGCATGGTAGGGGCAACCATTGCCGCGGGTTTGGTATGGCTCGTGGGTTCGGCGGCTCTGGCCGTTCCCTTTTTGATTTTGCTGCAAGGGGTCAGGTCATTCCAAGAGGAAACCTTTCAAACTAAAGTACGAAGTCAAATCGGCGGGCTTCTACTGGTGCTGTGCTTGAGTGCCCTCTTTCAATTGTATGGACAAGTGCCCGCATCCGATATCGTTGGCGGTGTATGGGGCGAATGGAGTGGAGGCCTCCTCTCTCCGTTGTTTGGAGAAGTCGGCGCCACTATTTTACTCATATCGCTGCTATTAGTTTCGGTGTTGTTGATCGCGCCATTTTCCGTGGCAACGGCGTTTGGCAATATTCCTACGGCGTTTGGATCTATTCGAGACCGTATGCCTCGGTTGTCTTTTCGTTGGTTGTGGTTTCCAACAAGAATGCGGCTTCCCAAGGCCAATAAACCTCTGAAGATCAATCGGGATTTGGCCATCCGAGAGAGTGCCTTATCAATCTCGCGAAGGGACAGCCCGTTTTCGGAACCAGACATTCTTGAGGATGATTTAGAGTTGGACGTGAACAAATCTAATGAGGTGCAACCTATTGGGCGATCCGTGAGGCTCCATCGCAAAGTGGCTGAAGGCTATAACTTGCCTGACCCAATCGCGCTTCTTGAGGCGCCTCCCGTTTCAAAATCGCAACAGACCGATGACATGTTAGAATCCCAATCACGAGTGCTGACAGGAGCATTTCAGAATTTTGGTATTGCCGGGAAGGTCACGGAAGTCCACCCCGGCCCTGTCATCACGATGTATGAGTTTGAGCCAGGGCCTGGGATTAAAGTCGCGCGCATTGTCAATTTGGCTCATGATTTAGCGATGGCGCTGAAAGCGACCAGCGTACGTATCGTTGCCCCGCTTCCGAAGAAATCTACGGTGGGGATCGAAGTTCCAAATCCAGTCAGAGAAACCGTCATGTTTAGAGAAGTGTTGACCAGTGAGGCCTATACGCGATCACGGTCAAAACTTACCATGGAGTTGGGGAAAGATATCTTTGGTCGTCCGTTTGTGGCCGATCTTAGAACCATGCCTCATCTTTTGGTCGCTGGCGCAACCGGAGCCGGGAAAAGTGTCGGTCTCAATAGTATGCTATTGAGCCTGTTATTTTCCGCGCATCCCGATGAGGTCAAGCTCTTACTGATTGATCCCAAGGTTTTGGAGCTCCAAGTCTACGATGGCATTCCCCATCTGTTACGTCCGGCCCTAACCGATCCGAAATCCGCAGCGCGAGGCTTAAGCTGGGTTGTCCAGGAAATGGAACGGCGCTATCGATTGCTGGCGGAACATGGCGTTCGGAACATTCAAGCCTACAATACGAAGGTGACTGAGGCCGTCGAGGGCAATGTAATTCGTACTTCCCAGCCTGATCTGCCATTTGATGAAGACCAAGATGAGGAACTTATGCCCGAGCCCCTTCCCTATATTGGTTGTGATCGATGAGTTTGCCGATTTAATGATGGTGGCGCCCAAAGAAATCGAAGAGAAAATCGCACGCCTGGCGCAAATGGCACGGGCTTCCGGTATCCATCTGATACTCGCGACGCAACGTCCATCGGTTGATGTGGTGACGGGGTTGATCAAAGCGAATTTTCCGGCACGAATTGCGTTTCAAGTGTCATCCAAAACTGATTCGCGTACGATTCTTGATGCGAATGGGGCCGAAGCGCTCCTTGGGTTGGGGGACATGTTGTATTTAGCGCCTGGCACTGGGCGGCTGATCCGGCTTCATGGCTCCTATGTGTCAGATGAGGATGTGCGCCGCGTGGTAGAATATGTCAAAGCCCAGGCTGGCCCGGACTATAGTGATGACGCCCCATTTCAAAATGCCGCAGTGTTTGAAGAAGATGTGGAACGAGACGAGGTCTATGAGCAAGCCCGAGAGGTGGTCTTGACCTCGGGACAAGCCTCCGCTTCGCTGATTCAACGCCGATTGCGGGTTGGGTATCCCCGGGCAGCACGGATGATCGAACAAATGGAAGAAGAAGGGCTTGTGGGTGCGCCAGGACGTGACGGACGGCGTGAAATTCTTGGGCCGCGACCTATGATGCAAGAACGGGCAGGATGAAACTTTTTATCGTCAGTTTGGTGATTGGGCTGTCTTTGATTTCTTTTCCGGCTATCGGGAAAGAGAATGTCGAAGATCAAGTTCGTGCCTTGGTGAAGCGAGTGGATTCTCGTTATGCCACCACCAAGGACTTTCAAGCGGATTTTACCCAAGAAACTCACATCGAGGGGTTTGATACCCCGTTGCAATCCTCGGGCAAAGTTTTTATAAAAAAACCAGGCTATTTGCGATGGGATTATGCCGAGCCCACCGTGGAACATATTTATGTTCATGATGACCGGCTAGAGATGTATGTGCCCAAGCATAATCAAATTTTGAAGGGCAATCTCACCATGATGGTGGCTACCAAGGCCCCTTTGCATTTGCTGCAGGGTGTGGGAAAACTCACCGAGCATTTCGAAGTCCAGCCCACGGATGATGGTCGGACTGGTGAGGGCGGGCTTCCTCTGTTGACTTTGATTCCTAAAAACCATGGACAACCTGGTTCGTCATCCGTGACTCGAATTGTGTCGGAAATTCACCCGGATACCTACTTTATTCGGTCGCTGGCTTTGCACGAGGTAAGTGGAAATATTTCGACTTTTCGCTTTAGTAATGTCAAGGCCAATACCGGAATCGACGATACAGTCTTTACATTAGATCCGCCTGAGGGAGTGGTGATTGTAGAGGATGTCTTCCCTCATAGTTGAGGTGGGCTTGCGATTCAACTTTTCCCGCACGGTCAAGTCCCTGGAGATCCCAAAATATTTTGGTCATTTCTGCCTCCTGTGGTATATTCGTCGAGAAATTTAACCGCTGACTTGTCTTATCACCAAGAATAAGGAGTAAGAAGCCGTGGCAGGACGCATGCTGGTGGTCGATGATGATGAAGGCGTTCGTGATGCCCTCACGCAGTTTTTGCATACCCTGGACTTTGAAGTCGTCACGGCGGAGGATGGGGAAGACGCGCTCAATAAATATCAAAAGGGAAATTTTGATATCATCTTGGCTGACTTGATGATGCCCAATCTTGATGGGATGGGGTTACTGAAACGCATTCGCGAAGTCGATGAAGATGTGATCTTTCTCATGATTACCGGGCATCCTTCTATTGGGTCTGCGGTAGAATCTATTAGCGGTGGCGCCGAAGATTATATTACCAAGCCATTTCATTTAGAGGATGTCCGACTGAGAATTGAGAAAGCTCTCGAGAAACGGTCCTTAAAGGGCCGCCTGAAAACAGCCCAGGGCTTGGCCTGGGGGCTCATGCTGTCGATCCCATTGTGGCTCCTCCTCGGGATTATTTTAGTTATTTTGATCAAGGGCTAGCGGCTGTTCCATATTCCCACCTGTGGTTGCCTAACCTCCCCTTCTTGTTCGCCATAGTCCCTTCGGCGAAGCTAAATTTTAATGTAAACTGAGTTGGTGTATTGTTTTTTACTTGGCTATGAGGATTTATTTTCGCATATCCGTTTATCTCCGACTCTACGGCCTTGCTCGCGTGTTCATTGCGGGGTTGGTATGCGCGCTTGGCATCACTATGTGCCCAAACCCCGTTTTGGCTTTGACGGGTGATCTTACCAACGATCCCGCCGATATCATAAAAAAATACCTTTCCCTAGATAAGCGGGGCGTTCGGTTACAGGCACTTTCATATGAATCGGTACGACCCTATGTTGCCTGGGATGAAGAACCATCTTGGGGGCAGGTCGTAATCGTTGGCGATTATGTCGTGAGCGATGATGTCGAAGAATGGGAAATCATCAGTAGCACTGAAGCGGTCATTCCCGTGACCTTTCAAATCCTCGGGGTGATGCATTGGGAGGCTGCCACATTTCTGCCGGAACGACGAGAGGAAACCCTCTTGTTTCGTGTGCGAGCCGTGTTAAACCATTGGCGTATCATCGCTCCCATGTTCCCTCCACATGTGGGGAGAAAACGGCTCATGGATTTTGTTCGGGCGGCCATGCTTGAGGAAACGGACGAAAATCGGAAAGAAGCGTTACAACGCCTTCGTACTGCAATAGGAAATTCAAAATCATGAAACTCAATAATGCATATGCCCCCTTTGAATTAGTGATCTTTGATTTTGACGGGACATTGATCGACTCGAAATATGATATTGCGACGTCAGTCAATCTGACCCTGCAAGATATGAATTTGCCTTCTCGGTCGCATGAGGAAATTTTTAGCTTTGTGGGGGATGGCGTCAAACACCTGCTTCGTCTTTCGGTGGGCGAAGGCAATGATGCACGATATGAGGAAGCGTTAACCATCTTTCGAGAACAGTATTTGGCTCATTGTTTGGATTCCACGAAATTTTATGATGGCCTCGATACCGTGTTCGACACCTTACAGGGCAAAGCCAAGGCCCTGGCTACGAATAAATCTTTTGAATACACCCTCAGGATCGTCGAAGGACTTGGGGTTCGCGACACGTTTTCCGCCATTGAATGTCCGAATGATCAATCCGATCTCAAACCCGACCCAGGTATGCTGTTTCGAATCCTGGATCAATTAGGCGTGGTTCCGGAAAAGGCTGTCTTGGTTGGAGATAGCACCAATGATGTACGCGCAGCCAAAACTGCCGGCATGCGTGCCTGTGCGGTGGGATACGGTTATGGAAATCGAGAAAAAGTTATGGCTCTTGCCCCGGACTTCTATTGCGAGAAGCCAGAGGATTTATTAACGATTTTCTCGTAAAAGCAGCCTTAGAGGTTCATTCTTACCTAGTTTTTCCTTTACCCTCTTCCACCATTCCGATAGAAATTCATCGTTGCTTCTAGAGGTTCAACAAGAGTGCCTCAACAACTGACCCTCTCCAAAGTTACCCCATTACATTCTAGGGTAGACGATACGGGGTTAATTTATACCCATGTGACGTAACTATTAAGAGAGGAAAAGAAGATTCCGAATGGGTGTACAACACATAAAAAGTTCAAGGTTTTGATACTCATCTGGCTTTCTTTTGTCGGGAAGAGATTCAAAGGTTCTTCAAGACGAAAATTCAGTTCACAATTGAAAAAATTCTGCGTAGCTGAACGTGCAGAAATTTCGAATTGATACCTTTGAGGAGGAAATATGTCATTTCATCATTTAAGAATTGGTGCCAAGATCGGATTGGTGCTTGGAGCCATTGCTCTTATTCAGTCTGCCATTCAATTGTATGTGGTTGTTGGTTCGGACCAGAATTGGCTACATTCTTTCGGACATTTGCTTGCGGTCATCATCACCACTTTGGTGATGGTCCAATGGCTCGTGCATAAAATGGTGATCGTCCCTCTAAAAAAATTAACAAATATTGTAGAAGATATTGCTCAAGGAGATGGGGATCTGACTAAGCGCGTCCCGGTTATTGGAAAAGATGAAATTGGTCAACTGGGGAAATTATTCAATCAATTTATTGATAAACTCCAGTTATCGATGACAAAAGTGGGGGAAGTGACCAGTCGGGTTGCCGTTGACGCGCAAGAAATGTCGGCCACGGCGGATGAAATTGCCAGGGGCGCTGATACACAAAAAGTGAAGATGACTCAATCAGCTTCCGCGGTTGAAGAAATGACCATGACCGCCGGTGAAGTGGCCAGAAATTCTCAGGAGGCTTCAAGCATTGCGCAAGACGCTTCAAATACTGCTCAAGAAGGGCAACGGGTTGTGACGGAAGCGGTGGCGAGCATGCAACTCGTGGCGGAAGCCGTGGGGCAATCCTCCCAGGTGATTACGACATTGGGAAGATCTTCTGACCAAATTGGGGAAATCGTCGGTACCATTGAAGATATTGCCGATCAAACGAACTTACTGGCCCTGAATGCGGCGATCGAGGCTGCACGGGCCGGGGAGCAAGGTCGAGGATTTGCCGTGGTTGCCGATGAAGTGAGGAAACTGGCGGAACGGACCACCAAGGCCACCAAGGAAATTGCTCAAATGATCCGTCAAATCCAAGCCGACACCAAAATTGCTGTATCCTCCATGGAGGAAGGGACCCAACGAGTCGGTAGCGGCGTCATGTTGGCCAACGAAACCAGCGATGCATTAACACGAATCCAAAGTCTCGTCATGCAAACAGCCGGGATGATCCAACAGATTGCTGCTGCAGCCGAAGAACAATCCACGACGACGTTTCAGATCTCGAAAGATCTTGAAGCGGTGACTCAGGTGGGAAATGAAACGAGTGGGGGAGCCGAGGGGTCCGCCAGGCGAAGCCACGAATTGCGTGGGCTGGCTGAAGAGCTTCAACATATTGTGGGAACATTCAAAGTCTAAAAACAATTGAATCCTTGTCCTCTTCTATAGCGGTCGTCCCTTCATTATCCTGCAAAATTTCTTAACCGCAATATCCTTAAATATTACGCTATCCATTCGGTTTTGGCTTCCTAAGCTAACCCGAGTGGATACAGGATTAACTCTGCTGTAACGCTCTTCTTCTCATCAAGACTATTCCTCATTGTCGCTTTCATGTTTGATATAATGGCAAGAGGAAACTCAATCTTTCCGTCAGACCAAAGGAGGATGATATGGAGGTGAATAGACGTACATTATTGGCGGTGGGCACTATCATGGGTATGGGCGCAATGGCCAAGGCCTTAGGCGTTGGTCAGGCCCTGGCCAAGGAGAGCCATGTGCGTTTCGAAATCGAAAAAACCGATAAGGAGTGGAAGGCTATTCTCACATCGGACCAATATTATGTGCTTCGAAAGGAAGGGACAGAACGCCCTTTTACCAATCCCTACCATAACAGCAAAGCGAAAGGGACCTATCATTGCGCAGGGTGTGACCTGCCGCTTTTTTCATCCGAGAAGAAGTTTGATAGTCAAACAGGATGGCCAAGCTTTTGGGAACCGATTTCCCAAAAGGCGGTAGGAACCAAGACGGATTGGAAGCTTATCTATCCCAGAACGGAAGTGCACTGCATGCGGTGCGGAGGGCACCAAGGACACATATTCGATGATGGGCCGCCACCAACTGGTCTGCGGTATTGTATTAATTCAGCAGCGTTAGTGTTTCGCCAGGCTTAAAGCCAGAATATTTTTAGGGAAAAACCAAGGTATGGGTAAGATATTTGAGGAGAAAATTAGGGTAGAAGGAACAAAAACCGTCTGCTCTTGATAATGTGAAATCAAGAATTCAGATGGCTTTTTTCACAAGTCCTGACCGCAAACAACGTGTGCAGACTTTGATTCGTTGAGTCGCGCCATTGATAAGTGCCTTAACACTCTGAAGATTTGGGCGAAATACCCGGTTGGTTTTATTGTTCGCATGACTGACATTATGTCCCGTCATCCGTTTTTTCCCACAAATCGAACATGCAAATGCCATAATTCTATCCTCCCTCACAAGATTGTACCCGGCAATTACTCTTGTTACCATACCCCCAGCCTTTCTGACAACCCTTTCTTCCAAGATCCTCTGTGCTATTGGTCTTAAAGGAGTCTACATAGTATAGCTTTCCTGCATATGGCCATCTTACCCTCTATTGGCAGTGAATCCCTAGAATACCTACAAGGACTCATTCATAGGCTCACACGGCCTATTGAATTGGCGCATCAACGCGGTGGAGCACAGAAAGCCTCCATCAAGAACCTTGATAGTTTTATTTCGGATCAAATCGTACGGGCATTAGGAGCGGTCGTCCTCCCTCGAAAAATTGAAACGGAATTGCTGGCCCTTCGAGCCTTATTTCAAGGTGAAGCAGAAGCCTCCCCCAAAAACGAACTGAATCGGTTGCAACAAGCCAAAAGTATTTTGGATCGGCTTTCATTTTTGATTAGATCAACGAACACAGGTCTGAGGTCCTCAGAAGTTCCTCTTCCATCAAAGACCAGCAGATCATGTAGTCATGCACGTGATATCGGGCCTCCGAGCCAATCAATCAACCAGCCGCTTCATGAAGTGTCCATTCGCTATGCGAAGGGCGTTGGGCCAAAGCGTGCCCTGTTGCTGGAAAGGCTGGGGATTCGGACGATCGAAGATGCTTTGTGGGTTTTGCCGTGGCGCTATGAAGACCGGTCGGTAATCTCTCCGATGTTCACCCTGATGGTTGGAGAGAAGGCGACTGTGTCGGGGGTTGTCGGTCGAACAACGCTACGCCGAATTCCCAGGCGCAATATGACTCTGGTCTCGGTTTTTGTTCGTGATGAGACTGGATCGATGGAAGTGGTGTTTTTCAATCAGCCCTATCTAGAAAAAACCTTTCAGCCTGGAATGCATGTCGTGCTGAGCGGGGCAGTGAGTGTGGCGCCTGGAAGACGAGCCCATTGGCAAATGCGATCCCCGCAGTTTGAAATCGTTGATCCTGAGGATGATGTGCTCCTTCACGTGGGACGCATCGTTCCCGTGTATCACGAAACCAAAGGCCTCACCTCGCGCCACCTACGTCGGATGATGCAGGGCCTTCTCGACGAATATCAACATCAATTGCAGGAAATACTGCCTCTCGCGCTCCGGCAACGGTATCAATGGCCGACCATGAGCCAGGCTATGCGCCTGGTGCACTTTCCCGACGAACAGATCGATCTCAATGATCTGAATGGGTGGCAGACCCTCGCCAATCGACGACTGGCCTTCGAGGAATGTTTTGTGCTCCAGGTCGCCTTAGCCATTCGGCAACTCACCAACCAAAAGGAAACACCGGGGATTGTCTTCAAGTCTCACTCACAATTGATTGACAAGTTGCACGAGGAGCTTCCCTTTCCGTTAACCAATGCGCAAACACGAGTCATTCAAGATATTCAACAAGACATGGTGCGGCCCTGTCCCATGAATCGGCTCATTCAAGGCGATGTAGGATCGGGAAAAACCATTGTCGCGCTGCACGCCATGTTGCTTGCGGTTGGGTCTGGCTATCAAGCCGCGCTCATGGTACCGACAGAAATCTTGGCTGAACAACATTATCTGAATTTGCAAAAATACGTGGCCAACTTGGGTGTGAATATGACGCGAGTGTCGGGAGGGCTTTCGCCTAAAGATCGGGCCAAGGTCTATGCGCAGATCACCAAAGGAGAAGTTCAACTGATAGTCGGAACCCATGCCCTTCTCGAAGAAACCGTGCAATTTGCCAAGCTCGGGTTGGTGGTGGTCGATGAGCAGCACAAGTTTGGCGTGTTACAACGCGGGACTCTCCGAACCAAAGGGGTTCATCCAGATGTCATGGTGATGACGGCAACCCCAATTCCTCGAACTTTGGCTATGACAGCCTATGGAGATTTGGATGTGTCGGTGATCGATGAAATGCCGCCTGGACGAAAGCCCATTCAAACCAAGGTGTTTCGCCAAAGCTCTCGATCTCGTGCCTATGCCTTAATCCGCAAACAAATCGAGGCTGGACGTCAGGCGTATATTGTCTATCCGCTGGTTGAGGAGTCAGAGAAAATCGATCTCGAAGCCGCGAGCCAAGCTGCGGAGCGGCTTCAAAGGGAAGAGTTTCCAACGTATACAATTGGCTTGTTGCACGGGCGTATGAAATCCGAAGAAAAAGCTCAAGTCATGGCTGCCTTCAAAGATGGCCTTGTGCAAGTGTTGGTGGCGACTACCGTCATTGAAGTGGGGTTGGATATTCCCAATGCCACGGTCATGGCCATTGAACATGCCGACCGGTTCGGCTTGGCGCAGCTGCATCAATTGCGTGGACGTGTGGGGCGAGGTCAGCACCAGTCATTTTGTTTGTTAATCAGTTCGGGCAGGAGTGGTGGGGGATCTAGTGAGTCAAATCCGAAAGGAGAGCGTTCTCGAACGAAGGATATAAAATTTTCCCCAGAATTGCCCCTAGGCATCAAAGAAATATGGGCCGCGCGGAATAATGCTTCCGTGACCCAGAGTGCCCAACAACGTTTGAAAGCGATGGTCAATTGCTCCGACGGGTTTGCCATCGCCGAACAGGACTTACTCATTCGTGGCCCAGGAGAATTTTTAGGCACACGCCAATGGGGCGTACCAGAATTTCGTGTGGCCGATTTAGTTCGAGACAGTCAATTACTTGAGCAGGCTCGCGACGAAGCGTTCCTCTTGGTACAACAAGATCCGCACCTATCTTTACCCGAGCATCAAGAATTAAAAACCGCCATGCTACGCCGGTGGAAAACCAAATTAGAATTAGGATCGATTGGATGAAAAAGCGTGAGGCATATTTCGTGAAGCGTGAAGTGAAAAAGAATGGCAAAAGACAATCCCATTTTCACGAGATACGAAATACGAGATACGAACGACGGTTTTTCAAAAGTGACGAGCAACTAAAATCATGCGTGTAGCAGCTATCGATATTGGCACACTCACGTGCCGCTTACTGATCGGAGACGTTGACGGTCCTGGTCCGGTGAAGCCCGTCTTCTCAGGGCGAAAGATTTTACGATTAGGCGAAAGCGTTGATGAAACCAAACAACTCAAACCCGAAGCCATGACGCGAGTTATTGAGGCGATCCGAGAATGGCAAGACGTGATAGAGCGACATGACGTTCGCGCTTCTGTAGCCGTAGCCACAAGTGCGGTCCGCGAAGCTCACAACCGTGAGGAATTTCTCCAACGTGTCAAACAGGAAGCAGGAGTTGAAGTCGAAGTCATCGATGGCCAAGAGGAAGCAAGACGAACACTCCTGGGCATTCGCTCAGGGCTCCCGGCCTCTGTTGGCGATTTGTTGGGCCTTGATATCGGCGGCGGCAGCACAGAATTTATCGTGAGCCGCGAAGGCCAAGAAGTACAAACCATCTCGATTGATATGGGGGTCGTGCGATTGTCAGAACGTGTAGTAAAAAGTGACCCGCCATCCAAATCTGAAATTCAAGAAGCCGAACAACTCATCCATTCCCTAACCCAGCAAGCTCTCGCCACCCTGGGTGACACATCCGGCCTCACGTTCGTCGGAACCGCCGGAACCGTCACATCCCTCGCGGGCATCGCACAAGAACTCAAGGCCTATGATCCCAACCGTGTTCATAATTTCATCCTAAAACTCGAAACAGTAAAAAACATCGAGCAAACCATTCTCCCCAGAAAAAAATCAGAACGTACCGGCATCCCCGGCCTAGAACCAGGCCGAGAAGAAGTCATCGCCACCGGTACCCTCATTCTCCGCTGCATCATGGAAGAGCTCGGTCGGGATCAATGCCTAGTCAGCGAATACGGTTTACGAGAAGGGGTGCTAGCAAATCTGGCATACCAATTTGAAAATGATGCTGACTGACTCTTTGTTGAAAATACAAAACAGAATTGCGAACCAAGCCTTACCTTATTTACTTGGACTTTAAAACAACATTTGGGTTAATGCCGACCTCAATGAAAATTGACAGTTGTCACGTGACAGATCACAATTGAGCTGTGATCCGTACTTTTGCCGATAGGTCAACCGAAGAGTTGTTCTCGAACGGGAAATCGAAGCAATTTCCTTCGGATATTTGGAAACGGGCTTTACGACGATTGGAGTACATTGATTTGGCTCTTCGGTTGGAAGATTTGAAGGTGCCTCCAAGTACCCGACTCCATAAATTGGGACGAGACCGAGTAGGGCGGCATTCCATCTCGGTCAACGATCAATGGAGAATGTGTTTTCGGTTTGTGGATGGCGATGCGTTTGATGTTGAGTTAACAGATTACCACTGATATGAGGTCTTCCATGAGTATTCCTAGACGAAAAGAGCGAAAGGTTCGCCCGACTCATCCTGGTGACCCTAAAAACGGCAGTTACTCATTGCCTGTCGTGAGAAATTCCCTGTATGGTGGCGGGCATGAAAACATTTCACTCCTCCTCACGCGTTCACCCTCAGGGTGAGTCAAGAAACCCGCCCTCC
>Ga0114931_10008694_pt1 | contig 12252 bp, 6 predicted proteins | sample 2SBtaG_FD_89579 | JGI IMG/M metagenome (GOLD analysis project Ga0114931, IMG submission 89579) | Deep subsurface microbial communities from Kolumbo volcano to uncover new lineages of life (NeLLi) - 2SBTROV14_V59a metaG | ecosystem: Environmental > Aquatic > Marine > Volcanic | place: Kolumbo...
TCATGGCAAGGCAGTGCCACTTGAATACCTGCCCCGTGGGTGTCACCACTCAAAAGCCCGAGCTGAGGGCGAAATTCTCAGGGTCGCCTGGGAATTTCGCCCTCAGCTCGGGCTTTTGAGTGGTGACACCCACGGGGCAGGTATTCAAGTGGCACTGCCTTGCCATGACGCAGCCGACTGCGACTAACGCGGCCGTGCCGAATGCGTACTCCTCGGCCCCCAGCATCGCCGCCATGACTACGTGTCTTGCGGTTTTTAATCCGCCGTCTGCCCTTACCGTCACCCTTCCCCTCAGGTCGTTGAGGACGAGGACCTGATGCGTTTCTGCGAGGCCAAGCTCCAAGGATATTCCCGCGTGCTTCAACGAGCCAAGGGGGGATGCCCCTGTACCGCCTTCGTGTCCGCTTATGTGTATTACGTCGGCGTAGCCCTTCGCAACGCCCGCGGCCACGGTTCCCACGCCGGCTTCGGACACCAGTTTTACGGCGATCTTAGCCCTGGTGTTTGCGTGCTTAAGGTCGTAGATTAACTGTGCCAGGTCTTCTATGCTGTATATATCGTGATGAGGTGGGGGGGAGATGAGCGTCACGCCGGGTACGGAGTGCCTCACCTCGGCTATTTCACTCGAAACCTTGGTTCCCGGGAGCTGCCCCCCTTCGCCGGGCTTCGAGCCTTGAGCCATCTTTATCTCGATCTCCTTACAGGAAGCGAGGTATTCCGGGGTTACGCCGAACCTGCCCGAGGCGACCTGCTTTATCTGACTATTGGCCCAGTCTCCATTCGGGCGGCGGTGGAAGCGCGATTTGGACTCTCCACCCTCTCCGCTACAGCTCTTGGCTCCCATTCTGTTAATGCCGATAGCGATTGTTTCATGAGCCTCCCTGCTCAATGCTCCATACGACATGCCCGGCGAACAGAACCTCTTTATTATGGACTCTACGGGCTCTACCTCGTCGATTGAGATGGGGTCTCGGGGCTTGAACTCGAGCAGGTCTCTGAGCCCTATAGGGGGGGTCGAGTCTACGGTTTCTTGGTATTGTTTATAGTCCTCGTATGAGCCGCTCTTCGAAACCTTACGGAGCGATTTAAACACCGCGGGATTAAACGCGTGATACTCGCCCCGTTTCCTGAATCTGTAATAGCCACCTTCGTGCAGGGCATTGTCGTTATCAAAGGCGGAGTCGTGGAATCTAAGGACATCGGTGGCAATCTCCTTGAGACCCACCCCTCCGATGCTCGATTCCGTGCCGGTAAAGTGGTTTGAGATAAGCTCCTTGCCTATTCCTACGGCTTCGAAAATCTGTGCCCCGCGGTAGCTTGCAACGGCGGAGATTCCCATTTTCGACATTATCTTGAGTATTCCCTTCTCTACGGCCTTCTTGTAGTTCTCTACGGCGGTCGCAACGTTTGTACCATTGGTTTTCCTAAAGATTTCTGCAACGGATTCAAACGCTAAGTAGGGGTTTATACAGCTTGCCCCGTATCCGAGGAGGCAGGCGAAGTGGTGGTCTTCCCTTACTTCTCCCGTTTCGATTACTATGCTCGCACCTTTCCTTTTCCCCTCTTGAATCAGGTGGTGGTGTACTGAGCTGACCGCCAAGAGGGCGGGTATGTTGGCTTTGCGGGCGTTTATTCCCCTATCACTCAGGATTAGGATTGATTTCCCCTCGTCTATGGCGCGTGAGGCGGCGTTGTGGAGCTCTTTGAGTGCTCGTTCCATGGCTTCCGGCCCCTCTGCGGCGTCGAACAGGATGCTTAGCTCCTCGCACTCGAAGTCTGCATTGTTGAGGTTTCTAAGCCAGTCAAGCTCCTGATTGCTCAGTATGGGGCTTTCAAACTGTATTAGCCGCGCGTGTTCCGGAGTCTCTTCAAGGAAACTGCCCCTGTTGCCTATTCTGGTTCTGAGCGACATTACGACCTTCTCTCTTATGGAGTCGATAGGGGGGTTGGTGACCTGGGCGAACCTCTGCTTGAAGTATGTGTAAAGAAGGCGGGGCTTGGTGGAGAGTACCGCCAGAGGGGTGTCGTCTCCCATCGATCCTATGGGCTCTTTGGCCATTCTAGCCATGGGCTCTAGTATCCTCTCTATATCCTCGAGGGTATATCCGAAGGCCTTCTGCATCGTAATGAGCTCTGCGTCGCTCATCGAGCCCATGTCCGACCAGTTGGGAGCAGCACCGGCCTCTCGGGCCTTAATCATCCTGGTCTCGACCCACTCCCGATAAGGCTTCTGTTTTGCGAAGTAGTCCTTTATCTCTTCATCGTAGAAAAGCTGCTTTCTCTTTGTATCGACGGCTATCATCTTGCCGGGACCGAGGCGTCCCTTCTCCACGATTTTAGACTGCTCTATGTCTACGAGCCCCACTTCGGAGCCCATTACGATTATGTTGTCGTCTGTAACTATGTATCGCGCGGGCCTGAGGCCGTTGCGGTCGAGGGTGGCGCCCACGATGGTGCCGTCGCTGAACGCGACCGCAGCAGGGCCTCCCCATGGTTCTGAGAGGCAGCTGTGGTATTCGTAGAACGCCTTTATATCGGGATCCATGAGCTCAATGTTCTCATGGGCCTCGGGGATGAGCATCATAAGGGAGTGTCTTACGTCCCTTCCGGACATATGGAGGAACTCCAACGCGTTGTCCAGGCATGCCGAGTCGCTCCCGCCCTCTTGAATCACCGGGCAGAGCTGCTCTATGCGGTCTCCCCATATCTCGGAGCGCAGTTGCGCCTGCCTTGCGCGCGTCCAGTTCACGTTTCCCTGCAGGGTGTTTATCTCTCCATTGTGCGCCAGCATTCTTAAGGGCTGGGCGAGGAACCAGCTTGGAGCGGTGTTTGTGCTGTAGCGCTGGTGGAAGACTGCGAGGTTAGTTTCGTAACTCGGGTCCTTGAGGTCGAGATAGAATCTCTTGAGCTGGGGAGCGACGAGGCGCCCTTTATATACGATTGTCCGGTGGGACATTGAGGGGATATAGAAGTCCTTAATCCCTTTTCTGCCTACGTGGCGCTCTATTTTTTTGCGCGCCAAAAGGAGCGTCCTCTCGAATTCGTCGTCGCTCATCCCCTCTGTCTTTCCTATCAGCACTTGGTATATCTCCGGCAGCGTAGAGAGGGCCTTGTCTCCGAGTACCGACGTGTCCACGGGGACTTTTCTCCATCCGAAGAATGTGAGGTTGTAAGAGCTTATGACCTCTTCAACCGTTGTATTGCACCTTTCTTTTGCTATCGGGTCATTACATGGGAGGAAAATCATCCCTACGCCGATGTCCTTGCTCTCGACCTTCTTGTAGCCGAGTCTTCCGACCTCCCGTTTAAATAGCCTGCGGGGTATTTGGGTGAGCACCCCCGCGCCGTCCCCCGTTTTGGCGTCGGCGTCTACGGCGCCCCTATGCGTGAGGTTTATAACCGCCTCGAGTGCGAGCTCGAGAATCCTGTGGCTCTTTTTTCCTGAGATATCGGCTACAAATCCCACGCCACAGGCGTCGTGCTCGTGCCGAGGGTCGTAGAGCAGTTTTTCGGGTTGCACAAAGTTGTTCATATTCACACGTCTCCACATATAGAGGTGAGGGCGTAGTGCTAATTAGGCGCGACGGGTGGTCCAATGGCTTGAATTTTAGGACAGCTTACCAGCGCAAAAAGAGCGAGTTTACAGTCTACTATAAATAAGGGCAACAATCAAGATGGGTTGGCCTAACCGCGGTAGCGGTTGGTTATGGGGAATCGGCGGTCTTTGCCGAATGCCCTGGGGGTGATTTTGATGCCTGGAGGGGCTTGGCGGCGTTTGTACTCGTTGGAGTCCACCATCTTAATGACGTTCTTTACGAGTTCCTCGGGATGCCCCAATGACAGCAGGTCTTCCTTGCTGAGGTCGTCCTCTACGTAGCCCTTTAGAATAGCGTCCAGAACCTCGTAGGGCGGGAGTGTATCGACATCTTTTTGGTCCGGGTGCAGCTCTGGGGATGGTGGTTTTTGAATTATCGAGCGGGGGATAACCTCTTTGCCTCTCCTCTCGTTATAGAACTCCGCGAGGCTGTAAACGAGCGTCTTAGGGACATCTTTTATTACCGCGAATCCCCCCGCCATATCGCCGTAGAGTGTGGTGTAACCCACGCTCGTCTCGCTCTTGTTTGCGGTGGTGAGCACGAGCCATCCGAACTTGTTCGAGAGCGCCATGAGCAGGTTGCCTCGAATCCTGGCTTGGATGTTTTCTTCGGCGGTGCCGGGGTCGGTACCCTTAAACCGGTCGGTAAGGACATCGAGATATGAGCGGTAAACCTTTTCTATCGGGATGGTTATAAGCTCCATCTTGAGGTTAGCGGAGAGGGTTTTTGCGTCGTCGATGCTTCCCTGGGAGCTATACATTGAGGGCATGCTGAGGCCGGTGACGTTCTCGTGTCCCAGAGCCTCGCACGCAACGGCCGCTACGAGCGCCGAGTCGATTCCGCCGCTTATCCCTATCACGGCCTTCGAGAAGCCGTTCTTCCATACGTAGTCCCTGGTGCCCAGAACAAGCGCCTTCCATATCTCCTCCTCCTCTGATGCCGGGAAGGAACACACCTCGTTCGCTATGTCGGGGGGCTGGGGGGGCGGGGAGTTGCCCGCGCCGTTCAGCCTTTCCAGGTGGACGACCTGTGGTTTCTCATGACCTTCGTAAAATAGGGTGCTTTGCTCCTTTCTCCGCCTTGGGTCGTGGAGCCGGGAGCGGAACACCATGACGGGGTATGTGTCCGCTATTAGGAGCTTCTCCTCAAAGGCGGGCGCTCGGGCGATTATCTCCCCCTTTTCGTCCAGCACGACGCTGTTGCCGTCGAAGACGAGCTCGTCCTGGCCGCCCACGAGGTTCGTGAACACAATTATCGTAGAGTAGTCCCTAGCGCGCGTGGCGAGCATTCTCTGCCTCGCTATGGCCTTCGCCGCATGGTACGGCGAGGCGGAGATGTTTAGGATGACCTTGGCGTTCCCTAAAACGGCTTGCAGTCGCGTAGGGTCGCCCGGGTACCAGATATCTTCACATATGTTCACGCCTAGGAACACGTCGCCCAGCTTGTAGACCTTAGCCGTCCGTCCCCTTTGAAAATACCGGTTTTCGTCGAAGACGCCGTAGTTAGGAAGGTAGTGCTTGTGGTAGACGTCTATGAGTTCGCCGTCCTGGATAACGGCGGCGGCGTTGAATATATCTTCGCCCCTGTCGATAAAGCCCACGATTACAGTGATGGACTTTGAAGCGGACTTTATCTCCTCAAGGGCGTCGAGGTTGTCCCGGATGAAGCTCGGTTTTAGCAGCAGGTCCTCTGCTGGGTAGCCCGGGATAGACATCTCGGGGAAGCACACTATTTCGACCCCTTTATCCCTCGCCTCATCTATCGTCTTGACGATCTTCGATACGTTTCTCTCCAAATCCCCTACGCAGGAGTTTATTTGCGCAAGACCGATTCTTAGACTCTTAGCCATTTGCACCATAGCGTGTCACGCGCCCCGCCCTAAATCTTAGCCCCGTGTACGCGCGGATTAAAGGGGCACATTACCTGACCTATCGGTTTCATTTTGAGCGCCTAACTCCCTGGAACACCGCAACTTTGAAGCATTTGACGATTCGCTGTTACATTATATAATACCCCTCTCTTGGGGGGTGAACAATAAGGGGGGGGCGATTAGTGACAATCACATGCCCACGGAGACACCAAGTAATAGTGATAGGCGCCGGGCACGCGGGGTGTGAAGCGGCGCTCGCCTCAGCGCGGATGGGGTGTAAGACCCTCGTGCTAACGGCAAACCTCGATACCATCGGGCTCATGTCGTGTAACCCCTCGGTAGGGGGGGTAGGCAAGGGGCACTTGGTCAAGGAAATCGATGCCCTGGGTGGGGAGATGGCCAAGGCCGCTGACGCCTCGGCCGTCCAGTGGCGGAAGCTCAATACGCGGAAGGGCCCGGCCGTGCAGGCCACTAGAATCCAAGCCGACAGAACCCGGTACAGGCTGTATATGCGGAATGCCCTCGAGTCCGAGGGGAACATAGAGATTAAGCAGCGGATGGTGGAGGGGTTCATCACGCAAGGGGGGAGTGCTCAGGGGGTCAAGACGACTCTGGGGGAGCATTTCTTTGCGGATGCTGTAGTGGTGACCCCGGGGACCTTTCCCAACGGACTCATTCACATAGGTGCCAATCAGATATCTGCGGGAAGGGCGGGAGAGGCGCCCGCGGCGGGGATCTCGGAGGCGTGGAGAGAGATGGGGTTTAACGTCGGGAGGCTCAAGACCGGCACTCCTCCCAGGATAGACGGGAGGACGATTAATTTCGATGTGTGCGACGTTCAGCCGGGGGATGAAAACCCCACGCCGTTCTCTTTCTCATCGGATGGGGTGGTTGGGGAGCAACTCCCTTGCTACATAACGTGGACAAACGAGAAGACTCACGAGGTGATTAGGAACAACCTCTACAAGTCGCCCCTCTATTCAGGAACGATTAAGGGGGTCGGCCCCAGGTACTGCCCCTCGATTGAGGATAAGGTTGTTAAGTTTCCTGATAAATCGCGGCATCAGATTTTTCTGGAGCCTGAGGGTTTCGGCACGTATGAAATCTATCCGAACGGCATATCGACGAGCCTTCCCCTAGAGGTGCAGTGGGAGCTGGTGCGCACCATAGGGGGGCTTGAGGGGGCTGAGATAATGAGGCCGGGGTATGCCATAGAGTACGACTACTCCGATCCCATGCAGCTTAAGCCCACGCTTGAGACAAAGCTCGTTGATAACCTCTACTTCGCAGGGCAGATAAACGGCACGACGGGGTACGAGGAAGCGGCCTCCCAGGGGCTCATGGCCGGGATTAACGCCGCCCTTATGGTGAAGGGGGAAGAGCCGTTTGTCCTCGACCGCTCCGAGGCTTATATCGGCATCCTTATAGATGACCTCGTCACAAAGGGGGTGGACGAGCCGTACAGGATGTTTACCTCCCGCGCTGAGTACAGGCTGGTACTTAGAGAGGACAACGCCGATTTGAGGCTTAGGGAGAAGGGTAGGAGGGTAGGCCTCGTATCGGACGAGGACTATGAATGCTATCTCCGCAGGAAAAGGGTTATCGAGGACGAAATTACTAGGCTTGAAACTATAAATATCTACCCTGATAAGAGGGTGAACGAGATATTGCTCAGTCTGGGTTCGCAGCCCATAAAGAAGCCCTACACACTTAAAGAGCTATTGAGGAGACCCGGCATAAACTATGGGGACCTCGGTTTCATAGACGAGGGGTCGAGAGAGGTGCTCTCTAGGGACATCTCATCCTACATCCAGATGGAGGTGAAGTACGAGGGTTACGTAGCAAGGCAGCTCAAACAGTTGGAGAAGTTTAAGAGGCTCGAAGGCATGATGATACCCGACAGTTTCTCGTATGACTCCATACCCGGCCTTTCGAGGGAGGTCGTGCAGAAGCTAAATGCGGTGAAGCCCGAGTCCCTTGGGCAGGCGAGCAGGATATCGGGGATGACGCCCGCAGCGGTCTCTGTGTTGATGGTCTATATAAAAAGGTCAGAGCTTTATGGGAGGGCGGTATAGGGGGTATCGGGATGTTGGAAGGGGGGGGGAGCTTTCCTAATATCCGAGTGTGAGAACAAAGGACTTGGTCGTGGAGACCGTTTGGCCTGGGATTGCCGTCACGACTGCCGTTACTCCTCTTCTTCCTCTAACTCTTCTTCGTCCTCGGTTTCGAGCAGCTCTTCGTACTCGTCGTAGTCGGCGCCGACGTAAGCCAACTCGTCGGGATTCTCAAGCATATCTACTAAGTCTTTGATCTTCTTTTTTCCCCTTTGCGCCATTAAATCAAAACCTCCTTGGTGATGCAACCGACTCCCGGAGGCGGAGTCGAATAAATGCCTGCTTTTTGCCGTTTCCCTCTATCAACCGCACCAAGTCAGATTATAAAATTTAGCATCCCAATTCAAGTGCTTGCGGGTATTCGGAGAAAATCACCGCCTGCGTGGGTCTAATGTGGTTTTGAAACTGCGGTTTAGGTATCAGAGACATGGTTGTAATCTTCTGTAATTTTAGCGTGTTGCCTGCAATAGCTCAAGCATTTTATTTATATCGGTGGTAGGCAGCTTGCAGTTGTAATTAAGGCACACGTACGCGGTGGCCTTGTTTCCTAATGCGCTCTGGGGTTTTGTGAACTCAGCGATCTCTGAGATCTCCGGATTTTCCTGATTGGACGGTTTGAAGAGAACCACTTTGTTCGGAAGAAATCTGCTTCTCAGCTGGGAGAGCATCTCGGCCGTGTCTTTCGAGTCCGGATTTCCCACCACCACCACTTCGTATGAGGGGCCCACGCCGAAGTCCAAGCCTACCATGAGCTGGGTAAAGCTTGCGGGTCTCTTGCTCACGATTCCCGAAAACGCGTCTCCTATTTTTGAGGCCATCTCCCCCAGCTCCTTACGGCCCGTTATTCGTTCCAACCTGAGGAGATTGAGCATAGCCACGGAGTTTGCAGAGGGGACGGCGCCGTCGTATATCTCTTTGGGCCTGACGAGAAGCTCCTCGGCGTATGTGGGGGTGAAGAAGAACCCTCCCTGCCGCGCGTCCCAAAAGTGGGCGATAAAGTCGTCGTTCAGTTCGATAGCGGTTTTCAGATACGTGACGTTGAAGGTGGCTTCATATAGGTCTAAGAGCGCCATCGTCATAAAAGCGTAGTCGTCCGCCTTGGCGTTAATGGCGGCCTCTCCATCCCTGTAGCGGTGTATGAGCCTGCCGTCCTTCTTATTTCTTAGCCTCGAGAGGATGAATTTGGCGGCGCGCTCTGAGGCGGCGAGGTATTTCGGCTCCCCGAATGCCTCTGCTCCCCTCGCGAGCGCCGAGATCATAAGACCGTTCCAGTCGGTGAGAATCTTATCGTCCTTGTAAGGATGGACGCGCTTTTCTCTAACTTTGAAGAGCTTAGTGCGTAATGCCTCGATCCGTTTCTCAAGCTCGCTCTCGGAGACGCCGAGGTCGGCGGCAATCTCGGGCAAGGGCTTTTTTAGGTACAGCAAGTTCGTAGCCGTCCTTGTTTTTGTAGCCTCGTCGCGGAAGTTCCCCTCATCGGTGGCGTTATAGAGCTTCAGGATGAATGCTCCGTCTTCCTCCCCTAATACCGCCTTTATCTCCGCACTGCTCCAGAGGTAGAATTTCCCCTCCTCTCCCTCGCTGTCTGCGTCCTCCGCCGAGAAGAACCCTCCCTCCGGCGAGGTCATGTCGCGCATGACATATGTGAATATCTCCTCTGCCGTCTTTTTGTATTCATCTTTGCCCGTTGCTAGGTAGGCCTCGGTGTAAACCATCGATAGAAGGGCTTGGTCGTAGAGCATCTTCTCGAAGTGTGGTATGAACCATACGCTGTCGGTGGAGTAGCGGTGGAATCCGAACCCTATGTGGTCGTATATGCCGCCCATGCGCATCTTTTTCAGCGTGTGCTCAACCATCTGGAGAGCGCTCGCGTCGCCGGTCCTTTGCCAGTACCTGAGTAGAAAGAGGAGGTTGTGCGGTGTGGGGAACTTCGGCGCTCCGCCGAACCCGCCGTTTACCGCGTCATAGCTTTGAATCAGTTGGGAGTAGGCCGTCTTGAGGGTGGTCTCGTCCAGCGTACCGCCCGTGCTGGATTGAGAAGTCGCCTTCGTGAGGGCCTCCGTTATTTTGTCGGCTTGTGAGACGACATCCTCGTGCCTGATCTTCCAGATCTCGGCCACTCTAGGTATAAGCTCTACCATCCCTATCCTTCCGAACCTGCTTTCCTTGGGAAAATAGGTTCCTGCGAAGAACGGCTTTTTATCCGGGGTCATTATTATGGTAAGGGGCCAGCCGCCGCTTCCGGTGAGCATCTGGGAGACGGTCATGTATATTTGGTCTATATCGGGGCGCTCCTCGCGGTCTACCTTTATGGAGACGAAGGTATCGTTCATGAGCTTCGCCACTTCTTCGTCCTCGAAAGACTCGCGCTCCATCACGTGGCACCAGTGGCAGGTGGAGTAGCCTATGGAGAGAAATATGGGCTTATTCTCTCTCTTTGCCTTCTCGAACGCCTCTTTCCCCCAAGGGTACCAGTCCACCGGGTTGTCTTTGTGCTGAAGCAGATAAGGGCTCTTCTCGTATTGGAGACGGTTACCTGTGTGTTCCATTTTGCTTTTCTCTTTCCCTTCTGAGGTTGAATATGAGGCCATGAAGACTATCACAAAGCTCAGTATGAGTATACCTGTAGGAAGGTGTTTAAGTGTTTCCCGAAAATTGCGCCGTACTCTGTTCATTTGCCTATGCTTAATATATTTGATGCTCCCCCGCCAATAATATCATACCACCTATAATCGATTAGGTTGCGTAAATGTGGGTCACAATTGAAGACGGGCGTGGGAGTGGCTTAGTTTCAGCGCCGGGCCGGGGGGGAATGGGCTAAGGAGGAGCTAGGGGAGCTGATAAGAGGGGGGATGGGCCGTGCGATGGATGAATATTTGACAAATCCGCTCCTGAGAAGATAATCTAGCGTTTTGACCAGTTATTCTCCTTCAATCCCTTTATGCCCGTGCGGGGCTCGTTCGAATGAGATACTTCATCGTTACCGCTCTTTTTGCTACTATCGGCGCTTTCTTGCCGGGTTGCAACTTCAATGACCCGCGCAGCGTTGCCCGTATAAGGGTGTTTAACGCCTCTCCCGATATCGGCGGCGTTGATGTCACGCTGAATGATGAGGTAGAGATGGATAACCTCTTGTTTGGAGAGGGGACAGGCTACTCTTCCGTGCTCTCAGGCGTGGTGATGTTCCTAGTCAAGAAGGCGGGAGGGGGAGGGGTTCTAGTCGATGAGGGCAGGGCGGCGGAGGCGAGAAAGTTTTTTACCTACGTTATCTTCGGTTTTTCTCATAACCTAGGCACTGAGCTTTTTCTCGATGATTTGGAGTTGGATAAATTCGACAAGGCGGAGCTGAGGGTAATCAACCTCTCTCCCACTATCGGGCCGGTAGACGTTTTCGTTTCTCCCCCAGGCGGGGATATTGGCACCTTGTCTCCAGACATCGCTGGTCTGGGGCTCGCAGAGGCGTCTACGAACCTACGGGTTCCACTATCTACTGAGCAAAGGATAAGGGTTACTCCGGCGGACTCCAAGACCGTACTCGTTGACAGCGGGACGGTTAGCTTTAATCTGGGGCAGATAAGGACGGTCGTGATACTCGATGCGCCGGGCGGAGGAGCGCCCTTCAGCCTCGTCTTCCTCGCCGACAAGGGGTGAGGGGTTTACCGAAGCCTAAAGTCTAAATATCAATTTCCTATGCTTACATGGGCGGTTACGGACTTGTGTTTCCACCATCGATTGCGCCCCCGCAGGAGCTTCCGGCGCCCGCGGTACATCCGAAGCAGTGCCTTCCCGTTACTATTCTTCTGCGCGCGAGGGCTTCGAGGTCGAAATCGAATACAGTGGGCCTATTGCCTCCGGGCTCAATCAATTGAAGCTCCAGCATTTGGTTGAAGTCGCAGTCGAAAAGGCGTCCGTCCCAAGAAATGGAGATGGTGTTGCTGCACATGAGTCCCTCGATGGTGGCTGGGTTGAAGGAGTTCACGAGTAGCTCCATGTAGTCTTCGAGGTTGTCCGATTCAATTAGCCATTCGAGGTAGCGCGAAATCGGCAGGTTGTTAATGGCTATCAATCTGTCGAAGCTTATACCAAAGGTTTTCTTGAGGTTCTCCTTCCATTCCCTCTCCATCGCGCTCTGATTGCCGGAGAGAAACGCCCCGACGGGGTTCGTGACCAGTGTGAGCACCCTCTTCGGGTCTCCGCTTCCGTAGCCCGCGGCGTTGAGCCTCCCTATGGCCTCGATGGATTTTTCAAATGCGCCCTCTCCGCGCTGCGCGTCGGTGTTCCGCTTTCTGAAGTGCGGCAGCGAGCAGGCTACCTCGACCCCCCTTTCCGAGAGCCACCCGGGAAGGTGGCGGTAGCGGGGGAGCAGGAGCACTGTGAGGTTACACCGGTCGATTACATGCTTCCCGCGCTTGACTGCTTCGTCTACTAGGTGGGTGAAATTGGGATTCAGCTCGGGGGCTCCGCCCGTAATGTCCACCGTGTGGGCTTGGGTTCTGTCAAGAGCTCTCAAGCAGGCGTCCACGGTCTCGCGGTTCATGTTCTCTCTTATGCGGTCGGGGCCGCTGTCGACGTGGCAGTGTCTGCAGGTCATGTTGCAGAGCTTTCCGATATTTATCTGGAGTATCTCTATACTGCGCGGGGTGAGGCACTCCCGGCCTGCCTGGGCGAGGCA
>Ga0114931_10008695_pt1 | contig 12251 bp, 7 predicted proteins | sample 2SBtaG_FD_89579 | JGI IMG/M metagenome (GOLD analysis project Ga0114931, IMG submission 89579) | Deep subsurface microbial communities from Kolumbo volcano to uncover new lineages of life (NeLLi) - 2SBTROV14_V59a metaG | ecosystem: Environmental > Aquatic > Marine > Volcanic | place: Kolumbo...
ACCGGCTGGGCTTGAAGGTCGGCCAGCAGCGCGGCGAAGGCGCGATGGGCCTCCGGCGTGCCGAGGATCAGGAACTCCTCGAACTGGTCCAGCACCACCAGCAGACGGCCGTCGGCCCGATCCACCGCTGTCTCTAACAGCGCACGCAGCGCGGCCGGCTCTTTCGGTCTGCCCGAACGCTCGGCCAAGGCATCGCGCAACGGCGGCTCGGGGTCCTGCCCGGGACGCACTTCGACCGTTGTCCATTGCCGCTCGCGAAGCCCCGGGAGGACGAATGCGTTCAGCAGTGAGCTCTTGCCAGAGCCGGAATCCCCGGTGATGTAGAGCGGCACGTTGGAGGCGTGCAGCAGCCACTCCAGCACATTATTGTGCGCCCGGTCGGCGCGGTCGAATCGCTCCCGATCCTCGGGCGTGTTCAAATAAGGACCGATGCGAAAATAGCCGCCGGGGACCGACTGCGGCGTCATGGCCAGTGCCTGCGCCTGGCTCCGGTTCCTGGCCGCAACCCATTCGAGCAGCAAATGGCAAGCGACGATGAGCAGGGGAACACCGAACAGCAGACCGAATCGCAGCCAGGGCGGCTGTAGTTCGACGCCGAACCGGCTTTGCAGAAACCAATCGACCGCCCCGGCCCATGCGAGGACCAGAAGCACCAGCATCAAAAACGCCGCGGTCCGGCCGAGCAGCTTTCCGGGCAAAAAACTCCTGACCGCCGCGATATCGGCCTTATCGATGGCCGGCAGTTTCGAAAAGTCCAGCCCATGCCCGGTTGATTCGTTCATGGCTCTACCCCCTCCCTCGATGTCATCGGTGCTGCAGCAGCCAGTGCGCAGGCCGCGTTGAATGATCCGGCAACGCCGAACGCTTTGAATCGACCGCTCGATTGCGTTCATCGAACCGGTCAGGCGCAGTGCGCCGCAGACCACACTGTGTGAAAAGCGGCGGAGCGTTCGGGCGAACCTACCAGCCCCGCCGCCGATCATCCCTGACAGCACTATTCGGCTTTCCCTTCCCTGCGAGGCCGGGAAGCGAGCTCATGGACATCCGCTGCCACGCCTGCTGTGTCCATGAACAGAGCGGCTCAGGGCTATTGGCGGATGGAATGGGCGAGACGGAAACCCAGGTTGTTGTTCCGGTTGTCCGGCGTCCTCCTGTTGCGGTAGGCCGAGCGGAGGTTCTCCGGTTCGTTGTTCCAGGAACCGCCGCGGATCACCCGCCGGCCGCCGTCCGGCCCGCTCCCCTGACAAATACTATGTCTGAAAAGATACGTTTCCGCAAGCCCCAGCTGTCCGCGTGGGAGGCATGGCCTATCCAACTTTGTATCGCCGGATCGAAATCCGCACGGTCAAGCCGCCCGTCGGCGAAGGCCTTTGCGTATGCACGAAGCGCCAGCCGTTGTCGTTGCGAAGGCGGCGCCTTTCGGGAAACACCGTATAGCCGAGAAGGTCGATTCCATCACGGACGTTGACGACGTGAGCCTTGCGAGGATGCAGCTGCAGGCGCTCCCCGGTCAAACGATCCGCCACTTGGCTCCGCAGGCGGCAATTGCAGCTTGGGAACGCGCATAAATTCACTTCGACAGATTCGTGCCGGCCGATTGGTGCGCACGGCGCACCCTACGCATTGCGCGTTGGTGTGAAGAGGCTGTTGGATGAGCCGTATGCAGGATTTAGGTCAACAAGGAACGCGCCCCCACTCAAAAAGCCCCTCGCTCCTGCTTCCCAGGAATATAATAACTGGGCGTGATAAAGCGAAAAATTTTGGCGATTTGGCGGGCTTTTTCGAGTTTGGCCTCGCTCTCCGCCCGCATGGCGGCGAGCTGGCTGCCGAAAATCTCCTCGAAATAGGCATCGGCCGCGGCATGCCGTTCCGCTTCGGAATCGAACTGGCTGCGAATGCCTGCCAGCTCGCCGTCGTCCAGCCAGAAGCCGGCACAAGTTTGGCACTCGTCGACTTCGACCTGTTTCTTGACGCTGAAAAAATGGCGCATCATCAAAGTATCCTCGCATTTGGGGCAGTGCCGTCGTTCGCTGTGGTCGACCACCACAGCGCCGTCGCGCTCGACCTCGAGCAATTCTTCACCGGCATGCTCGTGCGGCTCGTCGAGCTTTTTTAGCTCGAACTGGTCGAACCATATTCCTCCGCAGCCTCCTTGGCACACATCGACGCTGATACCAGCGACCGTTTTTTCTGTTAGGCTATTGTTGCAGGCGGGACATTTCATGGTAACGTTTCCTCGGTGCTTGATCGGTTGGGGATGACATTCGGTTGACATGGGCCATCGACAGACCGGTGCGCCTGTCTCACGCCCCGGCCCTTTGAGAAGTGACCCTCATGATTTTTAAACTATAGACCAAATCCGAATCACTTGAACGCAACCAACCAGCCGCTGCCCCCATCGGCAGTCAGCCCGGTTTTCGTCAAAAAAGGAGAACAATAACAATGAGCGGCTTTACTCTGTTTGTTTTAGTTCTGTTCGTACTCGCGGTGGTATTGATTCTGTTGGGCGTCAAAAGGGTGCCGCAGGGGATGGAATACACCATCGAGCGGTTCGGCAAATACACCACGACCATGACGCCTGGTCTGAATCTGATTATTCCATTCATCGATATGGTCGGTGCGAGGATGAACATGATGGAACAGGTGCTCGATGTCCCTTCGCAGGAGATCATCACCAAGGACAACGCCATGGTGACCGTGGACGGCGTCGTCTTTTTCCAGGTCATCGATGCGCCTAGAGCAGCCTATGAAGTCAACAACCTGGAAAATGCGATTCTGAACCTGACCATGACCAACATCCGGACGGTGATGGGCTCCATGGATCTGGACGAGTTGCTGTCGAAGCGCGATGAGATCAATGCGCGGCTGCTGAGCGTCGTCGATGACGCCACGACCCCCTGGGGTGTAAAGGTGACACGCATCGAGATCAAGGATATCTCCCCGCCCAAGGATCTGGTCGCTGCAATGGCTCGGCAGATGAAAGCCGAACGGGAAAAACGGGCGTCGATTCTGGAGGCCGAAGGTGAACGGCAGGCGGCAATTCTTAAAGCGGAAGGCGAAAAGCAAGCGGCCGTACTGGAAGCGGAAGGACGCAAGGAAGCAGCATTCCGTGAGGCCGAAGCGCGTGAACGCTTGGCCCAAGCGGAAGCCCGGGCGACAGCCGTGGTTTCGCAGGCCATCGCTCAGGGCGGTGTGCAGGCGATCAACTATTTCGTGGCACAAAAATATATCGATGCGCTGCAAAACATCGCCTCGGCGGACAACAACAAACTGATCATGATGCCGCTGGAGTTGTCCAATGTCATCGGCGCCTTGGGCGGCATTGCCGACCTGGCGAACGAGGCGCTGCATAAAAAGGTCGGGGAGTAATGCCCTTGGAACTGGAAATCGTCTTCTGGCATTGGTGGATTCTTGGCGTCGCTCTGCTGATATTCGAACTGCTTGTGCCGGGCGTTTTCTTTCTGTGGGTCGGGCTGTCGGCATTCGCCGTCGGAGCGATCGCCGCTCTGTTGCCGTTTTTCGTTTGGCAGTACCAGCTCTTCCTGTTTTCTGTGCTGTCGGTCGGCAGCGTCGTGCTCTGGCGCGCGTATCTGAACAAGCATCCGACCAAGACCGACCGTCCTTTGCTGAATCGACGCAGCGCTCAATACATCGGGCGCGTATTTACTCTGGAACAACCCATCGTCAACCGGCGGGGCAAAATCAAGGTGGACGACTCCATCTGGAAAATAGAGGGAGACGACTGCTCTGCGCACACCCAGATCAAAGTGGTGTCGGTCAACGGCGTGGTACTGCAGGTCGAACGGCTGGATGACCGAGCAACTGTTTGCAAGCAGGAACGTGCATGAATCAGGTTCGACAAGTTTACGCGCGACGATTGGTGCGCGCAGCTCATCCTACATTTGACGTTGCCGCGCGCACCATATCCGGCTACCAATCGTAAACGAATACACGAAAGACATCCTTATCACCCGTTTTTTTGCTTGATGCTTGTTACCAATGCCCGAGAATAGGACACATCCATCCCGCTTTCGCCCAACAAAACGGAAAACGGCTGCACGCCCAAAGCCATCCAAACGATTCACCGCCACCTTTTCGGACCGCCTGCGAGCCTACAGGCATATCCATGTCCATACTCTCTTATCAAGTCTGAGGCGACTGTGGGAAACACCCTTTTCCACATCGATGACCGTGGTGGTCATCGCGATCGCGCTCGCCTTTCCGACCGGGTTCTATGTTTTGGTCAAGAACATTCAGGAGGTGAGCGGTGAACTCACCACCAGCAACCAGATCTCACTGTTTCTGAAACACGATATCAGCAACAAAGCCGGCGCGCGCATCGCCGATCGGCTGAAAAAGAACCCCAAGGTCCAGGATGTGAAGTTGATCGATAAAGAGGCAGGGTTGAAAGAGTTTCAAACCTACAGCGGCTTCGGCGAGGCGCTGGACGCCCTGGAATTCAATCCGCTGCCTGTCGTAATTGAGGTCCTGCCGGATCAAAGTCTCGATCAGCCGGCCAAACTGGAGCTGCTGCTGAAAGAACTGGAGATGCTTCCGGAAGCCGATTTTGCCCAGCTGGACATGGCGTGGGTCGAGCGCCTGCATACGATTTCAGAGATTGCCGAACGGGTGGTGCTGTTGCTCAGCGGCTTGTTGGGCGTGGGGGTGATCTTCATCGTCGGCAACACCATTAGTCTCGAGTTGCAGAACCGTCGCGAAGAAGTGGTGGTAACCAAACTGGTCGGGGGTACCGATGCCTTCATCCGCCGTCCGTTTCTCTATTGCGGGTTCTGGTATGGTTTTATGAGCAGCATTCTGGCGTGGCTGATCGTGAGCGTGACCCTGCTGGTGCTGTATGGTCCCGTGCAGCGGCTATCCGCCCTTTACAGCAGCCGCTATCAGCTCCTCTTTCTCGATCCGGCCGGTTTCCTGGTACTGGTGGGCGTCGCATCGCTCCTGGGCATTGCCGGGTCCTGGCTGGTGCTGGCTCAGCATCTGAACAGGCTGAACCCGGAATGACCGGAGGGAAAAAAGCCCACTTCTCTTGCGCAGGAATAAGGTACAATCACCCTCGCGCACGAAATATGCCATTAATATTAAAAAACATTAAAAAAACAGATACCTAAAAAATAATGGCAGAACACATACTGGTCACGGGGGGCGCCGGCTATATCGGCAGTCATACCTGCAAAGCACTGGAACGGCAGGGATATGTTCCCGTTGCCCTGGACAATCTGGTCTACGGCCACCGGCAGGCGGTGAAATGGGGGCCGTTCATCGAAGGCGACCTTGCCGATCGAACGCTGCTTGGCAAGGTGTTCGATCAATATGAGATAAAGTCTGTCATCCATTTTGCAGCCTATGCCTATGTCGGCGAATCGATGCAGGATCCTGGGAAATATTTCCGGAACAACGTCATCAATACCCTGCAATTGCTCGAAGCAATGCATCAAGCCGCCGTGAAAACAATCGTATTTTCATCGAGCTGCGCAACCTACGGCTTCCCCGAACAGAGTCCCATTACCGAGAGTGAACCACAGCATCCGGTGAATCCCTATGGTGAATCCAAGCTGTTCGTCGAGCGGGCACTGGGTTGGTACGCGACCGCGCATGGATTCCGGTATGCTGCCCTGCGTTATTTCAATGCCGCGGGCGCCGATCCGGACGTCGACATCGGTGAAAACCACGACCCGGAAACACACCTGATTCCGCTTGTCATTCAGGCCGCACTCGGCCGGCGCGATACCATAGAGATATACGGAACCGATTATCCGACCGATGACGGGACCGCGATTCGTGACTACATTCATGTCAGCGATCTTGCCGATGCGCACGTCAAAGCGCTTTGTTTTCTGGAGGATAACGGGACCAGTGTCGCTCTGAACCTGGGTACCGGCCAAGGCTGTTCGGTGCGGGAGATGATAGCGGCCGTCGAACGGACCACCGGCTGCCGCGTGCCTTTCGTGGAAACCTCGAGGCGTGCAGGCGATCCGCCGGTATTGGTCGCCGACGCGTCGAAAGCCAGAGCGACGCTCGCTTGGGAACCGCAATTTTCGGATCTCGATACGATCGTCACAACCGCCTGGAAATGGTTCGATCGGCCGGATAACCAAACAGCCTCGGTTTCAGCCGGCGAGAAAACAACTCCCTGACGGCCGCATTTCAACGCTTTTTATCTTCCGAGGTCATGGCAACGCAAGCAGCTTTACAACCGAAGTTGGATTTCATCAGTGAGCCGGTAACCGCCCGTTGCTCCGATGATTTTTCCCGGAGACCAACCGTTCGTGGAAATTTCATTCATGTCGGTGACCGGAAATTCTGGGTTCGGGGCGTCACTTATGGGACATTCGCCCCGAACAGCGAGGGAGAGTTGTACCCTGAGCCCGAAATGGTGGAACAGGACTTTGCCGCCATCGCTGCGAATGGAATGAACGCGGTTCGAACCTATACGGTGCCGCCGCGATGGCTGCTGGATATTGCTCAACAGCACGGTTTGCGCGTCATGGTCGGCATCCCCTGGGAACAGCATGTCACTTTTCTCGATGATCACAAACAGACTCGAAGAATCCTTGCAGCGGTTGCGGAGAGCGTAAGGCGCTGCTGTGGACATCCAGCCGTGCTCTGCTTCTCTCTGGGCAACGAAATTCCGGCATCGATCGTCCGCTGGCATGGGGCGCGACGCATCGAGCGCTTCATTTGCCGGCTGTATCAAACCGCCAAGGCCGTAGACCCCGATGCCTTGTACACCTATGTCAACTACCCGACGACAGAATATTTGCAGCTGCCGTTTCTCGATATCGTCTGTTTCAACGTCTATCTGGAATCGCGAGAGACGCTGGAAGCGTATTTGCAGCGCCTGCAAAATCACGCAAACGAGCGCCCTCTCCTGATGGGGGAAATCGGCTTGGACAGCCGGCGCAATGGTGAACGAAAGCAGGCGTGGGTCTTGAGCTGGCAGATCGAAACAGCATTCTCATCCGGCTGCGTCGGTACTTTCATGTTTGCCTGGACCGATGAATGGTATCGGGGTGGTGCCGACATCGAGGACTGGGATTTCGGCTTGACGGCCCGAAACAGACGGCCGAAACCGGCGCTCGACGCGGTGCGGCAGACCTTTGCGCAAACGCCGTTTCCCGACGACATACTGTGGCCGCCGGTTACCGTCGTGGTCTGCACGTATAATGGCGCAGCGACGATTCGGGACACCATGGAAGGACTCAAGAATCTCTCCTATCCGAATGTTGACGTCATCGTCATCAACGACGGCTCCACCGACAAGACGCCGGAGATCGTCAGTGAGTACGATGTGCGGCTGATCAGTACAGAGAACCGGGGGCTGTCCAGCGCCCGCAACACCGGCTATCGATCGGCAAACGGCACGATTATCGCCTACCTCGATGACGACGCTTATCCCGACCCCGACTGGCTCCATTATCTCGCACTGACCTACATCAATACCGATTTTGCCGGAGTCGGCGGGCCCAACCTGGCCCCCCCGGGCGACGGCCCGATCGCGGATTGCGTGGCCCATGCGCCCGGCGGTCCGGTGCATGTATTGTTGACAGATTCGGTTGCCGAACACATCCCCGGCTGCAACATGAGTTTTCGTAAAAGTGCATTGGAAAAAATCGGCGGCTTCGACCCCCGTTATCGGGCCGCCGGCGACGACGTCGATGCCTGCTGGCGAGTACAGGAACAGGTTGGCGAGATCGGATTCTGCCCGACCGCGATGATCTGGCATCATCGACGCAATTCTCTGGCCATGTACTGGAAACAGCAGCAGGGATACGGCAAGGCCGAAGCACTCCTTGAAGAAAAATGGCCTGAAAAATACAACACCCTGGGTCATACCTCATGGGACGGGCGCTTATACAGTAAAGGCTGGACGGTCCATTTAGGGATGTTGCGGCGTCGCATCTATCAAGGGATGTGGGGCAGTGCGCCGTTCCAGCCTCTGTATCATCCCGCCCCCAACACCCTGCTCTCATTGCCGCTGATGCCGGAGTGGTATTTTCTGATCGCTTTCCTGGCCTTCGTCTCCTTGGTGGGAGCGGGGTGGTCGAGACCTTTGTTGCTGACTGCGCTGCCTCTGCTCCTGATCTCGATTGCGCTTCCGAGCATTCAAGCCTGCATCAGTGCCGGCCGCGCGCGATTCACCAGCCAACCGGCCAATCTCTGGCATTATTCGAAATTGTATAGCCTCACGGCATTGATGCATCTGCTGCAGCCCCTCGCCCGCTTGATCGGGCGAATAAAACATGGGCTTACGCCCTGGCGCAGACGCAGCGACAAAGTCAAGCTGAAAATTCTTCCGCAAACATTGTCCATCTGGCGTGAGCAGTGGATGGATCCCGCCGAAGCATTGAAAACGATACAGAACACATTGCAAGAGGCGGGCGTGATCGTCAATTCCGGGGGCGACTATGACCACTGGGACCTCGAAGTCCACGGTGGATTATTCGGCAAAGCCCAAGTACGGATGGCGACCGAAGAGCACGGTCAAGGGAGGCAACTCAATAAATTCCGCCTGACGCCAAAGTTTTCCGTGGCTGTTGCCGCCATGACCGTTCTGTTGGGCACATTAGCGGTCGTATCCGCCTTGGATGGTGTCTGGCTGGCGAGCATTCCAATCGCCATCGTATCGCTGCTAATCGCCGGGCGATTGGTCAGGGAGGTGAGCAACGCCATGGACCTGGCTTGCAAGGAGATCAACCGGCAGATCATTGAAGCGGATGTGCAACCAGCCATTTCATAGTGGCGACACGGTCGTAGGATGCGGTGAGGTACGAACCGCATCGGTTAGCGACCGTCGACCCTGATTTTGATGCGGTTCGCGTTGCTCACCGCATCCGACGAAGGCTCCCAGGCTTGAACGGCTCGTTGTTGAATTTCCGGCGCCTGCTTCCCTTCGTCAGCCCCCAGCGCCGCTGGATTTTGCTGATCATCGCAGTTTCATTTGCCGCTTCGGCGGCCGCGGCAATGCAGCCATGGCCGCTGAAAATTCTGGTCGACTATGCCCTGGATGCGAACAGCATGCCTGCGGTTCTCTCTTCCTGTCTGGAGGCCTTTTCGCTGAAGCCGACACCGACGGTACTGATCATGGTCTCCGCCTTGGCCGGGTTGGGCTTGTTTTTCCTCAACAGCGCCCTCGAAGTCGCACTGACCTTCGCTTGGGCGGTTGCCGGCCAGCGAATGACCCATGATCTTGCCGCCGAACTGTTTCATCACCTGCAGCGCGCATCGCTCCTGTTCCACAAGCGAAGGAGCGTGGGCGATTCACTGAGCCGGTTGACGCAGGACAGCTGGTGCCTCTACACGGCCACCGAAGCCCTACTGGTGGTCCCCGCCCAACATCTGTTAACGCTCGCCGCCGTCGGCATCGTTGCCTGGCAGATGGACCCGGCTTTGACGCTCTATTCTCTGGCAATGGCACCGGTACTGGCCGCCATTGCCGTGCATTTCGGCCGCCGGCTGAAGCAGCGCGAACGACAGCACCGTGAAATTCACTCCCGACTGCTGTCATTCGTGCAGCAGACGCTGACGGCAATGCCGGTCGTTCAGGCGTTCGCGACCGAAAAAATCAACCGGCATCGATTCCAAAACCTCTCCAGCGACGCCGTTACCGCCACTCAGCGCAACGTCCTGGCCAAGAATACCTTTGCCATGGTGGCCGGCCTGACCACCACCGCCGGGATGGCGGTCGTCCTCTATGCCGGCGGCACCCGCGTGCTCGCCGGCAATCTCTCGGTTGGCAGCCTGTTGGTCTTCGTCGCCTATCTTCGCTCCATGCAGAGTGCCTTTCAGGGGCTGATAAGAACCTACGGCAGCCTCAAAGCGGCCGAGGCGAGCATCGATCGCGCCCTCGAGATCCTCGACTCACCCGAAGTGATCACCAGCAGTGCGAACGCCAAATCCTTTCCGAGCCGTGATCACCGCGCCCGCGGCGAGGTCGCTTTCGAACAGATCACGTTCGGCTACCGTCAGAACCATCCGGTGCTGAGGCAGCTCTCGATGAAGGTACGCGCCGGAGAAACGATCGCTCTGGTCGGCCGCACCGGTGCGGGCAAGACGACCCTGGTGTCGCTGATCGCCCGTTTTTTCGACCCATGGGAAGGCCGCATCACGATCGACGGCATCGATCTCCGCGACCTCGAACTCGCCGACCTGCGCAGCAACATCGCCCTGGTACTGCAGCAACCCTATCTCCTGCCGGCAACGATCGAGGAAAATATCGGCTATGGCCGTCCCAAAGCGAGCCGGGAAGAGATCGTCGCGGCGGCAGCGGCGGCACAGGCGGATAATTTTATTCGTGCCCTCCCCGACGGCTACGACTCGGTCATCGGCGAGCGGGGGGCAACGCTGTCCGGCGGTGAAAAACAGCGCTTGGCGATCGCCCGCGCCCTCCTCAAGAACGCACCGATTCTGATCCTGGACGAACCCACCGCCGCCCTGGATGCCAGCACCGAATCCGCAATCGTCGAAGCCCTGAGGCAGCTGACGGAAGGACGAACTACTTTTGTCATTGCCCACCGTTTGTCGACGATTCAGGGAGCCGACCGCATCGTGGTGCTCGAGGCGGGCCAAATCGTCGAATCGGGATCGCATCGCGAATTGATGGCCCGCCAGGGGACCTACCACCGCTTCCATTCCCTGCAATTTTTTCGGGAGGCGGCAGCATGAGGCCGTGGTGGCAACAGCTGACGCATTACGCCAAGCCCGATATCGGCACGGGCCTGCTCATCCTGCTCCTGATGTTCGTCGGCATCGCGATGCAGGCCCTGTTGCCCTGGCCGCTGAAATGGATCGTTGATTATGTTCTAAGCAAACAACCACTGCCCGATCCTGTGACCTGGATCGCTGTTTTGCCAGGTGGACATTCGCCGGAAGCTTTGCTGGCGCTGCTGGCATCGGCTTCGGTGCTGCTGTTTCTGGTCGGCCGCGGCGCATACATTCTTCAATCCTATCTGCAAACCGGCCTGGGCAGCCGCATGGTGTTCGCTCTGGGCCGGGATCTGTTCGATCACCTGCAGCGTCTCTCGCTCCGCTTTCACAGTCAAGCCCGCACCGGCGACCTGGTCCGACGGGTAACGACCGACAGCAGTTGCGTCCGAGAGTGTTTGATCGACGTGCTGCTGCCGGCACTGACCTCCACGATCACGCTGGGCGTCATGTTCGCCATCATGTGGCAACTCGACCGCACCCTTGCACTCGTCGCAGCTGCTGTGGCGATACCTTTGGCGGTAATGATCAAGCTGACGGCCGAACGCATGACTGAGCGAACCTACGCGCAGCAGGAGCGCGAAGGCGAGTTGATGACATTGGCCGAACAGACGCTGAGCGCTCTTCCGGTGGTGCAGGCATTTGGACGGGAACCCGACCACGACGCCGGTTTTCGTGCGCTCGCGTCGCAGGTGGTCGATGCATCGGTTGGCGTCGCTGTGGCGCAGATGCAGTTCAAAGTCGGCGTCAACACCGCAACCGCAGTCGGCACCGCAATGATCATGGGAATCGGCGGGCTGCATGTTTTGCAGGGATCGCTGTCGGTCGGCAGCCTGCTGGTGTTTCTCACGTATCTCGTTTCTCTTTACACGCCGATGGAAACGCTGGCCTATCTGTCGGCCGGCTACGCCTCCGCCGCCGCCCGCGCCCGACGCGTGTTCGAACTGTTCGAGCAGACCGACATTCTCGACAATCGGCCCGATGCTGCACCGCCGCGATCACGACCTACGGGGGACAGTGGCCACATCGTAATCGAAAACGTCACATTCGGTTACGAAAACGACCGGCCGATCATCAAAAACGTCTCTCTTGAAGCTCGGCCGGGAGAGACAATAGCGCTGGTGGGACCGACGGGTGCCGGAAAAAGCACGCTGCTCTCCCTCATACCCCGTTTTTTCGATCCCTGGGAAGGGTCGGTCTCTCTGGACGGCACTGATCTGCGCGACATGGAGGTCTCTGCTGTCCGGCAGCAGGTGGCGCTGGTACTGCAGGAACCGTTCTTGTTGCCCTTGAGCATCGCCGACAATATCGCCTACGGGCGTCCCCGCGCCGACCGTGACGCCATTGCGGCCGCCGCCGTTGCCGCCAATGCCGACCGCTTCATTCGCCGGCTGCCGAACGGCTACGACACGCTGCTCGACGAATCCGGGCAGGGACTCTCCGGCGGCGAGCAGCAGCGCATCGCGATTGCCAGGGCCCTGATCAAAGACGCGCCGGTACTCATTCTGGACGAGCCGACCTCTGCGCTCGAT
>Ga0114931_10008696_pt1 | contig 12251 bp, 11 predicted proteins | sample 2SBtaG_FD_89579 | JGI IMG/M metagenome (GOLD analysis project Ga0114931, IMG submission 89579) | Deep subsurface microbial communities from Kolumbo volcano to uncover new lineages of life (NeLLi) - 2SBTROV14_V59a metaG | ecosystem: Environmental > Aquatic > Marine > Volcanic | place: Kolumbo...
ATTCTTTCGAATGTCTTGCCCAAATGATGAATTCAAACCGTGCCCCCATTTAGAGAGGACGGATCTCCAAGTCAACGAAGCGACTTCACTCGTCGTCCAAAGAAGAGTGGCGTCGGTCGAATAGCGGTCTCCACGAACCCAGTTACCTTAACGTGCGCCTACTGAAAAATCCATCAAAATCCAAGAAGTTTACAGCCCAAAGGTTCTGCACGAAGACCGCGAAGGTTGTTGCACGAAGGCGAAAATAGCGAGCGACATCTCGGGCCAACGTTCTATTGTTACCCCCTCTGCGGTGTGGTCTGATGGTCCTGGCGGTTTCGCTTCGAGGAGTGTGTCGAACGTTGTGGCGAATTAACCGGCACGACGGTTACAGCTTGTCGCTGTAGCGATATTCGAAGAAAGGCGGACCCTTCAGGCCGATAGAACCAAAAGATGTTGCCATGATTTTCTTGCGCGATTGGCCCTTGAAGGAGCCCTTTGATGAGTTCGATCGAATCAGCCTTGGGGAGCGTCGCCGCGGCCAAGCAGGCATCGATCCAAACGCAAATCGGCGTGGCCGTTGTCGCCAAGAGCCTCGACGCGGCGCGACTGCAAGGCGACGCGGCCGTGAAGCTCATCGATGCGGCTGCCCAACTTTCCAAAGCCTTGGGCCGTGGTCAACGCTTCGACTCGCAGGGCTGATGGGGCTCATAGTCGCCACTTCGTACTCGACTATCAGCGATCAGGCTTATGGAGATGCGGTGGTAATCACCAAGTACACCCCTTCACTTCGCCGCGGCTTGTTCTGCCGACGGCTTGGGGGCAAGGCCGGGGGAGGCGGTAAAGCTTAGCAACGCTGCGCCATCTTCACTGTTCCAAATGCGGATCTCGCCGTTGTACGAACCGGTGGCCAACCGCTTGCTTGGTTCGTTGTAGGACAATGAGTAGATCCAATCCGTGTGGCCCGAAAAGACGCGAATCCGTGAACGGTCGTCGGCCTTGTGTAGCTGCGCCGTCTTGTCGGCCGAGCAACTGAAGATCTGGGCCCCGCTGACCTGCACACCGTAGACGTCGAGCCCGAAACCAGCAATTTCTCCAATCTTCTTGCCGTCAGCCGGGTTCCATACGTGAATCTTCTTGTCTCGGCCACACGTCAACACCTGCGTACCGTCGGCATTGAAAGCCACGTCGTAGACAGGCGCGCCGTGACCGGGATAGGTGACCAGCGATTCTCCCGAGGTGGTATCGAACAGCTTGGAAGTCTTGTCGCGGCTGGCCGATGCCAAGCGTGTGCCGTCGGTATTCCAGGCGATGCCCAGCACCCAGTCGGCGTGGTCCTCGATCAACACTTGTTCTTCACCCGTGGCAACATCGTAGATGCGAATGGAGCGGTCGGCCCCGCAGCTCGCCAGCCGTTTGCCATCGGGGCTGAACGCCGCGCCGAACAGCACGTCGTTGGTTGTGCAGAAGACCCGAACCAGCGACCCCGTTTCGGCGTCGACCACGCGCAACTCACCGCTCTGTCCGGGAGTACCGCCAGCGACGGCCAGCAATTTGCCGTCGGGGCTAAAGTCCAAGTCGTAGACCCGCTGGGAAATATCCGTGATCCTCCGCGCCAACGTTCCGTCCGACACGTTCCATAGCGTTACTTCCTGATAGCCGCTGGCGGCCAGCAAATTGCCCTGGGGATGAAACGCCAACGCGGTGATCGCGATGGGCGCCCGATAAACTTCCGGAGGGTCGGGATGTGGCTGGCGAGGCACGATCGATGCCAGCGGCAGCGTGGGGTCGTCGCCATCGTATTTCGCGCCTTCGGCGATCCAACGACGCACCAGTTCAATCGATTCCCCCGGTAGCGGTTCTCCGTCCTTGGGCATGCGCACTTCGGGGTCTTCCTCCAGCAACAACGACAACAAGTGGCTGTCGTCTGGATCGCCGGGGGTGATGTAGCCATCGGCCATCGCGAGTTTAAACGTATGCAGTTGAAAATCTCCTTGTGAGTCGACTGCCCCGTGACATCCAGCGCATTTCCGCAAGAAAATGGGTGCCACTTGCGCGCGAAAACTTACCGGTGCCGGTGGTTCGTCTTCGGCTGAAACAACGCTGCCGAGCAGCATGTAAGCCGACAGAAGTAAACATCCAGTACAGCGCGACAGGCGAAGCATCATGGCGCTCTCGGTTTGAACGAAGGTAGGCATCCAGAGGTGGGAAAGCGTGTGCGACGACGCCGATCGTTCGCTATCTGAATCGGTCGTCGCGACCGCTAAGCGTATTATGATCGCCCCGAGCCCGGTTGCAAATAATAGGCGCTGCCCCAGCGACAACCATGGGCGCGAACCAACCACGACCAGAGGGGAAAAGCGGATCATCCCGAGAACCGCTCGGGCACTCCGAGGAAGGACAAATACCGCACGGGGGGAGTGCGTCGTGTGCCCGAGTCGCGGCGAAAGCCCGCGAACGGTTAACCCTTTCGATGGCGGATCTTCGATCGCATCCGCCGCTTTTTGCGGCCGACCTTTCGCCGACCTTTACCGGTGCGTTTCGTTCCCACTATGTTCTCCGAGGGAAAAAGTTTGAAACCAGAACACAACTACCCTTCGACCGCCGCGGAGATGTTTGCGAGAGTCGGAGCAGCGCAAACCGAGATTGTAGGACCATTTCCGCGTAGACACAACAGCGAGCCCCCCTGGGTAGTGCCGGCGGCGATGAGGTTCGCCATGATTCCAGGGGAAAGCACCGACAAACGGGAGAGACCCTAGACGGTTTCCCAATTCCGCGTTTCGTCGATCGCGCTGCGAATCAACAACAGCAGAGCGTTCGGATCGTACGGCTTGCGGACGAAATACTGGCAGCCAGCGGCCCGTGATCGGCGAATGATGTCGGGGCGTTCCATGCCGGAGAGGATGATTACGGGGATTTGATTGGTCAGGGGATCATCGGCCATCCGTTCGCAGACCCCCAGACCGTCGATGTCGGGCAGCCGCAAGTCGAGAACCACCAGCGAGGGTCTTCGCTCGCGTGCGAGCGCGAGTCCTTCGTTGCCGCTGGCGGCGTCGATTACCTGAAATTGTTGCCGTGTCAATCGATGACGGAGCACTTCGACCATCGCCGGGTCATCGTCGATGATCAGGATCGTGCTCTGTTGGAAGCGCGGAACTCGCCGCACCTGAGGTTTTTCGATGATATGGGCTTGCATCGTTGTCGTTTCCCGCCGCCCGCCACGGGGCGTGTCCATAGAAGACGTGTGATGCCATGGGCATCGAAACCCTATCGCGTCTTTTGCAACGGGTCAATTTTTCGCAACACGAAGAGTCGACAAACTTCAACATCGCGGTTGGATAACACGCGTGATCGTCACGACGCGTCGTTTCGCACCTCATCCGCGTGAGGATCGAAAGGCACCGATCACTACAAACGATACATTCGTGGCATGAGGTAGCTGGAGAGAGAGTAACCCCTCCATGCCACAGGACGTGGAGAACGAGGGATAAGATTGTGGGGAGATAGGCGCTCGGTCGATTCAACGATCGTTAACGTCCCCGCCAGTCGACCCCGGAGAGCGATGCCAGGGCCAACTCCAAGGCATGCGTTCCATCGCGGGAGTGGCCTTGGGCCGCCAGTGCGATATATAGCTGATGGGCAAGCGCCAGTCCTGGCAGCGAAAGATTCATTCGTTTGGCCTCCGCCAGCGCGATTCCCATATCTTTGATGAAGTGTTCGACGTAGAAGCCTGGGTCGAAGTTGTTGTCGATAATGCGGGGACCGAGATTCGCCAGCGACCAACTTCCGGCCGCGCCTGGTCCCACCGATTTCATCACGGTCGTCAGATCCAACCCGGCGCGGTAGCCGTATAGCAACGCTTCGCAGACGCCGATCATGTTCGTGGCAATCAGCGTTTGGTTGACCATTTTGGTGTGCTGCCCGGCGCCGGGTCCACCTTGATGGACGATCGTTTGTCCCATCGCTTCGAAGCACGGCATCAGGGCATCGACAACGCTTTTGTCACCGCCGACCATGATCGAAAGCCGCGCTTCTCGGGCTCCCACATCGCCCCCGGAAACCGGTGCATCGACGCTAGGAACCCCTTTTTCCTCGGCCGCCTTGGCAATCTCCTGGGCCAGTGATGGCTCGCTTGTGGTCATATCGACCAGGATGTTGCCTTTGGAGCACCCGGCGAGCGCCCCCTGTTCGCCGAGAATGATCTCTCGCACGTCCGATGGGAACCCCACGATGGAAAAAATGACGTCGGACTGTTCGGCAACCGCCTTGGGTGAATTGGCCCAAGTAGCGCCGGAGGCGATCAGCGCGTCTGCCTTGGATTTGGTTCGACTAAAGATCGTCATCGAATATCCTTTGGCGATCAGATGACCGCACATGCTGATTCCCATGACGCCGGTGCCAATCCAACCGATTCGGGTTTCACCGGGGACAATCTTCTTCGGGGCCATCTCGAACGATCCTTTCAGAGCGTTGTCGGTATTGCGGGAATGCGTGCAAGGAAACGACGCGAGCGGGGCGTCACAACCTCGCTGGCGTGAGTATAACGGAGCCCCGACGCGACGTCATGCGCATCGCGGGCGAGAAGAGAGGACCGCCCGCCCCCTACCATCGCTCTTCGGGGCGTTTCAGGATTTCCATCAGCACGATCGCCTGTTTCAGGTTCCGCTGATCGCTCAACATGGCCCCTAGCCCTGCGGCGGTCACCGATGAGGTTGCGATTTGCCGCTTGAGCTGAGGCTGTTGGAATAGATTCTCTTTTTCTTCAGCGGCAGACGGTGCATCCAGAGAGCCCACGTGGTGGTCAAATACGTTGTGCATGCGACTAGCCAACCGTTCGTCGGCCAATTCGACGTTGCTCTGTGGATTGGGACGTGGCTCAGGAGTAGGCTTGGGTTGTTGAGGGGGATTCTCTCTGAGAGAAGAATGGCCAGGCTTTCGGCCCTTGACCAATCTTCGCGGCGCCTCGGGTTGTGGTTCAATCCATTCGACTTCCGCTTGGCGGGGTGGACGTGTGCGAGGTGGATTGCCCCCCTGGCGACGCTTGATCACATCGCGAAGAAACTCCTCGACCTCATCGCGTTGGGCGCCTGCGCCGGCCGGTTCGCCCACGGGCTGGGCCGGACGTTTCCGCGCGGCTTCACGGTTCTTGACGATCATTTGATTGATCCATCCAATCACCATGAAAACGAATATCACGATATAGATCGCGAAATCCATGAAGTTGGCGGCCAGCAGTGGCATGATGGCGAACATGATGCTACTCGTCCCGTGTGTTGCCGGGGGCAGTCTGTTGAACGCCGGCGATCGAACGCCGCATGTCGGTATCGGCTTGCACGTTCCGCAAGCCGTAATAGTCCATGATACCTAACTTGCTGGACCGAAACGCTTCGGCGATGGCCACCGGCACTTGGGCCTCGGCTTCAACCAGCTTTGCGCGACTTTCCTCGATCTTTGCCGTCTGCTCTTGTTCTTGGGCAACGGCCATCGCCCGGCGTCCCTCGGCGTTAGCCTGCGCAACGCGCGTATCGGCTTCGGCTTGATCGGCCTGCAACCGTGCACCAATATTCTCGCCAACGTCGATATCCGCGATATCAATCGAAACAATCGAGAAGGCCGTCTGTGAGTCGAGCCGCCGCGAGAGCACCTCGCGGGTGATGCGGTCGGGATTCTCCAATACATCTCCATGTGTGTCGGCAGAACCGATCGCGCTGACGATCCCTTCACCTACCCGGGCGATAATCGTCTCTTCAGTCGCACCCCCGATAATCTGATTGATGTTCGCCCGAACGGTGACCCGAGCGCGAACTTTTAGTTGAATGCCGTTTTTCGCGATCGCGTCGAGCGTCGATCGCTTACTATTGCGTTCGGGGCAATCGATCACCTTGGGATAGACGCTCGTCTGGACGGCTTCCAACACGTTGCGACCGGCCAGGTCGATTGCCGTGGCTAACTTGTAATCAAGGTCGATGGTCTTGGCTTTCTTGGCGGCGATAATCGCGCGAACGACCATCGGCACGTTGCCGCCGGCCAAGTAATGTGCCTCGAGTGCCTGGGAGGTGATTCCCGTGGTGCTCTCGGTCAACCCCGCTTGAACAGCCATGATCTTGGTGCGAACGATGATGGCGGGGTTCACTTTGCGGAACGTCATGGCGAGCAGATCGAAGATACCGATCCCGGCACCGGTGGTGTAGGCCTGGATCCACAGACGGAAAAACCGCGCGAACACGGCCAGTCCGACAACCCCGGCGATCATGACCACGAAAATGATGATGATCGAGATCCACTGGAAATTGTTTCCTTGGGCGAAAAGTGTCGCCAACATTTTAGTCGATCCTTGTTAGGTTTGGTGAACGCGTTACGTTTCGCCGTGCAAGTGGGGGTCGTGAGTTGCCCCCGGGCAAACCTCGCAAGCATGGGAGCCGTTAGCCTACCGTTTGACTAGGTCGCTCGTAAAGCGCCCTGTAGAATCGCCCTCCCTTGCACTAGGCGAATGGGTTCGCTTCGGGGTCGATTCCGAGGGAATCGATCGGTTTCGAGAGATCGTCGCCGGTTTCTCGTGGTTCGTCGTTGTCCACCGGCCGCACGACGAGTCGATTGCCATCAACGCGCACCACGCGCACCATTTGACCGGCTTCGATGGCGATGCCCTCGCTCATCGCGTCAATTGAGCGACCATTGAACGCGACCGCGCCGCCTGGCAGCATGTCGCACTTGGCTTCGACCAGCTTTCCGACCAGGTCGTGCAATTCATCACGTCGCCGTGACGAGGGCAAGACATCGTCGCGCTTCGGCGCTCTCAACATCAAACGACGACCAATCGGGGTCCGCGGCCAATACTTCATCGCCAGCGCCAGCCCCAGAGGCAACACGATGAGCGTGATTCCACCAAACACAATAAAGGTGAGTGGCCCGTCGAGAAACGCCATCACCAGCGCGGCAATGACCGAACCGAAGGCGATGAGCCCTAGTAGACCGGCCGAGGGGATGAACAGCTCCAACATCGCAATGGCTATCCCGAAGGTCAACAGCAGGATGGCCAAGACCAAATTACTCATGACGATTCTCTCGAACGGTTCCACGCGAGAATGCGAGGTTCTCGACTCATTCTACTTCACGAACGATAATCTGGTGAGCGTGTGCCTGGACGACTTCGATTTCCGCTCCGGGTGCAATGACGTCGCCATCGCACATCACATCCACGATCACACCGCCGAACCGCGCCTTGCCGCTGGGGGTGAGTTGGGTGACGGTTCGGCCACGCTGCCCAACCAGTTCGTCGAAATGCGCGAGTGCTTCTCGTTCGGAGATTTCGTTAATCTCCTCCTCGGTCGGCGGTGCCTGAAAAATCTGATTCAGCAGTGGCGCGTGCGGCAGAGTGCGTCGCAGCATCGCGATGAAAAAGATAACCCCCATGCCAGCGCCCGTGACGATCAACATCGAATGCTGGAACTGTCCCACCTGATATTCGTTGCGTGGAACGACAAAGGTTTGGCTGGCCAACAACAGAGACGAGAAGATGAGCAACCCACCCCCCAGCCCAAAGATACCGAACCCTGGCAGGACAAACAGTTCGAGCATGACACAGACGATCCCCGAAACAAACAGCAGCACTTCAAGCCAGCCGGCGGTTCCGCCAAGATGCATGGCCCAAAAAAACAGTACGAAACAGACCGCGCCGATGAACGCGCCGATGCCGATGCCGGGAGCTTGCAATTCGGCGTAAATCGCCGCACCGCCAATGGCCAACAGCAGCCATGCCAAGCTGGGAGATCGTAGCGCGTCGATCAGCGAATGGGCCCAACCTGGTTCGACCAACCGTGGATCGCTTTCCAAGCCGTACAACCGCTTGAACGCTTGGAAATCCTTGACCGCGTGGGTTGCCAGCCCGAAATCAACCGCCTTGTCGCTCCCCAATCGAAAGACTTCGCCCTTCTCCTTCACGCGGTCGCCCCGCTCCCAACGGTCGCGGTCTTTGAGTTGTTCCATTTCACTGGGCGTGAAATACTCAACGGTTCCGTCGTCTTGTCGGCGATAGCGATAAACCTCCAAGTGAGGGTCGACCAGTGCGGCAGCCAACGTCGGCGAACGAAACTTGCGACGCGCGATTTCCCGCAACGCTTCCGCGGTTAACTGAATCTTCTCCGGATCGTCCATCTGAAACGCGCCAGGACCCGAGAGCAGGGCATCGCTCCGCATCACGACTTGATCACAAGCCAAGGCCACGAACGCGGCGTCGGCTCGAGCTTCCCCGGCAATGTAGGCCACCGTGCGCGTTTGGCTAGGGTCCAAGGCAGCCAAATAATTGGCCAGCGTTAAACTGTCGGTCGGCGAACCGCCGGGACTGTCAATCCATAGACAGATGAAATTCACGTCGCGTTTGCGAATCGATTCGTCGATCATTCGTCGCACTTGCTCGATCCGCGACGCGGCGATGGGACCTTCCAGCGGTACGCGTATCGCTCGCCACGATCCACCAAATGAAGGGTCCTGCTGCAACGCCTCGCGCGGCAATCCCCATGCCTTGGCCACCTCCGCGACATCCTTTGCCAGTAGCTTCACGAATCCCAACTTCCGGGCTTCGGTGGCCGAAAGCATATGCACTTCACCGGCGCGAAACAAAACGGTCTTCGATTGAATTGCCTTGCTTTCCCGCAATTTGTCGAGGTCTTGCGCGAGGACGAACTCGCGACTCACTTCGGTTTCGACGGTTAAAACTTCCAGATCGGGATCAAGCAAACCCAACGCCACCGCCTTGGGAATGGTCTTTCGACGGTCAGCAATGTCTCGGTAGAGGCCACGTTCGCTATTGCCAATCGATTTCATGTCATGGCCCGCATCGCCGAACTCAGCATCGGGGTGCATCACGATCTCGTCGCAAGCGATGACTGGCAACACCACATTCCCGGTGAGTGTCTCGCCCACATAGGCGACGGTTGTCGCCCCCGACAAAGCCTCGCTCGTGAGATAGTCGGCGAAATCGAAGGCCTTGCCCAAGTCGCTCGCGCCCGCTTGAAAGTCGAAAACAATGACCGGCCACCGGTGGCGTTCGTCGTGTTTCGCTTCGTCGATCACCTGGCTGACGATCCGCCGCACGCGGTTCTCGACCTGATCGGAAATGGGTGCCGCGACAGTGATCACACGGCCAACGAATTTCGTCTCGGCCTTAACCGCCACCCCCGCGGGAGGAGGCTCGCCGAATGTCGCCCTTGGGGTCGACGTTAGCACCAGCACGATCATCGCCGAAACAAAGCCGGCATTGGAAACCGTGCGACTTTGCCAAAAACGCAATTGGCTAACAGCAGAACACGACGCCATGAATCGCTCGCCAGAATGCGGGAGTGTATGCGTACGTAAGTGTTTAGCCTGAATGGCTTTTCGATGCACTTTGATTATAGGGCCGGATCCCCGTCCGTCAATTCGCCAGAGCCCCGGCAACACGGCTGAAAAGCACGTATCCGCCGCGCCCGCACAGGGTTCATGACAGATCGAACTTGATGTGCTTGTGCGTAAATCGCACGCGACGGGTCCCAATTCATCGAAACCACAGGGCCTCGCGTCAGATTACCTGGCGCGCGATGCTCCGGCTGGACGTTGTGCGGCGCGGGGCGGCGTGACGGGCTGCTGTTGTGCTTCCGCTTGAACCATTTTCCAGCCGAAGGGGATACTCGGCTTAATGTCTTTCACAAAGTCCCAAAATCCGTTCGTCTTGGGGTTGCTGAAGAGGTGGTCGGTGGTCTTGTTCCCTCCAGGCAAGCAAATTCGAATGGCAATCGGTAGCATCGTGCTCTGCTTCAAGATCAAGTCGGCGCGACTGAAGTTGGCCGCGTCGCGTTGATGGCGCGGGTAGGCTTCAATCCAAATCTCGCCGGCCTGAATTCGACGTTGCTGCTCTTGCGGTGTCGGCGCTTTGGCCAACCGCATGAAGTAGCGCGCCTTCAGCTTGTCGGCCTTCGCCCCAAAGATAAATGGCAGCGGGCCATCGACGATTGCCTTGCCTTGCAACTCAGGCGGAAGCTTGCGCTGGATTACGAGCTTCTGCTGATGGTTGTATTCATAGATTGACTGGCCATCGCAGATCCAATGTTCACCACCTTCTTCATTGATTTTATAGACGCCCTTGTCCGGCTTTTGGAATTTGAGAACACCCTTGCTTCGCTTGTTTGTCTTGAAAACCGGATCGTATTCGTCCCGCGTGAATTCGGTGGTCAATGTGTTGACCTTGTCGCTTTTTTGCTCCCATTCTCGCAACACCAAGTCGAGTTGCGCTGTCTCTTGGGGGGTCAATTGAAACGGCGCTCGAGGTGCCACCGGAGGCTGGGCCGCGGGGGGCGTAGCCGTCCGACCCGGAACACGCGCTTGCCGCGGGGGCTGACGAACCGGTGCTCGCGATGGTCGAATCCGTGGAGGCACACGGGGACCTTGCACGGGACGAGAAGGTTGTTGCGCATCGACCAGCGAATCGCCGTGCAGCGCAACCATGACCAATATCCCAACAAACGTCAGTCCGTGACGTGGCGGCATCGATTCTCTCCTACCAGTTCAGCGCGGTCCGTTGACACTAACAAACGTGTCTGGAAATCGGGCGGCGAGTCTAACAGGATCGCCATGGCCGACCTAGGGAGGATTACGCCGGCGCGTCGAGCCACGCTAGCAGCGGCGTCAAATCACGGAAATCGTGCATCACCAGATGGGGGTCTGCCTCGAACGGCAATTCTTGAACCGCGCGACCACGTGTGTAGAGCACCGTCCATGCGCCGGCACGTTTTCCCGCTTCTAGATCAAAACGGTAGTCACCAATGACCACCACCCGTGAAGGAGCGATTTCCCAGGAATCGCATATCATTCTGATCGCCGTGGGGTCGGGCTTCGCCGGCGCATCTTCGCGTGCTAGCACGGTGTCGAGATGTAACCCAAGACGGTCAAGCGTTCTCTTGGTTGCCGCGCGGCTATTTCGAGTTACCAGGCCCAGTGGCAACGCTCTCGCTGATAGCTTCGCCAGCAGTTGGGCAACCCCGGGCATCAACCGCGCGCGCTCGGCACCGGCCAATTCGTGTTGATCGAGAATTGCGTGGCAACGGCGAGCCCGATCTTCCGGCATCCGCTCGATCGCCTCAAGGATCGGCTGCCCCTTGGGCAAGCCAATTTCTTGGCGCATCCGCTCGAAGTCCAATCGCGAATCGACCAGCGTGCCGTCGAGATCGAAGATCAACCCCGCGATCGGTTGTTGAGGCATGGAAATCGATCCCTTGTTCGTGCCCCCTGCGTCGGGTTCGTCTTGACCGGTGGCGTGAAGCTCTGCCACGATGCGCCGCCCGTTTGGGAGGGGACGCAATTAGATTGCCATGGAATCGCGAGTAACGCAACGGGAGTTTGTCTTGCAAGACCTTTCTTACCGGAGGTCAATCACATGAAGTTGGCCATCGTTCACGACTGGCTCACGGGGATGCGCGGAGGCGAGAAGTGTCTGGAGGTGCTCTGTCGCCGCTTTCCCGATGCCGAGTTGTTCACGCTCCTTCACAAACGTGGTGCCTTGTCCACGACGATTGAATCGATGCGGATTCGGACCAGCTTCTTGCAACGGTTCCCCGGAGCCAGTCGACACTATCGCTATCTACTACCGCTCATGCCGTGGGCCATTCAGAGTCTGAAAATACCCCACGACGTGGACTTGGTGGTCAGCTTTTCTCACGCGGTGGCCAAAAGTGTGCATCCCCCCCCGGGCGTGCCCCATGTCTGTTATTGCTTCACGCCGATGCGCTATGCGTGGCATCTCCGGGAAGAATATTTCGGCGATCATGGCATGCTGGCGACCGAGACGGATCGAGAACCGCCCGAAGCAGCGACGCACCAGATGCGCGTGCGCGGCCCAATGCACCACGTTCGACAATTGCTGCTTGATCGAATACGCGATTGGGATCGCCAGACAAGCCATCGGGCAACGCACTATGTGGCAAGTAGCCAGACCGTCGGTCGTCGGCTTGCTGAGTGTTACGGTCGAACGAGCCGGGTGATCCATCCGCCGGTCGATACGAAATTCTTCACGCCGGCGGATGTCCCACGCGAAGATTTCTATCTTTGTGTTTCGGCGTTGGTGCCTTACAAATGTTTGGAGCTAGCGATTCAGGCGTGCAATCGTCTCCGACGACGACTGATTGTGATCGGCGCCGGTCCCGAGCAACGTCGGCTAGCGCGACTTGCCGGGCCAACGGTTGAATTTCTCGGCTGGCAAGAGGATGAAGTGGTTCGATCACATTTTCGCCGCTGTCGCGCAC
>Ga0114931_10008697_pt1 | contig 12250 bp, 8 predicted proteins | sample 2SBtaG_FD_89579 | JGI IMG/M metagenome (GOLD analysis project Ga0114931, IMG submission 89579) | Deep subsurface microbial communities from Kolumbo volcano to uncover new lineages of life (NeLLi) - 2SBTROV14_V59a metaG | ecosystem: Environmental > Aquatic > Marine > Volcanic | place: Kolumbo...
GAGAGCCCCTTCGACGCCTTCATGCTGCGCTACAACGCCGTGCACCGTGGCGCCGAGCAGGACGTCTTTCCGCACCTTCCCGCGGAGCGCTCCGAGCGGCCGGGCATCATCGCCTACACCTCGACCCGCTGGGGCCACCTCCTCGACCCGAAGAAGATGCCGCCGGGCGTTGCGCCGCCGCCCGCCCGGGACTGCTACCGCTTCGCCCTCTCCCATCCGGACGTGGACATGGCGCTGTGTGGCCCCGCCAACCGCGAGCAGATGCAGGAGGCGCTACGCGCCCTGGACGCCGGCCCCCTCGACCCCGAGGAGATGAAGCGTCTGCACACCATCGGCGACCACATCTACGGCCGCTACAAGCCCCAGTTCCGAGAGCAGGGCGACGCCAAGGCCGCCTGAGCCGTGAGCGGGGACGCTCTTTGCGAAGTTGCGTTGTGGGTCCCCAACAACGCAACTTCGCAAAGAGCGTCCCCGCTCACGGCTCCGCGATGACACCGTTCTCGAGCTCGCCGATGCCGTCGATGGCGATGCGGACGACGTCGCCGGCAACGAGGAAACGCGGCGGCTTCATGGCGATGCCGACGCCACCGGGAGTGCCGGTCGCGACCAGATCGCCGGGCTCCAGGGTAAAGGCGGTGGAGAGGTGCTCCACCAGGGTGAAGCAGTCGAAGACCAGGTTCTTGGTGTTCGAGCTCTGACGCAGCTCGCCGTTCACCCAGGTCTTCAGGTCGTGGCTGTGGGGGTCGCCAAACTCGTCGGCGGTGACGATCCACGGGCCCATGGGGCAGTGGGTGTCGAAGGACTTGCCCATGGTGAAGGTGGGAGTCCGCAGCTGCCAGTCGCGCACGCTCACGTCGTTGACGATGGTGTAACCGGCAATCACGGCTTCTGCGCCCTCACGGGACACATGCCGGCAGCGCTTTCCCACCACGAAGGCCAGCTCGCCCTCGTAGTCCAGGAGCTGGCTCGCGCGCGGCAGGTGGAAGGGCTCCCCCGGCGGGTGTACAGAGGTGGACTGCTTGTTGAAGATTACCGGGTGCTCGGGGATCTTCATGCCCCCGGCCTTGGCCTCCTCGATGTGGTCGCGGTAGTTCATCCCCACCGCCAGGATCTTGGGCGGCCGCAGGATCGGCGCCTCCAGGTGCACGCCGGCAAGAGGCAGGCGCGCGCCTGCACTGGCAAGAGCTGCGCGAGCTGCCTCCAGGGCCGGCTCCCCCGCAGCAAGGAAGGCGCACATCTCGGTGGGGAGCTCGGGCGCGGCCGCTGCGAGGTCCACCAGCTGCTCATCGGCCCCGCCCGCGGCGACACCGATGCGCGTAGATCCGGAATGGCTGAAGGTGGCGAGCTTCATGGAACCTCCTCGTCAGGGCGGGGGCGTCGGTTACCGAGGCTAGGGAATCAGCAACACCCGTCCAAAGGCCTTACGGCTCTCGATGTAGGCGTGGGCCGCAGCGGCATCCTGCAGCGGGAAGGTGCGGTCGATCACGGCCTCGAGCTTGCCGGCTGCCACGTCGTCTACGTGGCGCTGGATCATCTCGTGCACCCGGTCCGTCAGGATCTCCGCGCCCAGGAAGACGCCCGTGAGGGACTGGTTGCCCTGCATCAGCGTCGAGACGTCGTGGGTCATGGCCTCGCGGCCGGCGCGCCCCACCATGGAGACGCGGCCACGGTAGGCCAGGGAGAGCAGGCTCTTCTGGAGCGTGGTGCCGCCCACCGGGTCCACCACGAGGTTCACGCCCTTGCCGTCCGTGGCGCGCTTCACCTCCGCGGCGAGATCCTGCTCCACGTAGTTGATACCGTGATCCATGCCAAAGGCCGCCAGGCGCTCGAGCTTGGCCGCAGTGGAGGCGGTGGCCAGCACCCGGGCGCCAGCGCGCTTGGCCAGCTGGATGGCAGCCAGGCCCACGCCGCTGGCCCCGGCCTGCACCAGTACGGTCTCGCCTTCCTGCAGGTGACCGAACTCGAAGAGGCAGTCGTCGGCGGTGCCAAAAGGCACCGGCACCGCGGCGGCCTTCTGGATGTCCGCGCCCTCGGGCACGGGCCAGGCGTTGCGCGCCGGCACCGCGCGCAGCTCCGCGTGGGAGCCCCAGGCGTTGACCGTGGTGACCCTCTGGCCCAGCTGGAGGTGTGTGACCTCCGCGCCCACCTCGACGATCTCGCCCGCCGCCTGGTAGCCCACCACGTGGGGCTGGCTCATGAGCGGGCCGCCGGCGCGGTTCAACGTGTCGCCGCCCTCGATGCTCACCGCTTCGACGCGGATCACCACAGCCTGGGCAGGGCACTCGGGGTCGGGGACGTCCGCGTAGCGCAGGACCTCCGGGGGACCGTTCTCACTGTAGACCGCGGCCTTCATTGGGGGGGGCTCCTCACTGGGGTCGCCAGAGCGTACCGCTTTCCACGTGGGTCCCGGCCTACCCCGGTCGGAATTCTATTGACATCGTGACTGCCATTTTTGATATCCTGGAGGCCCGGATTGGGAGCCCCTCCATGCACACCCTCAGCATTCTCATCGCCCTCGCCGCGGCAACCGTCGTGGCCGCCCTCACCTGGCAACACCTCCGCTATCTGAAGGCGCGGCGCGAGGTCGTCCACGACCGCCAGCCTCTCCTCTACCCGAAGCAGACCTTCCACGTGGTCACCTTCCTGAAGGCACACTCGGGAGAGGACATCGTGGAGTCCGTCCGCAAGCTGCAGAGCACCCTCGCAAGCCTCGAGAACGCCCAGCTGATCTATGCGGGCCAGGCGGCATTTACCGCCCTCCAGTCGAAGCAGCTTCCCGAGGTGGACTGGGACGCGGTGGTGCTGACAGCCTACCCGAGCCGTGCGGCTTACGACGCGCTGGCGGCGAGCCCCGGTTACAGCGCAGCCCTTGGGCACTTCGACCGCCACTACTCCCACGGCCTGCAGCGCCGTAGGGGCCTGAACCTGGCGATCCCTCTCCTACTGCTGGGCGTTCGCCTCCGGGACCTGCTGCGCCGTGTGCCGCCCCGCACGCCCTTCCGGCCGGCCGCGCAGGAGCAGCTGGATGACCGCACCCGGCAGGCGCCGGAACGCATGGCGCGCTTCGATGCGCTCCGGCCGCTGGGCGAGGGCGCCGTGGTGGTGGTGAACCTACTGCGCGACGGCACGCCCGAGCAGCGCGCCGCCAACCGGGCCTACGGACTGCAGATGATGGGCCTCTTCGCAGAGAACGCCCACGGCCCCATGCACATGGGCCGCGCCGTGACGTTGGAGGGCGACGCCCGCTTCAACGCCGTCGCCATCGTCTACTACCCCGGGATCGACTACTTCCTCCAGATGGCCCGGAGCACCTTCTTCAACGGCATCGTCGGCAACAAGCAGCCCGGCGATACCCTCGCCATCCCCACCATCCCCATCACCCAGCGCCTCTGAGGGTGAGGACGCCACTCGGGTTCTCTCCATGCCCTTCGTTCAAGTCCGGGATATCCAGGTTTACTACGAGCTGGCGGGTGCCGGGCCGAGGGTGTTGTTCATCGGGGGAAGCGGCGGGGATCTGCGGCAGAAGCCCGGGGTGTTCGAGGGGCCGCTGCCGCGGCGCTTCGAGGTGCTTTCCTACGACCAGCGCGGGCTGGGGCGCAGCGATCGGCCGGCCGGGCCCTATCAGATGGCCGAGTACGGCGAGGATGCCGCGGCGCTGCTCGATGCCCTGGGCTGGGAGCGCTGCGCGGTGATGGGCGTCTCCTTCGGAGGCATGGTTGCCCAGGAGCTTGCCGTGCGGCATCCCGAGCGCATCAGCCGCATGTTGCTGGCGTGTACGTCGTCGGGCGGCGCCGGCGGCGCGTCGTACCCCCTGCACGAGCTGGCGACGCTCTCCGCCGAAGAGCGCGCAGCGCGCACCCTGGAGCTCGCGGACAACCGTCACGACGCAGCCTGGCGCCAGGCAAACCCCGGCGCGGCCCAGCGCGTCTTGGAGTTGACCCTGGAGCGCCTGCGCACGGGAGGAGGCGAGCCAGGCCGAGCAGAAGGCCAGCGATTGCAGCTCGAAGCGCGCCACCACCACGACACCCACGCGCGGCTCCCCGCGCTCACGCTGCCGGTCCTGGTGTGCGGCGGGCGCTACGACGGCATTGCCCCGATCTCCAACCAGCAGGCGCTGGCCGCCGCGCTGCCCAACGCGCGGCTCGAACTCTTCGAGGGCGGCCATATGTTCCTGCTCCAGGATCGCGGCGCGTGGCCCCTCATCGTGGACTTCCTCGCAGAATGCTGAGGGAAGCCCACCCCATCTGGGGGTGTGTTGCGGGAATTCGGCCGTCGGGAGCTCGCCCGTTGCCTGTTATGTCACTGCCGCGTGTAATATCCTGAAGCCAAAGCCCTGGGTTGGCCATCACAAGGGAGCCGATGGAAGCCGTTCCGCTCATCGCCGCCATGACCGCGGCGGCCGCGCTCCTTGCAGCTGGCTCCATGCTGCTGCTCGAACAACCGCGGCGCCTGTGGGCAGCGGCCTGGGCGTCGGTTCTCGCGTTGGGCTTCCTGACCGGCGTCCACTGGGCACCCATGTCCGTCGCGCTCTTCCTGGGCGCGCTCTTCTCCGCCTGCCAGCTCGCCGGAGCGCTGGCCTTTACCCGCGGGCGCGCGCCGGCATGGCTGATCCCTTCGGCCCTGGCCCTCGGCCTGGCTGCTGGCGCAGAGGCAGCCCTCGGCGGAGTTGGCTTTTGGATCACGCTGCGACTCGTCTCGGGTCCCCTGGTCACCCTCGCCGCGGCGGGCGCGCTGCTGCGCTCAGAACTCCCCATTGCGAAAAGTCGCAAGCTGCTGGCGCTGCCTCCGATCCTTGCCGTGGCGGCATTCGGCGAAGTCCTGCACATGCTGACCTTCGCGCCCAGCACATCGGCACCACACTGGCTCGAAGCCTACTGGGTGGTGCTGATGATCACGGGCTTCACGATGCAGCTGCGCATCCAGGACGACGCCGCCCTGCGCTCCGGCGCTGCCATCAGCAACGCGGCGCAGCGTGACCGGGACCTGGAGCGCGAGCGCTTCCGGGCGCTCACGGAGAGCGCTTTCGACCTGGTGGCCGAGCTCGACGACAACGAGCGCTTCACCTACACGAGCCCGCGCTACGAGGAGGTGCTCGGGCATGCTCCGCGGAGCCTGCTGGGTCGACCTGCACGCGGGCTTCTGCACTCGGACGACCTGCCGGGCGCGGAACACTTTGCGCAGCTGGCGGACCACGCCGGACGGGCCTCGGGCTTTCTGGCGCGCACGCGACATCGCGACGGCCACTACCTGTGGATGGAGCACGCCGCGCGGGGCTTCACCACGCCGCAGGGTAAACGGCGCTTCGTCCTGAGCAGCCGGGATGCGGCTTCCCGGCAGGCGCAGGAAGAGAGCGGCAAGCGCACACGAGACCTGCTGCGCGAACAGGTGTGGGAGCAGATCGGCGCCATCAAGGAGAGCGAAGCCCGCTTCCGAGCGCTCGCAGGCTACGCGCCGGAGCTGATCTCGGAGCTCGACGAGAAGGGCAGATTCATCTTCGCCAATTCCAGCTTCAAGGAGCTGCTGGGCATCGATCCCGACGCGTTGATTGGAAAAACTCCGGCGCTGCTACTTCACCCGACGGACCTCGAGACCTCGCGCAAAGACCTGCGCCGCGCGTACCGCCTCGAAGGCACCTGGCGCGGGCTGCACCGCCTGCGCCATGCGGATGGCAGCTGGCGCTGGTTCGACAACACGGGGCGCGCCTACCGCTCGGCCAAGGGCGAGCTGCGCTTCGTCTCGATCGGGCATGATGTGACCGAGGAGCGGAAGCGCGAGGAGGAGCGGCGCCAGCTCGAGGAGCGCGTACAGCAGACCCAGCGACAGGAGAGCCTGGCGGTACTGGCCGGAGGCATCGCCCACGACTTCAACAATCTGCTGGCCGCCATCCTGGGCAATGCGGAGCTTCTGAAGGCGGAGTCGGACAGCGCGGGAGAGCGGGCTCGGCGGATCGGCCGAATCCATTCGGCCGCGATGCACGGCAGCGCCCTCACGCAGCAACTGCTGGCCTATACCGGCCAGTCCTCGCGAACGCTCCAGCGCCTCGACCCCGGCACGTTGCTGCAGGAAAGTCAGGGGCTGCTGCGCGCGGCGGCGGGCGTCCACTGCCAGCTCGAGATCTCGCCCTCCCCTCCCCTCCCCGCGCTGGAGGCGGATGCCACGGAACTCCGCCAAGTGTTGGTCAACCTGGTGACGAATGCGAGCGAGGCGCAGGCAGCGGCTGGCGGCAGGATCCAGGTGCGTACCACCCGAGCGACACGCGAAGCGCTTCGGCAGGCGTTCGGCCAGCGGGGGGAGGACCCGCCCGAGCCCTGGGTGGCGCTGGAGGTGGAAGATCACGGGCCCGGGATGGATCCCTCGCTCCGCCGGCGAATCCTGGAGCCCTTCTACTCCACCAAGGCTCCCGGCCGGGGCCTGGGCCTGGCCGTGGTCCACGGCATCGTGACCGCCCACCGCGGTGCCCTCCAGGTGGAGAGCACCGCAGGTGCCGGCAGCCTCTTCCGGGTGCTCCTGCCCGCGACTGGGCCGGCTTTCGCCACTCCGCCGGAAGCGCCTCGTCCGGCAGCGGAGACCGAGAGCGCCCACGGGCGCGTGCTGGTGGTGGACGACGACGACGCCGTGCGCGAGCTGGCGCAGGTCTTCCTGGAGCGCAGTGGCTTCCAGGTGGAGGGCGTGAGCGGCGGCCGGGAAGCACTGGAGCGGATTGGCAAGCGTCCGCCCCTTGCGTGCGTACTCCTCGACCTGGCGATGCCGGACATGAACGGCACCGAGGTGCTGCGCGCGCTGCGAGAACGGGCTCCAGAGCTTGCAGTGGTCGTCGGAACGGGCTTAGCGGACGAGCTGGCGCGCGAGCAGCTGGCAGGCCAGGAGGCCTATCAGCTGATTCACAAGCCGTACACCTCCGAGGAGCTGCAGCGCAGCGTCAGCCAGGCGATCCGCGACGCCCAGCGCTGAGCGCCCCGCGAAGCCAACGGTGAGCGGCGCTCAGCGCATCAGCTCGCCGCCATTGACCATAAGGGTCTGGCCGGTGATGCAGCGCGCGCGATCCGAAGCGAGGAAGATGCAGCTCTCGGCCACGTCCTCGTCCGCAGCCATCTGGCGCAGCGGGATCTTGCCGGTGATGTCACCCAGCACGTCCTCTTCGCTGCGGCCTTCGTTCTTTGCCTGCATCTTGATGAAGCCCTGCACGGGCGGCCCCCACATCCAGCTCGGCACCACCATGTTGACACGGATGCCGTCCGGGCCGAGCTCGTCGGCCAGATAGACCATGGCGGAGAGCAGCGCGGCCTTGCTGGCGGCGTAGCCCGCCTGGGGGAGCTGCGGCATCCACATCGACTGCGAGCCGATCAGCACCAGGGAGCCGCCCCCGGCCGCCTTCATTCCCGGAGCCAGGGCGCGCACCAGGCCGAGGCTCCCCAGTACGTTGGTGTCGAAGGCACGCCGCCAGGAGTCGAAGTCCGTCTCCTGGAGGCCGCCGAAGACGGCCTCGTAGGCGGCCACCTGCACCATCGCATCCACGCGGCCAAAGCGCTGCATCGCCAGGGCCACCAGCGCCTCGCAGTCTTCGGGCTTCGTGATGTCCGTAGCGCGCCAGGCGCTGCGCCGGCCTTCGGGGTCGAGGTCCTTGGCCGTCTGCTCCAGGGTGGCCTCGGTGCGTGCCGCCAGGACCACATTGGCGCCGTCGCGCAGGGCGCAGTGGGCGACTTCGCGACCCAGGCCGCCTCCCACGCCGGAGATCAGCAGGGTCTTTTCTTGGAGGATCATGCGCGCCCCTTCATGGTTCGGTATCTCAGCACCCTGGCGCAGGATAATGGGGATGGTCCGGAAATGCCGGCCGCCGCCGCAGCTCACCCGCTCGGGAGAACTCCCCACCGTGACACAGGCCACAGCAAAGAAGTTTCGCGTCATCCTCTGGGGTACCGGCTTCGTCGGCAAGCTGGTGATCCGCGAGCTCCTCTCGCACCCGCGCTTCGAGCTGGTAGCGGTGATCGTGCACGACCCGCTGAGGGACGGGGAGGATGTGGGCAGTCTCGCAGGGCTCGCCCCGGTCGGTCTGCGCGCCACGACGGATGTGGCGGCCGCGCTGCAGATCCCGGCAGACGCGTTGGCCTACTACGGCCCCACGGCTCAGTTCGCGGCCCAGAACATCGAGAACATGTCGCAGGCCCTGCGCGCGGGGATGGACGTGGTTTCGACGGCCATGACCCCCTTCGTGTATCCCAAGGCCTGCCCGCCGCAGCTCACGGAGCCCCTCGAGAAGGTCTGCCAGGAGACGGGCAAGAGCTGCTTCACCACGGGCATCGACCCGGGCTTTGCCAACGATCTGCTGCCCCTCGTACTGATGGGCCTGTGCGGCCGCGTGGACCGCGTGCGCATCCAGGAGATCCTGGACTACGCCAGCTACACCGGCGACTACGCCCCCATGGGCATCGGACGGCCGGTGGAGGAGAAGGCGCTGCTGGAGAACAGCCAGGTGCTGATCTTCGCCTGGGGCCACACCGTGTACATGATCGCCGATGCCCTGGGTGCGACGTTGGAGAACGTAGACACGGTCTACGAGAAGTGGCCGGCTCCGGAGCGCATCGTCTTCCAGAACGGCGTCATCGAGCCGGGCCACACCGGCGCGGTGCGCTTCGAGATCCGGGGTTTTGTCGCGGGCGAGGCGCGCATCATCCTCGAGCACTGCAACCGCATCACCACCGCAGCAGCTCCCGAGTGGCCGCGCACGAAGCTCTTCGAGAACGACTGCTACCGGGTCGTCCTCGAGGGCAGCCCCGACATCACTCAGGAGACGGCACTGCGCGGAGCCGGCGGAGACCCCAACGCCGGTGGTTGCCTGGCCACCGGCATGCGTGCCATCCAGGCCATCCCCGCCGTGTGCGCGGCACCGCCGGGCCTGCTCTCGGCACTGGACCTGCCGTTGATCCCCGGCTGGGGGAACCTGCGCCCGCCGGGCTGAGACTGGCCGCCTCGCGGGGGAACTCAGCTCCAGGTAAGGATCCTGTACACCAGGAAGAGCGCCGTCGCCCCGTAGGCGCCTCCGACCCCCCAGGCGAGCGCCCGTTCCCAGAGCCGTGCCCTGCCATCGCCGGGGAGCCAGGCAAGACCGAGGATGCAGCCCGTCACAAAGCCCACCACATGACCCGTGGAATCCACCTTGGAAAGCATTGCGGTCGCAGCGGGCCACAGGCTCAGTATTGCAGGCGTCGCCACACACAGTCCCAACAGCTCCGCGACCATGCCGGATTTGAAGCGCAGCGTCGGTGGCACACGCCGCGGCCGCCCGATCACAGTGACGACCATCGCCCCTGCGAGGCTCATGATGCCGTAGGACGCCCCTACGCAATAGAGTCCGGGAGTATGGCTCAGCAAGAAGAACGCCACACCGGAAATACCGCCGAGACCGACAGCGAGCAGCCAACGCGTGCGGTCGAGGCAGGACTCTGCCTGCCAGCCGATCGCAAGGAGTCCAAAGGCGTTGGGCGCGACATGCCACCAGGCCGCGTGTAGCAGGCTCGCGGAGAGAAGCCGGAAGGGCTCCGCCTGCAAGAAGTCTCTTCCGGCTGCTCCCAGCGCGATCACGGGCACCCCCGCCTGGGATTGCAGGACAAAGAGCGCCACGAGCAGGCAGGTGACGCCGAGGGACATCCACGGCATGGAAAACGCCTCGGTAGACCACAGCGTTTCCAGCCGCCGAGCTCCATCCGGGAGCTTGCAGATCTCCGCCTGGATGGCGTCGCGCACCTCCTCCACCTGCTCCGGCCCCGTGAAGCAGTTGGGTGGAAGGATGATGGTAGCTCGCCTGCGTCGCCCAATGATGAGGCCACTGCGGCGAAGCGGCGGTTTCCCGAGCACCAGCACATCTGCGGTCGGAATCACCGCCAGCGTTCTGCCCTCGAGAGCAAAGACCAGCCCATCCTCGGAGACGCGCAATGTCGCGATTCCTTCCGCTCCCCTCAAGTTCAACCAGCAGGCCCGGTTCAACCAGAAGAGCGTCGGCACGAACACGCAGAATGCAAAGGCAAGGAGCCAGCGTTCCACCGAGGGTGAATCGACCGAATAGAACGCGCAGCCAAGGATGACCAGGACGAGCGCGTTCCCCCAGTGAGCTCGATCCAGATCCGGGCTGAGGAACAGCGAAGGTTTCTCGAGACAGAAACACTTGGCCATATCCCTAGCCCATCCGCCTCCAGCCGCGGCACACCAACAGACCCAGCACGAGCTGAAGCGCCAGAAGCCATGCGAGCGCTCTCCCGGGCCTCGGCAGCGTACTCAAGGCGGTGGGAGAGCAGATGCCTCCACTTCCTCCACCACCGCCGCCGCTTCCTCCGCCTCCTCCTGAGCCACCGAACCCACCACCCGCGGCCCCGCCAGCCGCAGCTGCGGCCGCAGGCTCGGTCAGACCACCGCCGCCCGTGGCTTCCCCGATTGCAAGCAAGACTGCGATCAAGCCCATAATCGCCGCCAACGCTCCAAAGGCCAACACAAACGCGGTTGACCCGACGATTGCGGCAAAGGCGGCGATCAATCCGTACGACGCGGCAAATGCCCCGAACGCCAGCGACGGAGCGACTACTCCCCCGCCGCTCGCATTCATCCCGTCCGGATCCTGGAACCACAGTGGGTTTCCAAGCGTGTAGGTAAACTGGTTGACCAGTTGGAAGACCGGATCCGGGGACAGGAAACGCGCGGCGTCCGGATCGTAGATTCGAGCTCCGAGAAGCATCAGATCCCCAATCTCTCCGCGCCCGACGAAGCGAACTTCGTCGCTGCCTGCGCCGTAGATGGCATCGAGACGATAGGCCGAGTACTCGTAGTGCGAGCGTACGACACCCGCGGCATCCGTCGTGAACTTCACGTTGCCACGAAAGTCGAAGTGACGATAGAGGTGGGTATCCGTCGCCAGGTCGATCCGCACATCCCCGAGGTCGATCGTAGCAGGCCGGCCCGCTGCGTCGGCCTGAATTGCGCCTCCGAAACGCCATGTTCGCGTGGCTCCGGCCACGGTGGCCGAAATCGGCCGCCCCAGTGTGTCCCACTGAAAGTGGTCTGCGCCGTAGGAGAGGAGCCTACCGAAGGCATTCCAGCTGAGCGCCTTCCCCCCACGCTGGGTTGCGAAGCCAGCCTCATCCCACGCATAGGTGATGGCATTTCCATCGGGACCGAGCGTCGCCTGGAGCCGGTTCCCTTCCGGGTTGAAACTCGCCGCCATCTGCACGCCTGCTCGTGATACGCTCGTCAGGTTGGACTTCGCATCATAGCTGTACGAGATGCTACGCCCGTTTGCCCCATTCCAAGAGAAGACACGGAAGCCGTATTCATCCGGGTTGTCGAAGCCCAGGAAGTAGTTCTCCGTCGTGGTTGCATCCACCCCACCAGAGGTCTGCGTCGTCGCAACCACCCGCAGCGCACTGAAGATGGGCTGGCCAGTGATGGAAGTGCTCTCGATCGCCGAACCATCCGAAGCTACGCTGACACTTGATGCGGGGAGACCCGTTCCGGGGGCATAACCAAGGGAGCGCGTGACGCCGTTCCCATATCGAATCGAAGCGACCCTTCCCTGAATCCAGGTCTTGGCGAGCACGACTTCTCCATCATCGAGAACCGCCGTGTCGCGATCGGCTCCGTCGTACTCCCATTGCAGGGTCCTGAATGGCACGCCCGTTTCGAGATAGCTTTCAGATACCTTGCGATCCCGCACGTCGTAGCTTCGCAGGGTCACCCCGCCGTCCCCGTGATCCGTACGCACCAAGTGCCCTTGCGCGTCATAGCTGAAAGTCTCAGCCGCGTTTCGCGCCGAATCGAGGCTAGCCACGAGCTGGCCATGGCTCCATGTCATGTCGATGGCGGACTCCAGAACCGCATTTCGGAAGCCCGCGATACGCACGACATTCCCGGCGGCGTCGTAGCTCCATTCCGTGCGCATGCCGTTTGGCTTCTCTACGGCGCTGCGCCGCCCAACGGCGTCGTACTCGAAGCGTGTGCCGTGCCAGACGCCGTCTGCCCGCTCCTGGCGCTCGACCAGATGACCCGCCGTGTCGTAGAGCATGACATTGTCGTCGCCACCGGGCCGTGAGATCGCGGTCCGCTGCCCATCGCTGCGTACGCTGATGGTGATGCTGGACTCGAAGAGATCCGAATCGACGAGCGTGAGCCCCCTCAGGTTTCTTCCGGCGTCGAAACTCCTGCGCCGGATACCGCCATGCTCCGCCCCTTTCAGACTTCCCTGGACGAGGTTTCCCACCTCGTCGTA
>Ga0114931_10008698_pt1 | contig 12250 bp, 8 predicted proteins | sample 2SBtaG_FD_89579 | JGI IMG/M metagenome (GOLD analysis project Ga0114931, IMG submission 89579) | Deep subsurface microbial communities from Kolumbo volcano to uncover new lineages of life (NeLLi) - 2SBTROV14_V59a metaG | ecosystem: Environmental > Aquatic > Marine > Volcanic | place: Kolumbo...
GCCTGCGCACGTGGCGGATGGGCCGGCGGGTCTTTACGACCGAGGCCGCGCTCCGCGACTTCCTCGCGGAGTCTTCGCGTGCGCATGAGGAACGCCTCAACGGGCCGAACAGCGTCTCGGGCTGATCCGCACACTCTCTACGGGAAGCCGCGGCCGATCCTGTCAGATCGAAGGCCGCGGCGCGAGCTATCAATGAGCATTGTACACGACAATGGCGGCGCGCGCTGGTCGATCGACGACTGGTTTGACGCCGCATCACAGTACGCCAGCGAGCGCGAGCTCCCGGCGCCGAGGCGCACGCGCGCCGGCTTCCGGTGCTGCTGCCCGGTGCACGACGACAGGCGGCCGAGTCTTGACGTGGATGTCCGCGACGGCAAAGTCCTGGCGATCTGCCGCTCCGCCGGCTGTGACTTCGTGGACATCGTGAACGCCTTCGGCCTGCGGCCCCGTAAGGACGGGATCACTGCCACTTCACGCCATACACGAGCGCCCGGCGCCACCGCAACCCAGCGCGGACGCACAGAACCGGAGGTTTCGGTGACACACGCCGCACGCAGCTTTGCCACTGCGCAAGACGCCGTCGCACACCTCGAGCGCGCTCTCGGCCCTCATTCGGCTCAATGGACATATACGGATGCGGACCGTGCGCCCGTGGGCGTAATCGTTCGCTGGGATCGCGACGGCGGAAAGAAAGAGATTCGCCCCGTAAGCCTGAACGACGGGCGTTGGGCGCTCTGTGGCATGGCCGTGCCGCGCCCGCTCTATCGGCGCCCAACACTGGCGGCAGCCGATCGCGTGTACGTCACTGAAGGTGAACCCGCCGCCCACGCGGCTGTTGCTTGCGGACTGGTCGTGACGACTTCAGCGCACGGGTCCAAGTCCGCGGCGAAGACTGATTGGTTGCCGCTCGCGGGGCGCGAGGTTGTAATCCTGCCCGATCACGATCAAGCGGGTGAGCGATACGCGGCTGACGTGGCGCGACTCGCACTGGCGGCGGGGGCACGGCCCGTGCGCATCGTACGGCTGGTTGACCTGTGGGCAGAGATGCCGGTGGGCGGAGATCTGGTTGACCTGGTCGAGCACCGCGGTCGTCACGCAGCTGCACTCTCTGCGCTCCATACGGCCATTGAGTCGCTGGCGGACGCGACCGAGTCGGAAGCACTTGCGCAGGCGGCGCCGGCTATCCCCGTATTCACACCCTTCCCCGTTGATGTGCTGCCAGACCCGATTCGATCGTTCGTCATTGGCGCTGCGAAATCGATCGGCTGCGACGCTGCTTTCGTCGCCCTGCCCCTGCTGTCGGCGCTGGCGTCGGCGATCGGCAATACTCGGCGCATCGAGCTGAAGCGCGGCTGGACCGAGCCACCGATTGTGTGGACGGCGATCGTAGGCGAGTCGGGGACACACAAAACGCCCGCGTTCAAAGCAGCGATGAAGGCGATCCGCAAGGCACAAGCCCAAGCGTTCAAGGAACACCAAGCAGCGTTGGCACAATGGGAGACTGAACACCTGCGGTACGAAGCGGAGTTGACCGCTTGGAAGCGGGACGCGGCGAAGAAACGTGGGAGGAACGGCGACGACAGGCACACCGTTGATCCGCCTGAGAAACTCGCTGCGCCGATCGCGCGGCGGTACATCGTGTCCGACACCACAACCGAAGCCTTGGCCCCGATCCTGCTGGGCAACCCGCGCGGCGTGCTGCTGGCCCGCGACGAACTCGCCGGGTGGATCGGAAGTTTCGACCGCTACGCGAAGGCGGGCAAGGCCGGCGCGGATTCGGCTCATTGGTTGTCGATGCACAATGGTGAAGCCCTGACGATCGACCGCAAGACCGGGATCCCACCGACGATCTACGTTCCATCGGCATCGGTGAGCATCGCCGGCGAGATTCAACCCTGCATCCTGTCGCGGGCGCTGGGGCGGGAACACCACGAAAACGGGCTACTGGCCCGGCTGCTGTTCGCCATGCCCCCGCGCCGGGTGAAGCGGTGGAGCGAAGCGGAAGTAGATGCAAAAACCGAAGAGGCAGTGGGGGCGGTGTTCGATCAGCTATTCGACCTGGCGCCGGAAGTCGACGAAGACGGCGACGAACGGCCCCGGCTGGTGACGCTGGCCGAGGATGGGAAGGCGGTGTGGGTGCGGTTCTTCAACGAACACGCCCGCGAACAAGTGAATATGTCGGGCGACGAGGCGGCGGCATGGGCAAAGCTAGAAGGGTACGTGGGGCGGCTGGCGCTGGTGGTCCACCTTGCACGCTGGGCCGCTGGTGACGCCACGCTGTGCGATCCCGCACGGGTGGACGAGACGAGCATCTCGGCGGGCGTGGTGTTGGCCCGGTGGTTCGGTGATGAAGCCCGACGGGTCTATGCGATCCTGGCCGAGTCGGATGATGACCGCGAAACCCGCTGGCTGGTGGAGTTGATCCAACGCAAGGGCGGGGACATAAGCGGTCGGGAGTTGGTTCAAGCAACCCGTAGGTTTCCCACGGTGACCGATGCGGAAGCGGCTTTGACGCGGCTGGTTGAAGCCGTCGTTGGAAAGTGGGTGACACCCGAGCAACCCGGGCGTGGTCGTCCACAGGCCCGGCGCCTCTGTCTGCTGCCCGTATACGGTGTCAACGTCTACAGAAACCCCTCTGGCGATACCGGGAGAGGTAATACTGTAGACGTAGACGGTGTAGACGTGCCTTCGAACGCCGACGATCCGCCGGGATAACAGGTGCGGGCAGCCACCGCGGGATGAGCACACGAGACAGCAACAGTCATCAACTGATATCATTCATTGCATGCCCACCCCACGTTCCGCGACACGCTCCGATCCTCCGCCGGCCGTCATGACCATCGACGACCTCTCGCTCTACCTTCAGGTCTCGAAGTCGACCCTTTACAAGCTGACCCAGGAGGGCAAAGTGCCCGGCCAGAAGGTCGGCAAGCACTGGCGGTTTCACCGCGGCGCGATCGACGAGTGGTTGCAAGTCACACCATTGGCACGCGCGACAGATCGTGGAGTGAAACGACCATGAGCTTCCAAGACAAGGCGTCCTTCATCTGGAGCGTCGCCGACCTCATCCGCGGGCCGTACAAGCCGAATCAGTACGGCAAGGTCATTCTCCCCCTGACTGTGCTGCGTCGTCTCGATTGCCTCCTCGAACCGACACGTGATCAGGTGCGTGCCAAGTTCGATGAGCTCAAGCGCAAGGACATGTCGCCTCAGGCGATTGAGCCGATCCTCAACCGTGCCGCCGCTCCTCCCGGCTGGCCGAAGGCTCGCTCCTTCCTCCTCCACAACACATCCAAGCTCGACTTCAAGCGTCTCAAAGATGACCCGAACAACATCGCACGCAACCTGACGCAGTACATCAAGGGGTTCTCGCCAAAGGCGCGTGAAATCTTCGAACACTTCGGCTTTTCAGAACACATCGAGAAGCTGGATAAGGCAAACCGTCTGTATCTCGTCGTGGCACGATTCGCCGACATCGATCTGCACCCGGACATCGTGCGCAACATCGAGATGGGTTACATCTTCGAAGAATTGATCCGGAAGTTCAGCGAAGCGGCCAACGAGACAGCAGGTGACCATTTCACACCGCGCGAGGTCATCCGGCTCATGGTCAACATCCTCTTCGACCCGGATGGCGAGGTGCTGCGCAAGCAAGGGGCTGTCCGCACACTGTTCGACCCAGCCTGTGGCACCGGAGGCATGCTCTCGGTCGCGGAGGAGTACCTCGCGGAGCTGAATCCCGACGCCACGCTCGAAGTGTTCGGTCAGGACTATAACGACGAGTCTTACGCGATCTGCGGTTCCGACATGCTTATCAAGGGCCAGAACATCGAGCACATCGTGTTCGGCAATTCCTTCACCGAGGACGGGTTCGATGGCGAGCAGTTCGACTACCTGCTCGCCAACCCACCTTTCGGCGTTGAGTGGAAACCCGAGGAGGACATGATTCGTGCCGAGCACGATCGCCAGGGCGGACGTTTCGACGCGGGGTTGCCGAGAATCAATGACGGCTCGCTGCTGTTCCTCCAGCACATGATTTCCAAGATGAAGCCGATCAAATCCAAGAAGGCCAACGGCGGCAGCCGAATCGCCATCGTCTTCAACGGCTCGCCCCTCTTCACCGGAGACGCAGGCTCGGGCGAGTCCAACATCCGCCGCTGGATCATCGAGAATGACTGGCTTGAGGCCATTATCGCGCTGCCCAACCAACTCTTCTACAACACCGGCATCTACACCTACATCTGGATTGTCACCAACCGCAAGGCGCCCCAGCGTCGGGGTAAAGTCCAGCTCATCAACGCCATCAAATTCTATGGAAAAATGCGCAAGAGTCTGGGCAACAAACGCAACGAGATCAGCGAGGATCAGATCGCCGACATTACTCGCATCTACGGCGAGTTCCAGCACGACGATACACGCGAGTTGGAAGTCGATGGCGAGTTGCAGCGCACCTTCGTGAGCAAAGTATTTGACAATGAAGACTTCGGCTGCAGGAAGATCACCATCGAGCGGCCTCTGCGGCTGAATTTCGCCGTGACCGATGAGCGCCTCGCCCGCGTCCAAGAAGCCAAGCCCTTCCTCAAGCTCGCGACCAGCAAGAAGCGCAAGGACACCAAGGCTGCCCAGGCTGAGGTCGAAGCAGGCCGCAAGCAGCAGGAAGCCATCCTCAACGCTCTTGGCACGCTCGAAGGAGAAGGCGTCGTCAAGGACCGCGAAGCGTTCTCGAAGGCGATGAAATCAGCGTTCAAGCAGGCCGACCTCAAGGTCCCCGCCGCGCTGTTCAAGGCGATCCTCATGGCCCTCGCCGAGCGCGACGACACGGCCGAGGTCTGCATCGACGCCAAGGGCGCCCCGGAGCCCGACCCCGAGCTTCGCGACTACGAGAACGTGCCGCTCAAGGAGGACATCGCCGAGTACATGGAGCGCGAGGTTCTCCCCCATGTGCCCGATGCGTGGGTCGATGAGTCCAAGACGAAAATCGGCTACGAGATCAACTTTAACCGCTACTTCTACACGTACACCCCGCCCCGTCCGCTCGAGGAGATCGAGACCGACCTGAAGCTGATCGAGGCCGAGATCGCCGGCATGCTCGCCGAGGTGACGGAATGAGTTGGACGGTCAAACCAAGCGATCAAGTCGGCTTAGTCGTTCGCGTTCTGTGCGACCGATGCAAGCAGAAGACAGCTCACGAGATACTGGCTGCCATTGACTACAGCGGAGAATCCGACGACGGGGATATCCAAGTGTGGGGTTCGCCTCAGGTCATCCAGTGCCGAGGCTGCGATAACATCTGCTTTCGGGACACATCCACTTGCTCAGAATCGATTGGACCTGATGGTTACGAACCGGAAGAGCGCCTGTATCCGCCGCGCACGGATCAGTCGTTGGCGGGGCAACTGTATCTGCGGGATGACATCTATGACATTCCAGATGTAGTTCAGGACATCTACCTTGAAACGCTGAAGGCTGTGGAGCAAGATCTGCCGACTCTGGCCGGCGTCGGCATCCGGGCAATACTTGAAGCCACGTGTCAAGAGCGCAAGACCAATAAGCGCAACCTCGCCGACAAGATCGACGAACTGGTCAGCATGTCCCTTCTGACACCCGCCGGCGCTGAGATTCTCCACGGCATACGCCTCCTCGGCAACGACGCCGCCCACGACATGAAGGCTCCGAACACAAAGCAGATTACGGCCGCGCTCAAGGTGATCGACCATCTGCTCCTCGGCGTCTACGTCCTGCCGCAGTAAGCGTCTGTCCTGCCGAAGCCGAAGGCGCCGAAGAAGGCGTCCAAGAAGACCACGAAGAAGAAGCCATCGGGGGGCAGCAAGTGACCGGCGCCGCCGTCAAAGCAGGTAAGCGGATGGCCTACCCGGCATACAAGCCCTCGGGTGTGTCGTGGCTGGGCGAGATCCCTGAGCACTGGGAAGTCCGTCGGCTCAAGTACAGCGCCTCTATCAACGATGAAGCGTTGCCGGAGACAACATACCCAGACTTCGAGTTCACCTACGTTGACATCGGCAGAGTCGATGCATCCAAAGGCATTGTGGCGACCGAGACGTACCGGTTTGAGGATGCACCTTCCCGAGCGCGGCGCATCGTGCGACAGGGAGACACGATTGTTTCCACCGTTCGCACGTATCTCCGGGCCATCGCCGCCATCCGCAAGCCTGCCAAGAACTTGATCGTCTCCACTGGCTTTGCTGTCGTTCGGCCTCGTTCGCTCGACCCCGGCTATCTGTCCTACGCCTTGCGGTCGCCGTTCTTCGTGGAGACGGTCGTCTCCCGCTCGACGGGCGTCAGCTATCCCGCCATCAACGCGCCTGAGGTAGGCAACATCGGCGTTACCCTTCCTCCGCTCGACGAGCAGAAGGCCATCGCGGCGTTCCTTGATCGGGAGACGGCGCGGATCGATGCGCTCATCGAGAAGAAGCGGCGGCAGATCGAGTTGCTCCAGGAGAAGCGCTCCGCCCTGATCAGCCACGCCGTCACCAAGGGCCTCGACCCCGACGCCCCCATGAAGGACTCCGGCATCGAATGGCTGGGCATGGTGCCATCGCATTGGGAAGTCAAACGAGCCAAAGGCCTGCTCGCGAGGAACGATGGCGGTGTATGGGGCGAAGATTTCGATGATGACGGCGTCATTGTTCTGCGCTCCACGGAGCAGACAGTCAATGGCGACTGGAGAATTGTCGACCCCGCAAAGCGACGGCTGACTGCTACAGAGTACACGTCGTGCCGCTTGAGGAAAGGCGATCTTGTTGTTACCAAATCCAGTGGCTCTTCGCTACACATCGGCAAGACGTCCATCGTTACGGCAGAGGTCGAGGATCTCAACTGCTGCTACTCAAATTTCATGCAGCGTTTGCGGGCAAATCGGTATGCCCAGCCTCGCTTCATTTGGTATGTGTTGAACGGCGAAGTAGGGCGTAAGCAGTTCGACTACTACTCCAGCACCACGACTGGACTTGCCAACCTGAACGGATCGATCATTGGTAATGTCGCAATGGCAGCACCACCGCTCTCCGAGCAGAAGACCATTGCGGCGTTCCTTGATCGAGAAACTGCGCGAATCGATGCAATGACGGCCACAGTCGAGACAAGTATCGAGACGATTCAGGAGTTTCGTACAGCTCTGATCTCCGCAGCAGTGACAGGCAAGATCGACGTTGAGGGGAAGTCGCCTGATGCCGCGCGTCTCCGTCAAACCCGAACTCCTCCGCTGGGCGCGGGAGCGCGTGGGTCGCCCCGTGGATGACTTCAAGGGCAACTTGAAGAAGCTCCCGGAATGGGAGGGCGGCGAGGTCCAGCCGACGCTGAAGCAGTTGGAGGACTTCGCCAAGGCGACATACGTGCCCTTCGGGTACTTCTTCCTGCCCGAGCCGCCGCAAGAGCGCATCCCGATTCCGGATCTGCGCACCATCCGCAACGAGGAGATCAGCCGTCCCAGCCCCGACCTGCTCGACACGATCTATGCGATGCAGCGTCGCCAGGCGTGGCTCCGCGAGGACCGGATGGAATGCGAGGCGGAGCCGCTGGACTTCGTCGGCAGCGCCCGTCTGGCGGACAACCCGGAGGACATCGGGCGCGAGATGCGCCGCATGGTCGGCCTGGCCGACGGCTGGGCCGCGAGCGTGCGCACGGGGCAGGACGCGGTCGGCGAGCTGCGGCGAGCCATCGAAGACATGGGCGTCATGGCCATCATCAATGGGGTGGTGGGCAACAACACGCATCGCAAGCTGGATGTCGGCGAGTTCCGGGGCTTCGGGCTCAGCGACGAATATGCACCACTCGTGTTCGTCAACGGCGCCGATGCGAAGTCGGCCCAGATGTTCACGCTCGCCCACGAGCTGGCGCACATCTGGCTCGGGGAGAGCGCGCTGACGGATGTCGGGTTGAAGATCCGGCCGTCGCAGGACATCGAATCGTGGTGCGACAAGGCGGCCGCGGAGTTCCTCGTCCCGGCGCAGGCGCTGAAAGCGATCTGGCGTGACGTCCGCCATGAGCGCTCGCCCTTCGAGACGATCGCCCGGCGTTTCAAGGTCAGCCCCATCGTGGCGGGCCGCCGCGCGATGGATCTTCGCCTTGTGGGGCGGGAGGCGTTCTTCGAGTTCTACGACGAGTACATCGCGAGAGAGCGCAGACGCCGGGCTGGCGCGGGCGGCGGCGACTTCTACAACAACCAGAACACGCGGGTTGGAGAACTGTTCGCCACGCACGCCATCCGCGCCGCGAAAGAGGGGCGACTGAGCTTTAAGGAGGCATACGACCTCACCGGTCTTCGCGGGGGCGCCTTCCAGCAGTACGCGGCGCGTCTGGGGGTCAACCTCCCATGAGCGTGGACCGCCCCTTTGTCTTGGATTCAGACGTGTTCATCGCTGCGAAGAACGCCTATTACGCCTTCGCGATCTGCCCGGGGTTCTGGGACAGCCTGGTCCACCATCACGGTGAGGGTCATGTGCTCAGCATCGACCGGGTCAAAGGCGAGCTGCTGGCCGGGCAAAAGACGGAAGACCTTGTCTTGTGGGTCAAGGAGCAAGCGCCCGACGAGTTCTTCGCAGGCACGGACGATGACGCCGTTACCGACGCGTATGGGCGGGTCATGCTCTGGGTGCAGCGCAACGCGCAGTACTTCGATCAGGCCAAGGCGAAGTTCGCAACCGAAGCAGACGGCTGGCTTGTGGCCTACGCGATGGTCCACGATGTCACTGTCGTAACGAACGAACAGCCTCGCCCCGAATCACGGAACCGCATCCTGCTGCCCGATGTCTGCGTGCAGTTTGAGGTGCACTACAAAGACACCTTCACCATGCTGACTGATCTCGGGGTGAGGTACGAATGGAGGGCGACCGACTGATGCCAGGCCAACACACCGAACTCGCGTTCGAGGCCGCCATCGAGCACCACCTGACGACGGCGGGTGGGTACGCCCAAGGCGACAACCGAGACTACGACCCGGCTCTCACCGATGAGAAGCACTCCACCGAGGGCTACGACCGTGATTTGGCTCTCTTCCCGGGTGTGTTCATCGGATTCATCAAGGAGTCGCAGCCGGAGACCTGGTCCGCACTGGAGAAGCTGCACGGTGCGAATACCGCCGAGGTGATGCTCAACGAACTGACGAAGAATCTTGAGAGCCGTGGGTTCCTGGATGTGCTGCGGCATGGGTTTAAGTGCTACGGAAAGCAGATCGACGCTGCATTCTTCAGGCCCTCGCACGGGCTAAACCCGGAGACGCAGCGGCTCTACGGGCTGAACCAACTGACTGTGACGCGGCAGGTGTACTTCAACCCCGAGAGTCAGCAATCCGTCGATCTCGTGCTGGCAGTGAACGGGCTGCCGGTGGCGACGGCTGAACTGAAGAACCCGATGTCCGGGCAAACTGTCGAGCACGCCAAACGGCAGTACATGTTCGACCGCGACCCGAGGCAGCTTCTGTTCCAGTTCAAGAAGCGGGCGCTGGTGCATTTCGCGGTCGATCCCGACCTGGTGTTCATGACGACGCAGCTGAAGGGTAAGGAAACGGTCTTCCTTCCGTTCAACCGGGGTGACAACCATGCGGCAGGCAACCCGGAGAATCCCGGTGGACACAAGACGGCGTACCTGTGGGAGGAGGTCTGGCAGCGGGACTCGATGCTGGACATCCTCGGGCGGTTCCTGCACCTGCAGACCGAGGAGCGGCGCATCGCCGGAAAGCGCATACGCAGGATAAAAATGATCTTCCCGCGCTACCACCAGCTCGACTCGGTGCGGCGGCTTGTGGCGCACACCCGGGCGAACGGGGCGGGGCGGAACTACCTCGTGCAGCACTCGGCGGGCAGCGGCAAGAGCAACTCGATCGGGTGGCTCGCACATCGGCTCTCGTGCCTACACACGGAGACGGACCAGAAAATCTTCCACTCGGTTATCGTGGTGACGGACCGTGTGGTGCTCGACCAGCAGTTGCAGGAGACGGTCTACCAGTTCGATCACAAGCACGGGGTAGTGCAGAAGATCGACGAGAACTCAACGCAGCTGGCCGAGGCTCTGCGCACGGGTGTGCCGATCATCATCACGACGCTGCAGAAGTTCCCATTCGTAACCGACAAGATCGGCGACCTACCTGGCCATCGCTACGCCGTGATTATTGATGAAGCGCACAGCAGCCAGTCCGGCGATTCAGCGGCTGAATTGCGCGGGGTGCTGGCGGGTAAGCGGATCAGGGATGAGGCGAAGAAGGAAGCAGAGGAGAAGGGGCTGCCGGACGTCGAGGAAGAGATCCTCAAGTCGATGAAAAAGCGGGCGCGGCAGCCGAACCTGTCCTTCTTCGCGTTCACGGCGACGCCCAAGTACAAGACACTGGAGATGTTTGGTGTGCCTGGGCCGGACGGAAAGCCAAAGCCCTTCCACCTCTACAGCATGCGCCAGGCCATCGAAGAAGGGTTCATCCTCGATGTGCTTCGGAACTACACGACCTACAAGACCTACTTCGGGCTCGTAAAGGCCGCAGAGGAGGACCCGCACGTCGAGAAACGCAAGGCCGCAAAAGCGCTGGCGCGATTCATGACGCTGCACCCGCACAATATCGAACAGAAGACCGAGGTGATGATCGAGCACTTCCATCAATCAACCCGGCACAAGATTGGCGGCAAGGCTAAGGCGATGGTGGTCACGTCATCTCGACTCGCGGCAGTGCGGTACAAGCAGGCGTTCGACCGCTACATCCGCGAGAAGGGATACCAGATCAAGACACTGGTCGCATTCTCGGGGACGGTCATCGACGATCTGGACTCAAGCGAGACGTACACCGAAGGCGGTATGAACAACGGGATCGGTGGGAAGCAGATTCCGCAAAAGTACGCCACCGACGAATACCAGGTGCTGCTGGTCGCCGAGAAGTTCCAGACCGGTTTTGACCAGCCGCTCCTGCACTCGATGTATGTGGACAAGAAGCTGGAGGGCGTGCATGCAGTGCAGACGCTCTCACGGCTGAACCGAACGCACCCGCGCAAGGAGGACACATTCGTACTCGACTTCGTCAACGAGCGCGCGGATATACTCAAGGCGTTCCAGCCGTACTTCGTGACGACGGCCGTGGGCGATCGAGCAGACGCGCATCAGCTCTACACACTGCAGGCCGAACTCGACGCCATCGGCGTGTTCACGCGCGATGAGGTGCATGCGTTCTGCGAGGTCTTCTTCAAACCCAAGGCGAAGCAGAGTCCTAGCGATCACGCGCAGATGAATGCGATGCTGGACCCGGCTGTCGGCCGATTCAAGGCGATGAAGGATGATCTGCGAACATCCGTCCCGGACGAGGAGTGGCAGTCGGCGAAGGAGGAGGCCCAGGAGGAGTTCCGGTCGAAGATCCAGGCGTTCCGGAGCCTCTACTCGTTCCTTTCGCAGGTGATCCCGTACCAAGACTCGGATCTGGAGAAGCTCTATACCTACGCGCGGTTCCTGATCGCCAAGCTCCCCGCACGCGAGACCGGCCCGCGGTACCAATTTGATGACGAGGTGGCGTTGCAGTTCTACCGCCTGCAGAAAATCAGTGAAGGCTCGATTGTGCTGCAGGACGGCGTCAGTGCTGAGGTGAAGGGGCCGACCGCACTCGGCACTGGCATCCCCCGAGACCAGCAGATCGGACTGTCGGAACTTATCGATCTTCTGAACGAACGGTTCGGGACGGACTTCAAGCCTGCCGACCAGCTGTTCCTCGACTCGGTGCGGGAGGAGGCCCTCGCCGACGAGACAATCCGCGAAGCCGCGTTGGCGAACACGCTGGAGAACTTCAAGTACGTCTTTAGCAAAGCCTTAGAAGGAATGTTCATCGACCGGATGGAGCAGAACGAGGACATCTTCGCCCGATACATGGCAGACAAGGGATTCAAATCCATTGTGGAAGAGACGATGCGACGGCAGGTGTACGAACAGGTGCGCGCTGAGGTGGGCAAGACACAAGGGGATGCATGATGTTCTGTGGGAGGAAAGAGGCATAGGCAAACCGACTAGTGGCTCCACCGGTCTGTTTCGGCAATTGAGTCAACCATTGAACCCTTTCCGCTCGGGGATCGTGGCTGCGATCAACAATCGGACCTGGCAAGGCCGGATAATACGGCATCGCCCCCCCGCGAATACGGCTGGCTGTGAATCAATCCACATTCGGTCCAATTCGGGGCGGGGGCGCAGAGGCTACAACTGCTTTCTGACCACGCGGCTCGTCGCCGGCGGGCAGCGGCAGACCCCGCTGCCTTATTCGCAAGGAAAGTGA
>Ga0114931_10008699_pt1 | contig 12249 bp, 10 predicted proteins | sample 2SBtaG_FD_89579 | JGI IMG/M metagenome (GOLD analysis project Ga0114931, IMG submission 89579) | Deep subsurface microbial communities from Kolumbo volcano to uncover new lineages of life (NeLLi) - 2SBTROV14_V59a metaG | ecosystem: Environmental > Aquatic > Marine > Volcanic | place: Kolumbo...
GAGGGGCGTGGCGCTGATCTGCGAAGAGGCCGGCACGGGCACCGAGGCGCTGGTCCTGGTGCATGGCTATCTGGGTAGCTCGCGCCACTGGGCGCACCAGATCAAGCGCCTCTCGCGCGGTCGCCGGGTGATCGCCGTCAACCTCGCGGGCTTTGGTGCCAGCGCCGATCTGGAGGCGCCCGAGACCATTTCCGGGCATGCCGAAATGGTGCTCGAGACGCTGGCGGGACTTGGGCTTGGGCGGTTCGATCTTCTGGGCCATTCGATGGGCGGGATGATCGTGCAGGAGATGGCGGCGCGCGCTCCCGCCTCGATCCGCCGGCTGATCCTTTATGGCACCGGGGCGCGCGGCGTGTTGCCCGGCCGGTTCGAGCCGATCGAGACCTCGCGCCGGCGGCTTCTCGACGAGGGGCTTGCGCCCACCGCGCGCCGCATCGTCGCAAGCTGGTTCGAGGCACGCGAGGCGGCGCCGGGCTTTGCCCTCTGCCTCACTGAGGCCCTGCGCGCGAACCCGCAGGCCGCGCTGGCGAGTTTCGCCGCGTGGGAAGGCTGGGACGGACGCGCGGCGCTGGAGCGGTTCGCGATGCCCACGCTTATCCTCTGGGGCGATGGCGACCGCTCCTACCCCTGGGCGCAGATCGAGCTGATGTGGCGCGCGATCGCGCCCGCGCGGCTCGCGGTGGTGCCGGGCTGCGCCCACGCGGTGCATCTCGAAAAGCCGGCGATTTTCGACGCGCTGATCGAAGATTTCTGCGCCCCGGTGCCGGACTGAGGCGCGCGCGCCCGAAGGCATGGCCCGCCGCGCTGCGCCCATTGCCGTCTGCTCGGGGGTGTTTCTGATCTGGCCATATTTCAGGGTGATCACTGGCCCTAACGCGGTCATGGCGGAGGGGGTAGGTATCGCGGTGGAAAGCGCGGTCTGTCCGACCGCGCCGCGCTTGTATGTTGGAGACGCCCCATGAAAATGACAACCGAAGAAGCCTTCATCAAAGTTCTGCAGATGCACGGCATCGAACATGCCTTTGGCATCATCGGCTCGGCCTTCATGCCGATATCCGACCTTTTCCCAAGGGCCGGCATCCATTTCTGGGATTGCGCGCACGAGGGTTCGGGCGGCTTCATGGCCGACGGCTTCACCCGCGCCAGCGGCAAGATGTGCATGATGATCGGCCAGAACGGCCCCGGCATCACCAATTTCGTGACCGCGGTCAAGACCGCCTACTGGAATCACACGCCGCTGCTTCTGGTCACGCCGCAGGCCGCCAACAATACGATGGGGCAGGGCGGCTTTCAGGATGTCGAGCAGATGCGCGCCTTTGCCGACATGGTGGCGTATCAGGAAGAGGTGCGCGACCCCTCGCGGATGGCCGAGGTTCTCAACCGGGTAATCGAGAAGGCCAAACGTGCCTCGGCCCCGGCGCAGATCAACGTGCCGCGCGACTTCTTCACCCAGGTGGTCGACATCGAACTGCCGCAGATCACCACGTTCGAGCGCCCCGAAGGCGGCGCGGAGGCGATTGCCGAGGCCGCCCGCCTGCTCAGCGAGGCGCGCTTTCCGGTGATCCTGAACGGTGCCGGCGTGGTGCTCGCGGGCGCCATCGACGAGACGGTGAAACTGGCCGAGCGGCTCGATGCGGCGGTGGCCTGCGGCTATCAGCACAACGACGCCTTCCCCGGCTCGCACCCGCTGTCGGTCGGACCGCTCGGCTATAATGGCTCGAAAGCGGCGATGGAGCTCATTTCCAAAGCCGATGTGGTGCTCTGCCTCGGCAACCGGCTCAACCCGTTTTCCACCCTGCCGGGCTACGGCATCGACTACTGGCCGAGCGACGCCAAGATCATTCAGAACGACATCAACCCCGACCGGATCGGGCTGACGCGACGGGTCGATGTCGGTATCATTGGTGACGCCGGCAAGGTGGCGCGGGCGATTCTCGCGCAGCTCGACCCGGCGGCGGGCGACGAGGGCCGCGAAGCGCGCCGCGCCGAGATCGCGCAGCGCAAGTCGGCCTGGGCGCAGGAACTCGCCTCGATGGAGCACGAGGACGACGATTCCGGCACCACCTGGAACGCCCGCGCCCGCGCCGCCAAGCCCGACTGGATGAGCCCGCGCATGGCCTGGCGGGCGATCTCGGCGGCGCTGCCCGGGGATGCGATCATCTCGTCGGATATCGGCAACAACTGCGCCATCGGCAATGCCTATCCGAGTTTTGAAGCGGGGCGCAAATACCTCGCGCCCGGCCTCTTCGGCCCCTGCGGTTATGGCCTGCCGGCGATCACCGGCGCCAAGATCGCCTGCCCCGGCGTGCCGGTTGTCGGCTTCTCGGGTGATGGCGCCTTCGGCATCGCGGTGACCGAGCTGACGGCGATCGGGCGGTCCGAATGGCCGGCGATCACCCAGGTCGTCTTTCGCAACTACCAGTGGGGCGCGGAGAAGCGCAACTCGACGCTGTGGTATGATGACAATTTCGTCGGCACCGAGCTTGACGAGAGCGTGAGCTATGCCGGCATCGCCCGCGCCTGCGGGCTTGAGGGCGTCACCGCGCGCTCCATGGAGGAGCTCACCGACGCGCTGCGCAAGGCGATCGACGATCAGATGAAACACGGCAAGAGCACGCTGATCGAGGCGATGATCAATCAGGAGCTGGGCGAGCCCTTCCGCCGGGACGCGATGAAGAAGCCGGTGCAGGTCGCCGGCATCGACCCCGCCGACATGCGCCCGCAGACGGGCGCCTGATGGCAGCCGGGGAAGACACGGTTCGGGGCGAGGAGATCCTCGTCCTGAACGCCGGCTCTTCCTCGATCAAGTTTGCTGTTTTCGACGCTGCGCTGGAAGAGCGGTTGCGGGGCATCGCCGCCGAGATCGGCCAGGGCGGGTTTGTCGAGGTGGCCGGCGACCGTCGCGATCAGCCGCTGATCGATCACCGCGCGGCGCTCAACGCGGTGCTGCAGGCGCTGGCCGAAAGAGGCTACGGGATCGAGCGGTTTCGGGCCGCCGCGCACCGGGTCGTGCATGGCGGGCGCAAGCTGAGCGGGCCGGTGCGCCTGACCCCCGAGGTGGGGGCCGAAATCGCCGCCTGCTCGCCGCTGGCGCCGCTGCACAACCCGCACAACCTGGCGGCGATCGACGCGCTGTCGGCGCTGGCCCCGAGCCTGCCGCAATTCGCCAGTTTCGACACCGCGTTTCACACCACCAACCCCGAGGTGGCGACCCGCTACGCGATTCCGAAAATGGCGGAAACCGCCGGTATCCGCCGCTACGGGTTTCACGGCCTCTCCTACGCCTCTCTGGTGCGCAGCCTGCCGGCGGTTTCCGGGCAGAAGCTGCCGGCGCGGCTCTTGGCCTTTCACCTCGGCAATGGCGCGTCGCTCTGCGCCATCCGGCACGGGCAGTCGATTGCCACCACCATGGGCTATTCGCCGCTCGACGGGCTGACCATGGGCACCCGCTCGGGCGGCATCGACGCCAATGCGGTGCTGCGCCTGGTGGAAGATCACGGGCTGGAACGGACAAAGGCGATTCTGAACCACGAAAGCGGCCTGCTGGGGCTGTCCGGCGGCAAATCCGACATGCGCAACCTGATGCTCGACCCGTCGGCGGATGCGGGATTTGCCATTGACCATTTCGTCTACTGGACGCTGCGCCACGCCGGCTCGCTGATTGGGGCGCTGGAGGGGCTCGACGCCGTGGCCTTTACCGGCGGTATCGGCGAAAATGCGGCCGCGGTGCGGGCCGCCTTGCTGCGGGGGCTGGAATGGGCAGGCGTGCGGATGGACCCGGACGCCAACCACCGCGGCGGACCGCGGCTGCACGCCGAAACCTCGAAGGTTGCGGCCTGGGTGGTGCCGGCGCGCGAAGAGCGGATGATCGCCGAAGACGCGCTCAGCCTTCTGGAGCAGACGTGATGGCGGGGGCACCAATTTTCTTGCAAGAAAATTGGCCGGAATTTTGCAAAATTCCGCCCCGCTCAGGTGGCGAGCCGGGTGGTCAGAACGGTGGCCGCGACGATGTCGTCGACGCTTGCCCCGCGCGACAGATCGCAGACCGGGCGGCTAAACCCTTGCAGGAGCGGGCCGATGGCCTGCGCCCCGGCCAGTTCCTGGCACAGTTTGTAGGCGATATTGCCGGCATCGAGCGAAGGAAAGATCAACGTGTTGGCCGAACCGCCCTCGACCCCCTTGCGCGCCGCGATCCGCGGGTTGAGCGCGGCATCGGCCTGCAGCGGCCCCGGCAGACTGGTGGCCTTGGCGGCTTTGCGCACCCGCTCGACGCTCGGCCCTGCGCCCGAGGTTCCGGTGGAATACGACAATATCGCGACCCGGGCTTCGCCGAGCAGCGCCCTGGACGAGGCGGCCGAGGCGCGCGCGATGTCCGCGAGCGCCGCGGCATCAGGCGCGACGTTGACGGCGCAATCGGCAAACACCAGTTCGCGCCCGTCGGGGAACAGCATCAGGAAGAAGGAAGACGGCGTGCGCACGCCTTCGGCCAGCCCGATCCCGATCGAGGCCGCCTCGATCACCCGCCGCGTCGGCGCCTCGGCCCCGGCGACCATCGCGTCGGCATCGCCCGCGGCCACCATCGCCGCCGCCATATACAGCGGACGGGCCAGAAACCGCCGGGCGACCGGCGCCTTGAGCCCTCTGCCTTCGACCAGCGCCGCGACATGGGCCGCGCCCGGCTCGGACAACCCGACCGGCATGCACAGCCCCTCGCGGGCAAGCCGCTCCGCCGCCGCTGCGACACGCGGCTCGTCAAGCTCCGGAAATACCACCCGCGCCGGTCTCTGGCGCGCGGCTTCGAATGCTTTTTCAATGACAGACATGGGGGCCTCCGTGTCCTGGAAGGGAGAATGAGATGACCGAGAACGTCAAGATCCATCGTGGCCTGAAAGGCGTTTATTTCGAGCGCTCCGGCGTCAGCCGCATCGACGGGGCGAAGGGCGAGCTGATCTATCGCGGATATTCCATCCACGACCTCGCCACCAGATCGAGTTTCGAGGAAGTGGCCTTTCTGCTGATCTTCGGGGACTTGCCGACCGCTGCCGAACTGGCCGATTTCGACGCCCGGCTGAAGACCGCCCGCACCTTGCCCGCGCCGGTCATCGACATCATCCGCGCCACCGCCCACGGCCATCCGATGGACGTGCTGCGCACCGCCGTGTCGGCGCTGGCCGCCTTCGAGCCGACGAGCCATCTCTGCGCCGAAGAGGCCTTCGTGGAAAACGGCATCCGGCTGACGGCGCAGGTACCGATGATCGTCGCCGCGCATGAGGCGATCCGCAACGGGCGCGCGCCCGTGGCCCCCGACCCGGAGCTCGGCCATGCCGCCAACTGGCTGTGGATGCTCAAGGGCGAGAAACCCTCCAATGAGGCGGCGCGGCTGGCGGATGTCGATTTCATCCTCCATGCCGAGCATGGCTCCAACGCCTCGTCCTTTGCCGCGCGGGTCACCGTCGGCACCGAGGCGGGGCTGCACGGGGCCATCGTCTCGGCGCTGTCGACGCTTGCCGGTCCGGCCCATGGCGGGGCGGCGGAAGACGTGATGAAGATGGTGCGCGAGATCGGCAGCCCCGATAGCGCGGCCGACTACGTGAAGGCCAGGCGCAAGGCGCGCGAGCCGGTCATGGGCTTTGGTCACCGTGTCTACCGGGCCGAAGACCCGCGCGCGCGCCACCTGCGCGAAGGGGTGAAGAAGCTCAGCGAGGAAAAGGGCGCGCCGGAATGGTACGAGATCCTGCAGGCGGTGGTGGAGGCGATGAAGCCCTATTCGCGCCACGGGCTCAACGTCAACGTCGATTTCTATTCGGGGGTGATCTACCAGCTGCACGGCATTCCGATGGACCTCTACGTGCCGATCTTCGCCATCGGGCGGATGCCGGGCTGGGTGATCCAGTGCATCGAGCAGCTGCGCCGCAATATCCTGATCCGGCCGCTGACGCTTTACGACGGCCCCGAGCCGCGGGCCTATGTGCCGATCGACGAGCGCTGAGCACGGGCGCAAAGGGCGCGCGCCGGCGCAGTGTTATCACGTCACGAGCATGACACCGGCGAGGACAAAGCAGGCGATGAAGAGCGTCTCCCCGACGACCAGGATGATCGCTTGCCGCCCGACCTGGAGAATCCGTTTGAGCGAGGTCTTGATGCCGACGGCCGCGACCGCTGTCAGCAATGCCCAGCGCGAGAACTCGCCCATCAGATCGACCGCCGGTTTCGGGATGGCGCCGACGGAATTGAGCGTCGCAAAGACGAGAAACGCAACGACGAAGAGCGGCATGATGGGAGGCTTCGCTCCGGTGCCTGCGTCGGCCGATATCTGCTTGCGGATCACCACCGAGGCGATCAGGACGACAGGGGCCAGCATCGCCACGCGCATCAGCTTGATCAATGTTGCCACTTCGCCCACCTCGTCAGACACCGAAAAGCCGGCGCCGACGACCTGGGCGACATCGTGGATCGTGCCGCCGAGGAACACGCCGGAGGTGGTGGCATCGAAACCGAACAGGCCAACAAGAACCGGATAGACGATCATCGCCAGCGTGCTCAGCACGGTTATGCTCATCACCGTGAAGATCAGGTTGCGCTCGGAGTGCTCGTTTCTGGGCAGGACCGCCGAGATTGCCATCGCGGCGGATGCGCCGCAGATCGCAACCGAACCGCCCGTCAGCAGGCCGAAACGCCAACCTCGCCCGAGAAACCGGGCAAACACCATGCCGAAGGAAATCGTCATCGCCACCCCGAGCACGACCACGGCAATCAGGCCAGGCCCGAGGCCGATCAGAAGATCGACGCTGATCCTGGCGCCAAGCAGGGCAACCCCCAGACGCAGAATCGTCTTCGCCGTGAACTCCACGCCTGCGACGCATTGGCCCTCTTCGGCGAGGAAATGAAACGCAATGCCGAGCAGAAGCCCCATCAGCATGGCCGGCGCACCATAATGTTCCGAAAGGAATCGCGCCGTGACCGCCACCACCACGCAGACGAGCAGACCCGGCCCGCGGCTTCGCACGAAGGTCGCAAACAATCCCGTGGCGCGGCTTGCATTGGTCAGTGGGCCCATATCGGTTTTCTTTCCCTTGATCCGGAATGGCGCGCAATCGGTGAGGTCAGCGACGTGAAGCCGGCGGTCTGCATGGCGCGCTCAGGCGCCGTGCGGTTCCAGATCGCATATCCACCCTGGGTTTCCCTCGCGCAGATGAATTTTGCTGACGTGGTTGGAAATCTATAGGGAGGCGCCCCGCCCGGTGGCAACGGCACGCGCGATCTGGATCTATAAATCAATAAAGATTGGCCTTATCGAGACGCGCCGCATGATACGATGCCGGGGTCGGCGAATTTGACCTCGGGCGGCAGGCGCGGTCGGGCCCTTGATGCCGGAATATCCAAGCGCCATCAACCGCATGAACCGCTTACGGTTTTCCGGGGGGGCAACCCTTGGAAAGATCGAAGCCATGAAAAAGATCGCAAGAGAGGACGCGGGACCGGGCGGCAACGCCTCCGCCGCCCGTCTCGCGGCTGGTCAGTCGCGGCGCGTTGTTGGTGGCGGGGCAAGGGAGTCGCGCCACCGCAGATCGGTCTCCAGTTGCAGGCTCTCGCCGGCCTGGTCCTCTTCAACCATGGCGATGATCGACCGGGCCGCGGTGGCCCCCATCAGCCGGTGCGGCACATGCACCGTGGTCAGCCCCGGCACCGCGACGCGCGCGAGGTCGATGTCGTCAAAGCCGGTCACAGAAACATCGCCGGGGACATCGAGCCCGGCCGCGCGCGCCGCCATCAGCGCCCCCATGGCGAGCACGTCGTTTCCGCAAAAGACCATCGTTGGCGGCACTGGCGCGGCCATCACCTGCCGAAACGCCGCAGCCCCGGTTTCGAGGCCGTATGCCGTTTCGACGATCTCAAGCGCATCGGACGCAAGCCCGGCCTCCCGCATTGCGCGGCGCACGCCTTCGACCCGGCCGCGCGCGCGGTCATTGGCGGCCAGCGGCGCGGTGACGAGCGCGAGGCGCCGGTGCCCGAGAGCGAGCGCTTCGCGGGCCAGTGCCTGCATCGCGGCGATGTTGTCGAACCCGACCGAAGGAAGCCGCGCCGCCGGGTCGAACGACCAGCTCACCAGGGCGGGCACCCGATGGCGTTCCAGAAAAGCCGTCACCGCCGGGTCGCGGTCGTGGCCGATCAGCAAGAGCCCGTCGGCGCCGCGGGCAACCAGCGCCCGGACCTGTTCTTCTTCGAGCGCCGCACTATAGGAGGAACTGGCCACCAGAAGCGTGTAGCCGCGGTCGTGCAAGGCTTCCTGAAAGGCCTGAATGCCGCGCGCGAAGATCGCGTTTTCCATCGTCGGGATGATGGCGCCGATGGTGCGGGTGCGGTTGGCGGCCATGGCCCGGGCGCCGAAATGCGGCAGATAGCCGAGCTCGTGCACCGCGTGGCGCACCTTTTCGCGGGTCGCGCCCGCGACCTTGTCGGGATAGTTGAGCACCCGGCTGACGGTTGCGGTCGAGACCCCCGCGGCGCGGGCCACGTCTTCAAGCGTCGGGGAAGCGCGGTTTTCTCTCATCAATCGAAGCGGACCCGACCGGATCCATCCTTGTGCGGGGGCAGGATACGCCCTGGGCGCCAAGCCTGCCACGGCGGCAAGGGCATTGGCAAGCGTGATGCAAGCGCTTGCATAGACAGCGTGCAAGCGCTTACACTAATCATCGAATCACATTTCCCGACGAAAGGCACCGCATGCCGCTTGTTGTTTCTGCCCTGTTTCTGGTCGTCTTTGGCGTCAACGTGGCCATCGGGGCGACAGGCGGGAAGGTGTTTCTGACCGATGTCCAGGAAATGCTGGTTCTGATTGCGGCATCAATCGCCTTTGTCGTCGCCATTCTCAAAAAGGAAAGTCAGCGCAACCGCCGCAAAGAGGGCGGGCCCGCTGCAAGGGAGGACTGAATCTTGAAGAACACCATCACTGACCTGCAGTCGCAGGAACGCCGGAACTTTCTGAAACTGGCCAGCGCGGGCAGCTTTACCGCGGCCCTCGTCGCCGGCGCCGCGGGAACGCTGTGGTCGAGCGAGGCGAGCGCGCAGACCGCAAGAGAAGAGCACGACCGCGCGGCGGCGGCCAAATACACCATGACCCTCGCCACCGCCTATGTGCTCGGCGCGTCGCGCAGCTACCCGATCATGCAGCTCGACCTGAAGGAAAATATCCAGAACGCCACCAACGGCCAGGTCTATGTCAAGCTCGCGCCTGGCGGACAGCTCGGCGCCGGCGGCGCGCTGGCCCAGAAGGTGCAGGCCGGCACCATTCAGGTGGCGCAGCACTCGCTGTCCAACTTCGCGCCCTTCGCCAGCGCCGTCGATCTGATCAACATGCCGTATTTCTGCGGCTCCAATCAGCGGTTTACCAACCTCGTCACCTCGGACGCATGGAAGGCGGACGTGCACCCCAAGATCGAGGCATCGGGCTTCAAGGCGCTCTTCTATGTGGTGATCGACCCGCGCGTGGTGGCCGTGCGCAAGGGTGGCAATGCCATCATCACCCCGGACGACATGAGCGGCGTCAAGTTCCGCGTGCCGGGCTCAAAGATGCTCCAGCAATATTACCGCATGGTCGGCGCCAACCCGACACCGGTGGCCTGGGGCGAAACCCCCTCGGCGATCAAGCAGGGCGTGGCCGATGCGCTCGACCCGTCGGTGGGGGCGCTCTATGTCTTCGGCTTCAAGGACATCCTCAGCCACGTCACCTTCACCCAGGCGGTGCCCGACAGCCAAGTCTATTCGATGAACCTCGAATGGTTCAACGGCCTGCCCGGCGACGTGCAGGAAGGCATCATGTGGGCCGGGGAGATGACCGCGCACCAGAACCTTGCCAAGGTGCCCTCGGCGCGCACCTTCGCCATGGCCGAGCTGCGCAAGGCGGGGGTGCAGTTCCACTCGCTGAGCGACGACCAACTGGCCGAATGGAAGGCCGCCGGCGGCTATCAGCGCAAGGAATGGGACCAGTACAAGGTCGATCTGGCCGGCTCGATGGAGGCTTTCAGCAGACTCGAGGACGCCGCCAATACCCGTGGCAAGTACTACGTCCACGACGCCTGAAGATTTGCGCCGGCCCGCCTCCACGGGGCCGGGCCGGCGCCCCTGCCTCAACCGACCAGCTGCCTGCGCGGCGCCCGCCGCCGACCCGGGGGAGTGCGTCAATGTCAATGATGGGAGCCGGAGCATGACCCGAGTGTTGGGCCTTCTCGACAGGAACGCCGAGCGGTGGCTGCTGCTGGTCTTCTACGTGATGCTGGTCGGCACCATGGCGATCGAGGTCATCCGGCGCGAGGTCTTCGCCTATTCCTCGATCTGGGGCGAAGAGATCGTGCGCTATTCCTTCATCTACCTGGCCTGGATCGGCGCCGCGGCGGCGGTGCGCGAACGCGCCCATATCCGCATCGACGTGATCATGCACGGGCTGGGCACGCGCAGCAAGGCGGCGCTCTATATCCTCGGCGATCTGGTGATGTTCGCGGTCGCCCTGATCGCGCTTCGCTACTCGTTCGAGACGGTCATGGTCTCGGCGAAGTTCGGCTCTGTCAGCCACGGGCTGCGGGTGTCGATGGTGTGGTTTCTCGCCGCCGTTCCGATCGGGTTTTCGCTGATGATGCTGCGCCTCGTGCAGTCGATCTGGCGTGACATCAAAAGCCTTCGCGACGGCACGCCCGTCTACGAAGGCGACACCCTGTTTGATTGAGGCACGCCGATGCTCTGGAACACGATGCAGCAACAGACCATCGAGCTCGGCTGGTCCTTCTACCTTCCGGTGATCGCCTTCGCGGCGCTGGCCTCTCTGGCGGTGCCGGTCTGGGCGGCGATCGGGGTGGCCTCGATCTCGATGCTGGTGCTGTCGGGCGACCTGCCGCTCAGCCTCGTCGGCGAGAGCCTCTTTGATGGCATCGACGCCTTCGCGCTCACCGCGGTGCCGCTCTTCATCCTCACCGGCGACGTGCTGGTGCGCACCGGGTTGAGCCGCAAGTTCCTCAACGTCGCCGAGGCGCTGACCTGCTGGGCGAAGGGCGGGTTCGGCTCGGCCACGGTGCTGGTCTGCGGGATGTTTGCCGCCATCTCGGGCTCGGACGCGGCGGGCGCGGCGGCGGTCGGGCGGATGACCATCGAGCGGCTGGTCGAGAGCGGCTATCCGCGCCCCTATGCCTGTGCGCTGGTGGCCGCCGGGGCCTGCACCGGCATCCTGATTCCGCCGTCGATCGCCTATATCATCATCGGCCTGGTGCTGGGCATCTCGGCCTCGACGCTCTTTCAGGCGGCGCTGATCCCCGGTGTCGCGATCCTGCTGTCGATCCTTGTCACCAATATCGTGATGAACCGCCTCTACGCCTATGAGGGCGGCGGGCGGATGAGCCTTGGCGAATGGGCCGGCAACCTGTGGCGAACGATCCGCTCGGGGTGGTATGCGTTCATCGTGCCGGGCATCGTCTTCTACGGTATCTTTTCAGGCCGGCTGACGCCCACTGAGGCCGGCGCCACCGAGGTGGTGGTCACCATCATCATCGGCTTTATCCTTGGCACGCTGAAACTGGCAGATTTCCCCTCGATGCTGCTCAGCTCGGCCAAGGTGAACGGCATCATCCTGCCGATCATCGCCTTTTCGCTGCCGCTGGCGCAGGCGCTGGCGATCATGGGGGTGCCGCAGGGTTTCGTCTATGCGCTGACCTCGATCACCGACGAGCCGTGGATCCTGATCCTGATGATGATCGCGATCCTGGTCGCCGCCGGCTGCGTGATGGAGACCACTCCCAACATCGTCATCCTGGCGCCGATCCTCAAGCCGCTCGCCGACAATATCGGCATGAACGAAATCCAGTTCTGCATCATGATGATCACCGCGCTCGGCGTCGGCTTCATCACCCCGCCGCTGGGCCTGAACCTCTTCGTGGTGTCGGGCATCACCGGCGAATCGATCCTCAAGATCGCCGCCCGCGCGGTGCCCTTCGTGTTCTTCATGCTGATCGTCGTGCTGTTCATCGCCTACGTTCCGGCGCTGTCCACCACGCTTCTTCCCGACGTCTACAAGTAAGGCCTGACCGATGACCCGAGACTACCTGAAAAAAGCCACCAGAACGGCGCGCAGCGATGCCACGGATGTGCGCGAAACCGTGCGCGCCATCCTCGACGATATTGAAGCCGGCGGCGACGCCAAGGCGCTCGAATACGCAGCGAAGTTCGACAAGTATGACGGCAACGTGATCCTGACGCGCGACGAGA
>Ga0114931_10008700_pt1 | contig 12249 bp, 13 predicted proteins | sample 2SBtaG_FD_89579 | JGI IMG/M metagenome (GOLD analysis project Ga0114931, IMG submission 89579) | Deep subsurface microbial communities from Kolumbo volcano to uncover new lineages of life (NeLLi) - 2SBTROV14_V59a metaG | ecosystem: Environmental > Aquatic > Marine > Volcanic | place: Kolumbo...
CCGGCTCGCGCAACCTGGGCGAGATCGACTACGAGGCCCTGGTCGCCGGCGGCCCCCAGGCGATCTGCCACAACCCGGACGGTGCCTATCGCCTGTTCCGCGTCGGCGACGCCGTGGCCAGCCGCAACATCCACGCCGCAATCTACGATTCGCTGCGCTTATGCATCACGTTATGAGGAAATCGGAGGAAATCGGGGTCAGACCACGTTTTCGGAAATCGGCGGAAATCGGGGTCAGACCACGTTTTCCTCGAAGTGGAAAACGTGGTCTGACCCCGATTTCCTGTGACCCCGATTTCCTGGCTCACCGGACGTAGGAGGCGCCGTTGATGTCGATGGTGCTGCCGGTGGCGTGGCGGGCGAGGCCTGAGGCCAGGAAAGCGACCACGTTGGCGACGTCCTCAGGGGCCGCGATCTCACCCAGCGGGATCTCGCCCAGCACCGGTTCCTCGCCGTGGACCGCGAAGAAGGCCTCGGCCATCTCGGTGCGGACGAAGCCCGGGGCGACCGCGAAGGCCACCACGCCCTCGGCGCCGAAGCCGCGGGCGATGGTCCGGGTCAACGCCACCAGCCCGCCCTTGGACGCGGCATAGGCCATGTAGTCGGGCGCGTCGCCGCGGAAGGCGGCGCGGCTGGCGACGTTGACGATGGTGCCGCCGCCGGCGAGCCGGAACTGGCGGATGGCCTCGCGGCAGAGATCGGCCGCGGCGACCAGGTTGACCCGCAGCGTCCGCGCCCACACCGCCTCCCACTCGGCGGCGTCGGCATCGACCCCGGCGGGCTCATAAATCCCGGCGTTGTTGATCAGGACGTCGATCCGACCCTTCCAGGCGAGCGCCTCGGACCACAGCGCGTGGGCGGCACCGGGCTGGGCGAGGTCGGCGCGGAGCGGCAGGCACGAGCGATGCCCGACCTCTTCGGCGATCCGTGCCGCCTGATCGGCGCTGGTGCCATAGTGGAGGATCACGTCGCCGCCGCCACCCGCGAGCGTGCGCACGATCGCCGCCCCGATGCCGCGCGATCCCCCCGTCACCAGGCTCACCTTGCCGCTCATGTCGATCATGGATTTCCCCTCTCCGCGCCTCTCGACCACCGCTTTCTCTCGCCTCGCGAGGATAGCTCGGCGGGCGCGCTCGCGCGAGCCCTCGCCTCGCCTCGGCGACGCCTTTGCCGCGCTGCAGCATCCGCCGCTTGACATGGGCGAAGAATCGTCTAACTCAATACCGGACCGCATTGGTCCTGATTGGCCGCCGGGAGCCGCCCCGATGATCAAGCTGAGCCGCCTCGCCGACTATGCCGTGGTGCTGATGACCCATATCGCCGCCCGCCCCGACGCCCTGCACACCGCCGCCGCCGCGGCGGCCGAGACCCGCGTCCCCGAGCCCACGGTGGGCAAGATCCTCAAGGCGCTGGCCCGCGACGGGCTTCTCGAATCCCAGCGCGGCACTCGCGGCGGCTATACCCTGGCGCGCCCCGCCGCGCACATCTCCATCGCCGACGTCATCGTCGCCGTCGATGGCCCAATCGCGCTGACCGAGTGCCACGAGCCGAGCGGCGGGGCGTGCACGCTCGAGACCGTCTGCCCCACCCGGGTGCCGTGGCAGCGCCTCAACGACGCGGTGCGGAAGGCGCTCGCCGAGGTCTCGCTGGCCGAGATGATGGACCCCTTCGCCCCTTACGCCGTGGCCGCCGCCGGCCGGGGCACCCGCCCGGCGCTGACCACGGAGGCCCGCCGATGAGCACCGCCCGCGAGAGCGTCGAGGCGCTCGACGACTACAAGTACGGTTTCGTCACCGAGATCGCGACCGACACCGCGCCCAAGGGGCTCGACGAGGCGACCGTCGCCTTCATCTCGGCCAAGAAGGGCGAGCCCGAGTGGCTGCTCGAATGGCGGCTCCGCGCCTATCGCCACTGGTTGACCATGCGCGAGCCCACCTGGGCGCGCGTCCACCACCCCCCGATCGACTATCAGGACGCCTACTATTACGCCGCACCAAAGGCGACCGAGGGACCGAAGAGCCTCGACGAGGTCGATCCCGAGCTGCTGCGGACCTACGAGAAGCTGGGCATCCCGCTCCGCGAGCAGGAGGTCCTCGCCGGGGTCGCGGTCGACGCCGTGTTCGACAGCGTCTCGGTCGCCACCACCTTCAAGGACAAGCTCAGGGACCTGGGCGTCATCTTCTGCTCGATCTCGGAGGCGGTGCAGGAGCACCCCGAGCTGGTGCGCCGCTATCTGGGGAGCGTCGTCCCCTACTCCGACAACTTCTTCGCGACGCTCAACTCGGCGGTCTTCACCGACGGCTCGTTCGTCTATGTCCCCGAGGGCCTGCGCTGCCCGATGGAGCTCTCGACCTACTTCCGCATCAACGCCGCCAAGACCGGCCAGTTCGAGCGCACCCTGATCATCGCCGACAAGGGGTCCTACGTCAGCTATCTCGAGGGCTGCACGGCGCCGATGCGCGACGAGAACCAGCTTCACGCCGCGGTGGTCGAATTGATTGCGCTGGACGATGCCGAGATCAAGTACTCGACGGTGCAGAACTGGTACCCCGGCGACGCCGACGGCAAGGGCGGCATCTACAACTTCGTCACCAAGCGCGGCGCCTGCCGCGGCCGCAATTCCAAGATCTCCTGGACCCAGGTCGAGACCGGCTCGGCGATCACCTGGAAGTACCCGAGCTGCATATTGGAGGGCGACGGCTCGGTGGGCGAGTTCTACTCGGTCGCCGTCACCAACAACCTCCAGCAGGCCGACACCGGGACCAAGATGATCCACATCGGCAAGGGCACCCGCTCGACCATCATCTCCAAGGGCATCTCGGCGGGGCGCGCCCAGAACACCTATCGCGGCCTCGTCCGGGTGGTCGGCCAGGCGGCCGGCGCGCGCAACTACAGCCAGTGCGATTCGCTTCTTCTCGGCGACACCTGCGGCGCCCACACCGTGCCCTACATCGAGGTCGCCAACCGCACCGCCCACGTCGAGCACGAGGCGACCACCTCGCGGATCAGCGACGACCAGCTCTTCTACTGCCGCCAGCGCGGGCTCTCGCCCGAGGACGCGGTCGCCACCATCGTCAACGGCTTCTGCCGCGAGGTCCTGCAGAAGCTGCCCATGGAGTTCGCGGTCGAGGCCCAGAAGCTGGTCGGCATCAGCCTCGAAGGGAGCGTCGGCTGATGACCGGAAACGCGGAAAGCACGAAAGGCCCCATGCTCGAAATCCACGACCTGCACGTCGCCGTCGGCGGCAAGCCCATCCTCAACGGCATCGACCTCACGGTCGCGCCGGGCGAGGTCCACGCCATCATGGGGCCCAACGGCTCGGGCAAATCGACGCTGGCGCACGTCCTGGCGGGGCGCGAGGGCTACGAGGTCAGCCGCGGCGAGGTGCGTTACCTGGGCCGTGACATCCTCGCGCTCGCGCCTGAGGAGCGGGCGCGCGAGGGGCTCTTCCTCGGCTTCCAGTACCCGATCGAGATTCCCGGGGTCGGCGCCATGACCTTCCTCCGCGCCGCGGTCAACGCGATCCGCAAGCACAAGGGCGAGGCCGAGCTCGACGCCATGGACTTCCTCGCGCGCGTGCGCGAGAAGGCGCGGCTCTTGGAGATCGACGACGCGCTTCTGCGCCGGCCGCTCAACGTCGGCTTCTCGGGGGGCGAGAAGAAGCGCAACGAGATTCTCCAGATGAGCCTCCTGGAGCCCCGGCTCGCGGTCCTCGACGAGACCGATTCGGGGCTCGATGTGGACGCGCTCCGCATCGTCGCCCGCGGGGTCAACGCGCTCCGCGGCCCCGATCGCGCGATCGTCCTCATCACCCATTACCAGAGCCTGCTCGACTACATCGAGCCCGACCGGGTGCACGTGCTCGCCGGCGGGCGGATCGTCAAGTCGGGCGACCGGACGCTGGCCCTCGAGGTCGAGGCCGAGGGCTATACCGCGCTCGCCGGGACGGCCGCCTGATGGCCCGCGGCGACGCCCTCGCGGCCTATGCCGCCCAGGCCCGGGGTGCCGAGACGCCCTGGCTCGCCGACTATCGGCGCGCCGCCGCCGAGCGCTTCGCGGCGTGCGGCTTCCCCGACCGTCGGGTCGAGGCCTGGAAGTACACCGATCTGCGCCCCCTCCTGCGCCAGCCCTTCACCCCGGCACCGCCGGCCGCGGTGGACGCGGCCGAGGTCGCCCGTCACCTCGCCGGGCTGCCGGCGGGCCCCCGGCTGGTCTTCGTCAACGGCCGGGTCGCGCCGGCGCTGTCGAGCTCGAAGGACGACCTTCCCGCCGGCGTGCGCCTCGCCAGCCTCGCCGAGGCCGCCGAGCGCCTGCGCCCCCGGATCGAGGCCCTCGACGAGGCGGGCGACGGCCCGATGCTGCTGAACGCCGCCCTGATGACCGACGGCGCGGCGGTCGAGATCTCGGGCCCGGTCGAGGCGCCGCTTCACCTCCTCTTCCTCGCCACCGGCGAGGGCACCGCCTCGCATCTCCGTAACCTCGTGATCGCCGAGCCCGGCGCGGTCGCCACCATCATCGAGAGCTGGGCCGGCAGCGGCGCCTATTGGTCGAACGCGGTCACCGGGGTGCAGGTTGAGCGTGGCGCTGCGCTGACCCACCTCAAGCTCACTCGGGAATCGAGCGCCGCCGTCCATCTCGCCAATGTCAGCGCGCGCATCGAGGCCAGCGGCGTCTACCGCAGCTTCGCGCTCGCCACCGGCGGGCGGCTGGCGCGGACCGCGATTGCCGCCGAGCTCGCCGGCGAGGGTGCCGAGTGCCGGCTCGACGGGCTCTACCTCGCCGGCGCCCGCCAGCATCTCGACACCACCACGGTGATCGACCACGCCGCGCCCGGCTGCACCAGTGCCGAGCACTACCGCGGGGTCATCGACGACGGCGGGCGCGGGGTCTTCCAGGGTCGCATCGTGGTCCGCCCGGGGGCGCAGAAGACCGATGCCCGCCAGCTCAACAAGGTGCTGCTCCTGGGCGAGACCGCCCATGCCGATTCCAAGCCCGAGCTCGTGATCGACGCCGACGACGTCACCTGCAGCCATGGCGCGGCGATCGGCGAGATCGATCACGACGCGCTCTTCTACCTGCGCGCCCGCGGGCTCGACCCGACCACCGCCGAGCGCCTGCTGGTCGAGGCCTTCGCCGACGAGGTGGTGGCGACACTTTCGCCGCCGTCGCTGATCGCGGCGCTTCGCCCGCTGGTCGCTCAGTGGTTGCAGTCCCGTTAGAGGAAGGGTGCCGGCCATGTCCGTGATCACCGCCGAACCGCGCCGCCCCGGGGGCCTCGACCTCGAGCGCGTCCGCGCCGACTTCCCCATCCTCGCCGAGCCCGTTCATGGCCGCCGGCTGGTCTTCCTCGACAGCGCCGCCAGCGCCCAGAAGCCGCGCCCCGTGATCGAGGCCGAGCGCGCCTGCTACGAGCACGCCTATGCCAACATCCATCGCGGCGTCTACGAGCTCTCCGAGCGCGCGACCGCGGCCTTCGAGGCCGCGCGCGAGCGCGTCGGGCGGTTCCTGAACGCCCCCGAGGCGCGCGAGATCGTCTTCGTCCGCGGCGCCACCGAGGGCATCAACCTGGTCGCCGCGACCTTCGGCCGCAGTGCCCTCGGCCCGGGCGACGAGATCATCCTCTCGCACATGGAGCACCACTCCAACATCGTCCCCTGGCAGATGCTCCGCGACAGCCACGGCGTGGTGCTCAAGATCGCCCCGATCACCGACGAGGGCGCGCTCGACCTCGAAGCCATGGCGCGGCTCTTCACCCCGCGCACCCGGCTGGTCGCGATCACCCAGGCCTCGAACGCGCTCGGGACCCTGGTGCCGATCGCCCGGGTGGTCGAGATGGCGCGGGCGCACGGCGCCCGGGTGCTGGTGGACGGCTGCCAGGCGGTGCCCCACATGGCGGTCGATGTCCAGGCGCTGGGCTGCGACTTCTATGTCTTCTCGGGCCACAAGCTCTATGGCCCGACCGGGATCGGCGTGCTCTGGGGCAGGCGCGAGCTGTTGGACGCGATGCCGACCTATCAGGGCGGCGGCGAGATGATCCGCCACGTCACCTTCGCCCACACCGACTTCGCCCCCATCCCCCACAAGTTCGAGGCCGGAACCCCGCACATCGCCGGCGCCATCGGGCTCGGGGTCGCGGTCGATTACGTCGCCGGGCTCGGGCTCGACGCCATCGGCGCCCACGAGCGCGCGCTCTTGGCTTACGCGACCGAGCGGATGAGCGCCTTCAACGACATCCGCATCTATGGGACGGCCGCCGACAAGGCGAGCATCCTTTCCTTCACCATCGACGGCGTCCACCCCCACGACATCGGCACCATCCTCGATCGCAGCGGGATCGCGGTGCGCGCCGGCCATCACTGCGCCCAGCCGGTGATGGACCGCTTCGGCGTCAGCGCCACGGTCCGGGCCTCGTTCGGGGTCTACAACGGGACCGACGATGTCGACGCCCTGATCGAGGGCATCGTCCGGGTCAAGGAGGTCTTCGGCTGATGTTCGACGACGACGACTTGCGCGACCTCTACCAGGAGGTCATCCTCGACCACAGCCGTCACCCGCGGAACTTCGGCCACGAGGATCACGCCAACCGCCGGGTGCGCGGCTCGAACCCCTTGTGCGGCGACCGCATGACCCTCTACCTCACGGTCGAGGATGGGGTGGTCAAGGATGCCAAGTTCGAGGGCAACGGCTGCGCCATCTCGATGGCCTCGGCGTCGCTGATGACCGAGCGCGTCAAGGGCATGAAGGCCGACGACGCCAAGGCGCTGTTCCGCCGCTTCCACGAGCTCGTCACCGGCGAGGAGGCGCCCTCGGACCCGGCGCTCGACAAGCTCGCCGTGTTCTCGGGGGTGCGCGAGTTCCCGGTCCGGGTCAAGTGTGCGACGCTCGCCTGGCACACCCTCGCCGCGGCGCTCGAGGGCCGCGAGGGCGAGGTCTCGACCGAGGAGGCCTGAGCCAAGTGAGCGAGCGGGCGAGCGAAACGACCGCAGTGGGCGAGGCGACCGAACGGGCCGCGGTCGACGAGGCCGCCATCGTGGCGGCGCTCCATACCGTCTATGACCCCGAGATCCCGGTCGACATCTATGAGCTCGGCCTGATCTACCGGCTCGACATCGGCGCCGACGGGGTGGTCGCGATCGACATGACGCTGACCGCGCCGGGCTGCCCGGTCGCCGACTATCTGGTCGAGGAGGTGGCGGACAAGGTCCGCGCCGTCCCCGGGGTCAGGGATGCGCGCGTAACCCTGGTATGGGAGCCCCCGTGGACGCCCGAGCGGATGTCCGAGGCCGCCCGGCTCGACCTCGGCATGTTCTGACGGCCGCCTACCCCGGTCGCTGAGCGCCGGAGCGGGCGGTGACCGATCTGAGCCCGTAGAGACCCGAGCGCGACTTGGTCGGCAGCATGGCGCAGCCCTCGGTCAGCGTGACCGGCAGCGCGGCCCCGTCGAAGAGGGTGAAGAAGGCGCGCTGCTCGGCCAGCCCCCAGTCGCCATAGCCGGGGGCGAGCCGGCGGGTGAGGGCGAGACCCTCTTCGGCCGCGCGCCCGGCGAGCGCGGCGGCGAAGGCGCGGGTCGCCTGCTCGATCGCATACCAGCCGGCGCTGTCGAGGAAGAGCGCCCCCAGCATGTCGCCCGCAGCCGTGAGGCGCGCGCCTTCGTCGTCGAGTGCCGCGCCGAGCGTCAGGACCAAGGCGACCGCCTCGCCCGCACCGGCGAAGGCGGTGGCGAAATCGCCGGCCGAGAACCGGATGCCGCCCGCCAGGCTCAGACCGGCGGCGGCGCAGGCGGCGATCGCCACCCGCCGATAGACCACCACTGGCGTCATCAGGGCCTGGGCGCGTGCCGCCTGGGCCTCGGCCACCCGACGCACCGCGGGGCGCACCCGCTCGGCGGTGCGATAGCCCTGGATGCGCAGGAGAGGCCCGGCGGGGATGGCGACGCCCTCGATGGCGATGGTCTCGACGGCGCCCGAGCCGAGCCCGGCCAGCGCCGGCGGCGCGGTCATGGGTCAGCCCGGATCGACGTCGACGGTGAAGCCGCTGTCGTCGGCGCGCATGGCGAGATGGCCGTCGAGGACGGCGTAGCTCCACCGCGCCGTCTTGCCGAGACCGCCGAAGGGATAGACGTGAAGACCCTCGATCCCGCGGTCGGGGTGGGCGGCGCGATGGGCCGCCAGCGACGCGATCAGGCCGTCGGGCGCCGAGACCGTCATCAGCCGGGCGAGGTTGCGCGCCTGGCGCGAGAGGAAGCGCATCGACGGCCCGACCCCACAGGCGCGGGCGTGGTTGAGCAGCGTCTTGAGCGTCGCCGGCCCGGGAACGCCGATCCGGATCGGCAGCCGGTTGCCGGCCGCGGCGAGGCGCTCGGCCCACTCGATCACAGCCTCGGCCTGGAAGCAGAACTGGGTGACGATGTAGAGTGCCGCCTCGCTGCGTGCGGCATAGGCGTTCTTCCACAGGATCGCGTCGAGCACCGCGTGCGCCGGAATGTCGGGGCTGCCCTCGGGATGCCCGGCGACGCCGATCCGGCGGATGCCGTGGGCCTCGAGAAGGTCGGTCTCGAGCACCGCCATGGTGTCGGCGAAGGGGCCGAGCGGGTGCGCGACCGAGCCGGCGATGACGAGCACCTCGGCGATCGCGGCCTCGTCGCGCAGCCGGGCGAGCTTCTGTTCGAGGAAGGCGCGGCTGGGGATGCTTCGGGCGGCGATATGAGGCACCGGCTCGAAGCCCTCGGCCCTGAGCCGCGCCGCGACGTCGATCGACTTGTCGAAGTCCGAGCCCGGCAGGAAGGTGACATAGACCCTGGTTCCCGGCCGCAGGTGGACGCGGTAATCGGCGATCTTGGCCGCCGCACCCGGCGTCGTCTCGACCGTGAACCCCGCCATGAGACCGCGGATCGCGGCCACCGCACCCGTGTCGAGCACCGCTTCCTTCATCGGCAGGTTCACCCGTCGCCTCCCATCGCTCCGACGATAGTTCGAGTAATGACGAACTAAAGGCCACCCGTCAAGCGCCCTCTATCACCGATCGACGACGACCCGCCATGCCCATTCGCCATGGCCCGCATGCGGGTGACACAGGGCACGGCTCATTCCGGCGGCAGCAGAACCACCGCGCGCGCCGCCCAGCGCAGCCACACCGGCTCTTTCGGCCCGATGCGCCCGCCGCTCGGCTCGAGGTTCTGGGCGGCGACGGCGATGGGCTCGTCGCGGCCCGCCACATGGACATAGAAGTGGCTGCGGTCGCCGAGATAGGCCGAGGGCCCCATCCGCCCCTCGACGACGTTCTCGCCGCCGCCCGCCGGGGCGCTGCTGCTGAGCTGGAACTTCTCCGGCCGGATGGCGACCACGATGGGGCTTCCCGGGCCGCCGGGCGCCCCTTCGGCGGCGGCCTTGATTCGGCCGAGCGGGCCGGCATCGACGGTGGCGTGGCCGTTGGCCAGGCTCTCCAACGAGCCCTCGAAGAAGTTCATGGTGCCGATGAAGTCGGCGACGAAGCGGTTGCGCGGCGATTCATAGAGCCCGGTGGGCGAGTCGATCTGCAGCACGTGACCCTTGGACATCACCGCGATGCGATCCGACATCGTCAGCGCCTCTTCCTGGTCGTGGGTGACGAAGACGAAGGTGATGCCCACCGATTGCTGAAGCTCGCGCAGCTCGATCTGCATCTGCGCCCGCAGCTTCTTGTCGAGCGCCCCCAGCGGCTCGTCGAGAAGCAGGACCTTGGGCCGCTTGATCAGGGCGCGGGCCAAGGCCACCCGCTGGCGCTCGCCGCCCGAGAGCTGGTGTGCCGCCCGCTTGCCATAGCCGGGAAGCTTGATCATCTCGAGCATCTCTTCGACCAGGCGGTTGATCTCGGTCTTGGAGAGCCCCGACTTGCGCATGCCGAAGGCGATGTTGCCGCGGACGTCGAGGTGGGGAAAGATGGCGTAGGATTGGAACACCATGTTCACCGGCCGCTGGTGCGCCGGCACCGTCGACATGGGCTGGCCGTCGATGTAGATCTCGCCCCGGGTCGGCGCCTCGAATCCGGCGAGCATCCTCAGAAGTGTCGTCTTGCCGCACCCCGACGGCCCCAGCAGCGAGAAGAACTCGCCGTGGGCGATGTCTACGCTTACGTCGTTGGTCGCCCGGACGGGGCCAAAATCCTTGGTGACGTTGGCGATCTGGATGATGGGGCGGTCGGTCATGAACTAGACACCCGAGGTTGATTTGACCTGGACGCCACGCCGGCGGAACCACTCGGCGAAGGTGACCAGGAAGAACGAGATGACGAAGATGCAGGCACCGAGCGCCAGCACCGCCGGAAGCTTGGCCGGAAAGCGGAGCTGGCTCCAGATGTAGATTGGCAGGGTCACCTCGGTCCCGGCGAGGAAGAAGGCGAGGATGAACTCGTCGAACGAAGTGGTGAAGCTCAACAGCAGGCTGGCGATCAGCCCCGGGATGGAGAGCGGAAAGGTGACCCGCCAGAAGGTGGTCCAGGCGTTCTCACCGAGGTCTGCCGAGGCCTCCTCGAGGTTCTTGTCGAAGCCCTCGAGCCGCGAGATCATCACCAGCATCGAGAACGGCACGCAGATCAGCATGTGGGCGACGCCGATGGTGAACAGCGACAGCCCGACCCCGAGGAGGTTGGCGAGTACCAGAAGCGCGATCCCCATGATGATGCCGGGGATCACCAGCGGCAGCATGATGAAGCCCACCGCGGGCCCGCGTCCGGGCATCCGGTAGCGGGTCACGGCCTTGGCGGCCAGGGTGCCCAGGATGGTGCTCAGCACCGCCACCACCGAGCCCACCTTGAGGCTGTTGATGAGGGCCTCGATCAGGCCGTCGCTCGCCGCCATCTTGCGATACCACTCAAAGGTGAAGCCCTTGAGTGGGAAGGCGATGTAGATCGAGTCGTTGAACGAGAACAGCGGCAGGAAGAGGACCGGGATATAGATGAAGGCGAGATAGACGACGGCGTAAACGCCGATCCCCCCGAACTTGTTCTTCGATGTCACGGCGCCGCTCATGCTACCCGCTTCCTCGCGCTCTTGGTCAGCCACAGGAAGGCGCAGACCAGCGCCGTGATCGCGAGCATGGAGGCGACCGAGATGGCGGCCCCCAGTGGCCAGTTGTTGGCTTTGCCGAACATCGACTGAACGATGTTACCGATCATGATCCCGGTGGTGCCGCCGACCAGCTTCGGCGTCACGTAATCGCCGACCGTGGGGATGAAGACGAGCAGGCTCGAAGCGATCACCCCGGGCATGGAAAGCGGCAGGGTGACCCGCAGGAAGCGCATCGTCGGGCCGTCGCCGAGGTCGGTCGCGGCCTCGATCAGCGAGCGGTCGATCTTCTCGAGCGAGACGTAGATCGGCAGGATGGCGAAGGCGGCCCAGGCATGGGCGAGCGTGATCACCACCGCGAAGGGGTTGTAGAGCAGGAACTCGAGCGGTTGGTCGATCACGCCCAGGCTCATCAGGCCCGAGTTGATGACGCCGTTGTAGCCGAGCACGATCTTCCAGGCGAAGACCCGCAACAGATAGCTGGTCCAGAAGGGGACCGTGATCAGGATCAGCCACAAGAGCTTGTTTCGGGTGACCCGGAAGGCGATGAAATAGGCCATCGGGTAGGCCAGGACCACGGTGGCGAACATCACCCCCGCGGCAATCTTGATCGATTTCCACAGGAGCGCGGCATAGATCGGCTTGTGGAGCAGGGCGACGTAGTTGGCGAGGGTGACCGTCTTGACGATCTCGAGATAGTTCTGGGTCCAGAAGCTGAAGGCGATCAGAATGCCGACGGGGGCGGCCAGCGCAACGATCATGACCCCGAGGGTCGGCGATAGAAGCGTGTAGCCGCGCAGGGGCTCGCTGCGCAGGAACAGTCCCCTGAGGCGCGCCACCGCGCCGGGCCGTGCGCCGGCGACGACAGGCGTCAGGGCGATACGCTCGGCCATGCCATCCCTCCCGTGGTAATTTCTCGTTCAGCCACAGTAGCCGGCAGCGCCGCCCGTGGGCCGGTGGCGCTAGTTTACCGTTTTGTAACCGCCGACCGCAACCGTGCCGGCAGCGGCGACGCCAGCCTATCACACCACCGGCGCGCCTTCAGGCGGAAAGCGGCTGCGGATGCGCGCCACCAGGCGGTCGCGGACCTCGCGATAGGCGGCGAGACGGCCCTCCTGGCTGCCCTCGACCGCGGTCGCGTCGAAGGTCGCCCAGAACTCGACCTCGCAGGCCATGGTGCGGGTCATCTCGACCGCCCGGTGCTGGGCC
>Ga0114931_10008701_pt1 | contig 12249 bp, 11 predicted proteins | sample 2SBtaG_FD_89579 | JGI IMG/M metagenome (GOLD analysis project Ga0114931, IMG submission 89579) | Deep subsurface microbial communities from Kolumbo volcano to uncover new lineages of life (NeLLi) - 2SBTROV14_V59a metaG | ecosystem: Environmental > Aquatic > Marine > Volcanic | place: Kolumbo...
CGCGACCGGAAGCTCTCTTTGGATGAGTTGAAGATCGTCTGGCGCGACTTTCCAAAATCGACATCGCCACAGACAGCGAGCGCCCTCCGCATGCTGATCGCCATGGGCGGCACGCGCGTTTCGGAAATTATCTGCAGTGAGAAAGCCTGGTGGGCGGTAGGGAAAACGCCGACCCTCGACATTCCGAAAACCAAGAATGCTACTTTTCACAGCCTGCCCTTGCCGGCAAAGGCGCAGGAACAACTGATCGTCGCCCTCGCGACATCAGACCCGGATTCCCCGTATCTCTATCCGCACCGCTTTGATCCGAACCAGCCTCTATCGCTGACCAGCCTCGCCCAGGCGGTCCGCAGGTTCTGCGACGACAGAGAGATGGAGCGTTTCCAGCCGCGCAACATCAGGCGCGCGATGAAGTCGCATCTTCTGGATTCTGACGCTGACCTGCGTGAGGAATGGGTTGATATCTGGCTCGGGTCACGGCCAGCATTCAAACGTTGCGCGCAACCACTGCACCTGGGCGGAATACAAATCCGTCAAACAGCGCGTCGCAGAAAAGATCGATGCGTTTTTGGATGAGATCGGCGCGAGGCTCTGCCTCGCGCCGTCGGTTCCCTGTTTTGGTCATTGCAGCATGCTGCGTTGGAATTTCCATGAGCCGGAGGACCGCTTCTTGGCTTGGCCCTCGAATTTAATCGGCGATCGACCGAACGCGAATTTTACGAGTATAAAATGTAAGTGTAGAATAAATTCAATAAGTCGAACGATCCAGGAGTGAGTATGCAAAAAATCGCAATTTCATTATTTTGCGCTCTATTTTTCTGTACAAGTGCATGGGGACAAGAGCGCGATGCGTTGTTGCGAGGCTGCCAGACTATTTCCACTTGTCTTGCGCTAATCGAAAATACCCTGCCCGTAAAAGACAACGGCCGGATTTTTGGCGACGAGCAGTCGGTAGCAATTTTATTAAAAGCGCGCTTTGGCAGAGAGGCGCGCGATGAGCTTCTCAAAAAGGCTGTCGACGATCATGGTGGTTGGCGAAACTACGCAGGAGGCGTTCTCAGATATTGGGGCGATTGGTCTGAAGACGACGTGCCGATACTTAAGAAGGCCTTGGAGCTGAATCCGGGAGGGTCGATTGCGCATGTGCTAGCGGAAATCGGATCAGGTCCGGCGATAACGGTATTGTTTCTTGACCTGGTTCGGTCTGGCGGAGCAAATCAAACGGGCTTTGCGCTCCGAAATCTTGGTCCTTCCGTACTCAACTATGCCCTGCCTGCACTTTCCACGCCGAGCAGCGACGAATTGTCCGAGGATGCACCCTTTACGGAAGGATGGCGCGGACCAGCGAGCCTGATCGGAAGTTTCGGATCAAAAGCAACATATATCGCTGATGAATGGATTGCGATCGCGAACAACAGGAGAGCAACAAGTTCGGAACGAATCGCGGCTCTGCGTGGCCTTGCCGCAATGAATGGTTATCTGGGGGACAAAAGCGCTGCTTTGCATCGCCTGATGCGCAGTCACGACCGTGATATCGCAGACCAAGCGTATGTAACTCTTGTAAGCGCCTACGATCCAATTGTCGCTCGGCGTTTCGCGGAAGCTTGCAAGCCAGCCGGCGAAAAATGGGATGAATACGCTTTTGAATCGTTCGACTGCTTAAGTCAGCTTTCCGATTTCGGTTCGAATGCGATGGATGCGGGTGATTTAATTCTCCCGTTCCTGAACGCTCCAAACAAGACAGAACAATTGTATGGGGTGGAAGCGCTAGGTTTAATTGGCTACGAACCGGCTATTGCGAAAATTGAGACGCTACTGGAATCGCCGGACTGGCGCCTTGCTTACGCGTCAGTGAGGGCTTTGGCCCAAATGAAATCCAAAGCTTCAATCTCCAAGATAGAATCGGCAATTTATGACCACTGGCTTTGGGAATTGAATTCTTACGCTGAGCGGGCCGTCAGCTTGCTAGTCCGTAATCAGCCGTATTCTGAAGTTATGGCCGATTCTTGGAGCCTTCAGTTTTACAAGGGGTTCGGAAATTATAATGCTCCTTATGATGGAAACCGCGAATGCGAGTGGCAGGTTTGGACCTATCGCGGTGAACAAATCACATTTGAAACAGATCGAAATCGCAGGAACGCAATTCCTTTCCCTGACGGCGAATTGGTCGGAACCGACAGAGGCGAGTTCGGCGGCAATCTTGCGTGGAAGTCAAATGATGGAAGCGAAGTCATCCTCGTGAATGACAACACGATTGGTATATTTCCCATCGACGATGGCTTCATCTCCATCCATGGAATTAGCCACATGACGATCAGTTACGGATTTGCCGTCCACATTAGACGTATAGAAGATGGACGGTTCAGCGCGGAGGAAATCGCTCGATTTCCGGCTGCGGCATACAAGGTCAAGCAAATAGAAGAAGGGCTGTTTGCAGCCAATGCTGGCGGTCGCGTGTTGATCTTTTCAAAAGACGGAATCGAGGAAGCCGCTTATTGCGACCAGGGCGCTAGGCCGGAGGAAGTAAATTGAACTGTCCGTACAGGTGCACATAATTTTCGGACAGTTGCTGCATTCTTGTTTACGGTCGCATTCGGGTGCAAACGTATAAAAATTGGGACAACGCAATATTTTATGATTGCCGAGGCGAGCGTTTTTTTCTTGACACAAATCCACATTCCTGTATTTCCACGCACCTTCGCGCAAAATTGCGCGGTAAAAGGATGAAACCAATGAAACCGGCTTTGACCATGAGCCATAATCAACTGAACACCGCGGTGTCGCAGAATCTGCGGCAAGCAAACGCGCGCGCGCTTCAGTTTGATTATGAGCGCAACGAGAAGGGTTTCAATGCCATGCGGTAAAATTTGCCGCATCATCCGATAACGGATTTTGAAACCCTTCGAGGCCCCGCTTCGGAGGGTTTTTTGTTGCCGAATTCAGGGGTTACGCCGCCAACGACAGGAGGACATCATGGCGGAATTTGAATTGTTTGAAACGGGCGGAGCCCCCATTAAAGCCTGGGTGAAAGGCGTACCGGTAGAAGATGCTGCAAAGCGTCAGCTTGAGAATGTTGCGCGCTTACCGTTCATTCACAGCCACGTCGCTGCCATGCCAGACGTGCACTTCGGCCGTGGCGCGACAGTCGGTTCCGTGATCGCAACGAAGGGCGCGATCATTCCGGCGGCTGTCGGTGTTGACATCGGTTGCGGCATGATGGCGATGCGCACCTCGCTCACCGCTGATCAGTTGCCGGACAATCTCTCGCCCTGCCGGACGGTGATCGAAAAGACGGCGCCTCATGGCGGCGTTGGACCGAAAGGCGGATGGAAAGACGGTGTTCCGACGGCGATTGCATCGCACTTTGTAGAATCGGGATTGGCCGATCGTCTCGATACGATTGAGTCTAAACACCCGAAGATTCGCGGCGCAAACCATGTGATCCATCTGGGCTCACTCGGAACCGGCAACCACTTCATTGAGCTTTGTCTCGACGAAGAGAACCGTGTCTGGGTGATGCTGCATTCCGGCTCGCGCGGCGTCGGCAACCGGATCGGGACCTACTTCATCGGTGAGGCCCGTGAAGCGCTGACGAAGCGCGGCTACGGCCTGCCGGACAAGGACCTTTCTTGGTTCGAGGAAGGCGAAGACCTGTTCGGAGACTATGTCGAAGCGGTCCTGTGGGCGCAGGATTTCGCCCGCGCTAACCGCGAGGTGATGATGGAGCGCCTCTTAAAAGCGCTGCGCGACCACTTGCCGAAACCGTTGCGGCGCTTCCGCATCGAGAAAGAAGCCGTCAACTGCCACCACAACTACGTGGCGCGGGAGCGGCACTTCGGCGCCGATGTCTGGGTTACCCGTAAGGGTGCCGTACGCGCTGGCGCGGGTGAACTTGGCATCATTCCGGGGTCGATGGGGGCGAAGTCCTTCATCGTTCGCGGGAAAGGCAATGAAGACTCTTTTTGTTCCTGCTCGCATGGCGCAGGCCGGAAGATGAGCCGTACCAAGGCGAAGGAGTCTTTCACGCTCGCCGACCACCGTGCGGCGACGAAAGGCGTTGAATGCCGGAAGGACCGAGGCGTCATCGACGAAACGCCGGGGGCCTACAAGGACATCGACGCCGTGATGGCGGCGCAAACCGATCTGGTCGAGATCGTTCACACGCTGAAGCAGGTTGTTTGCGTCAAAGGATAGGGAAGGCGGAATCCGCCGGCTTCCCTTTAACGGGGACCGGCGGAGCGTAGGGGCCGCCGGTCCCATGGAGGCATGAAATGAAACTCTGGCGCCCGGTTGGCCGAAAAGAACTGGAAAAGATTGAAGCTGCCGGCATGCGCGCCTTTCCACTGCGCCTGCCCGAGCAGCCAATATTCTATCCGGTGCTTTCGTTTGAGTACGTAGAGAAGATTGCATGCGACTGGAATTCCGTGCGCGACAATCACGGCTTCGAGGGCTTCGTTGTCGCGTTTGAAATCGAAGATGCGTTTGCTTCGCGTTATCCGGTGCAAATTGCTGGCGGCGTAGATTGCAAAGAGCTGTGGGTTCCCGCCGCGGAACTTGAGGACTTCAACGGCCATATTCTCGGTCTGATTGAGGTTGTGGCGACATACAGGAATGGCGCGCGCATCGGAATCGCGCGCGCCGAGGAGGCGAATGATGCGTAAAGACATGTTCAAGGTGATCGTTGAGCGACCGCGCAGTGGCGCGGGATTCCGCGTCAACCGTTCGCGTCTTGCCGGAGAAGACGACTTGCCGAGGCGCATCGGCATGAAGCGTTTCCGCACGCTCAATAATACGCGATCGAAATGGCTGAACGAAAATCTCGCGCCGCTCGAACGCTATCTGATGAAACAGATCGGGCGGCCATGGTCTAAGGTTTATTCAGAGATTTGCGAAAATCTTGATGCGAACAATACGGTGCAACAGCACGTGCGCGATCATTTGCAGGATTTCATTGTTGTGAAGGTAGCGACTGGCCGCGATGGCAAATTGATCGACGGCAACACGCGCACTGGATGGACCCGTGCGGTCGAGGCGCCGTGGCGTCAGAAACTCTATGTCGACCCGAAAGACGGGATCATCAAACGCAGCGTGAAGCTCTGGCGAAAGCTGGGTATTGACCCGACGCCGCCATGGAAAAGGCGCCGCGACGATGATGGGCATCCAGACCCGTTTGTGCGCAAGATTGATGCGGCGACGGAGCTGCACCGCATTGATGGCGTCTGGTACGAAATTCGTTTTCGCAAGATCGACAAGGCTGATACGACGCAAGCGGTCTATGATAAGCTGCAACGTCGCCTGGTCTGGCCGGGTGAGCGGCATGCCTATTCGAAGAAGCAATTGTCAGCTTCCAGCCTTGCGGCGCATCGGCTTACCAACACGCCGGGTTTATGATCAGGAGCAGAGTGATGAAAACGCGAATAATGTATCTTGAAAACAAGAGCAGTGGGCTCAACGGCCCAGCGCGCATCGGACGTGTGAGCTTTTCGAAATCCGGTCGGTCACTTTATTATGGCGATCAGATGTTTCAGTCGCTCGCTGGTCAGGGATTTAAGGCAAACTATTTCGAGACCGAATCCGGAGACGAGTACTGGATTTCGGGCTGCAAGAAACAGGGCGGCGACCGGCTTTCGGCGGGCGTCATCGAGATCGAGGATGATGTGCGCGAAGAATATTGGGTAGAGATCAGAGAAGAGCCGTGCCGAAAGAACGAATCGGTGATCAAGTGTAACGGAAAATATTGAGCAAGTAATGACTGAGAAACACCTCATACCACAGGACATGCGATCACTGATCGCCAGCCGCCTCGACGCCGTTGAACGGGAGGAGCGCGTGCGTCTGCTGTTTGCGGTGGAATCGGGCAGCCGCGCCTGGGGCTTTCCGTCGCCGGACTCCGACTACGATGTGCGCTTTGTCTATGTCAGGGAGCCTGACTGGTACCTCTCGCTCGATACGCGCCGGGGCGTGATTGAGCTGCCGATTGAAGGCGACCTCGATATCAATGGCTGGGATCTGAAAAAGGCGCTGCAGCTCCTCTTGAAGCCGAACCCGGTTCTGCTTGAGTGGATACGCTCGCCTATTGTCTATCGCGCCGACCGCGACGCCATGCATAAGATCGCCGGGCTCGGCGAAAAGGTCGCCTATCAACGCCCGTCCGCGCATCATTATCTGCATCTGGCGGAGTCACAATATCGCCGGTTTATTGCGGGTGAAACGCGCGTAGCGCTGAAGAAATACTTCTATTCGCTTCGCCCGGCGCTGGCGTTGATGTGGCTGCGGACGAATCCGGACGCGCCCGTGCCCATGAACCTCGGCGAACTGCGCGGCGGCGTTTCATTGCCGGCGGACGTTTCCGGATTTCTTGACGAACTGCTCGCGAAAAAAGCGGTGTCCAAGGAGCTTGGCGACGGCGTGCGTCATGAAGCTCTTGACCGGCTGATCGAGAATGAGATCGAGGTGGCGAGAAACAATGTCACCGATTTGCCAGTTGGGGATACGGAATTGCTTGAAGAGGCCAATGCGCTCTTCCGCGAGATAGTGGGTGGCCAGCATGAGCTTTGACCTGTGGTTCGCCACAAGAAGCGGTTCGAACCGTCCCGCGCCACACGATTTGAGGGCGTGGTTTGCGAGGCGAAAACACTATGCGCCTGAAGATATCAGTGAGACGCAAGCCCTCTACCAGAATTTGGCAACAGGAGTATATTTCATAATAGAATTTGGCGAGGTATTCGATCCTGCTGACGCACCTGATACGGAACGGCCGATTGATGCGGTCCTTCTTCTGAATTATCTGCGTCCTAAGTTTTTTGCACGGGAATGCGCTGAGGAGCTTCAGGTATTCTTAAATGAGTTTAGTCTCGAGGTGTGTGATCCGCAGGAAGAAGAGACTGATTTCGGCGCTTTCGATACAGATCGGTTTGTTCAGAGCTTCGCCAAATACAGCCGCTGGGCTGTGAAATCCATGCGGCTGAACCATGGATTTGAACCGAAGCCAATGGTATCGGAAAGGCTTGATGCAATGTGGCGCTGGAATTTCTCAAAAGAACGGCTTGAGGCGAAAACAGAGGATGACGTCTTTGTGCCGACTATTCTCATATTTGAGACGGAGGGCGTCTTGTCTACAGGAATTGTCTGGTCAGACGGGATACCGACAGTAATTCCGCCGTGTGATTCTATTTATCTGCATTGGGACGAACTTGCATCGAAAAAGCTCCTTGGAGCCAATGTCGGAAAGAAGAAGTCAGATCAGCTTTATGACAGGTCTGCATTTGATGCCATTTTCAATCGCTTTTATGAACGTCGAAGTGATGACTGTCTGTGGCCGTTGAGCTTTGTACGACCCGTCGATCTGGAGCGTGCGTTGCGTGACTTCAACGAAGTTGGAGACGCCCCGAAAATGCTGGCGGCTGACGCTGTAATTGATAGTGAATTTGTAGGCAGTTAGATCAAATGCTCCTCACGATCTCAACAAGCCACACACCAGCAACCAATATCGGGTTTCTTCTTCACAAGAACCCGGACAGTCTTCATGCGGTCGATCTCTCCTTCGGCCGGGCGCTGATGGTCTATCCGGAAGCCAGCGACGAGCGCTGCACCTTTGCGCTCACCGTTGATATTGATCCAGTCGGTCTTGTTCGCGGCAAGGCGCGCGGTGAGGGATTGCTCGACCAGTATGTGAATGATCGGCCCTACGCTGCGTCCTCATTCCTGTCGGTGGCGATAGCGCGGGCGCTGAATACCGCCTTTGCGGGCCGGTCCAAACATCGGCCGGAATTGGCGGAGACGCCGTTGCCGCTGGAGGCGACGATCACGCCTGTTCCGGCGCGCGGCAGCGACGGCCTCGCCGCGCGGCTGTTTGAACCGCTCGGCTATGACGTAACGACGCGCACGCATCCGCTCGATGAGAAAAATCCGTCATGGGGAGATAGCGCCTATATCGATCTTGAGCTGAAGGGCGTCGTTCGGTTGCGTGATTTGCTGACGCATATTTATGTGCTGCTGCCCGTGCTCGACAATTCCAAGCATTATTATGTAGCGGGCGATGAAGTTGATAAGCTGCTCGCCAGGGGCGAGGGCTGGCTAGAGGCGCATCCTGAAAAAGACTTCATCGTCAATCGCTATCTGAAGCGGCGCGGGCTGCTGGTGCGCGAAGCACTTGCTCGCCTCGCGGAGAACGAGCCGAAAGATCCCGATACGGTGGAAGAGGCGCGCGAGGAAGGTGAACAGGCCCTCGAAAAGCCGATCCGACTGAACGATCTCCGCATGGCGAGGGTTACCGTAACGCTCGCGGCGCTGGACGCCAAACGCGTCGTTGATCTCGGCTGCGGCGAGGGGCGGTTGCTGCGCGAGCTCATGGGCAATCGACAGTTTACGGAGGTTGTCGGCGTTGACGCATCGCTGCGCGCCCTTGAAATCGCCGAGCGGCGACTGAAGCTTGACCGAATGCCGGAACGCCAGCGCGAACGTCTTACGCTGATGCACGGCGCGCTCACTTATCGCGACCGCCGACTTGAGGGCTATGACGCGGCGGCGCTGGTGGAGGTGATCGAACATGTAGATCTCGATCGTCTGCCAGCGCTTGAGCGCGCGGTGTTTGAATTTATGGCTCCGAACGCGATTGTCGTGACAACGCCGAACCGCGAATACAACGCGCTGTTTGAGAATATGCCGGAAGGCAAGCTCCGCCATGGCGATCATCGCTTTGAGTGGACGCGCGAAGAGTTCCGTGAATGGGCGGGGCGCGTCGCGGACGAATTCGGCTATTTGGTTGAGTTGAGCGGAATTGGCGCAGAGGATGAAAAGCTCGGAGCGCCCACGCAGATGGCTGTGTTTATGAAGGGGGAGACATGAACAAGGAACAGATTGCAGCGCTTATTGAGAAAGAGATTGTGGGCATTCAAGACGAAGCTGTCATTGCATGGTTAGCGGATCATTTGATTGATCCTCGTTCAATCGAATTGCTCTGGGAGTACGGAAACAATGAAGCACACACTGCGTGGATAGTAGCAGATACACTGCAACGGAATGTGGTTGTTGCCTTTTGCCAAGGTGGTCATGGAGCATATGGAGACCCCTGGGGGTTGATATTCTCTGACGGCAAACACTTTGGAATGGATTGCGCCTGGTTTCCTAGCCTTCAAGCTGCCATTTATGAGGGTAGTTCTGTTCCGGCTCCCAGCGGCTGGGAGGTCCCATGACGGTGGTCAATCTCCCCGATTTCTGCCTTGTGGTCCTGATCGGCGCGTCTGGATCGGGCAAGTCTACGTTTGCGCGTAAACATTTTCTGCCGACGGAAATTGTCTCGTCGGATACATGTCGCGGGATCGTCGCCGATGACGAAAACGACCAGAGCGCGACGGGCGCGGCGTTTAATCTCGTCAAATACATCGCGGAAAAACGCCTTGAGGCGCGCCGACTGACGGTGATTGACGCAACGAATGTTCGTCCTGAAGACCGCAAGCAATATGTGACGATTGCGAAGAAATATCACGGTTTGCCGGTGGCGATGGTGATCAATCCAGGCGAAAAAGTTTGCCAAGAACGGAACGCCGATCGACCCGACCGACAATTCGGTCCCCATGTCGTTCGTAACCAGACGCGCACGATGAAACGCGGGCTTCGCGGCCTCAAACGCGAAGGCTTTCGGCAGATTCACGAATTCCGCAGCGCCGAGGACATAGACGCCGTCGAAATCATTCGCCAGCCGCTTTGGACCGACAAACGAATCGAGACCGGGCCGTTCGACATCATCGGCGACATCCATGGATGTTGCGATGAGCTTGAAACATTACTTGGCGATCTTGGCTATAGGGTCAATTTCTCGGGCGATGGCGATGCCCGGAGCGTATCCATGACGGTGCCGGAGGGACGGCGCGCTGTCTTTGTCGGCGATCTTGTTGACCGGGGCCCACGCTCGCCAGACGTATTGCGTCTTGTCATGGCGATGGTTGAAGCCGGCGACGCGCTCTGCGTCATCGGCAATCACGAAAACAAATTCCTGCGTTGGCTCAACGGGCGCAATGTTCAAACGACTCACGGCCTCGCTGAAACGATTGCGCAATTCGAAAGCGAGCCGCCGGAATTTCGCGAGAAGGTGCGGACGTTTCTTGACGGCCTCGTCAGCCACTACTGGCTCGACGATGGAAAACTCTGCATCGCGCACGCAGGGCTGAAAGAATCGATGATCGGACGCGCGTCGGGCGCCGTGCGCTCCTTCGCCATGTATGGCGAAACGACCGGCGAAACCGACGAATTCGGATTGCCCGTCCGCTACAACTGGGCCGCCGATTATCGCGGCCCCGCGAAAGTCGTTTACGGCCACACGCCGGTGATGGAAGCTGAATGGCTCAACGGCACGATCTGCATCGACACCGGCTGCGTTTTCGGCGGAAAGTTGACAGCGCTGAAATATCCCGAGATGGAATTGGTTTCCGTTCCCGCCGAGAAAACCTGGTTCGAGCCGGTCAAGCCGCTGGCGGCGCCAGGCGATATGCGTTCCGCGCAAGCCGAGCATGACGACATGCTGGACCTCGACGACGTGCGCGGCAAGCGCGTTATCGAAACGCGCCTTTCCCGCACCGTCACCATTGCGGAGCCGAACTCGGCGGCGGCGCTGGAAGTCATGAGCCGTTTCGCCATGAATCCGAAGTGGCTTGTCTACCTGCCGCCGACCATGTCCCCATCGGAGACAAGCGAAGAAGAAGGATTGTTGGAGCACCCCGCGGAAGCATTCGACTATTTCCGCAAAGAGGGCGTCGGACACGTCGTTTGCGAAGAAAAGCATATGGGCTCGCGGGCGATTATCGTCGTTTGCCGTTCTGCTGATGTTGCGCGCGAACGATTCGGCGTCACGGGCGATGAGACCGGCGCGATCTACACGCGGACTGGCCGCGCATTTTTCTCCGATCGAGAAACAACCGAAGCGTTGCTCGCTTGTATACGAACCGCCATGGACGAAACTGGCTTTTGGGAATCATTCAATACTGATTGGGCCGTTCTCGATACGGAACTCATGCCTTGGTCGGCGAAGGCCCAAGCCCTGTTGCGCGGGCAATATGCGCCGGTTGCGACAGCGTCTCGTCTTTCCTCCGAAGCCGCGTTGAATGCTTTTTCTGCAGCGGCTGACCGCGGCGTTGATGTCGGCGCCATGGTCGAAAAACTGCAAACGCAAAAAGCGCAAAGTTCGGCATACGCCGACGCATACCGCGCCTATTGCTGGGATGTGGCGTCGCTCGATGACTATCGCATCGCACCGTTCCACGTCCTGGCGACGGAAAACGCGGTCCACATGGATAAGGATCATCGCTGGCACATGGAGACTATCGCGGCGCTCGCCGCCACAGACGATCCGGTGATTATGCCGACGCAATGGCGCGTCATTGATCTCGCCGATGAAAAGGCCTGCGCCGATGCAGTCGCCTGGTGGCTGTCCCACACGGACGATCGCGGGGAAGGCATGGTCGTCAAGCCGCTCGACTTCATTTGCCGAGGGAAGAAAGGCTTAGTGCAGCCGGCCCTGAAAAGTCGCGGTAAAGAGTATCTGCGCATCATCTATGGGCCGGAATACGACTCGCCGGAAAATCTGGAACGACTTCGAAAGCGCGGCCTCGGTAGGAAACGGTCTCTCGCCATCCGGGAATTCACCCTCGGTCACGAAGCGCTTCATCGGCTCGTCGATCGCGAACCTCTGCGCCGCGTTCATGAATGCGTCTTCGGCGTTTTGGCGCTGGAGAGCGAGCCGGTCGATCCGCGGTTATGATGTAAATATTTCGAGGAAGAAATTTCGGTGAGTATGATATGAATCGAATTTTGGCGCTCGCAGTTTTGCTCACTCTTTTCTTTGCTAGCAGCTGGGGGGCAGGCGGTCATGCCGGCGCGACGTCGGTATGCGAGAATGGCAAATGCTATACGGCGGTGTCTGCTTCTCTAGTGAGCATGGTGTTAGGCGTTGTCATTGGCCTGTTCGCCCTGTTCTGTCCGCGACAGAAAATGGTTGCGTGTGGTGCAAAGCCGGTTGGTATATTTCAGCGCTTCGGCGCCTTTCTTCTCGACTTCATGGCGGTCTTGGCCGCGTTCACACCTGTAATCACATTACCCATTTTGTATTTTGAGGCGCAGGCGACTGGTGCTTTCGCATGGTCATTCAGTCAAGAGTTTGCACGGCCTACAGATGTGCTTGCGATTTTGCCGGGTATATTGCTGGCCCAGTTTTCGCTCGTTATGTATTTTATCTCCACGCGGCCAAAAACAAGC